>WNFF01005974.1_pt1 | contig 28269 bp, 29 predicted proteins | sample 5400441 | NCBI WGS metagenome assembly WNFF01 (sample SAMN13153345, study PRJNA577476) | soil metagenome | isolation source: 120 cm saprolite under Douglas fir tree site 2 hole 3 replicate 1 | place: USA:California | collected 2015-04-18
CGCGTCCTTGGCGGGCGTCCCGTTCGCCGCGCCCTCTTCGCGCAGCGCATCGGGCTGCGGCATGGCGATGACGTTGTAGCCGCAATCGACGAAATGGACCTCGCCGGTGACGCCGGTCGAGAGATCCGACAGCAGATAGAGCCCGGCGCCGCCGAGCTCCTCGAGGGTGACGCCGCGCCGCAGCGGCGAGTGCTGCTGCTGGTAGGCGAACATGAAGCGCGCGTCGTTGATGCCGGCGCCCGCAAGCGTGCGGATCGGGCCTGCCGAGATCGCGTTGACGCGGATGCCCTGCCCGCCGAAGTCGACCGCGAGATAACGGACCGAGGCCTCGAGCGCGGCCTTGGCGACGCCCATCACGTTGTAGTTCGGCATGGCGCGCTCGCCGCCGTTATAGGTGAGCGTCACCATGGAGCCGCCGGCCGGCATCAGCGCGGCCGCGCGCTTGGCGGCCTCGGTGAACGCGAAGCACGAGATCACCATGGTGCGCAAAAAGTTCTCGCGCGTGGTATCGGCATAGCGGCCCTTGAGCTCGTTCTTGTCCGAGAAGGCGATGGCGTGCACGAGGAAATCGAGCGCGCCCCACTCCTTGGCGATGGTGCCGAACGCCGCGTCGACCGAGGCGATGTTTTCGACGTCGCAGGGCAACACAAGCGAGGCCCCGACCGAGGTCGCGAGCGGCTTGACGCGCTTGCCGAGCGCCTCGCCCTGATAGGTGAAGGCAAGCGTGGCGCCCTGCGCCGCAACCGCCTTGGCGATTCCCCAGGCGATCGAGTGGTCGTTGGCGACCCCCATGATCAGCCCGCGCTTGCCCTGCATCAGCCCTTGCATGCCGTCCACCTGTTGTTCTCGTTACTTGGCCTATGCATCGAGCCGCTTGAACACGACCGAGGCGTTGGTGCCGCCGAAACCGAAAGAGTTCGACAGCACGCAGCCGAGCGTGACGTTGTCGCGCCGCTCGCGCACGATCGGCACGTCGGCGAAAGCCGGATCGAGCGTCTGGATGTTGGCGCTCTCGCAGATGAAGCCGTTGTTCATCATCAGCAGGGAATAGATCGCTTCCTGCGCGCCGGCGGCGCCGAGCGAATGGCCGGTCAGCGACTTGGTGGCCGAGATCGGCGGCACCTTGGCGCCGAAAACTTCGCGGATCGCCTCGATCTCCTTGACGTCGCCGATCGGCGTCGAGGTCGCGTGCGGATTGATGTAGTCGACCGGCGCCTTGACGCCGGCGAGCGCCATCCGCATGCAGCGCACCGCGCCCTCGCCCGACGGCGCGACCATGTCCTCGCCGTCGGAGGTCGCACCGTAGCCGGCGACCTCGGCATAAATCTTGGCGCCACGCGCCTTGGCGTGGTCGAGCTCTTCGAGCACCAGCACGCCTGCGCCGCCGGCGATCACGAAGCCGTCGCGGTCGGCGTCATAGGCGCGCGAGGCGGTGGCCGGCGTGTCGTTGTATTTCGACGACATCGCACCCATGGCGTCGAACAGCACCGACAGGGTCCAGTCGAGCTCCTCGCAACCGCCGGCGAAGATCATGTCCTGCTTGCCGAGCTGGATGATCTCGGCCGCGTTGCCGATGCAGTGGTTGGAGGTCGCGCAGGCCGACGAGATCGAATAGTTGACGCCCTTGATCTTGAACCAGGTGGCGAGCGTCGCCGAGGCGGTCGACGACATCGCTTTCGGCACCGCGAAGGGACCGACCCGCTTCGGGCCTTTGGTGCGGGCGATGTCGGCCGCTTCGACGACCGTGCGCGTCGACGGCCCGCCCGAGCCCATGATGATTCCGGTGCGCTCGTTGACGATGTCCGATTGCTCGAGGCCCGCGTCGCGGATCGCCTGCTCCATGGCGACATGGTTCCAGGCCGCGCCGCCGCCGAGGAATCGCATGGCGCGGCGATCGACCGATTCGGATGGATCGAGCGTCGGCGCGCCATGGACCTGGCTGCGGAAGCCGAGTTCCGCATGCTTGTCCGCCCGCGTGATCCCCGATTTTGCCTCGCGCAAGCTCGCGAGCACTTCCTGGGTGGTGTTGCCGATGGACGAGATGATGCCCATCCCGGTGACGACGACCCGTCTCATCGCTGCCTCTTCCGCATCTCTCGCGCATCGTCCGGCGAAGCGGATCGCCGGTCAAACATGCGCCAGTTGAAAAATTCCCCGGCGCGTGGCCTCAGCCGCCGGCGGGCTGCATCGCCGCTCCCTGGCGAAAGAGTCCCACTTTGAGGTCGAGCGCGCGGTAGATCACCGATCCATCCGCCGAGAGCCAGCCATCCGCAATGCCGAGCACCAGTTTCGAGCGCATCACGCGCTTGATATCGATGCCGTAGACGACCTTCTTGACGGTCGGAAGAACCTGGCCGGAGAACTTCACCTCGCCCATGCCGAGCGCGCGCCCGTTCCCTTCGCCGCCGATCCAGCCCAGGAAAAAGCCGAGAAGCTGCCACAACGCGTCGAGGCCGAGGCACCCCGGCATCACCGGATCGCCCTTGAAGTGGCAGGCGAAGAACCAGAGGTCCGGCTTCACGTCGAGCTCGGCGCGCGCCATGCCCTTGCCGTGCTCGCCGCCCTGTTCCGAAATCTCCGAAATGCGGTCGAACATCAGCATGGGCGGCAGCGGGAGCTGGGGGCCTTCGCTGAACATCTCCTTGCGGCCGCACGCAAGCAGATCCTCGTAGCTGAAGCTCGAGCGCCGATTATGCATTCGGTTCCGTCCCTTGATGGGCCCCCGCCACCCCATCCATATGGAGGGCATCCCTAGCATGCGCTATCAGGAGGGCAAAGCCGACGGGCCTTGGCTCGCTGCGGCGCCGTCATTACATCGAAAGAAGGTCTGTTGCGAAAGAGTTGCAATTAGGGCGGCGGGCGGATATGATTGCATTTGAAACAATCTCGTTCCAGCCCGTTTCGGAGCAAGTTCGGTGAAGGCGTTTTCGAGCACACAGTCGCGGGGCGCGGCTCCTGGCCTGGAGGCCGCCGGCGGCGCCGTGCGGCCGGCCGGACGATCCGATCTCAACGGATGCCCCTGGCACGACGTGAAGAGCATGCTGCGCGACGTCGGCCTGCGGCCGACCCGGCAGCGCATGGCGCTCGGCTGGATTCTCTTTGCCAAGGGCGACCGACATCTGACGGCCGAGATGCTCTACGAAGAGGCCAACAAGGCCAAAGTCCCGGTCTCGCTCGCGACCGTCTACAACACGCTCCATCAGTTCACCGAAGTAGGCCTGCTGCGCCAAGTCGCGGTCGACGGCTCAAAAACCTATTTCGACACCAACGTGTCCGAGCATCATCATTTCTTCGTCGAAGGCGAGAATGCCCTCGTCGACATCCCGAATGCCGACGCGATCGTCGGCAAGATGCCGGTTGCGCCCGAGGGCTACGAAGTCTCGCGCGTCGACGTCGTGGTCCGGCTCAAGCGCAAGCGCTGAGCCGCGGCGCGTCGTAAAACCGCATCATCCCACCGCTATCACAGCGAACGGCTACGCTTGCGGCACTCCGCCGCAGGTGCCAACGTGGCCGCCGTTCAAGGGGAAGATGCTCATGCTCCGCTCGTACGTCGCGCCCGCTCTTGTCGCGGCCGTCCTGACCGCTGCGCCTGCCTTCGCGCAGCAGCCGGAGGGCAAGCTCGTCATCGTCACCTCCTTCTCCAAGGACCTGACGACGCCCTATGCGCAGGCGTTCGAGAAGAAATCTCCCGGCCTCAAGGTCGAGGTGCAGAACCGCAACAGCGCCGCCGCGATCGCCTTCATCAGGGAGACGCGATCGAGCCCGCCCGACATCTTCTGGGCGTCGGCGCCCGATGCGTTCGAGGTGCTCAAGAAGAATTCGCTGCTGCAGAAATACACGCCGAAGGCCGCCGGGCTCGCCGCCAAGGTCGGCACTTATCCCATCAACGATCCGGAGGGTTACTACGTCGGCTTCGCGGCGTCGGGCTACGGCATCATGTACAACACGCGCTATCTGCGCGCGAACAATCTCGGCGCGCCGAAGGAATGGGACGACCTCAAGAAGCCCGCCTATTTCGGCCACGTGGGCATCTCGGCGCCCTCGCGCTCCGGCACCACGCACCTCACGGTCGAGACGCTCCTGCAGGGCGAAGGCTGGGACAAGGGCTGGGCGAGCCTCCTCGAGATCGGCGGCAATCTGGCGCAGGTGTCCGACCGTTCGTTCGGCGTGCCCGACGCGGTCAACAGCGGCCAATACGGCATCGGCATCGTGATCGATTTCTTCGGACTGTCCGCGAAGGCATCCGGCTTCCCGGTCGAGTTCGTCTATCCGAGCGTCACCACGATCGTGCCGGCGAATGTCGGCATCATCGCGGGCGCGAAGAACCAGACCGCGGCGCAGGCGTTCATCGAATTCCTGCTCTCGGATGAGGGACAGCAGATTCTGCTCGATCCAAAAATCCAGCGCCTGCCGGTCAAGCCCGCGGTCTATGACAAGGCGCCCGCCGGCTATCCCAATCCGTTCAAGGACGCAAAGCTCGGCGCGAAAGTGAACTTCAACGCCGACCTCTCCGAGGGACGCTACGAGCTCCTCAATTCGCTGTACGACCGGCTGATCACCTTCCGCCTCAAGGAGCTCAACGCCGCCTGGAAGGCGATCCACGACGCGGAGGCGAAGCTCGGAGCGAATGCCGGCGCGGAGGCCAAGCGCCTGATCGCGGAGGCTCGCAAGCTCGCAACCGCGGTCCCGGTCAACGAGAAGGAGGCGAGCGACAAGGCGATCACCGCGGCATTCCAGGAGCTCAAGCCGGGCCAGGCCGCGGCCGGCCGCCAGGCCGAGTTCGAAGCCAAATGGGACGCGTTCGCGAGCAAGAACTACGCGGAGGCCAAGGCGCTCGCCGAAAAGGCCTTGGCGGCGAAGTGAGGCTCGCGCGTCGCCGGCTGGGCCATGTCCGAAACGACGCTCGCAGCGCCTTCCGGTTCTCTTGCCGCCCGCTTCGGCGCGAGCCCGGCGCAAATCGTCGCGCTCGCCTTCGTTGCGCTTTTCCTCGTTGCGTTCCTGATCGTCCCCATCCTGCGCGTCATCGTCGTCGCCTTCACAGGGCCCGAAGGCTTCACGCTCGTCCACTTCGGCGACTTTTTTGCCACCGCTCTGCTGCGCGAGGCATTCTGGAACTCGCTCTACGTGGGCGCGATGACCGTCATCCTCGCGAGCCTCTTTGCGGTGCCGCTCGCCGCCATCCTGGCGCGCTTCCGCTTTCCGGGTGCCGCGCTCATCCACACGCTCGGCGTGGTGCCGCTCGTCATGCCGCCCTTCGTGGGCGCGGTGGCGATGCAGCTGGTCTATGGCCGCAACGGCGCCGTTAATCTTCTCCTCAATGACTGGCTCGGTCTGCGCATTCCGTTCATGGAGGGCCTCAATGGCGTGATCTTCGTCGAGGCGCTGCACTATTTCCCGTTCATCCTGCTCAACCTCTCCGCCTCGCTCGCCAATATCGATTCCGCCATGGAGGAGTCGGCGCAGAATCTCGGCGCATCGGGACTCACGTTGTTCTCGCGCATCGTCTTTCCGCTCGCACTGCCGGGCTACGTCGCCGGCGCCGCGCTCGTCTTCGTCAAGGTCTTCGACGATCTCGCGACGCCGCTTCTGCTCAACGTCAACGACATGCTCGCGCCGCAGGCCTATCTGAAGATCACCTCGGTCGGCGTCGCCGATCCCATGGGCTACGTCATCTCGGTGATCATGATCCTGTGCTCGGTCGGCGGCCTCGCCGTCGCGGGCCTGGCGCTGCGCGGCCGCGACTTTGCCACCCAGCAGCGCGGCGGCGGCGGGCTGGCGCGCCGTACGCTCGGGCCCTGGGGCATGGCGGGCGCGATCGCGTTCATCGTCGTCGTCTTTGCGATCGTGCTTTCGCCGCATCTCGGCATCTTCCTCCTGTCGATCGCGACGGTGTGGTCGTTCGCCGTGCTTCCCGACGGCTATACGCTTGCGCACTACGCGACAGTGCTGCGCGAGGCCGGCCCGCTCATCACCAACACCATGCTCTATTGCGGCCTCGCCGGCCTGATCGACGTGGTGCTGGGCGCGACCGTCGCCTACGTGGTGCTGCGCACCCGCCTGCCCGGTCGTCACCTCGTCGAGCAGCTCGCCATGTCGGCGGTCGCCATCCCGGGGCTCGTGCTCGGCATCGGCCTCCTGCGCACCTATTACGACGTGCACCTGCCGCTCACCGGCGAGCCGCTCGCCACCTTCTGGGGCATGCTGGTGATCGCCTACGCGGTGCGCCGCCTGCCCTACGCGCTCACCTCCGCCAAGGCGGCGCTGCGCCAGCTTCATGTCAGCCTCGAAGAGGCGGCGGAGAATCTCGGCGGCCGCAAGCTCGGCGTGCTCGCGCGCATCGTCGTGCCGTTGATGGCGGGCGGGCTGCTCGCCGGATTCGTCACGAGCTTCGCGACCGCGGCGGTCGAGCTTTCCGCCACCCTCTTGCTCGTCGCGCGCGGCGCCGATGCACCGCTCTCCTACGGCATCTACGTCTACATGCAGTCCGCCGCCGGCCGCGGGCCGGGCGCGGCGCTCGGCGTCATCGCGGTCGTGGTGGTCGCGATCGCGACGTTCCTGTCGTACCGCTTCGCCGAGCGCGAACGGGGATCGCGCTCACGCGAGGGCCTCTTCTGATGGCGCGCGGCGTCACCATCGAGCGCGTGAGCTTCGGCTACGGCGCGACCGCCGTGCTCGGCGACATCAGCCTCGCGGTCGCACGCGCGGAGTTTTTTGCCTTCCTCGGTCCGTCGGGTTCGGGGAAAACCACGCTGCTGCGCCTCGTCGCCGGCTTCGGCCGACCCTCCGCGGGCCGCATCCGCATCGGCGAACGCGACGTGACCGACTTGGCGCCGTGGAGCCGCAACGTCGGCATGGTGTTTCAGAGCTACGCGCTGTGGCCGCACATGACGGTCGCCAAGAACGTCGCCTTCGGCCTGGAACGCCGCAGGTTGCCGCGCCAGAAGATCGTCCAGAAGGTCGCTGACGCGCTCGATCTCGTCGGCCTCTCCGCTTTCGCGGACCGCCGGCCGGCGCAGCTTTCCGGCGGTCAGCAGCAGCGCGTGGCGCTCGCCCGCACGCTGGTGATCGAGCCCGAGGTGCTTCTGCTCGACGAGCCCCTGTCCAACCTGGACGCGCGCCTGCGCCTCGATATGCGCGCCGAACTCAAGGCGCTCCAGCGCAAGCTCGGCATCACCACGATCTACGTCACCCACGATCAGGAGGAGGCGAATGCCGTCGCCGACCGCATCGCCGTGCTCGACCAGGGAAGGATCCAGCAGATCGGCACGCCGGTCGAGCTTTACGACCGGCCCGCCAATCGCTTCGTCGCCGGCTTTCTAGGCGCCGCCAATCTGATCGACGGCCGCATCGAGGCGGACGGACGCTTCATCGCCGACGGAGTTACGCTCGCCAATGTGGGCGGAGCCGCGGGCCCGGCCTCGATCGCGGTCCGCCCGCAGGACATCACAATGACCACGGCACGTGAAGGCATCGCCGCAACCGTCGAGGCGATCGAATTCCTGGGCAGCGTGACGCGCTATCGCATGACGGCGGCAGGCCGTGTACTCACCATCGACGTTCCGCATCGGCGCGGCCACGCGCCGCTCACGATCGGATCGGCGGTGGGGCTCATCATCGATCCCGGCCAGGTCGCGGTATTGCGCGGATAAGAACGGTGCGGAATAGTTCCGATGGGCGTGCTCACATGCCAAGAACACTCATCGCATTCATGATCGCCGTGGCCCTCGCCACCTCAGGCGTCGCGGCCGAACGCTTTGCGACCGACAAGCCGAGTCCATTGCGGCGCGTCAAGGGCACGGATCTTCCCCTTGTCCGTTTCAATGGCCAGGTTCAGCTGTCGGGCGACTTTCTCGTTATTTGGGAACTGATCGGCGGCAAGCCCCGATACCAACGTGTCATGTTCTTTCCGGACCATGGCTCGTCCGCGCTGCTACCGCGACCCGCCGGAAGCGGACCCGTCACCATGTTGCTGTTGTCCAATCTCGAGCAGGCGGCGCCGATGTTGCGCGATCTGGCCGGCGCTCCGTTGCCGCTCCCGCAGCGGCAGCACGGCGCCGCAGGCACGGCAACGATCGCGATCCGTGACTACCAGATGACAGTCGAATGCGATCAGCGCTGGTACGGGGCGAAGCTGATCTCGGCACGAGCTACTCCGCTGGTAGTCGCAAAGGCGCGCGACGGCGCGCTTGCGGGATGCTGAGCTAATCCACTTTCTCGTTGGGATAGACGCCCCACAGGCGTTCCTGCTCGACCCAGCCGTCGAACCCCTCGCCCACCACGCGACACCAGCCGCCGTTGCATCGCTTGACGGTCCCGAGCACCCTGTTTTGCAATTTGGCCGTGACGGCGCTGTGGGTCTCCGCGGACGCATGCAATGGCACGACGTCGTCGGCCGATTTCGTCTTGATGTTGATCAGGGCGGTGCGCCGGCCGGACAGGAGCGAATGCAGGACCCAACCCTCGGCGCCTTCCCAATCGCGGATGCGGCGCCAGTTCTCGTATTCGGCGATGATCTCCACCGGCAGGCCGGCGCGCGTATAGACCCAGCTGACGTCGTTTTCCTTGGTCGGGCCGGCGCGCACATTGACGCGCTCGGCCTTGAGGCTGACGAAGCGCGGCAGCGGGAGTCCACTCGGGCCGTTGGGACCTTCCGCACGCGCCGTGTTCATGGCCGCGCCGGCGAGCGCCCCAACCGTTAACGCCAGTGCTGTCCAACGTCGCGTCGACATCGAATCACGCTGCAATTTGGAGGATGCACCGGACCGGGAGATCCGTGGCCATCCGAGGGAATGTGCGATTGACCGGGCCCGAACAGGCTCTTTGTCTTGCCCGGGCCATCTGATAGAGAGGGACCGAATTCACCACTCCGCGCCTGCCCCGATACAGCCGTCGCAGTGTCGACCAACTGGGTTAAAGAGGGATGAACCGGCGCGCGGCCGAAGCGGTGGAACCGCAGGCCATTCGGGCGTGAGGGAGGGAGATGGCGACCCGCAAAAAGCCTCTCGTCGTCGTCACGCGCAAGCTGCCCGACAGCGTCGAGACGCGCATGCGCGAGCTGTTCGACGCCCGGCTCAATCTCGACGACAAGCCGATGAGCCAGACCGAACTCGCCGAAGCCGCCAAGATCGCCGACGTGCTGGTGCCAACGGTCACCGACCGCATCGACGCCTCCGTGCTCAGCCAATCGGGCGAGAAACTGAAATTGATCGCCAATTTCGGCAACGGCGTCGACAACATCGACGTCACGACCGCGCTGCAGCGCGGCATCACGGTCACCAACACGCCCGGCGTGCTGACCGAGGACACCGCCGACATGACCATGGCGCTGCTCCTGGCGGTGCCGCGGCGGCTCGCCGAAGGCTCCTCGGTGCTCGGCAGCGACAAGCCATGGTCGGGCTGGAGCCCGACCTGGATGCTCGGCCACCGTATCTGGGGCAAGCGGCTCGGCATCATCGGCATGGGCCGCATCGGCCAGGCGGTCGCCCGCCGCGCGCGCGCGTTCGGCCTGCAGATCCACTACCACAACCGCCGCCGCGTCCCCGCCCGCACCGAGGAGGAGCTGGAAGCGACCTACTGGGAGAGCCTCGACCAGATGCTCGCCCGCATGGACATCATCTCGGTCAACTGCCCGCACACGCCGGCGACCTATCACCTGCTGTCGGCGCGCCGGCTCAAGCTGCTGCGGTCCGACGCCTATATCGTGAATACCTCGCGCGGCGAGGTGATCGATGAGAATGCGCTCGCGCGCATGGTCGAGGCGGGCGAGATCGCGGGCGCCGGGCTCGACGTGTTCGAGCAGGAGCCGGCGGTCAGTCCCAAGCTGCTGCGGCTGTCCCGCACCGGCAAGGTCGTGCTGCTGCCGCACATGGGATCGGCGACGATCGAGGGACGCATCGACATGGGGACGAAGGTCATCATCAACATTCAGGCCTTCATGGATGGCCATCGGCCGCCCGATCGCGTAGCCCGATCGCGTACTGCCGTCGATGCTCTGAGTCGTCTCGATTCCTTTGATTCGCATGAACTACGCACGTACCCGCCGGATCGCCGGCGCTGCGTCGGCTACGAGCGGCTCGCCAACAATCGTTATCGCAACACCGACGGCGTCGAGTTCTGCGTCGGGCCTTGTCCGTAGCCGCGCGGCGCCGGATTCCATTCAGCCACAGTTCATTTAGAATGCCCTTCTATTCCATGTTTTCACCCGTTTCGGAGGATGGACCGATGCGTGGGCGAATGGGGGCACTCGCCGCCGGCATTTTGCTGGCGGGCATTGCGGCCGGTCATGCCGCGACCAAGTTGGCGCCAAACGACGTGCAGGCGGCGTTTTTCAATGGTCAGCCGTTCACGGCGTCGACGCCGTCCGGCGTCAAGTTCAAGATGGTGTTCAACGCGGACGGCAAGATGACGCGCGAGCCCGCGAGCCGGGCCGGCGCCAAAGGCGAAGGCACCTGGAAGCTCGACAAGGACGGTTTCTGCACCACCTGGAAAGGCCAGAAGGCCAACTGCTTCCAAGTGCTCGCGACCGCCGCGAACAAATGGTCGGTGATGAAGGCGTCGACGCTGATCGCGGTGTGGAGCAAATAGCGGGGATCAGCCATCAGGGATCAGATTGACCATTCCGTTCTAATTTCTGATCCCTGATACCTGATAACTGGTTCGCTGGATCCCAGTCGTACCGCAGCGTCTCGAAGCGCATCGCGCGCGCATCGATCATCAAGAGCCGGCCGACCAGCCCTTCGCCGAAGCCGACGATCTCGCGGATGACCTCGAGCGCGACGATCGAACCGACCAGCCCTGTGAGCGCGCCCAGAATGCCGGCCTCGGCGCAGGCCGGCACCGTGCCGGGCGGCGGCGGTTCGGGAAACAGACAGCGATAGGTCGGATTGAGTTTACCATCCGCACCGCGCTCATGCGCGCGGATGGTCGTCACCGTTCCGTCGAAGACGCCGACCGCCGCGGTGACGAGCGGCTTCCTGGCGGCATAGCAGGTGTCCGACACGAGATAACGCGTCTCGAAATTGTCGGAGCCGTCGGCGACCAGATCGTAGCGCGACACGAGGTCGAACGCGTTCTCGGGCCTGAGCCGCACCGCGTGCGGCTCGACCGTGACGTGCGGATTGAGCCGCGCGATCACGGCGGCGGCGCTGTCCACCTTCGGGCGGCCGATGTCGGGCGTCGCGTGGATGACCTGCCGCTGCAGATTCGACAGCGACACCGCGTCGTCGTCGACCACGCCGAGGGTGCCGACGCCGGCGGCCGCGAGATAAAGCAGCGCCGGCGCCCCGAGACCGCCTGCGCCGATCACCAGCACGCGCGCCTGCTTGAGCGCCGCCTGGCCGGGCCCGCCCACCTCGTGCAGGACGATGTGGCGGGCATAACGTTCGAGCTCGTCGGCGGTCAGCATGGTCCGGTTCCGATCACTCCGCACCATGTCGCGCCCGGGCGCGGCGCGGTCAAGCACCGTGATGGCTGGTTTGCACCGGCGGGCGGGTCGGATAGGCTCGCGCAGAGCGGTGCGAGGGGATGTCATGCGGTTCATCGGTGCGGTCTCGATCGTCCTCGCCGGCTTGGTTGCGGCGTTCGTCGCGAGTCCGGCGGAGGCGGCGCCGAAGGCGGCCAAGTCGAAGGCCGCCAAGAGCGCGCCTGTCGGCGGCGCGGTGCGCGCGGCCTACGCCGCCATTCCGGAGACCGACCGTATCGCGATCCAGGCCGATCTGATCTGGACCGGCGATTACAACGGCATCGCCGACGCGGAGGTCGGCGACCGCGCCATCGCGGCCGTGAAGGAATTCCAGAAGCGCAACGGCGGCCGGGAGACCGGCATCCTCAATCCGGACGAGCGGGCCAAGCTCGCGCAGGCCGCCAAGGCGCGGCAGGAGAGCGCGGGCTGGCGCGTCATCGAGGATCGCGCCACCGGCACGCGCGTCGGCGTGCCGGGCAAGCTCGTCCCGCAATCCGCGCCGGCGCGCAGCGGTACCCGCTGGCAATCGTCGCGCGGCGAGGTGCAGGTCGAGACCTTCCGCATCGCGGCTCCCGGCACGACGCTTACCGCCGTGTTCGACCGGCTGAAGAAGGAGCCGAACGACCGCAAGGTCGAATATCAGGTGCTCAAGCCCGACTTCTTCGTGATGTCCGGACTGCAGAGCGGCGTGAAGAAGTTTTATGTGCGCGCGCAGGTGAAGGACAACGACGTGCGCGGCGTGACCGTGCTCTACGACCAGGCGATGGAAGGCATCATGGACCGCGTCGTCGTCGCGGTGTCGAATGCGTTCGTGGCCTTTCCGTCCGCGCTGACGGCGAGCCAGGGCGGGCCCAAGCGCAAGGTCGAGTACGGCAGCGGCATCGTGGTGAGCAGCGCCGGCCACATCGTCACCGACCGCCAGGTCATCGACGATTGCCAATTCCTCGTCATCCCCGGCGTCGGCAACGCCGAGCGGGTGGCGGAGGACAAGGTGCTGGACCTCGCGCTGCTGCGCGTCTATGGCGCGGCGGATCTGGTGCCGGCACCGATCGCCGGCGAGCCCGGGCGCGGCACCGACGCGACCTTGGTCGGCATTGCCGATCCGCAGGCGCAGAACGGCGGAGCGCTCGTTTCCACCGTCAAGGCGCGCGTGCTGGCGGCGAGCGGCGCGGCGCGGCCGATCGAGCCCGCGCCGGCGCTCGGATTTGCCGGATCGGCGGCGCTCGACGACGAGGCGAAATTCCTCGGCATGGTAGGCCTCAAGGCGCCGGCGGCCGGACCGGCCACGCAGGCCGTGATCGTGCCGGCCGACGCGATCCGCATGTTCCTCTACGCACAGAGCATCGCGCCCGCGAGCGGCAGCGCCAACCTCGATGCCGCCAAGGCTTCCGTGGTGCGGGTGATCTGCGTGCGCAAATAACCTCGACGTCACTTCGTCTTTTTTTCCTCGGCCGCCCGTGCGCTTTCCGCCTCTTCGCGCGCATCGGACAATATTTGCCACAAGGCGGGCCCGCCGTGATCGACCACGCTCTTTTTGCAGGGCTTGCAGTAATAGTCGCGGACCTCGCTTCCGGTGAACGTCGACTTGTCCACAAGGTCCATCTCTTGGCCGCAGTCAGGGCACCTCATGGCATCACCTGTTCTTGAACTTCGGCGGCCGCTTCTCGACGAAGGCCGCCATGCCTTCCTTCTGATCCTCGGTCGCGAACAGCGAATGAAACACGCGCCGTTCGAAGCGCACGCCTTCGGCGAGCGAGGTCTCGAACGCGCGGTTGATCGCTTCCTTCGCGATCATCAGCGCCGGCAGCGACATCGACGCGATGGTTTCGGCCGCCTTCATGGTCTCGTCCATGAGATTGGCCAGCGGCACGACGCGCGCGACGAGGCCGGCGCGCTCGGCCTCCGCCGCGTCCATCATGCGGCCGGTGAGACAGAGATCCATCGCTTTCGCCTTGCCGACCGCGCGCGTGAGGCGCTGGGTGCCGCCGATGCCGGGAATGACGCCGAGCTTGATCTCGGGCTGGCCGAATTTCGCGTTGTCGGCCGCGATGATGAAATCGCACTGCATCGCGAGCTCGCAGCCGCCGCCGAGGGCGAAACCGGCCACCGCCGCGATCGCCGGCTTGCGCATGCGAGCGACGCGGTCCCAGGTCGAGACGAAGTCCCCCATGTAGGCGTCCATGAAGGACTTGCCGGCCATCTCCTTGATGTCGGCGCCGGCCGCGAACGCCTTGTCCGAGCCGGTGAGCACCACGCAGGCGATGTTCGCGTCGGCCTCGAAGGCGTCGATCGCGGCGCACAACTCGCCGATCAGCGCGGCATTGAGCGCATTGAGCGCGTGCTCGCGATTGAGCCGGACGATGCCGACCTTGCCTTTCGTTTCGACGATGATGTTCTCGTAGCTCATGGCGCGGTCTCGTTTCCGTCTGCTTACGCGCTGGCCTAGCCGAGACCGCGCCACCGCGCAACCGCTGGCGCCGCCTGCGCGATCTGCCGTAACATCCGCCCAAACCGGGAGGAGCTGAGCATGACGTACAATCCGGCGATCCATGTTCGCATGCGCCGCGCGACCGCGCCGGCCCTCATTGCGACGCTCGCGTTGATCGGTGCTGCGCACGCGGCAGACGAGCCGCTCATGCTGGCTCGCGACGGATACTTTTATGTGGGTGGCCGGACCACCACGGTCGACGGCCGTGCCTATGTCTCCCATCAGATGTACGTGGAGGTGCGGGTTCCTGCCAAGCAGACGCACCGCGTGCCGATCATCATGGTGCACGGCGGCACCATGTCGGGCACCAATCGGACCAGCCCGGGCGCGGGCGCTCGGGCTATCTCGCCGCCGCCTATGGGCCGGCCCGCAACGTCGACCGCAACAATGCTCTGCGCCGTTTCGTCGCGCAGGAGAAGTACAAACTGTGGCCGCAAGCGCATCTGCACACGCAGTGGCCCGGGAGCGGCGAGGCGGACGATCCGGCGACGCTGCAATTGACGCAGAGCCAGCTGCCGGCGATCGAGGATTTCACCACCCAGCAGGTGCTCAATCGCGACGCACTTCTGGCGCTGCTCGAGAAGATCGGCCCCGCGATCCTGCTCGTCCATTCGCAGGCCGGCGCGTTCGGCTGGCCGGTCGCAGACGCCCGGCCCGATCTCGTCAAGGCGATCCTGGCGATCGAGCCGAACGGTCCGCCGTTCCATGGTCTCGAGTTCGTCGGTGCGCCCGGCTGGTTCAAGGAAGGCCCGGTCGCGCTCAAATACGGCATCACCTCGGTTCCGCTCACCTATGCGCCGGCAGTCTCCAGCCCAACGGAGCTTGCGATCGTGCAGCAGGAAGCGGCGGACGGTCCCGGTCTGGTGCGCTGTTGGGCGCAGCAGGAGCCGGCGCGCCAGTTGCCCAACCTGCAGAAGGTTCCGATCCTGGTGCTCACCGCGGAAGCGTCCTACCACGCGCCTTACGATCACTGCACGGTGCGCTACCTGCAACAGGCGGGCGCCAAGCCGAGCTTCGTCAAGCTCGTGGACCTCGGCATTCGCGGCAACAGTCACGTCATGATGCTCGAGAAGAACAATCTCGAGATCGCGGCCGTGATCGCGAAATGGCTGGAGCAGAATCTGCCGGAGTGACGGAAGCCTTGGTGCTGCGGCGCCGCCTCAAGGGCTCTGATCGTCCCTCACGCCTGCTCGCCTTCGATCATCTTTTGCAGGATGTGCTTGTAGCGCACCGGTCCGACGTCGATCGCCAGGATCACGGGGTCGACCGGGATCGTCGCCCCGTCGATGATCTCCTGCTGCGCCTCGATCACCGGCGCATCCTGCTCCTCGAACGCGAACCGGCGCGTCGTCGAGATCTTCTGCTGGATCTCCCGGTTCAGCTCGTCATCCGATGTCTGCACGTTGAACCGCACGGCCGTGAAGAAATAATGCGTGGTCCGGTCGGTTTCCGGCGTGAGCATGTGGATGGCGTGGTAACCGGTGCCGCTTTCCGGCACCGCGCCCGGATGGCAGATGCCGGTGAGCAGCCGCATGGTGCTCGGCGCCATCCAGCGCATGCTGGTGAACTTGTCGACGCGGTCCGGCCGCTGCGGCCACTGCGTCGCAAAGAGGCCGGGCGCCGTGACGCTGCTCGCGTGCCGGCCGACCACCACGTCGTCGCCGTCGAGCTCGACCGTGATGTCGGATTCGACCGTCTCCGAATTTCCCAAAATGCCGTCGTGCAGGTAGCTGGTGTGGCTGAGGTCGAGCAGGTTGTCGATGATCAGCTCGTAGTTGGCCTTGATCATCATCTTGTCGCGTTTGGTGGCGTGCAGCTCGGGAACGTTGTCGAGCACGCTGAAGTCCGGCACCTTGGCGTAGTCGGGCGCGTGTTCGCCCATCCAGATCCAGATCGCCTTGTGCTTCTCGGTCATCGGAAAGCTGCGCACACGCGCGCGCGCGGGAATGTTCTTCGTTCCGTGCGGATTGAGGACGCATGCGCCCGACGCGTCGAACTCGAGCCCGTGATAGGGACATTGGACGCAGTCGCCCTTGACGATCTTGCCCAGGCTCAAAGGCGCAAACCGGTGCGGACAGCGGTCGTGCAGCGCCGCCGGGCTTCCGTCGGCCTTGCGGTAGAGCACGACCGGCTCCTTGAGGATGGTGCGCGCGAGCAGCTGCCCGTCGGCGAGATCATCGGACCAGGCGGCGACGTACCATGCGTTGCGCAGAAACGTCCCGCTGACCATCTTGCGCCTGCTCTCGCGAAGCTCGGTCTCGTTCGCCACTGCGGCCGTCATCGCGTGCTCTCCATGCTGGTCCCGAAGGGCTGGGCCCGAAGGCAGAAGGAATTATCTTGCGGTACGTCGTGAGCGGTCAAGCCGGCGCGCCCTTGACACGGGAACACGCCATGAAACGATGCGCGGTTCATTGCGAGCGCGCGAAGCCATGATTGCAAATCGTCGCATTACGGCAAGGATCGTCTGCGTCGCAGTCGCCCTGTCGGCTGCATCGATCGGCGGCGCAGCCGCGCAAGACTATCCGACGCGGCCGATCCACTGGGTGATCGGATTTCCGGCCGGTGGACCGACCGACATCCTGGTGCGCCTCATGGGCGAATGGCTGCAGACCCGCCTCGGCCAGCCGGTGCTGGTCGAGAACAAGCCGGGGGCGGCGAGCAACATCGCGACCGAAGCGGTGGTGAATGCGCCACCCGACGGCTATACGCTCGGTTCGGTCACGTCCGCCAATGCGATCAACGCGACGGTCAACAAGCGCACCCTCACCTTCGATTTCCTCAAATCGCTCGCGCCGGTCGCCGGCATGGCGCAGGGGCCAAGCGTGATGGTGGTCAATCCGTCGGTGCCGGCCAAGAGCGTCGCCGAGTTCATCGCCTTTGCGAAGGCCAACCCGGGCAAGATCAACATGGGCTCGCCCGGCGTGGGATCGACCGGCCACCTCGCGGGCGAGCTCTTCAAGGCGACGGCAGGCGTCGATCTCGTCCACGTGCCCTATCGCGGCGCCGCACCCGCCATGACCGACCTGATCGGTGGCCAGATCCAGGTGGTTTTCGACTCGATGGTGACGACGCTGCCGCACGTGCAGTCGGGTCGCGTGCGCGCGCTCGCGGTGACGAGCGCGGCGAGATCGCCGGTGCTTCCAGACCTGCCGGCGATCGCCGAGACGATTCCGGGCTACGAGGCCATCATCTGGTTCGGCGTCGGCGTGCCGCGCGGCACGCCGGCCGAGATCGTTTCGCGGCTCAACCGCGAGATCAATGCGGGACTCGATTCTCCGAAGATGCGAACGCGCCTCATCGAGCTCGGCTCGACGCCGATCGCCGTCTCGCCCGAGGACTTCTGGCGCTTCTCGGCGGCCGAAACCGAGAAATGGGAGAAGGTGATCAAGCGCGCGGGCATCAAAGTGGATTGACGCCCGTCACTTCTGGCACACCGGGCAGAAATAGGTGGAGCGCCCGACCTGTACGATGCGCTTGACCGTGCCGCCGCATCCCGGCGTCACGCACCGTCTGCCCTCGCGGTCGTAGACGCGGAAGTGATGCTGGAAATCGCCGAGCTCGCCGTCGGTGCGGCGATGGTCGCGCAGCGAGGAGCCGCCCGCCTTGATCGCGTCCTGCAGCACGATCTTGATGGCATCGACCAGCCGTTCGGCCCGCTCGTTGGGCGCGCCTGACCGGGTCGCGATCGTCGAGGCCATGCGCTTCGGAGACAGACGCGCCCGGTGCAGCGCCTCGCACACGTAGATATTGCCGAGCCCGGCGACGACCTTCTGGTCCGATAAAGCGGCCTTGAGGCTCGTCTTCTTTCCCTTGCAGGCGGCGGCCAGCATCGCGGCGTCGAAGGCGTTGCCGAGCGGCTCCGGCCCGACCTCCTTCATGAGCGGATGCGCGTCGAGGTCGGGACGCGACACCAGCAGCATCAGGCCGAAGCGGCGCGGATCGTTGAAGATGACGCGCACGCCGGACGACATGTGGAAGACGACGTGATCGTGCGCACGCGCCTGCGAGCGCGGATGGTGGAATTCTCCCGGGATCTTCTCGGCGTCGTCCTTCGCCACGCGGAACGAGCCGGACATTCCGAGATGCATCATCAGCACGTCGCCCGAGGAGAGGTCGGCCAGGAGATATTTCGCGCGCCGGCCAACGCCGGTGACGACGCGGCCTTCGATGCGCTTGACGAAATCCTTCGGCAGCGGTTGGCGGAGATCGCCGCGCCGCGCTTCAACTTTGGTGATGCGCGCGCCTTCCATCACGGGCTGCAGCCCGCGGCGAACGGTTTCGACTTCGGGGAGCTCGGGCATGGTCGTGGCGTCATGCATAGCGGGTGGCAATACGCAAGGAAAGCCCGCGAACCCGGTCCTGCGGCCCACGTTAGCAACACGACGATGATCGAGAAAAAGACCAAGACCGCGCTCGACGAGACCCGGCTCCTCATTCTCGGCGCCAACATCCCGCGCACGGCGCATTAACCCTTTCTCGCGCCACGGCCTTTCACGTGGCATCGCGCGCGGCCGCGCGCTATGTTTGCCGTGCCATGAGCGAGCCCCGCCAGACCCATTTCGGCGCCCGGACCGTCGACCTTGCGGCGAAGCAGGGGCTGGTGGACGACGTTTTTCGCTCGGTCGCCCGCCGCTACGACCTCATGAACGATCTGATGTCGGGCGGCCTGCACCGCGCCTGGAAGGACGCGCTCGTCACCGCCGTCAATCCGCCGAAAGGCGACCGACCATTTGCGGTGATCGACGCGGCGGGCGGCACTGGCGACATCGCGTTCCGCTTGGTGGCGGCGGGCGGAGCCGACACCCGCGTGACGGTCTGTGACATCAATGCGGAGATGCTTGCGGTCGGGCGCGAGCGTGCGCTGGAACGCGGACTCGACGGCGCGGTGTCGTTCATCGACGGCAATGCCGAGGCGCTGCCGTTCCCGGACAAGAGCTTCGACGCCTATACGATCGCCTTCGGCATCCGCAACGTGCCGCGCATCGAGCGCGCGCTGGCGGAGGCCTATCGCGTGCTCAAGCCAGGCGCGCGCTTCCTGTGCCTGGAATTCTCCGCTGTCGACGTGCCCGGCCTCGACGCGCTCTACGATCTCTATTCGTTCAACGTCATCCCGGCGCTCGGGCGCACGGTTGCGGGCGACGCCGAGGCTTATCGCTACCTGGTGGAATCGATCCGCCGCTTTCCAAAGCCGCAAGTGTTCGCCGGCATGATTTCCAACGCCGGCTTCCGGCGCGTGAGCTTCCGCCCGCTCACCGGCGGCATCGTGGCGCTGCATTCGGGCTGGCGTTTGTGATCGCCGCGCTCGTCCATCTCACCCGGCTGGCGCGCGCGGGAGTCGTGTTCGCCCGCGAAGGCGTGCTCGGGCTCGTCGATCCAAAACCGCTTCCGCTGTCGGCGCAGATGCTTCTGCGTTGCGCGCGCCTGATCGAGCGCCCGTCGACCGGCAATACGGCCAACCGGCTGTCCACCGCACTGACCCGGCTCGGCCCGACCTATGTCAAGCTCGGCCAGTTCCTGGCGACGCGGCCCGATGTGGTCGGCGTGGCGCTCGCGCGCGATCTCGAAAGCCTGCAGGACAGGATGCCGCCGTTCTCGCAAGCAGAGGCGGAAGCGACCGTCGAGGCGGCGCTCGGCAAGCCGGTCACCAGCGTCTTCACGTCGTTCGGCCCGCCGGTCGCCGCCGCCTCGATCGCCCAGGTCCACCGCGCCGAGCTGGCGGGCGGCCGCGTCGTCGCCGTCAAGGTGCTGCGGCCCGGCGTCGAGCACCGCTTCAAGACCGACCTCGCGGCATTCTTCTTCGCGGCGCGCGTGCAGGAGGATTTCTCCGCCGAGGCGCGGCGGCTGCGGCTCATCGAGGTGGTGCAGACGCTGGCGCGCTCGGTGACGATCGAGATGGACCTGCGGCTCGAGGCGGCGGCGCTGTCCGAGATGGCGGAGAACACCAAGGACGATCCCGACTTCCGCGTGCCGGCGGTCGACTGGGATCTGACCGCCCGCGACGTGCTCACGCTCGAATGGATCGACGGCACGTCGCTCCACGATCAGGCGGCGCTCAAGGCCAAGGGCTTCGACCTGCCAAAGCTCGGCCGCGCCGTCATCCAGACGTTTCTGCGCCACGCCATGCGCGACGGCTTCTTCCACGCCGACATGCATCCGGGCAACCTGTTCGTCGACGCCGACGGCCGGCTGGTCGCGGTCGACTTCGGCATCATGGGCCGGCTCGGACCGAAGGAGCGCCGTTTCCTGGCGGAAATTCTCTACGGCTTCATCACGCGCGACTACCGGCGCACGGCCGAGATCCATTTCGAGGCCGGCTATGTGCCGCCGCAGCATTCGGTCGAGAGCTTTGCCCAGGCGATCCGCGCGATCGGCGAGCCGATCCACAACCGCACCGCCGAGGACATCTCGATGGCAAAGCTGCTCACCTTGCTGTTCGAGGTGACCGGCCTGTTCGACATGCGCACGCGGCCCGAGCTGCTGCTGCTGCAGAAGACCATGGTGGTGGTCGAGGGCGTCGGGCGCGCGCTCGATCCGCGGCTCGACATGTGGCGCACGGCGGAGCCGGTGGTGCGCGAATGGATCGAGCGCAATCTCGGACCGGTCGGCCGGCTCGAAGACGCGGCCGCGGGCGTCGGCGAGGTCGGCCGCTTCGTCGGCCAGGTGGCGATCGGCACCGCCGAAGCGCGCCGCAATCGCTGGACCATGGTGGCGCTGTGGGTGATCGCGGTGCTGCTGGCGCTGCTGCTGTGGCGGGTGCTTTAAGGCCTTTGATTGCATTGATTGCATTGCAATCATCGGCTATGCTGGCGACCGAGCGAAACGGAAATCGTGCCCGATGGCCAGCCTCACGATCCGGCAACTCGACGACGAGGTGAAGCGGCGGCTGCGGCTGCGCGCCGCGCGGCACGGCCGCTCCATGGAGGAGGAAGCGCGCCACCTGCTGGCGCAGCATCTCGACGCCGGCACGGCACCGCGCGCGGCCGAGGAGACTGCGGCGCCGTCCCGTCGCGGGCGCGCCAGCGCGATCCCCTCCGCAACTGAGCATCCGATCGGCGCAACGCTCGCGGGCCAGCAGATCCTCCTCGTCATCGGCGGCGGCATCGCGGCCTACAAGTCCCTCGATCTGATCCGGCGCCTGAAGGAGCACGGCGCCGCGGTGCGCGTCGTGATGACCCGGGCGGCGCAGGAATTCGTCACGCCGCTGGCGGCCGGCGCGATCGCGGGCGAGCGCGTCCACACCGACCTGTTCGACCCGCGCAGCGAATTCGACGTCGGCCACATCCGTCTCGCGCGCGAGGCCGACCTGATCGTGGTCGCGCCGGCGACCGCCGACCTGATGGCGAAAATGGCGGGCGGCCATGCCGACGATCTCGCCTCCGCAGTGCTGCTCGCCACCGACCGGCCGGTGCTGATCGCGCCCGCCATGAACCCGCACATGTGGAAGCACCGGGCGACGCAGCGCAACCTCGCGCAGCTCGTGGAGGACGGCGTCGCGCTCGTCGGGCCCAATGCGGGCGAGATGGCGGAGCGCGGCGAAGCCGGCACCGGGCGCATGGCCGAGCCGCTCGAGATCGTCGCCGCCGCGGAAGCCATGCTGGCGCGCGGCCCGCGGCCGCTCGCGGGTAAACGCGTGCTGATCACGTCCGGGCCCACGCACGAGCCGATCGATCCGGTGCGCTACATCGCCAACCGCTCCTCCGGCAAGCAGGGCCATGCCATCGCCAAGGCGGCCGCGGAGGCGGGCGCCGAGGTGACGTTGATCTCGGGACCCGTCAACGTCCCCGATCCGCCCGGCGTCAAGGTCGTGCGCGCCGAGAGCGCGCGCGACATGCTGCACGCGGTCGAGGCGGCGCTGCCCGCCGACATCGCGATCTTCGCGGCGGCGGTCGCCGACTGGCGCGTCGCGCAGGCGAGCGGACAGAAATTGAAGAAGGGCGCGGCCGGCGCGCCGCGACTCGCGCTCGTCGAAAATCCTGACATCCTCGCGACCGTGGCGCACATGAAGCGCGGGCGCCCTCCCCTCGTGATCGGCTTTGCGGCCGAGACCGAGCACGTGGTTGCCCACGCCAAGGCGAAGCTCAAGAAAAAAGGCTGCGACTGGATTCTTGCAAACGACGTGTCAGCCGAGAGTGGCGTCATGGGCGGCGATCTCAACAGCATCCATCTCGTCACCGCGGACGGGGTCGAATCCTGGCCGACCCAATCCAAGGAAGAGGTCGCGCGCATGGTGGTCGAGCGCATCGCGGCCGCCGTCGCGGGCGCCAAGCCATGACGGCCGTGCGGATCCTGCGGCTGCCGCACGGCGCCGACCTGCCCTTGCCGGCCTATCAGAGCGACCATGCCGCGGGCCTCGACCTGATGGCCGCGGTCCCGGCGGCAGCTCCTGTCACCCTGGCGCCGGGCGCGCGGGCGCTGATCCCGACCGGCTTCGCTCTCGCCCTGCCGCCGGGCACCGAGGCCCAGGTGCGGCCACGCTCCGGGCTGGCGATCCGACACGGCATCACGGTGCTCAACAGCCCGGGCACGATCGATGCGGACTACCGCGGCGAGGTGCAGATCATCCTGGCGAATTTCGGCAGCGAATCATTTGCCGTCACCCGCGGCATGCGAATTGCGCAACTGGTAATTGCGACTGTTTCTCGCGCTACCTTGGAAGAGGTACGGGCGCTTGATCTAACCCCGCGCGGCGACAGCGGTTTTGGCTCGACCGGCGAAAACCCACAATAACGGTATGTAGAAACCCTGGACCGTTTGCGGCGTGTACGATATTACCGTTTGCCGGGGGCCAAATCTGGGTGGGCTGGACGCCAGCATCGCAATGCTGCCGCGCAAAGGGATTCTTGCCATAGCAGCCGTGGTCGACATCGCCCTGCACGCGCAGGAGCGACCGGTCTCGGCCAAGACGCTGGCGGTGCGGCATGGACTGCCGCCGCGCCATCTCGAGCCGGTGCTGCAGGCGCTCGTGCGCCAAGGGATCCTGCGCGGCATCCGCGGGCCGGGCGGCGGCTACGAGCTCGCCGACGAGGCGCGCAACATCACGGCCGAGCAGATTCTGCGCGCCGCCGAGACGGTCGACGAACCCGGCGCCTCGCCGCTGCAGTCCAATTCGGCGCTCCTCGCCCAGGTCGTGCTTCCCGCCGTCGCGCAAGCCGAAAAGGCACTCTCCGATGCGCTGATCCGCGTCACCGTCGACGACATGCTGCGCGCGAAGTGATCTGTCATTGCGAGCGAAGCGACGCAATCTTTCTTCACTTGCGCATGCGCGAGCGGCTGAGATTGCTTCGTCGGCCTTCGGCCTCCTCGCAATGACACCGAATCTCAATCGATCTTAATTCCCGCAAGCCGCACCACCTCGTCCCATTTGGCGCGCTCGCGCATGAGGAACGCGGTGAAATCCGACGGCGAGCCGGTGCGAATTTCCGACCCGAGCCGCTGCAGCGACGCGCGCATGTCGGGCCCCGCGAGAGCCTCGTTGATGGCGCGGTTGAGTTTCGCGACGATGGCGGGCGGCGTCGCGGCCGGCGCAAGCACGCCCGTGAAGGTGAGCGCGACGAAATCCGGCAGGCCGCCTTCGATCAGCGTCGGCAATTCGGGCGCGAGCGCGTTGCGCGTCTCGCTCGCGACGCCGAGCGCGCGCACCTTGCCCTCGCGCACCAGCGGCAGCAGGCCGGCGACCTCGCCGAACATCAGGTGCACTTGCCCGGCGAGCATTCCCGCGACCACCTCGGGCGCGCCCTTGTAGGGCACGTGCACGATGTCGATGCCGGTCTTGAGCTTGAGGAGTTCGCCGGACAGATGAGTCAGGTTGCCGAATCCGGCCGAGGCGAAATTGAGCTTGCCCGGATTGGCGCGCGCGTGAGCGACGAGCTCCTGCACGGTCTTGGCCGGCCCGTTCGGATCGACCACCAGCACCTCGTAGCCCTCGGTGAGCTTCGCGACCGGCGCGAAGCTCTTGACCGTATCGTAGTCGCGATAGCGCGCGATCGCCGGCATCACGGCGAGCGAGCTGGCGTTGCCGAGCATCAGCGTGTAGCCGTCGGGCTCCGCCGAAACGAACGCCTTCGCGGCCACGGTGCCGGTCGCGCCCGCGCGGTTCTCGATGATGATGGTCTGGCCGAGGATCGGACCGAGCTTTTGCACGAGCAGGCGCGCCGTCACGTCGATCGGCCCGCCGGGCGGATAACCCACCACCAGCTTGATGATGCGATCCGGATAGGTCTGCGCGCGCGCAGGACCCGACGGCACGCAGGCGAGCGCGAGCAGCAGAACAACGATGCGGCGCATGATCATGGGTTTGCGGACTACGCGCTCTTCTGCCCGCTCTTCACGCTGTCGAACCAGGGACAGACGCCCGCCATGAGATCGTAATTGCCCTCGATCACCTGCACCGGACGGCGCAGGCCGGCGCGCGCGTTCTCGATGCGCATCGTCCGTGCTTCGTCGCGCAGCTCGGGCGCGAGCCAGGCGCGCTCGTGCCCCCAGATGCTCGGCCCTTCCTTGCGCTCGCTCGCCTGCCAGTTCTGCGGGTCGATGGTGCGCCCGCCCCAGCCGTACTCCACCATGAAGGCGGACGGGCTCCAGCTGTAGAACGACGTCACCCAGTCGCCGCAATGACGGCCGAGCGAGACCGCGAGCCGCCCATCCTCGGCGCTCGCCAGATCGTAGCCCTGGCCGACGTCGTCGAGGCTGAACAGCTCGAGCATCATGTGATGCACCGCGTTCTTGCCGGTCGCCGCAAAAGCGAGACTGTGGTGGCGCGGATTGACGTGGAAGAAATAGACCGGATAGGGCCGCAGAAAATAATCGCTGACGCGGAAGCCGAGCACGTCGCGATAGAACGCCATCATCTCGTCGAAGCGCTCGACATGCATCACCACGTGTCCGAGACCGAGCGGACCGGTGCGGAACCCGGAAATGTTACGGCCGGGCTTGAACGCCTCGCTCGCCGTTTCCGCGCCGTGAAAGATTTCGACCCGGTTGCCGTTCGGATCGCTCAGCACGATGAGGTCTTTCACGCGCCGCTCGTCGGCGAGCGGACGCGAGCCGCGCGCCGCCTTGATGTCCTTGCCGTCGAGATGTGCGGCGAGCGCATCGAGCGCGGCGCCGTCCGCCACCTCCCAGCCGAAGAACTTTATGCCTTCGCCGCCGCCGGCGTCGATCAGGACGCGCTGCTTGCGGTCGTCCATGCGGAACGCGAGGCTCGCGCGAGTTTTGTCGACGAGCTCGAGCCCCAGCAGATTGGGCCCGTAGCTCGCCCAGTCCTCGGTGTTCTTGGCGCGGATGCCGACATAGCCCAAGGCCTGGGGATGCATGGTGAACCTCTCTGACGCGGACACGAGATTTTAGAGCATTCCACGTCACTTCCCAGCCCGCGGCACGACTGCGGCATGGCCGCCTCGCGAATTGACTCTGATCGATTGAGCGCGCGCACGCACGGCCGTCGGAATGGTCCCTCGGAGTTAACCGTCGAGGTTTATATTCCCACTGCGGGCGCACGGGGCGGTCCGCAACGACGAATCGCAGATGGCACGCGCGGACCGAACGGCGGCATGGCAATAATAAGAATATCGATCGTATTGCATCGCACAATATCGTGATTTGTAAATATTTCAAAAGGTTATACCTCACATACGTCAAGACACACCAAGCCTGTGTGTCTGTATTTCAGCGTAACAATCACATCCTTAACTCATGGTAGGAGAAAATAATGTCTAAGATACTTGGAGTTTCTTTGACTGCACTGGCGATTTTAGCCTCCACTTCAGCCGTTTTCGCGCGAGAGCCGAGCTCTCGCACACAGAGCGAGTACGGGTCGCCCTTCGCCGCATATTCGCCGTCGATTCGGCCGGCGCCGATGCGCCATGCCCCGGTCCAGCCCTTCACATGGGCGGAAAAGCTCGCGTTCGACCGGGCGGGTTCCGACGAAGCTCGCTCGATGTGATCTGAAAGACGACAACGCGGTCGGCCGCGAGGCCGACCGCTGCGCTTTTTCCTTTGCCGAGGGATTTCAGCTCGCAATTGCTCTTATCGTTCGTACGTACGGATATGACCAATCCAACGGAAATCGACACACGCCATCTCGCACAGGCCGTCGCTAGGTGGGAGAATGAGGGCGGCGCTCTTCGACCGCCGACGAGCGGTAAAGTCACACGCGGACTCGTTCCTGCACCCCGCGTCGCGCTGATTGTCGCACGCCGCTCGCGTCACGCGTATTTGCCTGAAAGTTCTGGACTTCGCGTCCGCAAAGGCGCAACCTCGAATTGACCCGAGACGTGAATCAACCGTCCGGCTTTTTCATCAGATCGCATAGACCGCCAAGCCTCATTTTGGACCGCGAAGCCTTCATTTTGCTTGCCGCTCCGAAGGAGTCGGCGCGAGCAAGGCGGCGGTGCGAAGAGCGTCAGGCTTTCGTCGCGCAGCGCCAGGTCGTTGCGACCGCGCGCGCGAAACCACGGCTGAAACTGGCCGTAGTTTCGGAATTGCAGCCGCTGCACAGGAGGGAGGCTGCCATGGTCGAGATCGACCCCTTCGCCCGCATTGAAGATGGGCGGACATTCGCGCAGGCCATCGTGGATACGATCCGCGAGCCTCTCCTGGTTTTAGACAAGGACCTGCGCGTGGTCGCCGCAAGCCGCGCCTTCTACCTAACGTTCAAGATCGACCGGCAGGATGTCCAAGGTCGTCCGCTTTACGCGCTGGGTGACGGCCAGTGGAACATTCCGGAGCTCAAGCTGCTGCTGGAGAAAATCGTACCGCAGCACACCGTGATGGAGGGTTACGAGGTCCAACAAGACTTTTCCGGTCTTGGACGACGCGCAATGCTCTTGAACGCGCGGCAAGTTTTCTATGAAACAGATTCCCACACGTTGATCCTCCTGGCCATCGAGGATGTCACCGACCGGCGTGCCGCCGAGCGCGAGATGGCGGAGCTGGTGAAACAGAAGGAAACCCTGCTGCAGGAAATGCAGCATCGTGTTGCAAACAGCTTGCAGATCATCGCGAGCATCCTTCTCCTCAAAGCTCGCACCGTGCAGTCGGAAGAGACGCGGCTGCATCTTCAGGACGCCCATCGGCGGGTCATGTCGGTTGCGGCCGTACAGCAGCAGCTCCAGGCCTCGATCCATGGCGAGCCGATCGAACTAGGCCCTTATCTGTCTCGGCTGTGCGAGACCCTGGCGGCCTCGATGATCGGCGACCGTCGGCAGATTTCCGTGAAGGCGCTCGTTGAAGGCGGTACGGCCCTATCCCATCACGCCATCAATATCGGTCTCATAGTGACGGAGCTCGTGATCAACGCCTTCAAGCATGCATTTCCCGGTGATCAGAACGATCGCCGTGTGATCGTCGCTTATGACCGTGCCGAACCGAACTGGCAGCTTACGGTTTCCGATAATGGGGTTGGCAAGCCAAAGACCGGCTTGGACAAGACAAATCCGGGGCTGGGCACGAGGATCATCGAGGCGCTGGCCAAGCAGCTTGATGCCCGTGTGGACGTCTCGACCGGGCCGCGCGGCACGACCGTGTCAATCAGCCACGGAATGTTTGCATCTCGGCTGCCGGCAGCAAGACGCCTGCAAGACGCTCCAGCGACGAGCAACGGCGCTCAGCCACGCTGGAAGGCGAAGAGGCTCGCCGTCTAATTTTTAGATCGCGTATTGTGCTTGAGCTTCGGCCTCCCATGTAGAAATAGAGGGGCAAGCAGTGGCTTGTCCGAAAGCCGCCCGTAAAACGGAGATCGACCGAAGTCTCCGCTCACTCCAGGTGGCAGCGCCGGTGCCGTCGGCAGGCACACAACCCAAATTGAGCTTCGCTGCGCGGGGCCGTCCAGGCGACCGCGGCCATCCGCGGCGTGCGGCGCGCGTTGCTTATCGAAAGACGAACGCCCGGCACGTTTCTTCAATCTTTGCGCATCGACGACCCGTTCTTTGCAAGAACTGTACTGGCGTGCAACGATGATCGGTCCCCATTACATCAACGAAGACAGATCGGAAATGCGCGGCATCAAGTCCGGGTGGTATGCGACGGACCGCGACGGCAAGTTCTCGTCAGGGCCTTTTTCCAGCCGCGAGGAATGCCTCAGCAGCGGCAATCTGCCGAAGATCGGAACGGCTCCGCCTGAGTTGGATCCGCGGCCGAAATGAGTGGCGTTGGTGGAATTCACCACGCCGTCTACCTGTCCCCGTCCGCAGCCAACATCAGCATCCGAAGCTTCGCGTTCAGCGCCTTGCGCTGGTTCGCATCCAGAAGCGACATTCATGCGCTTCCGGCCTGGCGCTGCTATTTTTCCAACACGTGATACCGCCTGTCCCGTTCACGGTCT
>WNFF01000548.1_pt1 | contig 28268 bp, 24 predicted proteins | sample 5400441 | NCBI WGS metagenome assembly WNFF01 (sample SAMN13153345, study PRJNA577476) | soil metagenome | isolation source: 120 cm saprolite under Douglas fir tree site 2 hole 3 replicate 1 | place: USA:California | collected 2015-04-18
GTTACCTGCCGGCGATCCAGTCACGGGACGTCACGTTCGGGCCGTCCGGGATCCGCGCCCAGTGCCTCAGCCGTTCGGGGGCGCTCGTCGACGACTTCCTGATCGAGGAATCCGACGGCGTCATCCACGTCCTGAACGCCCCGTCCCCGGCCGCGACGGCCTCGATAGTTATCGGGCGGCACATCGCCGCGCGCGCCGTCGATCACTTCGCTCTCTAAGCACCCACACTGACGAACGCCATCGTGACCGGCGCATCGCTCAGGTTGCGCCACGCATGCCGGGTGCCGTTCTGGACGATCGTGTCGCCCTGCCGGAGCTGAGTAAGGCGGCCATTGTCGAGTTCGAGCCAGACCTCGCCTTCGAGCACGACGCCGTAGTCCACCGAGTCCGTCGTGTGCATCCCCGGGTTGGCCGGCTCGAAGAGATCGGTGATTCCCGGCGACGTCACCCGCTGCTCGACAGCAGTGGCCGCCGGGTCGAACGCGCCGTCACCGGGAGGGAACGCTCATTGGGAGGCTACGACGACTTCGACGCCGGCGGCGGACAAGGCGTCGCATACGTCGGCATCCGGCGTGCGGTCGGTGATCAGCATCTCGACCGCGTCCAGCCGCACGATATGCGCGAACGCGCTGCGGCCGAACTTCGAGGAGTCGGCGACCACTATCGTGCGCTGTGCCGACCCGATCATCTCCGCCATCATCTGCGCTTCTTCCAGATTCGTCGTGGTCAGCCCGCCACGCGGCGACACGCCGCCCACGCCGATGACGGCGATGTCCGCGCTGATGCCCTCCGTGCCGGGGAATGCGACGGGCCCGATGGTGACATGGGACGCCACGCGGCAACTGCCCCCGAGGACGTAGACGTCGCGCACCGCGCTGGTCGGCAGGGCCGCGGGCAGCCGGAGGTTGTTCGTGACGATTGTGACGTTCCGCCGCACTCCGAGCGCGCGAGCGACTGCGAGCGTCGTCGTGCCGCCGTTGATGAGGACGGTCTCCCCGTCGGCGATCCGCTCCGCGGTCGCGGAAGCGATGCGGCGCTTCTCGTCGCGGTGCACCGCTGACCGGTCGGTGAACGACGTGTCGGAGCTGGCCAGCCCCGACACGGTCACGGCTCCGCCATACGTGCGCGAGACCGCGCCGCGCCGCGCCAGCCAGTCGAGATCGCGGCGCACGGTATCGGCGGAGACTCGGAACGCCTCCGCGAGCTCGACCACCGTGGCCTGGCCGTGCTCCTCGACGAACGTGGTCAGCAGCGCACGGCGCCGTCCGGGGAGCGCACCGTCGGCGTCAGGTTCGGGGGTCCGTTGCCGGGGGGCCACGGCGCACCTCCTTCGTTGGGTCACTCTAGCCGCCACCCCATGGGCGGCGTAAGTGCCGTTTTTTGCAAATCTCTGCCGAACTAGGCTTGACCTGTAAGCATATAGCAGCTAACTTCGGCACCAGAATAGAGCAGAACCGCAGAGTCCTGCATCGGATTGCATCGCCTCCGCATGACCCCAAGGAGTCCGAATGCCTGTCTCGCACAAGCACAGTGGTTCACCGATGAGCCGACGTAGCTTCGTCAAGGGTGCCGGGGCGGTGCTGGCCGCGGGGGCTGCCGCGCCCGTCCTGGCCGCCTGCGGCGCTGGCAGCGCGAGCGGCACCACGAGCGGCGGCAAGACGACCATCACGTTCGCGAGCGCGCAGTTCTTCGCCAAGTCGACGATCGGCCAGATGGTCAACGAGTACAACAGCTCCCAGAAGCTCGTGCATGTGCAGTTCCAGGAGTTGCCTACGCCGAGCCAGAGCACCGAAGTCCACCAGCAGCTCGTGCAGTCGCTGTCGCGGCGGGACGGCAGCCTCGACGTTTTCACCGGTGACATCATCTGGATCTCGGAGTTCGCCGCCGCCGGCTGGTCCGCCGTGCTCGACGGCTATTTCCCGGCGTCGACACGGGCCCAGTACTTCCCCGGTGTCATCGACGCGTGCACCTACCAGGGCCACCTGCACTCGCTGCCCTGGTACCTGGACGCGGGCATGCTGTACTACCGCAAGGATCTGCTCGGGGCGGCCGGTATCGGTGCCCCGGCGTCGTGGGCCGAGCTCGTCACCGCCGCGCAGAAGCTGACCAAGTCGGGCAAGGTCTCCGACGGCTTCAACTGGCAGGCCAAGCAGGCCGAGGTGCTGGTCTGCGACCTCGTGGAGTTCATCGGCTCCAACGGCGGATCGATTCTCGCCGCCGACGGCAAGACGGTGACCATCGCCGAGCCCAAGGCCGTCGAGGCGGTTCAGTTCATGGCCGACACGTTCGGCAAGGACAAGATCACCCCCAAGGCCGTGCTCTCCTGGGACGAAGAGCCCAGCCGGATGCCGTTCACCGGCGGCCAGGCGGCATTCCTGCGCAACTGGTCGTATGTGTGGTCGGACGCGCAGGACACGTCCACCTCGAAGGTCGCGGGCAAGGTCGGGGTGACCAAGCTGCCGGTCTTCCCCGGCGGCACGAGCACCGCGTGCCTCGGCGGATACCAGTTCGGCATGAACGCCGCGAGCACCAAGAAGAGCGCGTCCATCGACTTCCTCACGTGGATGTCCAGCCCGGCCACACAGCTGAAGTGGGCGACCCAGCTCGGCCTCGCGCCGAGCCGGCCGTCCGTCTACGACCAGCCCGCCCTGGCCAAGAGCAACCCGTTCATGGTGTCGTTGCGGAATATCTTCACCGGTGGCACGCCGCGCCCGAAGACCCCCAAGTACTCGCAGATCAGCCTGGCGATACAGGCCGGGGTGTCCACCGCCCTGGCGACGGGCAACGTGCAGTCGAACCTGACCTCGACCAAGACGCAGGTCGAGCAGATCATCGGGTGACGAGCCATGTCCCGCTCACCATCGGTAACCGCACCGGCCCGGACGGAATCTGATCATCGCGGAGTACCGCCGGATGGCGGACGTCACGGCCTGGGTGTACCCCGGGTCCTGGGCACGCGCTCGTGGCGCCAGTCGCTGACGCCGGTCATCCTGATCGTGCCGATGCTCGCGAGCCTGCTGGCCGTGTCGCTGTACCCGGTGCTGCGCACCATCTGGCTGGGCTTCCGCAACACCAGCCTGGCGATCCAGGGCGACAAGTTCACCGGCCTGGCCAACGCGCGGCGGCTCACCCACGACGCCATCTTCTGGAAGGCCTGGCGGCAGACCCTTGAGTTCACCGCCATCTCGACGCTCGTGGAGACGCTGCTCGGCCTGCTGATAGCCCTGGCCCTGTACAAGAAGTTCCGGGGTCGAGGCCTCGTCCGCGCGGCGGTCCTGGTGCCATGGGCGATCCCGACGGTGGTCACCTCCCGCATGTTCGGCTGGCTGTTCGACCAGGGTGGCGTCGTGAACTACCTGCTGGTGACCCTGCACATCGTCAGGGTCCCGGTGAATTTCCTCGGTTCGACGACGCTGGCGCTGCCGACGCTGATGCTGGCCGACATCTGGAAGACCACGCCGTTCATGGCGTTGCTGCTGCTCGCTGGTCTGCAGACCATCCAGCCGTCGCTCGCCGAGGCCGCCCGCATCGACGGGGCGTCGACCTGGCAGTACTTCTGCCGGGTGCGGCTGCCGTTGCTGATGCCGACCCTGCTCATCGCCGCGCTGTTGCGGGCCCTGGACGCGTTCCGCGTCTTCGACCTGCCCTACGTGGTGACTGGCGGCGGCCCGGCCAGCAGCACAGAAACGATGTCGACCTACGCCTACAAGACGCTCTTCTCGGGCCTTCAGCTGGGCTACGGCTCGACGATGGCCACCGCGATGTTCGTCACCGAAGCCCTCATCGCCGGTGCATTCGGGCTGTTCATCGTGCGGCGCATGCGACAGGAGGGCTGATCATGGCTACCATCGCGCAGCCGCGCGCCACTGGCGGCCCCCGCCAACTCGCCCGCCGCGGCGGGTTTGGGTTCCTGGTGGTGGCGATCGTCGTCTGGTCGCTGTTCCCGTTCGTGTGGGAGATGATCACCTCCTTCGAGCCCGATAAGGACCTGTCCCGGTTCGCGCCCCAGTGGCTGCCAATCCCCGGCGGCACGTTGCAGCACTACCGCAACGTGTTCGTCGCGAAAAACTTCGCTCCCTACATCGTCAACAGCGTGATCGTCGATGTGAGCGCCACCGCGGTCGCCCTGGTGTTCGCCGGGCTCGCCGCGTACTCCCTCGCCCGGCTGCCGATGCGCGGCAAGGGACTCGTGCTGGGGCTGGTGCTCGCCGTGTCCATGTTCCCGCAGATCTCGATCGTCACCCCGCTGTACGAGATCATGATCAGGCTGCACCTGCTCGACACCTACACCGGGCTCTCCGGGGTGTACATCGGGCTGGCGTTGCCGCTGATGGTCTACATCCTCTGGGGACACTTCCGCGCCATTCCCCGCGAGCTCGATGAGGCCGCGAAGATCGACGGTGCCGGGCCGCTGCGCACGTTCTGGAGCGTGATCATTCCGGTCGCCCTCCCCGGCGTCGTTCCCGCCGCGCTACTCGGTTTCATCGCCTCGTGGAACGAGTTGCTGCTCGCCCTGTCGTTCACGACCTCTCCGGCGCACCAGACCATCCCGGTCGGGATCGCGAACTTCACCGGCTTGTATTCGATCCCCTGGGGCGATATGGCCGCGGCGTCGGTGGTCGTCACCTTGCCCCTCGTCGTGCTGGTGCTGATCTTCCAGAAGCGGATCGTCGAAGGCGTGACCGCCGGGGCGATCAAGGGATGAACACCGCCACCAGCATCGGCTGGCGCGACACCTACCTCCGGATCGCCGAGCGCCTGATCACCAGGGCGGGGACGGCGCGGCCGATACTGACCGGTGCCAACGCCTGTGTTGACGCGATCTTCCATATCGATGCCGATCGGCTCGCCCGGCTCGCCGCGCCCTCGGCCATACCCCCTGCCGCACCCTCGGCCGCACCTTCGGCGGAGCCCCTGGCCGCGCCCTCGGCCGCGCCCTCGGCGGATGACGAGAGGGGTATCGAGCTGTGCGATCGTGTTCTCAAACGGATCACGGCCGGACGAGGCGGAGAGCTGCTGACCCGGTGGCCCGCAGGGCCCTCGTGGATCTATGCCCTGCTGGGCCCTCCCGACCGGCAGCAGGTCGGAGGCACCGGCCCGCAGGCGTCGTGGACGCTGGCCACGGTCGGCGCCCCTAGCGTCCTGGCCCTCGCCGACCGGAGTGCCGAGCAGCTCGCGGTGATCGACCCGCGCACCGGTGTCTGCGCGGACGGCACGGTGGTGGCCGCGGGATCGCTCACCCCGTCCGGCCGCGCCACGAAGCTGCCGCATTGCATCCTCGAGTTCACGGCGGGGACCACCGGCCGGCAGCTGGCAGTGTCCCGGTCAAGCCGCATCATCCTGCGCTTCGGCGACGAGCCGATCGAGCGCGACGAGGCGTTCTTCGCGATGGCGCCAGCGTTGGCGTCATCCGCCGGGGCCGGGCTGTTGTCCGGCCTGAATGTGCTGGCCGATGCCGACACCGCTGACCGGGACTGGCTGGCCGCACTGGCCTGGGCGTGGTCGGATGCGGGCCTTGCTGTCATCCACCATGAACTCGCCGAGTTCCTCACCGCGAAGCGGCTGCGCGAGGCCGTGGGCTCACCGGCGGCCACCTCGCTCGGGCTGAGCCTGTCCGAACTGTTCATGCTGACTGGCGCGGGCGGCGATCCGCGCCTGCTGGCACGGGATGTCGCCGAGCGGTACGGAGCCCGGCGGGTGATCGTTCATGCCGACGACTGGGCTCTGGCGGTACACCGCGACGACGCGCAGCACCAGGAAGACGTAGTGCTGGCCGGCAACGCATTCGCCGCCGCCCGCGCCCGCGTCGGACAGCCCGCTACCGTCCTCGACCCAGCGGAGGAGGCCACTTACACCGACGACCTTCCACCCCGTGGAGCCCTGGGTGATGGCTGGCATGCCGTCTGCGTGCCCGCACCGCATCTACGGCGGCCCGCGGGCACCGTCGGACTCGGGGACACGTTCGTGGCCGGTGTCCTTCTCGCCGAGAGCCTGCCGTAGCGACCTTTCCTGACCGGACTAGAAACGATCACAAGGAGAACGAACATGTCAACAGCGGCCGTTCCGCAGGACCCGGGAAAGATCCGCGGCCTGCAACGCGTCACGAGCGGAGCCGGTTTCTTCGAGATCTGCGCCCTGGATCATCTGTCGGACTTCGCGGAGTTGCTGGCGGAGGATCCCGCGACGGTCACCTTCGCCGACGTCGTTACCGCGAAGGATGGCCTCGTGCGAGCGCTGTCGCCGAGCGTGTCGGCGTTCCTGCTCGATGCACGCTACGGGCTGGATACCGTCGCGACCGGCGCACTGCCCGGCACGGTCGGCCTGATGGCCTCGATCGAAGACGAGGATTACTCGATTCCCGAAGGCCCGCGCCGCACCCGGTACCGGGAAGGCTGGAGCCTGCGGCAGATCAAGCTGGTCGGCGCCGACGTGGCGAAGCTGCTGTGGTTCTACCGGCCCGACAGCGACGCAAGCGCGGCCGAACACCAGCGATACGTGGTGCGCAGCCTGGCCGACGAATGCGCCCGGCTGAGCCTGCCCCTGGTCGTCGAGCCGATCTGGTATCCCCTTCCTGGTGAGGACGCGAGTTCGCCGCAGTGGAAGGCGGCCCGCGTCGAGGGCATCCTCGCTTCGGCGTTCGAGGCGAATTCGCTCGGCGTGGACATGCTCAAGGTGGAATTCCCTGGTTACGTCGACACGCAGGCCGGGCGCGACAGCGCCGCCGCGGCGTGCAAGGAACTCGACGCCGGGGTCGACGTGCCCTGGGTGATCCTGTCGGCTGGCGTCGGGTATGAGGACTTCAAGGCGCAGGTGGATATCGCCTGCCGGGCGGGCGGCTCCGGCTACCTCGCGGGCCGGTCCATCTGGCGTGACGCGACGTCGACGCATAACCCAGCCGACCGCGAGGCCGCCGTGGCACAAGCACGTGCGCGGCTCGACGAGCTCAACGCCATCACCCGCGCCAACGGCCGGCCCTATGTGGCGGCGCGCAGCCTGCCCGATGTCATTGAGGCGATGCCCGATGGATGGTTCACCAGGTGGCACCCGACCGACTGACCCGGTGATCGTGGAGGTCGTTCCCCGTGCAGCCGATCGTGCTCGAGCCCAACATGCCGGCCACGTTCTATCGCGGCGCCGGACGGATCGAGCGGCTGCGCGGCGGCTCCCCGGCCGGCCGGGAAGGCCGGCCCGAGGACTGGATCGCCTCCACGACGTCCCGGTTCGGCCGCGACACCGACGGGATGACACGGCTGGCCGATGGGTCGCTGCTGGCGGGCGTGATCGCTGAGGACCCGGTCGCGTGGCTGGGCGCCGAGCACGTCGCCCGCCACGGTGCGGATCCGGCGCTGCTGGTGAAACTGCTCGACGCCGGGCAGCGGCTGCCGCTGCACGCCCACCCCGGCCGAGGCTTCGCGGCGAAGCACCTGGCGAGCCCCTATGGAAAGACCGAGGCGTGGATCGTGCTGGAAGCCGCCCCCGGCGCGAGCGTCCATCTCGGGTTCACCCGCGAGGTCAGCGCCGCCGAACTCACCGGGTGGGTCCGCGCCCAGGACGTCGAGGCGATGCTCGCCGCGACCAACCGGGTGCCGGTGGCGCCCGGTGACACCGTGCTGTGCCCCGGGGGGACACCGCACGCGATCGGCGCGGGAATCCTGCTCATCGAGCTGCAGGAACCGACGGACTGGTCGGTCATCATGGAATGGCGCGGCTTTCCGCTCGGCCCCGGCGACGTTACTCCCGGCCTGCCCCTCGACGAAGCGCTGGCCTGCGTCGACCGGCGGGCCTGCCCGCCCGGGCGGTTGAACGCGATGCGTGGCCGGCCGCTGAACCGGGCGATCGGCTCGCTGCTGCCCGAGGCAGCCAACCCGTTCTTTGTGGCGGAACGAGTCGATAGCCGCGTGAGCGGCCACCTGTCACCGGGCTACGGAGTGCTGGTCGTGACCGGTGGTAACGGACGGCTCAGCACGGAAACCGGCTCATCAGTCCTGATCAGCCGCGGAAGCACCGTGCTCATCCCGTACGCGGCCGGCGCCAGCATGCTGGCCGGCGATGTCCAAGCCATCCGCTGTCTCCCCGCCGCCCAATAACCGCGTAAGAGCCGGGCGCTCGCTGAGACACTCGTGCTGCACATCAACCGGGAGGCACTCCATCACGGCGCGGAGATCGCGCTGCTGCGCGACCTGTACGCCAACCGCTAGCCTCGTGGGTCGTGTTGTGGACCGATGAGTTTCGCATCTTCACGAGGTCGAAGGTTCACGAGAGGCTGCCGCAACGCTGGGAGGATTCACGATGGCAGAACTGATCGCTGACCTGTTCATCTCGCTCGACGGGTTCGCCGCGACGGTGGACGCAGGCCCTTACTTCGGCTACTCCGGCCCGGAACTGGAGAGCTGGGTGCACGACGCTCTCGACCAGCCTCAGCTCATAGTCATGGGCCGCGTCACCTATGAGGCGCTGTCGAAGATTTCGTCATCCGCCACCGACGAGGTCAGCACCCGGATGAACGATCTTCCGAAGGTGGTCGTCTCGAACACCCTCCAGGACCCGCTGGCCTGGCCCAACACCCGCCTCGTCCGAGGCAATCTCGCGGAGCAGATCGGGACGCTGAAACAGCAGTCCGGCGATCCGCTCCGCTCGATTGGCAGCATCACGCTGGTGAAGAACATGATGAAGCTCGGGCTGGTCGACCGGCTCCGGGTCACGATCTTTCCCCTCATCCTGGGGGACGCTGGCCGGGAGCCGGTCTATGCCGGTCATTCGCAGGCCGGTCTGGAGCTGACCAGCACCAAGGTCCTGGACTCCCGGCTTGTCATGCTCGAATACCGGCCCGCCGGGTTGCCGGGTTAAAGGCCCGCTTCTGCTGGCATCATCACTTGTCCGGCCGCACCCAGATATTTCGCTCGTACATAAGTTCAACTTGCCTGGCTGTCACCTCACGGCGATATTCCGCATGCCCGTATGGAGCATGGTCCAGGTAGATATTCTTCGGGTAGACCGGTTCTTCGTAGATGAGCTGGTACTGCTCGGTGGTGAGGTCCTTGATCCAGTTGTCCCACTGCGCATTCGCGCGGAACCGGCGTAGCGCTTCGATGTCGACAGTCCCGGCCACCCAGGAGGACCCGCCACTGTAGTCGTGCCGCCCGACAATCTGCCCACGGTAGTCGATCACAGCCGACCCGCCACCGAAAGTATCGATCGCGATATCCGAGTCCGCGTGCAGATAATAGGTGCCGACGTTACACGCGATCAGATAGAAATTGTTGTCGAGGGCGCGCGCGCGATTCTGGATCTCGAAGAGGCCGTTGCCGACGTGCGGGTGCGGATATGGGCCGCGGTACACAATCTCTGCGCCGTTCATCGCCAGGCCACGTGCGTTCTCGGGGTACGAGCCCTCGTTGGCCATCAGGAATCCGAGCCGGCCGATTTCCGTGTCCGCGACCGGATAGAATGCATCCAGGTTACGGCCGTACAGCTCAATCCACTTGTCCCAGACATTGTGCGGGGTCACCGAATGCTCGACCGGCAGGAGTGGCACCACTTTATGATGCCTCAGAATTATATCGCCGTCCGGGCTGAGGATAAATCCAACGTTGAAGAAGCGCTCCGGAAATTCCGGATGACGGGCTTTAGCCTGCGCCATCAAGAAAACGTTCCACTGCCGGGCGAGCCGGCCGAGGTAATCTGTCTCAGGGCCCGGGATGTCGATCGCGCATTCCCGCGCAAACTCTTCGTGATCGAGGTCGAGGACTTCGTCGTTGAAACCCTGCAAGGCGCCTTCTGGGATGGCGATGAGCCGCACCGGCAGGTCCAGGCTGGACAGCCACGATGCGGCCTTGATCAGGTGGGAGAGGTGCTCAAGGTTGGTCTGGATCTCATCGCGGCGGCTGATGCCGCGCATCGTGGGGACCAGGCCTATGGCCTGATAAGGCTCGATCATGACTAGTCCCTTCGGCCCGCAGAGGCTCCGCTCCAAGTCGGCCCGCTCATCGTGTGTTGCCCCAAGTTCTACCGGGCGGCCCGGTGTCTGTCTGTACCGGGCGCACATGAGGTTTGTCATGGGCAACCCGGCGAGAGCGGACGACTGATCCCCCTACGCTGTTTGCCGCAGAGGTTCGCGGGGCCGCCCTCTGTGCTTCCACGATCACGATGCCGCAGGAGGTCGAAACCCGCGATGGAGAGGTCAACGGAGGATACGGCCGGGGCCGGTATCCAGGTGATCGCCCGCGCCGCCGACATCCTGCGGGCGCTGCGGTCGGCTCCCGAGGGACTGTCCCAGGCCGAGGTCGCAGATCGCGTCGGCCTGGCCCGGTCGACGATCCACCGGCTGCTGAACGCGTTTGAGAACGAGGACCTGGTCGAGTCCGGGGGACCGCGGGGCCGCTACGGGCTGGGACCGGAAATCGGCCGCATGGCCGACACCGCCAGGCGGGGATTGCTCTCCAGCATTCACCCGCTGCTCGAAGAGCTTTCGCAGGAGGCCCGCTTCCCCACCGCGGTGGCCTGGCCTGGGTATTTGCTATCTCACTGAGGCATCGAACGCGTTGTGCGGCGGATGTTTCGTTCTCGTTGCGTTGTCGCAGTGGTGCAGAAACGGACCCTTCCTAACGTCAGTGTTCGGGCTGAGTCCCGATCATGACCACCGATAGCCGACTCGGAGGATAGGCCGATGACAACAACGACGGGTAAAGATGCGGCGCCGCGGGCGGCGACGAATTCTGGCCGGTGGATCGAGGAGTGGCGCCCGGAGGACGCCGGCTTCTGGGAGCGGGTCGGTTCACGGGTGGCGCGCCGCAACCTGGTGTTCTCGATCTTCTCGGAGCATGTGGGTTTCTCGATCTGGAGCCTGTGGTCGGTGTTCGTTCTGTTCCTGACTCCGGCCTATGGGATCAGCCACGATCTGAAGGCCGCCGCGGCGGAGAAGTTCCTGCTGACGACGCTGCCGACCGCGCTGGGTGCTGGCGTCCGGTTGCCGTACACCTTCGCGGTGGCGAAGTTCGGTGGCCGCAACTGGACGATTGTGAGCGCGGCCTTGCTGCTGGTGCCGACGGTCGCGGCGGCGATCGTGCTCAAGCCCGGTGTCTCTTACGGCACGCTGTTGGTGACCGCCGCGCTCGCGGGCGTGGGCGGTGGCAACTTCGCGTCCTCGATGGCCAATATCAACTCCTTCTATCCGGAGCGGCTCAAGGGCTGGGCATTGGGTGTGAACGCCGGTGGCGGCAATCTGGGCGTGGCCATCGTGCAGTTGGCCGGGCTGGCGGTGCTGGCCACGGCGGGCAAGGGGCATCCGCGGGTGCTGCTCGGCATATACATCCCGCTCGTCGTGCTGGCCGCGCTGGGTGCGGCGCTGTTCATGGACAACATCGCGCATGTGCGCAACGACAAGCGAGCGTTGCGGGAGGCCTGCCGTGATCCGCATACCTGGATCATCGCGTTCCTGTACATCGGCACGTTCGGTTCGTTCATCGGCTTCAGCTTCGCTTTCGGCCAGGTGCTGCTGAACCAGTTCGGTGCGCACTTCTTGGCTGCGGGCAAGGTCGACCCGGTCAAGATCGCCTACCTGACGTTCCTTGGTCCGCTGGTCGGCTCGCTAATCCGGCCTGTCGGCGGCTGGCTGGCCGACCGGGTCGGTGGCGCGCGGACCACGTTCTGGAACTTTGCCGTGATGGCACTGGCCGCAGGGATCGTGCTGGCCGCGTCGCGGCAGAAGTCGCTGGAGCTGTTCTACGTCGGGTTCATCGCGCTTTTCGTACTGTCGGGCATCGGTAACGGATCGACCTACAAGATGATCCCGGCGATTTTCCGCAGCAAAGGACAGCTGAGTATCGCCGCCGGCACTGACCCGGACACCGCCGAACATGATGCGCGCCGGATGGCGAACGCGGTCATCGGTATCGCCGGGGCGGTCGGCGCGTTCGGCGGCGTGCTGGTCAACATCGCGTTCCGGCAGTCGTTCCTGGCCTACAAGACCGGTGACGCGGCCTACATCGGGTTCATCGTCTTCTACGCGGCCTGCGTGGGCCTGACCTGGCTGGTCTACCTCCGCGCCGCCAGCCGGCGACGCCTGGCCGACATCTGAACGGACCGGTGGCTAGTACCGCCGCGTCCCGTCGTGATTACTGGCTCGCTCGGGTTCGTAGGCGAGCCGGTAACCGCGCTTCACGACGGTCTGGATGATGCGTGGGTCGCCGAGGGCGGTCCGGAGCCTGCCCACGGCGACCTCGACGGCATGTTCGTCGCCGCCCTCGCCTGGCGTGATCTTCAGCAGATCGGCGCGGGAGACAACATGACCGGGCCTGCCGGTCAGTTCCCGCAATAGCGCCATGCTCGCGCTGCTGAGCCGGACTAGGCGGTCGTCCACCACGACGGCGTGCCCGCGCACGTCCAGCATGTGGCCCGCAAGGGGCAGCAGCCGTCCGCGGCGAATCGGGAGCTGCTCGACGATCGCCCGGACCAGGGCACCCAGGCGGCCGCGGGCGGGCTGAATCACCGGGATGTCTTCCTGCTGGAAGGGCCCGGCGGTTACCGGGCCGACACAGGCCGGCACGACCGGTCCGCGCAGCGCGATGCGCACCGCACGGCCGCAGCCCTGCTCATCGGCGGCACGCAGGAAGCTCGCCGCGGCCGGCGCGCTGGTGAAGGCCACCGCGTCGAGGCCGGCGACGCTGACGGCCTGGATCAGGCGCCGCAACGGCACGGTATCCTCCGGCAGCACCCAGCGATAAACGGGCACCTCGATCACCTCGGCGCCAGCGAGCCGCAGTGTCTGCACGACATCAGGCAGCGGCTCACCGTGCAACTGGACCGCGATCCTCTTCCCTTCCAGGTCGTAGGAGGCGATCAGGTGGCCCAGGACCTCGCTGGAGGACTCGGACTCCGGCGACCACGCCTCACGCAGGCCGGAGGCCCGGATCGCGCCACGGGCCTTCGGGCCGCGCGCCAGCACGGTGGAGCGGTCGATGGCCGCCGTCAGCTTCTCGACAAGACCCCAGGTGTCGGCGGCCTCGATCCATCCGCGGAACCCGATGCCTGTCGTGGCGACGACGATGTCCAGCGGAGCAGCAAGGCAGCGCTCGGTCGCGGCGCGCAGCTCGCTGTCGTCGGCCAGGGGCACGATCCTGATCGCGGGCGCGTAGACCACCTTCGCGCCACGGCGTTCCAGCGCCGCGCCGAACTCCTCGCGGCGGCGGGCAGCGGTGATGCCGATCGTGTACCCCGCCAGCGGCTCGATTTCCGGCGCGTCACCGCTCACTCGGTGTCTCCCGCTCGCCTGCGGGGCGCCTTGAGGCACCGCCTTCCCTCGTCGCTCGTCCCTCGCTCCTGAGTCCAGGCGGCGCCGCGCCCCTCCGGCTCGCTCACTGCCACCACCTGGACCAGGCCGTCGCGCGTTCGCACGTCATAGACCGGCACGGCGACCGTCTCGTCGTCGAGGCAGACCCCGGTGCGCAGATCGAAGACCTGCTTGTGCAGCGGGGATGCGACAGTCGGGATCTCACCCCGGCTTCCCACGATTCCGCGGGAGAGCACGAAGACGCCGGTGAAGGGATCCTGGTTACCGATGGCGTGCAGGGTGCCATCGAACATGCGGAACAGTGCCAGCTGCGCCCCGCCGATCAGGGCCGCGACGCCCCGCTCCGGCTGCAGGTCGCAGTAGCGGCACACAACCGTCCATGCGCTTGTCGTCGGCGCCGTGATCGACTCCGCTGCCGCGCCGGTCACCGGACCACCTCCAGCGTCGGGCCGGCCAGCCGGACCGGCACGGGCAGTGCGGCCGGGCGTGGCTGGCCGCGCTCGGAGATGAAGGCGATGCTCGGGTCCGGCGTGCCGGGGGCGTTGACGAAGGACACGAAACGGCGCAGTCGCTCGGGGTCGGCCAGGACCGCGGCCCATTCGTCTTCGTACCGCTCGACATGCCGGGCCATGGCCGCGTCGAGTTCGCCGCCGATGCCCAGACTGTCATTGACGACGACCGAGCGCAGGTAGTCGAGGCCCCCCGGCAACGTCTGCAGCCAGCTGGCGGTGCGTTGCAGCCGGTCGGCGGTGCGGATGTAAAACATGATGAACCGGTCGATGGTGCGGACCAGGGTCTCGGTGTCGACGCTGGCCAGCAGCAGATCGGCGTGCCGCGGCCGGAATCCGCCGTTGCCACCGACGTAGAGATTCCAGCCGCTCTCGGTGGCGATGACGCCGATGTCCTTGCTCTGTGCCTCGGCGCATTCGCGGGCGCAGCCTGAGACTCCAGCCTTGATCTTGTGCGGCGAGCGGATGCCCCGGTACCGCAGCTCCAGTTCAATCGCCAGCGCTACCGAGTCCTGCACGCCGTAGCGGCACCAGGTCGAGCCGACGCACGACTTCACCGTCCGGAGGGCTTTGCCGTAGGCGTGCCCGGACTCGAACCCCGCGTCCACCAGCCGCCGCCAGATCGCCGGCAGCTGCTCGACTCGCGCGCCGAGCAGGTCGATACGCTGCCCGCCGGTGATCTTCGTGTAGAGGCCGAAGTCGCGGGCGACCTCGCCGAGGACGATGAGCTTCTCCGGCGTGACCTCGCCGCCGGCGATGCGCGGCACCACCGAATAGGTGCCGTTGCGCTGGATGTTGGCCAGGAAGTGGTCGTTGGTGTCCTGCAGCGCAGCCTGCTCGCCGTCGAGGACGTGGCCGTGCTCGAGGCTGGCCAGGATGGAGGCGACCACGGGCTTGCAGATGTCGCAGCCCCTGCCGCGGCCGTGCCGCTCGATCAACTCGGTGAACGTGACGATCCCGCTCACCCGGACGATGTCGAACAGCTGGGCGCGGGTCTGACCGAAGTGCTCGCACAGCGCCGGGCTCACCGCGACGCCGCTCTCCGCCAGCAGGGTCTTCAGCAGCGGGACGCACGAGCCGCAGCCCGTCCCGGCTTTGGTGGCGGCCTTGATGCCGGGAACATCGGCCAGGCCATGGCCGGTGATCGCGGCAGCGATCGCGTCCTTGGTCACGGCGTGGCAGGAGCAGATCTGCGCATCACCGGGCAGCGCGCCGATCCCTGCTCCAGTGCCCGCATCCACGGGGGCGATCATCGTCACCGGATCGCCGGGGAGCGGGCGCCCGACCAGGGGCCGCAGCATCACGTATTTTGAGGCATCGCCGACGAGCACGCCGCCGAGCAGAGTCTTCGCGTCGTCGGAGACGACGAGCTTGGCGTAGCTGCGCTCAACTGGATTGTTGAGAGTCACCTCGAGCGCGCCGTCGGCGGCGGCCAGGGCGTCGCCGAAGCTGGCGACGTCAACACCCATCAGCTTGAGCTTGGTGGAGGTGTCGGCGTCGGTGAAACTGGCGGTGCCGCCGGTGAGCCGGTCGGCTAGCACCTCGGCCATCGCGTAGCCGGGCGCGACCAGGGCGTAGACCCGTCCACCGACGCAGGCGCATTCGCCGATGGCGTAGACGTCCGGATCGGAGGTCCGGCACCCGTCGTCGATCACGACACCGCCGCGTTCGCCGACCGCCAGGTTGGCGGCGCGGGCAAGCTGGTCGCGCGGGCGCACGCCGGCCGAGAATACGACGACGTCGAGGTCCAGTTCGGTGCCGTCGGCCAGGGTGGCGAGCATCCGGCCACCTTTGCGCTGGATCGAGGTGACCGAGGTGCCCAAGTGCACGGCAACGCCGGTGTCCTCGATCAGCTCACGCAGCAGGGCGCCGCCCCCTTCGTCGACCTGCAGCGGCATGAGCCGTGGAGCCAGCTCCACGACGTGCGGGGACATGCCGAGCAGACGAAGTGCGCGCGCCGCCTCCAGGCCGAGTAGCCCGCCGCCGACGACCATGCCGGCGCGCCCGCCACAGGTGCTTGAGGCCGCGTGCTGCGCCGCCCCGCGGATCGCGTCGAGGTCGTCTAGGGTGCGGTAGACGAAACACCCCGGCAGGTCCTTGCCGGGCACCGGTGGGACGAACGGGTAGGAGCCGGTGGCCAGCACCAGCGCGTCGTAGCCGATGCGGCGACCGCGACTGGTCGTGACGGTGTGCGCGGCGCGGTCGATGCCGGTCGCGGCCTCGTCCACATGCAGCGCATAGTTGTCGGCGTCGTAGCAGCCCTCGGCGACGACATCGAGCTCGGCCGCGTCAACGCCGTCGAAGTAGGACGACAGAGCTACCCGGTCGTAGGCGCGGCGTGGCTCCTCCGACAGCGCGGTCACCCGCCAGCTCCGGCCGGCATCACGATCACGCAGGGCCTCGACAAACCGCTGCCCGACCATGCCGTTTCCGACGACGACGAGGTGGCGACGCCAGTCGTCCTGCATGCTCAGCTCCTCTCTCATACGGTCGCTCGTGCTGGCCGCTTGTCGTGCTCCGGAGGGCGGGCGGGTTGGGGCTGGGCTCCGGGCTCGCCCGGCTCGGTGTCCGCGGCGGCCAGCCAGGCGACGATTCCCTCGACGGCATCGCGACAGGTTCCGCAGCCGGTCGTGGCCCGGGTGCGTGTCGCGATCTCCTCCACCCGCCTGGCCCCGTCCTGCCAGGCTGCGCAGATGCCGGCCTTGGTGACCCCGTTGCACTGGCAGATAGTCGCTCGTCCGGGGAGCACAGTCGGTGACTGCGCGGTCGTCGTGAGGGTGTTGCGGCGCACCATCAACAGCGAGGCCCTGTCCGCCGGCAGGGCTGCACCGCGGTCGAACAGCTGCGTGATCGTGCCGGCTGTGCGGGTGTCGCCGAGCAGAATCGCCCCGATCAGCCGGCCGTCGCGCACGACCAGCTTCTGATAGACGCCGCGGGAGCGATCCATGAAGCGGATCACCTCGACGCCGCCGATGTCGGCTGTATCGTCGAGCACGTCCCAGTCCCAGTCCTGGTCCTCGTCCGTGGCGGCATCGCCGAGACTGGCCAATTCGATGCCCACGGCCTTGAGGCGGGTCACGGTCAGCGAGCCCATGTAGCTCACGGGTTCCGCGGGCCGGGCAATGACCTGTGCGGCGACCCGCGCCTGTTCCCAGGCTGGCGAAACCAGCCCGTACGTCTGGCCGTGATGTTCGGCGCACTCGCCGATCGCGAAGATGTCTGGATCGGTGCTGCGCAGCTGGTCATCCACCACGACTCCGGTGGCGACGGCCAGGCCGGCCGCACGGGCGAGTTCCACCCTGGGGCGGACGCCACAGCAGAGCACGAGCAGGTCAGCATCCAGCGCGCTGCCATCGTCCAGCACCACGCCGCACACCTGGCCGTCGTCCTGGCGAACGGCCCGCATCCCCGAACTCGGCCGCACATGTACGCCGAGGGAGCGTGCGGTGCGGGTGAGCACACGCGATGCACCGGCGTCGAGCTGGCGTTCCATCAGCCGCGCGCCGCGCTGGACCAGCGTCACCGGCAGGCCACGTCCGGCCAGGCCACGAGCCGTCTCCAGGCCAAGCACCCCGGCACCGAGCACCGCCGTGTTCCCTGCCTTCGCGGCGAGCTGGTCGATGGCAACGCAATCCGCGAGCGTGTGAAAGGCCACCGCACCCGGCAGCAGTTGCCCATCGTTGCGGACGAGGCCATCCACCGGCGGTAGTACCGGGCTGCCGCCAGTCGCGAGTACGAGGACGTCATACGGCAGCGCATGGCCGTCATCGAGATACACCCGCTTGTTGAGGCGGTCGATCTGGATGACGGCGGTGCCGGTGCGCCGCGTCACCCCGTGCGCTGCGTACCATTGATCGTCAGCCAGCTCGATGTTGTCAGCGCTGGTGCCACCGGCGAGTACGTTCGGCAGCTGCGTCCGGTTGTAGGCCCCACCTGGCTCGTCGCCGACCACGGTTATAGCCAGCCGCCGATCGAGGTCCCGTTCCAGCACCTCCTGCACGAAGCGCCAGCCGGCCATCCCGTTGCCGACGACCGCGAGTCGCCGCGGATAAGAACCCGGCGTCATGCGACGACCTCCAGCCGCACGGCGCAGACCTTGAACTCCGGCATCTTCGAGACTGGGTCCAGGGCTGGATTCGTGACCAGGTTCGCCGAGGACGACCCGCCCCAGTGGAACGGCATGAATATCGTGTCCGGACGGATCGTCTCGGTGATGCGCGCCAGACCCTCCGCGGCACCGCGGCGGCTCACGACGCGGACGCGGTCACCCTCCTGGAGCTGGTAGGCCTCAGCGAGGTCTGGGTGCACCTCGACCACCGGCTCCGGCTGCGCCTCGCGCAGCGCCTGAATGCGCCGGGTCTGCGCGCCGGACTGGTAGTGGTGCAGCACCCGCCCAGTCGTGAGATACACCGGGTACTCGGCGTTAAGATCCTCCGCGACCGGGCGGTGCTCGATGGGCACGAAACGCGCCCGCCCGTCCGGTGTCGCGAAGCCGCTCAGGAACATCCTCGGTGTACCCGGATGCTCCGTGGTGGGGCACGGCCAGAAGACCCCGTTCTCGGTGGCGATGCGCTCATAGCTGATTCCGGCGTAGTCGGCCGGACCGCCCGCGCTCGCGCGGCGCAGCTCCTCGAACACCGTCTCGGGCTCCGCGTCCCACTGTCCCGGCGCAGCTAGCCGCCCAGCCAGGGCGGCGATCACCTCGAGATCGGTCCACACACCCGGTGGGGGAGCCGCCGCCCGCCGACGCAGCAGAACCCGGCCCTCGAGGTTGGTCATCGTGCCGGCCTCCTCGGCCCACTGCGCGATCGGCAGCACCACATCGGCGAGCGCTGCGGTCTCGGACAGCACCAGGTCACACACGACGAGGAAGGCCAGCGCCCCCAGCCTGCGCGCGATCCGGCCGGACGACGGCGCCGACACCGCGACATTGCTGCCCATTACCAGCAGCGCCTGCGGGCCGTCAGATGTCCCGAGCGCGTCAAGCAACTCGAATGCCGTGCGCCCCGGCCCCGGAATCCGGGCCGGATCGATTCCCCACACCGCCGCGACATGTTCGCGTGCGGCCGGGTCGTCGATGCGACGGTAGCCGGGTAGCTGGTCAGCCTTCTGCCCGTGCTCCCGGCCGCCCTGCCCATTGCCCTGGCCGGTCAGGCAGCCGTATCCGCTGCCCGCGGTACCCGGCAGACCCAGCGCGAGGGCGAGGTTGATGAGCGCGGAGACGGTGTCGACGCCCTTGCTGTGCTGCTCCGCGCCGCGCGCGGTGATGACCATCGCCCGCTCGGCACCCGCCAGCAGCCGGACCGCCGCGCGCTGCTCGGCGATGGTCACCCCGGTGATCCGCTCCACGCGTTCAGGCCAGTATGCGGCCACCACCCGGCGCACCTCGCCGAATCCCGACGTCCGCTCGGCGATGTATTGCTCGTCGATGTGGCCGTCGGCGATCGCGATGTGCAGCAACCCGTTTGCCAGCGCCAGGTCAGTCCCTGGCGTGATCTGCAGATGCAAAGCGGCGCGGCGGGCTGTCGGCGTCTGCCGCGGATCGACCACGATCAGCGCGCCGCCGTTGTCCTGCTGATCGGACAGCCACCGCGTGAACGGCGGCATCGTCTCGGTTACGTTGCTGCCCGCCAGGAGGATGACATCAGCAGCGGCGAGATCCGGCAGCGGGAAAGGCAGCCCGCGGTCGATGCCGAAGGCCCGCGCGCCGGCCGCAGCCGCTGAGGACATGCAGAACCGGCCGTTGTAGTCAACGTTCGATGTGCGCAGCGCCACCCGGGCGAACTTGCCCAGCGCATACGCCTTCTCGTTGGTCAGGCCGCCACCGCCGAAGACCCCGACGCTGTCGGGCCCGTGCGCCGACTGGACGCGACGGATCTCGGTTACCACTCGGGCCAGCGCCTCATCCCAGCTGGCAGGCTCCAGCGGGGCAGCGCGGTGCGCCCGGATCATCGGCGTCGTCAACCTGTCGGGGGAGGCGAGCAGCTCCGCCGACGTCCACCCCTTCTGGCACAGACCTCCCCGGTTCGTAGGGAAGTCGCTGATCCCCACCTCCAGACGCTCTCCGGTGTCGCGTAGCGTCATACCGCACTGCAACGCGCAGTACGGACAGTGCGTCAAAACTCCGGGTACAGGCACACCTCGACCCTGTTCGGCTCCCGTTATCTGCAGTCTTCATGCGCGTTACATTCGCGAAACGACTACCTCTCGGCCGCGCGGCAGGCCCGGTGCGATCGCACCACCCAGGGCGCGGCGGCCTGATGGTGGCTGATTGGATAGCGGCGTGCGGATCGCGACCTGGAACGTGAACTCAGTGCTGGCCCGGCTGCCCCGGTTGGTGGAATGGCTTGAGGCGGCCGCCCCTGATGTGGTCTGCCTGCAGGAGACGAAGGTCGGCGCCGACGCCTTCCCGGCTGACAGTGTCACGCCGCTCGGCTACACCGTGGCCCACCACGGCGAGGGGCGCTGGAACGGCGTCGCCGTGCTGTCCCGGCTGGGGCTGGACGACGTTGTCCGCGGCCTGCCCGCAGACCCCGGCTTCCCCGACGAGCACACGCTTGAGGCCCGCACCCTGGCCGCCACCTGCGGACCGGTGCGGGTGCGGTCGGTGTACGTGCCCAACGGGCGCACCCCCGACGACCCGCACTACGCCTACAAGCTGCGCTGGCTGGCCGCCCTGCAGGCGGCGGTCGCCGCCGACGCTTCGGGCGGCCTGCCGTTCGCGGTCATGGGTGATTTCAACGTCGCCCCGACGGACGCTGACGTCTGGGACCCGGCGGCGTTCATCGGCTCCACCCATGTCACGCCGGCCGAGCGTGCGGCGCTGGCCGCGCTGCGTGATACGGGGCTCACCGACGTCGTCCCCCGCATCGCCAAGGGCCCGCACCCGTATACGTACTGGGACTACCGGGCGGGATCGTTCCACAAGGGCATGGGTATGCGCATCGACCTGGTCTACGCCAACGCCGCCCTGGCCGGTTCGGTGTCAGACGCCTGGGTCGACCGCGAGGCCCGCAAGGGCAAGGGGCCGAGCGACCACGCGCCAGTGATCATCGACCTCGACCTGTAACCCGATTACGGGTCGAGCCGTAACCGGTCACAGTCTGCGCAGGAAGGCATTGGCGATCGGGCCCGAGCTGTCGGCTCCGAGGCCTCCGCCCTCGACCAGCACCGCGAAGGCCAGGTCCCCGCGGTAGCCGATGAACCACGCATGGGTAGGCGGATTGGCGCCAGTCCCGTACTCGGCCGTCCCGGTTTTCCCGTAGACCCCGGCCGGGAAGCCAACGCCGGCCGCGGTGCCGCTGGTGACCACCGCCCGCATCATCGGGCGGAGTGTGTCCAGGATGTCGGGGCTGAGCGTGCGGGGCGTGGTGGTTTGCTGCGGCGCGGGGTCGATGACCAGCAGGGGCGGCCGCCAGGTGCCGTCTTCGATCGCGGCCGCCACCGTTGCCTGGCTGAGCGGGTTGACCAGATCGGTTCCCTGGCCGAAGGCGTCGGCCGCCAGATCGACTGGCTGGCTCGGGGTGGTGAACTGCCCCAGCGTGGCGGGGATGCCCAGGGTGGGCTTGGCGTTGAAGCCGAGCGTGGCAGCCGTCGAGGCGAGCGAGGACCCGCCCAGCCGCTGTGTGGCCAGCATGGCGAACGTGGTGTTGCACGACACCGCGAAGGCGGTCTGCAGGCTCGTGGTGCCGAGTTGCTCGAAATTGAAGTTGTGGAACGCCCGGCCCCCGATCGTCACCTTGCTGGGGCATTGCGCCGTGCTTGACGGGCGCATCCCGGACTTCGCGAGGGCCGAGGCGGTCACGACCTTGAAGGTTGAGCCAGGCGGGAACTCTCCCTGAAGCGCGCGGTCGAATCCGCCGGGACGCTCGACCACGGCGAGCACCCGGCCGGTGGATGGCTGGATGGCCACTACGTCGACGGGCTTGGTCGTCGCCGCGGACCGGACGGCCGCCGACGCGGCCAGCTGGGTCCGCATGTCGATGCTGGTCCGGACCGGCGTGCCCGCCGAGGCAGCGAAACGGGTGGCCGTCGCGTCGAGGCGATTGCCCGGGCCCTCGACCCGGATGGTCAGGGATGGCCGGCCAGCCAGCTGGTCCTGGTAGGCCTGCTCGATCCCGCCCTGGCCGATCAAGTCACCGGCCTGGTACGGCGCACCGAGCGCCTTGGCCTGGGCCGCGGTGGCCGCCACCACGTCCCCGGTGAGCAGGGAGAGGGAGCCGGACTGCGCGATCACCTGGGGTGAGCTCAGCGCGGTACCGTCGGCCGCGAGCACCGGCGCCCGGGCCGGCCACACGGCGCGCAGCACGAACCGCTGGCCCGTCCGGAGCCCGGGGTAGATGGCGGCCGGGCTCCAGTTCACCCACCACCGGTGGTTCTGCCGGACCAGCTGCAGCAGCCCCCGGTAGGTCCAGGTGTGGCCACTGGCCAGGTCGTTGGTGGCAGTGAACCGCGCCTGCGCCGTTCCGCTGTCGGTGCTCACCTGGCCGAGCGACAGGTGGACGCGGCGGATACCGAGTTGCGCCGCCGTCCGGCGCAGCGGGCCGGCCAGCCCGGAGGGCGGCACGTTCACGCTGACCTTGTCCATGGCGGGGTAGCTGCCTCGCTGCCAGCCCAGCAGGTAGCTGGCCGCGGTCTGCTGAGGGCTGCCCGTGGTGCGAAGCAGCAGGTAGCCGGCCGTGGCCCCGGCTAGCGCGACGACCAGCACGGCTACGACCACCATGGCGGTGATGGGCCGCGCCCTCCGTTGGCGCGGCGTGCCGCTGTGGCTCATCGATCAGCCTTCCCGCTTGGCTCAGTCCGCCCGCCTACGGCCGGGGCCCCCACGATAGCCGCGCTGACTCCCGGTCTTGTGCCGGAGTGATGCGCTTGTTGCGGAAATCATCACTCACGTCCGTCCGGTGAGCACCCGGTGGAAGGTGAGCACCCAGTGGGGTGAACACTCGGTGGAAGGTGCGAGCGGAAGCCCCCGGCTGGCCGGGGATCTTCGCTGGCCAGCAGAATGCTGGCGTGGGCTCGATCGACGTCAACCTCGAAACGCCCGCAGGCGACGCCAGCCACCATCGGCGGCCCCGCCTGCGGGCGCTGGCTGCCTGGTCGCTGCGCGGCCCGGAAGGTGGCCGGCGGGACTGGAGGCTGGTCTGGGGGCGGGTCGGGCGAGATGGCCGCCACCCGGTGGTCCTCAGCGGGCTGGCGACGGCGGCGGGCGCGATCGTCTGGATCACCGTCTTCCCGCGGGTCGGCACCGACCTGTCGGCGGCGCTGGCCCGAGCCGACTGGGCGAGCCGCTATCCGGGTTCGGCATATATCTTCAGCTGGTACGGAGGCATCCACCCGGCGAGCTACTCGCTCCTGGCGCCCTATCTGCTCGCCGCGATCGGCACCCGCCTGGCCATGGCGACCGCGGCGGTGCTCTCCGCGGTCCTGCTCGCGTGGCTGCTGGTCCGGCATGACGTGCCCCGGCCGCGTGCGGCGGCGCTGTGGGTGGCCGCCGCCCTGTGGACCGAGTTGTCGGCCGGCCGCGCCGCCTTCACCCTGGGACTCGCGGCAGCACTGGGCTGCGCCGTCGCCGTGGGCGGGCCCGGCATTGTCGGCAGCAGCTCCAGCATTGTCGGCGGCGGGCCCAGCATTGTCGGCGGCGGGCCCGGCATTGTCGGCGGCGCGCCCGGCATTGTCGGCGGCAGCTCCAGCCTCGCCCGCGGCAGCCACTCGCCAGGCTGGGCCCGGCCGCTGGCCGCCGCGGGCCTGGCGCTGCTGACCTGCCTGCTCAGCCCGGTCGCGGCCCTCTTCCTCGGGGTCGTGGCCGTGGCCTTGGCGTCTACCGGACGCTGGCGCGAGGGCCTGATCGTGGGCGTGGCGGCGGGATTTCCGTTGGGCATAATGGTGGTTTTTTCGGATGGTGGCGTGCAGCCCATCGGCGTGCAGAACTGGCTGCCGCCGCTGCTCGCGGCGGCGGGGGTGCTGCTGCTCGTGCCGCGCCGGTGGCGGTTGGTGCGGATCGGCGCGATCATCTACGGCCTGGGCGTGGTCGTCACCTGGGCGCTGCCCACCCCGGTCGGCTCCAACGTCGGGCGGCTGGGTGAGCTGCTCGTCGGCCCGGTGCTGGCCGGGATGGGCAGCGGCCGGCACCGCTGGCTGCTCGCGGCCGGGCTGGTGGCCGCGGCCGGGTGGCAGGTGGCCCAGCCGATCGCCGATCTCTCGCACGGCAACGCGTCCGCCTACGCCCCCCAGACGGCAGCCCTGGTGCGCGAGCTGAGGGTGCTGCACGCGGACACCGCCCGGGTAGAAGCGGTGCCGCAGTACGGCCACTGGGAGTCGCAGGAACTGGCGGCCACCGTGCCGCTCGCGCGCGGCTGGGAGCGGCAGGTCGACATCGAGCGCAACCCGTTGTTCTACAGCGGCACGCTCACCCCCGAGGCGTACTACGGGTGGCTGCGGTACAACGCGGTCCGGTATGTCGCCATCTCGACCGCCAGCCCGGACTTCGCGGCCGTCGCGGAGGCCGCCGTGGTAAGCGAGGGCCAGCCCTGGCTCGTGCCGGTATGGCACAACGCCTTCTGGCAGCTGCTGCGGGTGGCAGGCACGTATCCGCTGGCCAGCCCGCCGGCCACGGTCACCAGAACGACGCCGGCCGAGATCACCCTGCGCATGAGCCGGGCCGGCACCACCATCGTGCGGGTGCGCTGGTCGCCGCTGCTGCGCAGCACCGGCTCCGCCAGGCTGGCCCGCCGCGGCGCGTGGACCAGCCTCACCGCCCGACAGCGCGGGACCTATACGCTGTCAGCCCCGTACTGACGGCGACCAGGCCACCGCGGCGCCCGGGGTGCCAAACGGGCTTGCCGTCCCTTGTCACCGGGCTGAGGACCGCGCGGCGGGTGGCCGAACGGGCGGCTAGGCGCGGATCTGCTCGCGGACGGCGGCGGTGACCTGCTCGGCACGGGCGATGATGTCATCAGCCTTGCCCGTCTCGGCGATCATCTCCAGGCTGGCCTGCTCGTCCGTGATGCCCGCGAGGTTGATCTCCACGTTCACCCGGGCGGTGGCCGCCGCGGCGCGGGCCGCCTCGGCCGCGGCGGCGACGTCGCTGATGACGTTGGGGTTGCCGATGGCCACCAGCGCCTCGGCGAGGTCCACCACCATCCCGGCGACGCTGATGACCTGGGCTGGCGGCCAGGCCGCGTTGACCAGTGCCTGGCCGACGGCCGCGGAGCGGGCCGCCTTCTCCTCGTCGGTGGACTTGGGGAGCGTGTAGGCGTCGGTCACGGCGGTGAACGCGTCCGCGTCAGCCTCGGCGAGCCGGAGCGCGATACCGCGCAGTTCGTCGACCTCGGTGATGATCCGGCCGACCGTCACCTGATGCTCGGCGTATCTCTCGCCGGTGGTGTAGCGGGCGACCATGCCGAGCAGAGCCGCACCCTGTGCGGCGTGCAAGGCCGCGACGGCGCCCCCGCCCGGGGCCGGCACCCGGTCGGCGAGCCGGTCAAGGAAGTCGCCGAGCTTCTCGTCACGGATGAGCACTCGTCCTCCGGTCAGCGGTGAGGGTCGCGCCACGCGCCAAGATCCTCCCACGAGCCAGCCCCGCGGGTGGCGAGTAGGCTGTCTCGCGGGCGCTCCGGAATCGGGGATGAAGTCACTGGGTTGAGCGAGCGGTAATCCCAACTTTGAGGAGACCAGTTCGGCGATCAAGGAGTACCGGGCCCTTACCGGAGCGACGTACGAGGAGGCTCAGGCGTGGCTGAGAACGCTATGATCACACGCCCGGGGAGCTGAAGTCGGACTCATCTCTGTCGGCACCCCCTTCCCGCCCGGGGTCAGCGCACCAGCCGGAAGAACTCGCGCACGTCGCCGACGAGCAGGTCAGGAACTTCCATGGCGGCGAAGTGGCCGCCTCGATCGAACTCCGACCAGTGCACGATGTTGTTGGAGCGCTCGGCGAAGCGCCGGATAGGCGGGGCGATCTCCCGGGGGAAGACCGCCACGCCGGTCGGCACGAGGGCAGGCTCCGGCGGGCCCTGTGCGCCAGAATGAGCGGTCTCGTAATAGAGGCGGGCTGATGATCCGGCGGTGCCGGTCAGCCAGTAGATCGTCACGTTGGTGAGCATCTGGTCGCGGTCGACCGCGTCCTCGGGCCGCGCCGTGGAGTCGGTCCACTCCCTGAACTTCTCGACGATCCAGGCCAGCTGGCCGACCGGGGAGTCGGTCAGCGCGTAGGCGAGTGTCTGCGGCCTGGTGGACTGGATCATCCCGTAGCCCCGCCCCTCGGCCCGGAAGCGGGCGGCCACCTCGAGGCGAGCCTGCTCGGTGGCGGTCAGGCCGGCCAGCTCGGCTGGGTCCGTGGGGACTGGCGCGTTGAGCATGTTCACGTGCACGCCGACGACATGCGCGGCGTCGATCACGCCCAGCTCCCGTGAGATCCCTGAGCCCCAGTCGCCGCCCTGGGCGCCGTAACGGCCGTAGCCGAGCCAGCTCATCAGCTGCGCCCAGGCGGCGGCGACACGGCGCATGTTCCATCCGCGCTCCCTGGTCGGCCCGGAGAATCCGTAGCCGGGCATCGACGGGGCCACGACGTGGAATGCGTCGGCCGGGTCACCGCCGTGGGAGCGAGGATCGGCCAGGGGCCCGATGACGTTCAGGAATTCCGCGATCGACCCGGGCCAGCCGTGGGTGATGATCAGCGGCAGGGCGCCCGGCTCGGGGGAGCGCACGTGCAGGAAATGCACGTGCGCGCCGTCGATCGTGGTGGTGAACTGCGGGAACTCGTTCAGCCGGGCCTCGTGCCGGCGCCAGTCGTAGCCGCTGCGCCAGTACTGGGCCAGCTCCCTCACATAGTCCAGCGGGATACCGTAAGCCCAGCCCGCGCCGGGCAGCTCGTCGGGCCAGCGGGTACGGGCCAGCCGCTCATGCAAGTCGTCCAGCTCGGACTGCGGGATCTCGATCCGGAAGGGCACGATCTCGTCGCTCACCGCTCGTGTCTCCTCGGTCGCCCGGGTGCTCAGATACAGGGAGTAGATCGTATCCCCGGGCGCGACCACGCGGCCGCGGCCGGGCTTCGGTACGCCCTGCTCACTGCGGCCGTACTTGCCCTGGTCCACCACCATCATCGATATCCTCGTGCACAACTGCGCAGAGGCCACAGCTGCAAGCAGGCTGGAATTGCCCTAAGGAAGGCGACATCAGCAAGGAGGCGAGCTCAGGAGCGAGTCCTGGCCCTATGCCCGCGTCGGCGACCGGTGCCCACGCCGACCAGCCGGGCGGTTATTCCTTTCGGCCGGCCGGCCCCTCGGATGCCTCCTATGTGGCCGGGCTCGTGGACGCTGCCTACCGGCACTACGTCGAGCGCATCGGGATGACACCCGGACCGATGACCGACGATTACGAAGAAGTCATCCGCGACTATCACGTCACAGTCGCCGAACGGGATGCAGCCATCGTGGGGGTGATCGTGCTTCGCGTCACCGACGAGGGGTTCCTCATCGACAACGTCGCGGTGCATCCCTCCCAACGAGGCAGGGGGCTGGGCAGGGCCCTCCTTGAACTCGCCGAGGCCGAGGCGCGGAGCGCGGGCTTCGACTCCGTCTACCTGTACACGCACGAGAAGATGACGGAGAACGTGGCCCTCTACTCAAGGATCGGATATGTCGAGTACGGCCGGCGCTCCCAGCGAGGCTTCACCCTGGTCTACATGAGGAAGCGCCTCGCGTGAGGTCGCTGCCGTCCGCTTAAAGCCGCCCCGCCGCCCGCTTCCTAGCCTGGTTGTCGCAACAGTGCCTGGAACCAGCCCGGCTCGGTGACCTCGATGCGTCGATGCTCGGTCATCCACCGTGAACTCGCCCGGCTGTCCCAGGGAGGGGCGCGCCGCGTTGTTCGCGGTGCCGGTAAATTGCAAAGCGTTTGAAACCCGGGGCCAGGGATGGCATGACTGAAAAAGACCGGATCGGCGCGCGGGTCGCGAGGCTGCGGAAGGGGCGGGGCCTGAGCCAGATCGGCCTGGCTCGCCGGGCCTGAGCCAGATCGGCCTGGCTCGCCGGGCCGGTATGTCGCACAGCTTGCTGTCGAAGGTCGAAGCGGGTCATGTGCCTGCGTCCCCCGTGTTCATCGACCGGGAGATCGTGCATTCTGCGCCATCAGGCGTGATCATCCCGGCCATCCGGCGGTCTAGCGAGGAAAATCGCGCCGATCTCCAGCGGACCGCAGCCGGCCGCTTGCATGAACGGACGCCCAAGGAGCCTGGAGCTTGGGGCCGGAGCGATTAGTCTGACCACGGCCGCGGGGTCTTTATGGATAGGCCCGGGTGCCCCTGGGCCGGTTACTCAGGGAGGCTTCATGTCCGTTCTGGATGTTGTGGGCAGCTACTACGACGCGTGGATCAGCGGGAAGGGGGACTTCAGCGCGGTGCCGCTGGCACCGGATTTCGCTTTCACCGGGCCGGTGGCCAGTTTCGATTCCGCGGAGGGCTTCCGGGAGATGGCGGC
>WNFF01000550.1_pt1 | contig 28244 bp, 18 predicted proteins | sample 5400441 | NCBI WGS metagenome assembly WNFF01 (sample SAMN13153345, study PRJNA577476) | soil metagenome | isolation source: 120 cm saprolite under Douglas fir tree site 2 hole 3 replicate 1 | place: USA:California | collected 2015-04-18
CGGATAAGAAAAAGGAGATCTACGACGGCGATCTGGAGGCGCTGATCAACGGTTTTCTGCACGGCACCCGCCCGGGGCAGTGGGAGCTTCTCTCGCTCAACGCCTCAACCGGAACCAACAGCGTGGCCACGGCCAGCGTCTCGCTTCGCCAGCGCGACGGTCGGACGGAACAGAGCACCTCCAGCGGGGACGGTCCGGTGGATGCGGTCTTCAAGGCGATCGAGCAGATTGCGCGCGTGCGCCTTCAGCTGCGCGACTATCAGGTTTCGAGCGCCACCGTCGGCGGCGATTCCCAGGGCGAGGTTTCGGTCGAGGTCGAGCACGATCAGCGCACCTACCGGGGCCAAGGGGTGAGCACGGACATCATCCTCGCCAGTGCGCGCGCCTATCTGGAGGTGATCAATCGGGTTGTCGCCACCGGCAAGCCGGCCCGGCCCGGGAATGGGCCCATTGGGAACGGGCGGGAATCCGCGGCCAGGCCGCCTCCGCGCACGCTCTTCGAGAAGATCTGGAATGCGCACCTCGTCGCGCCCGAGTCGGCGCAGACGCCCGCGGTGCTCTATGTGGACCTCCACCTCGTCCACGAGGTCACCTCGCCGCAAGCATTCAACGTGCTGCGCGAGCGCGGCCTTCGCGTGCGCCGGCCCGAGCGCACCATCGCCACCATCGATCATTCGGTGCCGACCGGCCGCGGGACCGACGGCAAGCTCGCCTTCGTTGACCCGCAAGCCGCCGCCCAGGTCGCTCAGCTCGAAGCCAACTGCCGCGAATTCGGAATCGAGCTTCATGGTCTGGGCAGCGAGCGGCAGGGAATCGTCCACGTGATTGCACCCGAGCTGGGATTGACGCAGCCGGGATCGACCGTGGTCTGCGGCGATAGCCACACCAGCACCCACGGGGCGTTTGGCGCGCTCGCATTTGGGATCGGCACCAGCGAGGTCGGGCACGTCCTGGCGACCCAGTGCCTCATTCAACGCCGCCCGCGCACGCTCGAGGTCCGCGTCACCGGCCGATTGCGTCCCGGCGTCGCGGCGAAGGACGTCATCCTCGCGGTGATCTCGAAGGTGGGGATCGCCGGCGGAACCGGCTCGGTGATCGAGTACACCGGCAGCGCCATCCGCGCCCTCTCGATGGAGGAGCGGATGACCATTTGCAACATGTCGATCGAGGCGGGCGCGCGGGCGGGAATGATCGGTCCCGATGACACGACTTTCGAGTACCTGGCGCGCACGCCGCACGGGCCGAAGGGAATCGCCTGGGAACGCGCGCTCGCCTCCTGGCGCGACCTTCCTTCCGAGCCGGGGGCGCGATTCGATGCGGTGGTCGAGCTGGAAGCGGATGCGATCGAGCCGATGATCACCTACGGGACGCATCCGGGAATGAGCATTCCGCTCAGCGGCGCGGTGCCGGATCCGAGCAGCTTAGGCGACGCCGGCGCGCGAGCCGCGCTGGAGAAAGCCCTGCGGTACATGGGCATTCGCCCCGGGAAGCAGTTGCTCGGCCATCCGATCGACGTGGTCTTCATCGGCAGCTGCACCAATGGGCGCATCTCCGATCTGCGCGTGGCGGCAGGGGTGATGCGCGGGCGGAAGCTCTCGAGCCGGGTTCGCGCGCTCGTCGTCCCCGGCTCGCAATGGGTCAAGCGCCAGGCCGAGGCGGAGGGTCTGGATCAAGTCTTCCGCGACGCCGGCGCCGAGTGGCGGGAACCGGGTTGCTCGATGTGCATCGCGATGAACGGCGACCACCTCGAGCCAGGCCAATACGCGGTCAGCACCACCAATCGCAACTTCGAGGGACGCCAGGGGCCCGGCGGCCGGACGTTCCTCGCCAGCCCCCTCACCGCCGCCGCTGCTGCCATCGCGGGCCGGATCACCGACCCGCGGGAGATCGCGAGGTAGACGATGGAACCCTTCCAAACCCTGGAATCCCGAACGGTGGTCCTCCCCCAGGAAAACATCGACACCGACCAGATCATCCCGGCGCGCTTTCTCAAGGGGACCGACAAGGCGGGGCTCGGCCGCGGGCTCTTCGCCAGCTGGCGATACGACGAAGGCGGCCGTCCGCGGCCGGAGTTCCCGCTCAATACCCTCGAGGCGAAAGGCGCCCAGGTGCTCGTCGCCGGCGACAACTTCGGCTGCGGCTCGTCTCGCGAGCACGCGCCCTGGGCGCTGGTGGACCATGGCTTCAAGGCAGTGGTGAGCTCCTCGATCGCGGACATCTTCCGGAGAAACGCGGTGATGAATGGGTTGCTCCCGGTGGTGTTGGATCGGCCGACGCACCGCCGCCTGCTCACCGCTCCGGACGCCAAGGTGATCATAAATCTGGAATCGCAGACCCTTTCACTCGAGGACGGCGTCACCGCTTCCTTTTCGATCGATCCGTTTGCCCGTCACTGCCTGCTCAACGGGATCGATGAGCTGGGCTTCTTGCTCCATCAGCGGGATGCAATCAGGGCCTACGAGGGGGAGCGATGCGCGCACTGATCGCGGTGCTGCCGGGAGACGGGATCGGCCCCGAGGTCGTCGCGCAGGCGACCCGGGTGCTCGAAGCAGTGGCGCGCCAATTCGAGCACCGGTTCGAAATGCGCGAGGCGGCGATCGGCGGCGTCGCCATCGACCGCGCCGGAACCCCCCTTCCTGCCGCGACGCTCGATCTTTGCCAGAGCGCCTCCGCGGTCCTCCTCGGCGCGGTGGGCGGCCCGAAGTGGGATCCGCAGGCCGCCGTGCGGCCGGAACAGGGTCTGCTCGATCTGCGCCGCTCGCTCGGGCTGTTCGCCAACCTGCGACCGGTCTCGGTCCATCCCCGCCTCGTCGGTGCCTCTCCGCTCAAGGCGGAAGTGCTGAAGGGCGTGGACCTCGTCTTCGTCCGGGAGCTGACCGGCGGGCTCTACTTCGGCGAGAAGCGGCGCGACGCCGAACGCGCGCTCGATACCTGCTCCTACAGCGCGAAAGAGGTCGCGCGAGTGGTCCGGGTGGCGTGCGGGCTCGCTTTGAAGCGACGGCGCAGGCTGACCTCGGTGGACAAGGCCAACGTGCTGGAGACGAGCAGGCTGTGGCGCGAGGTGACCACCCGGGTGGTCGCGGAGGAGTTCCCCGACATCCGACTCGAGCACCAGCTGGTCGACGCCTGTGCGATGAATCTGGTGGCGCACCCGTCCCGCTTCGACGTCGTGGTCACCGAGAACATGTTCGGAGACATCCTGACCGATGAAGCGTCGGTCCTTTGCGGCTCGATCGGCCTTTTGCCTTCAGCGTCGCTCGGCGAGAGCGCCCGGGGGTTGTACGAGCCGATCCACGGCTCGGCTCCCGACATTGCCGGCTTCGGGGTGGCCAATCCCTACGGAGCGATCTCCAGCGCGGCGATGCTTCTTCGCCACTCGCTGGGCCTCGAGCGGGAGGCGGCCGCGGTGGAGAGAGCAGTCTTTGCCGCGATCGAGCTTGGCGCTCTGACCGGCGACCTCGTGCCTCAAGGCACCAAACCCGCCACCACCGCGGAGGCCGGCGACGCCGTCCTCGCTGCGCTCAAGGAGGCTCGCTAAGGCGAGAACAGACATGGTCCACGACCCGAGACACAACAGCCGCGCGATCACCGAGGGACCGGACCGGGCTCCCGCGCGATCGATGCTCAAGGCGATCGGATTCACCAGCGCAGACCTGGCTCGACCGATCATCGGCGTTGCCAATACCTGGACCGAGACGATGCCCTGCAACTACCACCTCCGCCGCCTGGCCGAGCGGGTGAAGGAGGGCGTCCGCGCGGCCGGCGCGACGCCGATGGAATTCAACACCATTTCGGTGAGCGACGGCGTGACCATGGGCACCGAGGGAATGAAAGCCTCATTGGTGAGCCGCGAGGTGATCGCCGACTCGATCGAGCTGGTTTCCCGGGGTCATCTGTTCGATGCGGTGATCGCCCTCGTCGGGTGCGACAAGACGATTCCCGGCGCGGCGATGGCCCTGATGCGGCTCAACGTGCCGTCTCTCGTTCTCTACGGAGGATCGATCGCTCCGGGCCGCTTCGAAGGCCGCGACGTCACCATCCAGGACGTCTTCGAAGCTGTCGGCGCGCATGGGGCGGGCGCGATGTCCTCGGAGCGCCTCTCGCAGCTCGAGGACGTGGCCTGCCCGGGCGCCGGAGCTTGTGGAGGTCAGTACACCGCGAACACGATGGCGCTGGCGGTCGAGTTCCTCGGCCTGTCGCCCCCGGGCTACGCCACCATACCGGCGATGGATCCCCGCAAGGACGAGGCCACCCGGAAGATGGGCGCCCTCGCGGTCGAGCTCCTCAAAAAGAACCTCCGTCCTCGGGAGGTCGTGACCCGCGCCTCATTCGAGAATGCGATCGCCGGCGTGGCAGCCACCGGCGGGTCCACCAACGCGGTGCTTCACCTGCTCGCGCTTGCCCGGGAGAGCGAAATTCCTCTCGAGCTCGACGACTTCGATCGGGTCAGCCGCCGCACGCCCCTGCTTGCGGATCTCAAGCCGGGGGGACGTTTCGTCGCGGTCGATCTCGATCGGGCGGGAGGCACGCGGCTCGTCGCCCAGCGGCTGATCGAGGGAAAGTTCTTCGACGGCAGCGCCCGCGCGGCAGACGGCGTCGCCTGGACCGAGCACGCCGCGCTCGCCAAGGAAGAGAAGGCGCAGGAAGTCGTCCGTCCACTCTCGGCGCCGCTGAGCCGGACGGGCAGCCTGGTCATCCTTCGCGGAAATCTCGCTCCCGACGGCTGCGTGGTGAAGATCGCCGGTCACGAACGCCCGCTCCACCGCGGACCCGCGCGCGTATTCGATCGAGAGGAAGATGCCTTCGCCGCGGTGAAGGCGGGAAAAATCCACGCCGGGGACGTGGTGGTGATTCGCTACGAAGGTCCCCGCGGCGGCCCGGGGATGCGCGAGATGCTCGGCGTGACCGCGGCCCTGGTCGGCCGCGGCCTGGGCGAATCCGTCGCCCTGGTCACCGACGGTCGTTTCAGCGGCGCCACCCGCGGTCTGATGATCGGCCACGTGGCGCCGGAGGCCGCGGTGGGAGGTCCGCTCGCCTCTCTGCGCGACGGCGACACGGTGACGATCGACGTGGAGCAGCGACGCCTCGACGTCGATCTTTCACCAGCTCAGCTCGCGGAGCGGACGCGGGATTGGTCGTCGAAGCCCCCGCGCTACCCGCACGGCGTCTTCGCCAAATATTCGGCCCTCGTTTCGTCGGCGGCGGAGGGCGCGGTCACCGGTTTTTCACCGACGCGCAGTTCACTACCCACAAGGGAGCAAACGTAAATGGCCGTCATCTACTATGACAATCACGCAACCCTCGACCGGATCCGGGCGCGCAAGGTCGCGATCATCGGCTACGGCAGCCAGGGGCATGCACACGCCTTGAACCTCGACGATTCGGGGGTCGAGGTGCGCGTCGGGCTGCACGCCAACAGCAAGTCGCGGGAGAAAGCGGAGCGGGCCGGGATCAAGGTCTCCTCGGTCGCCCAGGCTTCGCGCGAGGCGGATCTGATCATGATCCTCGCGCCCGATCACCTCCAGAAGGAAATCTACGAGAGCGACATCGAACGCCATCTCACTCCGGGCAAGGCGCTCTTCTTCGCCCACGGCTTCAACATCCACTACGGCCAGATTAAGCCGCCGGCCGGCGTCGACGTGGTGCTGATCGCCCCCAAGGCGCCCGGTCATCTGGTGCGCCGGCTGTATGAAGAAGGCCAGGGAACGCCGGCGCTGATCGCTGTCCATCAGGACGGAACCGGAGGCGCGAAAGCTCTCGGCCTCTCCTATGCGCGGGCTCTGGGAGCCACCCGCGCAGGCGTGCTCGAAACCACCTTCAAGGAGGAGACCGAAACCGATCTCTTCGGCGAGCAATCGGTGCTCTGCGGCGGGGTGACCGAGCTGGTGATGGCCGGCTTCGACACGCTCGTCGAAGCGGGATACCAGGAGGAGAGCGCCTACTTCGAGTGCCTCCACGAGCTCAAGCTGATCGTGGACATGATGTACGAAGGCGGCCTCGGGTGGATGCGCAACTCGGTGAGCGACACCGCGGAGTACGGCGACTACACCCGCGGTCCCCGGGTGATCGGCGAATCGGTGCGCGCGGAGATGAAGAAAATCCTCGGGGAAATCCAGAGCGGCGCCTTCGCGCGCGAGTGGATCCAGGAGAACAAGTCCGGCCGGCCCAACTTCGACCGGTTGCGCTCGCGGGCCCGCGCCCACCGGATCGAGGTCGTCGGCGAGCGGCTGCGCGAGATGATGAGCTGGATTCGCGACGCGCGAAAGGATTCGAGCGAGCCGAACAACGTGGTGGATTACCCCTTCCAGCGCAGCGGAGCGGTGTAGCCGAATGCGCGGCGAACGAGGCGACACCCGATTCTGGAGGATGAACTGATGCAGTCCAAGTACATTTGGCTCAATGGCCGGCTGGTCAACTACGCGGAGGCGACGCTGCACTTTCTCACCCCCGGCCTGCACTACGGAATGGCCGCGTTCGAGGGAATTCGCTGCTACCAGACCGCGAAAGGCCCGGCGATCTTCCGGCTCGGCGAGCACATCGACCGCCTCTTGGGCTCGTGCAAGGTGATCGGCTGGAAGCCGCTGCCGTACGACGCGGCGCAGCTTACCGAAGCCTGCCGGTTGACGGTCCAGGCCAACGGCTTTCAGGAGTGCTATCTGCGTCCGTTGGTGTTTCAGGCCGAGGGCGGTTGGAACCTCTCCTCGGACGGTGGCAAGCCGTACGTCGGAATCGCCGCGTGGGAATGGACGGGCTATCTCGGCGCGGAGGCGCAGGAGAAGGGCGTCCGCGCCAATGTTTCGTCGTTCACCCGCCATCAGCCGAACGTGATGATGACCAAGGCGAAGATCGCTGGGAACTACCCGAACTCGGTGCTCGCCAAGACCGAGTCGGTGCGCCTGGGTTTTGACGAGGCGATCATGCTCGACTGCCAGGGAATGGTCGCCGAGTGCACCGGCGAGAACATTTTTGTCGTGCTCAATGGGCGCATCTGCACCCCGCCGGAGGGAAACATTCTGGCCGGGATCACCCGGGACTCGCTGATTCATCTTTCCGCCGACCTCGGTTACGAAGTGGTCGTTCAACCCATCTCTCGCGATCAGCTCTATCTGGCGGACGAGGTGTTCGTCTGTGGCACGGCGGCGGAGGTGATCGGCCTGCGCGAAATCGACTTCCGGGTGATCGGTTCCGGCCGAACAGGGCCGATCACCAGAGCTCTGCAAGACGCGTATCGCGCGGTGGTGAGCGGTAACAATCCGCGCTCATCCGGTTGGCTCGCCCGGGTCGATGCCGAGGGGCGTCCAAGCCGCTCGCTCGATGAGCTCAGGGTGGCGGTGTAGGCGCGAAATCGGCCGGTCGAACTTGCTAAGCTCGCTTGCGCCGAAAATGGCGATGCGAAACTCGACATCGGAATCCATCTTTCAGATCTTCAAATTCGGCGGAAGCGCGCTCGGAGCTGACGAGCTGAAGCGCGCGGCGGCGGTGGTCAAGGACGCCGCTCCGGACGTCCTGGTGGTGACTTCCCCCAGTGGCGCGACCACTTCTCTTCTCCTCAAGGCCATCCACTGCGCGAAGGCGGGGCAAGAGGCCGAAGCCTTGAGGATTGCCGACGCCTCCGGCGAACAGCAGATGAAGCTGATTCAGGAGGTGATGTCCTCGTCCTCCGCGAGGGAAGAGCTGGGCGCGATGGTGAGCCAGGACACCGCGCAGTTGCGCGCGATCTGCCAAAGCATCGGCGTCCTCAAAGAGCTCACTCCGAGGATGATGGATGCGATCCAGGCGCCCGTGGCCCGGGCGGCGGCGCGATTGTTCGCCGCGGTGCTCGCTCAGGAAGGGGTGCAGGCGAAATACATCGACGCGGCTCCGCTGATTTCCACCGAGTCGCGTGCGGGCAGCCTCTGGCCGGATTTTCCCAGGTGCGAGTCCGCCGCAGCCGTCCTTGCGCCGCTGTTGGAGAGGAGAATCGTCATCGTCACCCCGGGCGAGGTTGCATCGGGACCCGACGGTGAAGTGGTGATGTTGGGTCCGGGAGGATCCGATTTTTCCGCCACCATCCTCGCAGCCACCTTGCGCGCGGGCTCGGTCACACTCTTCAAGGACGAGGAGGGCTTGATGACCGCGGATCCTCGGTTGGTTGCCTCTGCGCGGCTGCTTCCCGAGCTTCACTACCGCGAAGCTGCCGAGCTGGCCTACTACGGAGCCCAGATCCTCAAACCGCGGGTGCTGATCCCGGTGATGGATCGGCAGATCCCCCTGTTCATCAAAAATCTCTCCGCCCCGGGGAGCGGCACCCGGATCGCCGGGGACGTCAAGGCCGGCGAATACCCGGTCAAGGCGCTGACCGCCTTTCTCGGCCAAGCCCTCGTATCCGTCGAGGGGCGGGGGATGATCGGCGTTCCCGGCATGGCGGCGAGGACTTTCGGCGCCCTCTTTGCCGCCGGTCACTCGGTGTCGATGATCAGTCAGGCCTCGAGCGAATCTTCGATTTGCTTTGTCCTGCCTGGAGCGGAAGCCAGCCACACCCAGGCCGCTCTGGAAGAGGCTTTTGCCCCCGAATTGAAACATCGCTTGATCGACTCGATTCAAGTCAAACCCGACATGGCGATCGTCGCCGTGGTTGGCCTGGGGATGCGCGGCACTCCGGGAATTGCCGCCCGCTGCTTCACCGCGCTCAGCGGTGAGAGGATCAACATCGCGGCCATCGCCCAGGGTTCCTCGGAGCTCAACATCACCGTGGCCATCGACCAGGCCCAGGTTTCGGCGGCGCTGAACGCCCTCCACCGCGAGTTCCGGCTGGATCGAATACGCGCACTTCGCGAGGCGGAGGGGCGCGAATCCAATCTCGTGCTGCTCGGCTTTGGGCAGATCGGGCGCGCCCTGGCCGAGCAGATGTCCGAGCAGGCGAGGTATTTCGAGAAGGACCTGGGCCTCAATCTCAAGACGATCGCCGTGCTCGATCGCTCGGGCTTGAAGCTGAACGAGGAGGGGTTCAGCCCCGGATCATTGAAGAACCTCGTCAAGCTCAAAGCCGAGGGCAGCCGTCTTCCCAAGCCGCTGGAGGAGACTCCACCGCAATCGCTCGAGCTGCTGCGAAAGCAGCTTTGGCCGCTGCCCCTTCACCAGCCGCTGCTCGCGGATCTCACCGCGGCGGAGACGGCGCCGCTGATTCTGGAGGCGCTCGATCATGCGTTCCACGTCGTTCTCGCCAACAAAAAACCGCTCGCCATCTCGCAGGACGGATTCGACGCGATGTTCGAATCCGCCCGGCGTCACGGTCTTTCCCTCCGGTACGAAGCGACGGTAGGGGCGGGGTTGCCCGTCCTGGATACGCTGAGCAAGCTCAAGGAGGCGGGCGATGAAATCTATCTGGTCGAGGGATGCGTTTCAGGGACGCTGGGGTATCTGATGAGCGAGCTCGAGGACGGGGTCAAATTCTCCGCGGCGGTGTCCCAGGCGTATAAACTCGGCTACACCGAGCCCGATCCGCGCGACGATCTCTCCGGGTTGGACGTCGCGCGAAAGGCGCTGATCATCGCGCGGACCCTCGGCCATAAGAGCGAGCTCAAAGCGATCCAGGTGCGGGCGCTCTTCCCGGACGCGGTCTCCGACCCCGATCCGAACCAGTTCATCCAGAAGTTGGCTCAGCTCGACCACGAGTATGCAGAGAGGCTCCGGAAGGCCCAGCGCGAGAATAAAGTCCTGCGTTACGTCGCCCGCATTTCGGGGGATGGGATCGAGGTTGGAATGGAAGCGGTCCCGAAGGCCTCTCCGATGGGACGACTTCAGGGAACGGACAACCAGCTGGTCTTCAAGACTCGCCGCTACTCCAAAAATCCCCTGGTGATCACCGGACCAGGAGCGGGCGCCGACGTGACCGCGGCCGGCGTTCTCAACGACATCGTGGCCATCGCCGCGGGCGGCAGGTGAGCTCCGACTCGAACAGCGAGTGGCTGCAATGCATCGGCTGCGGCAAGCAGTACCCGATTTTCGAGGCGCGCTACTCTTGCGACTGCGGCAACCTGCTCTCGCTCGAGCGAATGCCCGGCTCCCTGTCCAAGATCGACCGGAGGCAGTTCGATTCGCGCCTGGGGAAGCGGAGCCTGCTCGACCAGAGCGGGGTCTGGCGTTTCCGCGAAGGCGTATTGACGATCGACGACCGACACATCGTCAGCCATCCCGAGGGTGGCACGCGCCTCTACCACCGCCCGCAGCTCTCCAGCTGGGCCGGGGTGGAGCAGCTTCATTTCAAACACGAAGGCGAGAATCCGACCGGGTCCTTCAAGGATCGCGGAATCACCGTGGCGATGTCACAGGCGATGGCGATCCGGGCGCCGGCGGTTGCCTGCGCGTCCACCGGCAATACCAGCGCATCGCTCGCCGCGTACGCCGCCCAGGCAGGGAAAAAGGCCGTGGTCTTCGTGCCCGAGGGGAAGATCTCGGTGACCAAGATGGTGCAGACGCTGGCCTACGGCGCGCTGTGCTTGAAAGTGGAGGGTGACTTCGACGCCGCGATGCAGCTGGTGCGCGAGGTGTGCCGAACGCTCGGCCTTTATCTTTTGAACTCGATCAATCCATTCCGGATCGAGGGACAGAAGACGATCGCCTGGGAGCTGCTGCAAGATCTCGAGTGGGAGGCACCGGACTGGATAGCCCTTCCCGCGGGCAATCTCGGCAATACCAGCGCGATCGGCAAGGCGCTCAAGGAGGCTTACGAAGCGGGATGGATTGCCAAGGTGCCGAGGCTGGCCGCGATTCAGGCCAGCACCGCCAATCCGTTCTATCTGAGTTTTCAACAAGACTTTGCCATCCGGCCCAAGGTGAAGGCGGAGACGATCGCCAGCGCGATTCGAATCGGGGATCCGGTGAGCTTCGACAAAGCGAAGGCGGCCATCCTCAATACCCGAGGCGTGGTCTCGCAGGTCACCGATGCCGAGCTGCTATTGGCCAAACGGCAGATCGATCGCGCCGGAATCGGCTGCGAGCCCGCGTCGGCGTGCTCCCTCGCCGGAGTGAGGAAATTGCGCGAGCTGGGAATGATTCAAGACGGCGATCGAGTTGTCTGTGTCTTGACCGGAAATCTTCTCAAGGATCCGGATGCGGTGTTGGTCCCGGTGGAGGGAGCGCCCAACGTCGAGGAACAGGTGGTCACCGTCAAACCGGATCTGGAGAGCGTGAGGAAGGTCCTCGAGCAGCGGCTCTGAAAAACTGCTGCGCAGCCCACCTGCTTCGTTGCGGTCCCCCTGGCGTGCTCACGTACCGCCTCGTACGCTCCGCGCGCCAGGCCCCACCGCGCCTCGCATCTGGGCTTGCTCGCGACGTTTTTCAGCACCTGCAGGACTTCGGTGTGTCAACTCTGAGGGTCGGATGCCGTTTTGTTGAGCTCGTTGAACAGCCACAGCCTGGCGAGGCCCCACTCCCGTTTTACCGTCCCCGGCGAAATCCCGAGAATCTCGCCAGTGGTCTCTATGCTCAGCCCGGCGAAGTAACGAAGCTCCACGATCGAAGCCTTCCGCTCGTCAAGTTGGGCCAGCGTTGCCAGTGCTTTGTCCAGCGCCACGACGTCGAGATTCTGCTCTGTCTCCCCCGGCTCTCTCTCCCTCAATCCCGAAGCCTCGGTCAGGGTCACTTGCTGCCCGAAATCCCGTTTTTCCGCGGCGCGAGCCCGGGCATGGTCCACCAGGATTCGGCGCATCGCCACCGCGGCGGCGCGAAAGAAATGGGCCCGTCCCTGCCACTCCACGTGGTCCTGGTCGACCATCTTGCAATAAGCCTCGTGGACGAGCCCGGTCGTTTGCATGGTACCGGCGAGGTGCTCATCGCGCAGGTATCGCCGCGCGAGCTTGCGCATCTCGCGGTAGACCATCGGCATCAGCTTCTGGAAGGCGGCCTCGTCGCCTCGGCTCCAGTCGAGCAACAGTCCCGTCAACTGCCGTGGTGGCCCGGGCATCGGCTTATCCTCAGCGTTTCATGGCCAGCCATTGATCGAGCTCGTCGAGCCGCTTCCGGCTGCCGGCGCCCGCGGTGATGAATGCCCGGCGGGCCGCCTCGCTCAGGGCGGACGCACGGCCCGGGTCTCGCCTCACCAGGGTCAGGGCGCGGGCCAGCGCAAACCGCGCTTCCCCCACCACCGACGGCTCCCCCTTGCCCTTCTCGCTGATCGCGAGCGCCCTCTCCAACGGCGGAATCGCCTTCTCGGGCATCTTCAGTCCAAGCTGAGCATTTCCGATGCCGGTGAGATGGAAGATCAGATTTGGGTGCTCCGGCCCGAGGGCCTTCTCATGGAGCGCCAGAGCGCGCTCGAACATCGGCAGCGCTTGCCCCGGCTTTTGCTGTCGGACGAGGACCTCAGCGATGTTGTGCAGCTCGATCGCAAGCGAGGGGTGTGACGTCCCGAGCGCCCGCTCCTTGATTTCAAGCGCGCGATTGAAAAACGACAGCGCTTCCTCGTATCTCTCCTCGTCCCGCATCAAGGAGCCCAGGTTGTTGACGGTGTTGGCGAGGTCCGGGTGGGCCGGCCCGAGCGTCTCTTCCTTCAAACGCAGCGCCCTTTGGTAGTAGGGCAGGGCTTCGCTGTATTTTCCCTGTTTGCGCAGGACCACACCGAGATTGTTGAGCGCGGTCGACATTTCGCGATAGTCATTCGCCTGCTCTGCCAGGGCGAGCGACCTTCGTAGATGGTTGAGCGCCTCGTCGTATTTTCCTTGTTCCTTGGACGCGATTCCAAGGCCGTTGAGCACCACCGCAAGCAACTTCTCGTTTTCCAACCGTTCGATCGACGCGGTGGCCAACCTTCCCCAAAGCGCGGCTTGATCGTACTTGGCCGCGGTGGCGCCGACCCAGACCAGACGGCTCCAGGCGCGAGCAGCGATGACGTCGTGCCGGCTGGACTCGGCGAGCAGAATGGCTTCGGTCAGGTTCTTCTCCGCCCCCCGGAAGTCCATGTTCTGTCCTTGAGAAAAACCGAGCTGGTACAGCGCTTCCGCTTGTAGCGGCCGATAGTGAAGCGATTCCGCGCCAGCAACCGCGGCAGTCGCCAGCGTTATTGCCTCCGAATATTTGCCGGTGTCGTGGAGCACCTTGGCCGAGGCCAGCTTGCTCCGAAGCTCTTCGACCTTGGCGCGGATGACCGGATCGGTCGGTGCCTTCATCGGAGACTTGAGGATCTCCACCCGCGCGCAATCGTCGATATCGCTCAGCCCCTGTGCCGCATTGATCGATTTGACCACCAGTTTGTCGTCGGCTTTGGCCAACAGCCCGGTGAGACTTCGCAGCTCTTCCAGGCGATGCGACAGGCAGGCCATGCGCAGATCGAGCAGTTCCTCGGACTGCTCGCCGCGCAGCCGGGTGGCCTCGCAGGCGTCGGTCTGCATCGCCGTCCACCTTTGGGCGTAATCGTCCAGGATGCGGTTGATCCCGCGGACCGCGTCCTGGGCATAGGGCTTTTGGGTGGCGAGGAAGGTCGACGAGACAACGCGCTTCTGATTCTCATCCCAGATGCCGGCCAACTGGCGACGGGCACCCAGGCACACCTGGGAGCGCCGGCGAGCCATCTGGTACGAGGCCGAGGCGCTGGCGCCGATCAACGCGGCAATCCCGGCAATGGCCGCGATTCGCCAACGCCGGCGGGTGGGGTCTCGCTCCAGGCGGGCGAGCAACGCGTCCATCGAGGGATATCGGTCTTCCGGGCCGGGTTTGAGGCCGCGCAGAAGCCGTTGGCGAAGCCAGGCTGGGGCGCGGCTCGACTTCCGGGGTTCGCTCACCCGGCCTTCCTTGATCGCCGAGACGCGATCGCGAACGGTTGCCCCCTTGAACGGGGCTTCTCCGCACACCGCTTCGTAGAGAGCGGAACAGAAGGAAAACTGATCCGATCGCGCATCGATGGGTTGACCCTCGAGCTGCTCCGGCGACATGTACGCCGGCGTTCCCATGAAGGCCCCGGCTCTGGTCACCCAGACGGCCAGCGCGCCGGAGCGAGTGGCTACATCGTTCGGTACTGCCTGGTCCTCGACCGGCGGCAGACGTCGCGCTCCATCCGGGCGGCGCGCCAGACCGAAGTCGAGCACGCAGACGCGGCCGTTTTTCGCCACCAGCACATTGTCGGGCTTGAAGTCCCGGTGCACGATCCCGGCGCCGTGCGCTGCAGAAATCCCCTTTCCCGCGAGCACGAAGATGCGAAGGATTTCACGCCAGTGCCGCTCCTCGGCCGCCAGCCATTGCCGAAGCGTGCACCCTTCCACGTACTCCATCGCGATGAAGACTTCTTCGTCGAAGGTGCCCACGTCATAAACCGCGACCACATTCGGATGCGACAGTCGGGCAAGTGCCTGCGCTTCTCGCAACAGGCGAGATTTTCCGTCGCTCCCCGCGGTGTCCAGCCATGTTCCGGATCGCATCAGCTTGATTGCCAGCTTGCGATCCAATTCGGGATCATAAGCAGCGTAAACCATGCCCATCCCGCCAGAGCCGATGACGTCGAGGACCACGTAGCGGCCGAGCGTCTCTCCTCGGGTGAGGGGCACCTCGTCGGAGAGCGAAGTCCCCACCTCCTCCGAGTGCGTTGGCGCATTGCCCGAACCGGGGATCACCACCGCCTGGAGCTTGGGGCCGAAGCGTTGGACCACGGTGCTCGCCGGGGTTTCCAGGAACGCCCCGATCTTGTCCTCAGCCGCGAGCAGTTGCTCAGCTTCGTGGCGCAGCTCGTGATCGTCCCCGCATTGCGCTTCGAGAAACGCCGCGCGTTCCGCGTGCTCGCGTTCGAGAGCGGCTTTCAGGAGCTGATCCAGTTCCTGCCATCGCTCCGGCGTCATCGTGCTGCCCTCCCGCGATGACGGCAGCCGGCCATCCGGTACCAAACCGCGAGTAATGCCAACTCCTCAGGGAATTAGCAGCTCTTAGCGCAGGCCGTCAATCTGCGTTGGGCGGTGACGCGAATACTGAAAACAGCTGCCAATGAAAACACAGACTGAGAAAACGGGGAAGTTGTATTAATGACGAGCGGGTGGGCGCCCGTCCACCGGTACAGGCTGAACTTTATCACCCTCGGAAATGCTCTCTCCCAGGTTCAGCGCGACCAACTCGCCTTCAGACAATCCGTCCAGGAGCTGTGCCTTCTGGCCGTCCTGATCGGCAATCTTTACCGGGCGATACTTGACACGCATTTCGGAATCCACCACTGCCACAAACGGATCGGTGCCTCGGAAGACGAGGGCCTCGAAGGGAATCTCGACCAGGCTTGGAGTCGAAAGCTGGAGCGATACCAAGACAAAGCTTCCCGGAATTATCTCGCCTTTGGCGTTGTCGAGGTCGATCTCGGCGAGCATCGTCTTGCTCTTCGCGTCCAGCTCGCGGCTCAGCCGCGCCAGCTTTCCATTCCGGATGACCCCGGGACGCTCCGGCACCCGGATTTCGACCGGGTCACCGACCTGAACCGAACCGGCCGCCCGCCGATCGAGATAAACAAAAACGCGCAAACGCTCGTTCTGCGAAACGGTGAGCACCGGAAGCGCGCTGGTCTGCGAATTTGTCGCATTTTGTACCAGCGCTCCGCGATCGGCATAGCGCGCGGTCACCGTGCCACGAAAGGGAGCGCGGAGGATTTCATAGGACTTCTGCGATTTGAGCGCCTCCACCGCCGCCTGGGCCATCTCCGCGTTGGTTCGGGCGACATCCGCCTCCTGGGTCGAGACCACGCCCGAGGGGACCAAAGCATCCGTTCGTTTTGCCATCGCTTTCTTGTTTTGCGCGTCGGCGAGGGCGCCTTCGTATTGGCGGTCCAACTCGGGTGATTCGATCACCGCCAGCACCTGGTTGGCTTCCACCGCATCGCCGCGGTCCACGCGTAGCTCCTTCAAGTAGCCGCTGACCTTGGCATAAAGGGTGACACTGGCGAACGGCCGCGCTTCGCCTTCGAGCTGCATTTTCCGCGTCCCCGCCGACCGGCTGGCGCGCAGGACCCCGACCCGCGGACCGGCCTGGATCGCCGCCTGCCTTGAAGCCGTTTCCGTCTTCGCCTGTGAGCTGCGGGAAATGAAGAGCAAAAACACCAGCAGAATCGCCACCGCGGCCCCGGCCAGTCCCAACAAATAGAGAAGCACCGGCCTTTTCGTCTCGTTCATGCTGCGCTCCGGCCGGCTTCGGCGCCGGCTTTCTCCTGCCGAAATCTCTCTTCCATCAGGTGCTTGGTCGGCAGTTTGGAACGCAACACTGAATAGATGACTGGAACGGCGAACAGCGTCGCCACCGTCGCCATCAACAGGCCGCCGATCACCGCCCGGCCCAGCGGCGCGTTCTGCTCACCGGCCTCTCCAAGCGCAAACGCCATCGGGAGCATTCCGAGGATCATTGCCAGCGCGGTCATCAGCACCGGCCGAAGCCGCGTCTTGCCGGCTTCGAGCGCTGCTTCGAGGGCGGAAAGGTTTTTCTCCACGCGCAGGTCATTGGCGAAGTTCACCAGCAGAATCGAGTTAGAGACGGCGATTCCCACCGCCATGATCGAACCCATCAGCGACTCGACGTTGATCGTGGTGCCGGTTGCCACCAGCATCCAGAGTATGCCTACCAGGGCGCCGGGAACCGCGACCATGATGATCAGGGGATCCATCCACGACTGATACAGGACCACCATCAGGCAATACACGAGCAGGATGGCAAGAATGAGACCAAGCCCCAGGCTGCGGAAGGATTGAGTCATCACCTCGTTCTGCCCGCGGAGTCGGATGCGCATACCCGGGGGGAGCTTGCCGAGGGAATCGATCTTCTTCTGGATGTCCGATGCCACCGAGCCGAGGTCGCGCCCGTCCACCCGCGCCGCCACATCGAGGACCCGCTGCACGGTGTAATGGTTGAGTTGGCTGGGCGTTGCCTGCGGATAGATGTCGACGAGATTGCTCAATCTCTGGGCCGGCGCTTCCGGCCCTGCGTTCAGGGGGGTGGTCGATTCGGTCTGCGGCGATGAGGCGATCCCGCTCATCGGGGTGGAGAGGAGGCTGGGGATGGAGTCCACCCGAACGAGCGGCGTCTTCACTACCACCGTGTAGTTCACGTTGTTGGTGGGATTGAGAAAAAAGGAGGGGGCGAGCAGAGAGCTGGAAGAGAGCGAGATGAGCACATTGTTTGCCACGTCGCGCTGGGTGAGGCCAAGCTTCGCCGCGCGCTCGCGATCGACGTCCAGCTTGAGGGTTGGATAATCCAGAACCTGAGCGATGTGCACATCGGTGGTGCCGGGAACTTCCCGAATCGCATCCCTCAAGCGCCGAGCGTATGGGTAGGAGGTCACCAGATTCGGGTACTCGATCTGGATGTCGATCGCCGACGACAACCCGAAATTGAGAACCTGGCTGATGATGTCCGCCGGTTGAAAATAGGCCGTCGAACCGGGAAATTCCTGATCGATCATTTCACGTATCTTGCGCATGTATTGCGCAGTGGCGTGGTGGTGCTCCTTGAGCGAGATGAGGATTTCCGCGTCCATCGCGCCCACGTTGTCGGTTTGTACAAAAGCCAGGTTGTAGAAGAGGGGCAAGCCAATCATGTCATTGATTGTTTCAAGCTCCTCGGTGGGGATGATCCGGCGGATGCGTTTCTCTACTTGTAGCACCACGTCCTCGGTGAGCTCGATGCGGGTGCCGGGGGGCGCCCGGAAGTGGAGCTTCATCAGGCCGGCGTCCACCGATGGAAAGAAATCGGTTCCCACCACGAGGACAAGCAGCAGCGAAACCAGACCGATCGCTCCTGCAATCACGATGGTGAACCGGGGATGGTGAAGCAGGACTCCCAGAGCGCGGCCGTAGCTGTTCCGCACCCGATCGAATGCCCGGTCCCGGGCCGCGTTCATCTTCTCCGTCCAGCGGTTCCAGCGCCCGCCGCCTCCTCCAGAGCCGTGGTGCTCGGAGGCCATCAACATCCTCGCCAGCACGGGCACCAGCGTCCGCGACAGCAGATACGAGGCAAGCATGGCAAGAACCACCGCCAGCGCCAGTGGCTGAAAGAGGTATTTCGCCGGGCCGTACAGCAGCACCACCGGAAAAAAGACGATGCAGATCGCAAGGGTGGCGACAATCGCCGGCACCGCGATCTGCCGGGCGCCGTCGAGAATCGCCACGGTGAGCGGCTTTCCCATGTTCCGATTGCGGTGGATGTTCTCCACTTCCACGGTGGCGTCGTCCACCAGCATTCCGATCGCCAGCGCGAGCCCTCCCAGGGTCATCAGATTGATGCTGTACCCGGTGAGCTTGAGGCCGATGATCGAGGTGAAGATCGCCAGCGGAATCGAGGTGCAAACGATCACCGTGCTCCGCCAGCTTCCGAGAAACACCGCGATCATCAGCGAGACCAGAATGGCCGCGAGCACGCCCTCGCGGAGGACACTCTGGATCGCGCTGCGGACGAACACCGATTGATCGAAATCCAGTCGCAGGTCGAGCCCTTCGGGAGCTGCCGCTTTGATCCCCGGTAGCGCTTCCCGCGCGGAGTCGACCACTGCCAGGGCGGAGGCATCCGCGTGCTTGAGAATCGCCAGGTACACCGAGCGCTTTCCATTCACGTGCACGATGTTCGTCTGGTCGGCGAAGCCGTCCGAAACGCGGGCCACGTCGCCCAGCAAAATCGCTGCACCCCGGATCACCTTGACCGGAATCGCGTTGAACTGCTCCACCGACGGTGGACTGGAGTTCATCAAAACGGTGTACTCGCGGTCGCCGATCCGGGCGGTGCCCGCGGGGACGATCACATTGGACGACTGCAGCGCGTTGACCACGTCCGCCGGGGTGAGCCCTTTCGCCGCCAGCGCCCGCGGATCGATGTCCACGTTGATCTGGCGCTGCTTGCCTCCGAAAGGCGCCGGGCTCGAAAGACCGGGAATGGTGAACAATCGCACCCGGATGAAATTGAGCCCGTAGTCGAAGATCTTCTCTTCGGGGAGGGTTTCGCTGGATCCGGTCAATTGAGCGACCGGGACGTTGGAGGCGTTGAACTGGATGATGTTGGGTGGCTGCATCCCGGGGGGCGCGATCCGCAGCAAGGTGCTCGAGGCGGCGGACATCTGGGCAATTGCCGCGCCGATGTCGGTCCCGGGCTGGAAGTAGACCTTGACAATTCCGATGCTGGGAATCGACTGGGATTCGATCCGTTCAATGCCGTTGACCGTGGTGGAGTAGGCGCGCTCGCTGATCAGAACCACCCGGCGCTCCATGTCCTCCGCGGGCAAGCCTGGGTAATTCCAGACCACGATCACCACCGGGATGTCGATCGCCGGAAAAATATCCACCACCATCCGGCTGAGCGAAAGGACGCCCATCACCAGGATCAGCAGACACATGATTGCCACGGTGTATGGGCGCCGCAGCGCCAGCTCGACTATCCACATCGCGGACCTCTCCGGTGTTTGCTTGGCTGCACCCCGAGAAACTCGAATGCGCTCTTACCCAGTCCCCGGATCAGCGCGGGATCGCCGTGAATCCTCGCCTGGGCCAGGACGCCTTCCATGTAGGCGAACAGTGATTTGGCTTTCCCGGGAAGATCCTTGAGGTGCACCAGTCCCTCGGACTGCGCGGCGCGCAGCGCGCTCTCGTAGTACCGCGCGTAGGCGGAGAGGATTTCCTGCACCTTTCGCGATATCGCCGGGCTCTGCTCCACGCATTCCGATCCGATCGAGCTGTAGAGGCAGCCGGCGTACTGTCCGGTGGCGGCCTTCATCCGGGTTTGCCGCTCGTAGACGTTCTGAAAATAATTCTCCAACCGCACAAGAGGGGGGGCGTCGGGCGAAAAAAGGCGATCCAATTCCTGCTTCCGGCTTTCCCAATGCCAATCCAACGCGGCGATCACCAGCTCGTCCTTGGATTGGAAAAAGTGATAGAAGCTCCCCTTGTTCACGTGCGCTTTGTCGCAGATGGCATCAACGGTGGTGCCGCCGTACCCGTGCTTCCACATCAGATCGATCACCGCGTCGATCAACCGCGTTCGCGTGTCGTTGGCCCGTGCCATCGGAACTTGAATAGTTGACCAAGCGGTCTAGTGCAACACTGTCGGAGCGCCCATACCCAATCCTGGCCAAGTAGTCCTTCGAGTTGCCTTTCCGATCTGCTACGAGCCTCAAACGTCCCGTCGCGAAGAGGAACCCCTTTGATCAGTAGCACCGAGCCGCGCACCCGATTCCGGTTCGCTCTTTTCGGCCTGGTCCTTCTATTGCAAGCATTTCCAGCGCTTGCCGAATCACCGACAGTGACCGCGGTCGAGCAGATCTCCGCCAGCCCCGACGCACCCGTGTTTGGATTCATCTGGAGACAGGCCCCGAGAGCGACATTGGCCGGCACTCTGCCCATCGTCGGATCCGGGCCGGACGCGATCATCGGCCTGCGGGTCACCCCGTTCGTGGAGCTCTACAACCGACCCCACGCGCTCCTGGTATTGCCCAATGAGAACTGGAGAGGTCGGGTGTCCGCCGAGCTGTGGCGACTTTGGACGGCGAGCGACAAGGGGGCGGCCGCTGGAAGGTGGCTCCGCGTTGGCCTGGCTTACGAGCATGAAAGCGATCACAGCTCGGTGCGGGCGAATGCTCCGAGGTTCGCGTTTCGATCGCTGAACGACCTTAATCTCCGGGTCTCGGCAAGTACTTCGCCGGCGAGACGCCTCCTCGCCACCGCCGAGCTCGACTCGAAGCTCTTCGTCTTTTCCTGTACCCAGCCCGACATCGAGTGCCTCGACAATCTCCATGCAGTGAGCTACGGGGGCTCGCTGGACGTCACCTCGCAACTTCGCCTCGGGAACGACTGGCACGCCTTCTGGTCGATGTCGCTTTCCTGGATTGTCGCCAACGCCGAGTTGGTGGGGGAGCTCCGACTGGTTTCGAATTGGGGGGTGTGGAAGCGGCGAGGCGGAATGTGGCAACTGTTCGTGCTTGCCTATCTGGGAAGCGAAGTCGGCCTCGACCGGCACAGATCGCTGCAGCAGGTCGGGCTGGGAATTCGCTGGGCGCCGTGATCCGCTTCAGTTGTAGCCGTACTTGCGGGCAAACCAGGTCTTCACGACCTGGGTCAGGATCGCGTAGCAGAGCAGCGTGGCCGCGAGCCATCCGAAGTAGGGCAATGGCAGCACAGTCAGACGCAGCGCCGGCGCGATTGGGCTGAACGGGAGATAGATGCCGATCGCCATGACCACCAGGGTGGTCAGCACCAGCGGCCAGGCGGCGCGGCTTTGGAGGAAAGGGATTTTTCTGGTGCGGATCATGTGGACGATCAGCGTCTGGGAGAGCAGACCCTCCACGAACCAGCCCGATTGGAAGAGACTCTGCTTGCCGACGGTATTGGCGGCGAACACGTACAACATCACCGCGTAGGTGGTGTAGTCGAATATCGAGCTGATCGGCCCGATGTAGAGCATGAAGCGCCCGATCTCGTTGACTCGCCAGCGGCGAGGCTTGCGCAGGTATTCCTCGTCAACCCGATCGAAAGGGATCGCCAGCTGAGAGATGTCATAGAGCAGATTCTGGACCAGGAGCTGGATCGGCAGCATTGGCAAAAAGGGAAGGAAGATGCTCGCTCCGAGCACGCTGAACATGTTTCCGAAGTTCGAGCTGGTCCCCATCTTGATGTACTTCTGGATGTTGCCGAAAACGCGGCGCCCTTCCAGCACTCCGTCCTCGAGGACGAGCAGGTTTTTCTCGAGCAGAATCAGGTCCGCCGACTCCTTGGCAATGTCGACCGCATTGTCGACAGAGATGCCGATATCGGCGGCACGGAGCGCCGGTGCGTCATTGATGCCGTCTCCCATGAAACCGACGACGTGTCCGGCGCCGCGGAGCACCTTGATCACGCGCTCCTTATGCGCCGGGGTGAGCCGGGCGAAGACGCTCACCCTCTCCGCGGTCTCCCGCAGCTGCTCGTCGGACATCGACTCCAGCTCGCTGCCGCGGACGATCTCCTGGGCGCCCAGCCCTACTTGATGACAAATCGTCCGCGTCACGATGTCGTTGTCACCGGTGAGGATTTTGACCTGTACGCCGTGTGAGCCAAGGGCGGTGATCGCGGCGCGGGCGGTCTGCTTCGGCGGGTCGAGAAACGCCACGTACCCTTTCAGGATCAGTTGCCCTTCGTCGTATTTGGAGAAGCTCTGCTGCTTCTTGCTCACGTCCTTGTAGGCAATCGCCAGGACCCGGAACCCCTCGAGGCTGAGCTTGTCCAGCTCTTCCTGAAGCTCCGGGAGCAGCACCGGGTTCATCTCCATCACTTCGCCGCTCAAGTCGAAGCGGTTGCAGCGGGCGAAAATCGTTTCCGGCGCTCCCTTGGCGACCAACTCACGCAGCTCGCCGCGCTCGACCACCACGGACATCAGCCGGCGGGAGAAGTCGAAGGGGATTTCGTCTACCTTGGTCGCCTCAATCGCCTTGGGAGCCTCGTGATAGTCGAGGATGGCGCGGTCGAGGAGGTTCTTCAGTCCCGTCTGGAAATAGCTGTTGAGGTACGCGTAGGTGAAGACGTCGTTGTCTTCCTCTCCGGCGACGTTCCAGCACCGCATCAGCACCACCCGGTCCTCGGTCAGCGTGCCGGTCTTATCGGTGCAGAGAATGTCGATCGCTCCGATGTTCTGGATCGAGTTCAGGCGTTTGACGATCACCTTCTTCCTGGACATCATCACCGCCCCGAGGGCCAGGGTCCCGGTAACGATCATCGGCAGCATCTCCGGGGTCAGGCCTACCGCGACCGAAAGGGCGAACATGAATGCCTCGCCCCAGTCGTGCTTGGTGATCCCGTTGATCAGAAAGACCAGCACCGCCATCACCAGGGTGAAGCGGATGAGCAGGATGCTGATGTCGCGAATACCGCGCTCGAAGCTGGTGATCGTCCGCCTGCCGGAAATGCTGCGGGCGATCGAACCGAGGTAGGTGGTCTGTCCGGTGGCAACGACCACCGCGGTGGCCGTCCCGCTGATCACGTTCGTGCCGAGAAAGCAGGCATTGGGCGCATCGAGAACGGCGCCTTCCGGCGCGCCGAGGATCCCGGCGAATTTTTCAACCGGCATCGCTTCGCCGGTGAGGACTGCCTGGCTGATGAACAGATCTTTGCTTCCGAGGAGCCGGACGTCCGCGGGAATCATGTCTCCGGCGGCGAGCTGGATGATGTCTCCCGGAACGAGCCGCTCGATCGGCACCTCGGACGCGTACGAGACGTTGTCCAGGGCCCGTCGAATCACGGTGGCGGTAACCTTCACCATCGCCCTGAGTTTTTCCGCCGCTACTGTCGACCGCAGCTCCTGATAGAAGCGAAGCACGATACCGATGATCACCATCGTGGCAATGATGATCGTTGCCTGGATGTCGCCGGCAATCAGGGACACCGCCGCGAGGACGAGGAGAAGGAGGACGAAAGGATTGGTGAAGGAGTGTCCCAGCTGCACATACCAGCGGGGCGGCCGCTCGCTGGCCACCCGATTGGGACCGTACTTCTCCAGTCGCTCTTCGGCTTCGGCGTTGGTCAGTCCCAGCGGGGTGGTTCCCAGTTGGGCCAGAAGCTCGGCCACCGGGGTGCCGCTTGCTTCGCGAAGGCGTGCTCCGACGTCGGCGCCCGGTTGCTTCGACGCTGATCCCGGGGCGGTCAGCTCGCTTTGGCGGCGGAAAATCCTGAAACCTGGAAATCTGCGCAGGGCGTCGAGCATCCTCTTGGTTCTCCAGAATTTTCCATTTACGCGCAGCCGCCTTCCAACAATCTAAAGAATTCGTTACTCCCCGGGCGCGTTGACTCGCGCCGCAAGAAGGAGTCGACCGGGAAAAGGAGACTCAGGGAGGAGCCTTCACCACCAGGAGCCGGCCGCCGGGGGAATCCGGTAGGAACGCGGTTCCCTTGGCATCGACCGCGACCACCCGGCAACCGGGGGCGGTTTCGGCGCTGGCGATTTTTTCCAGAGCACCCTTCGGACTCACCGCGAAGATGCTTAGCGTCGCTGTCTTTCCACTGGCGATGTAGAGCAGACGCCGTGACGGCAGGTAGTCCGGGTTGTCCACGCCCGCACCCGTCTCGACCTGGGTGAGAAGAGCCCCGTTTTTGGTCGATAGCACCGAAACGCGGTCGGTGCAGGCGACGAAGAGCTGTTCGCTCTTTTCATCGAGGGCGAGCCCCCTCGGTCCGGCTTCGCCGCACTTTGGCTTGAATTGGGATTTTGTCTTGCGGGTGCGAACGTCGATCGCCAGCGTGAGATCCTTATCCTCGTAGTTCGTGTAAAAAACACCGCGAACAGTGTCGACGGCGTAGCCTTCCGGCTGTCCCTCCAACGGCAGCTTCGTCTTCACCGTGGGGTTTGGGCCCGAAACATCCAGGATGATCAGGGCCTTGTCTTTCGGTGCGGTGACCCAGACTTCTTTGGTGGTGGGCACGTAAAGGATTCCATCTGGGATCGACTCGAGCTGGATGCATGGCCCGCGGCGCAGGCTTTTTGCATCGACCGAGCAGATGGACGAATCCGCGCGGTTGCCAATATAGACGACTCCCACGCCCACGGTGGCTGAAGTGGGTCCGATCGTTCGGGTCCCCCGCTGCGCGACCGGAAAGCCCTCCACCGGGTGGATTTCCCGCGAGCCGGTCTCGACCACGTCTACCTTGCCGGTGTTGCCCGCCGGCACCCAGAGTCTTCCCGACGGAAGATCAACCGCGAGATAATCCATCAGGATGGCCTGCGGACCTCCGGGGAGGATCAGCGCTTCTGCTTTCAAGGCCGAGACTGGAGCGCCGAACGCGACGGATGAGCAAGTCCAGACGAGCAGGGTGGCCAGGCGCATGGGCAGGGTGTCCTTTAGGTTTCTCGTTTTTCGCGCCGTTCCATAACACGGCGCCTTCCTCTCGACCTACAAACATCCTAGTTTGTTAGGTTCGAGCGCAGAACGAGGAGCGGATGGTTTCGCGGTTTGGGTTTCTCTTTATTTCCCTGGGTGCGGCCGCGGCATGCTCCGGCGGCACTCACTGCGTCGCCATCCAAACGGAATATACCGGGGCGGTTGCGCTGCCGGCGCCCTACGCCTACTACGCGACGCGAACCGATGGGCCCGGGCGGTTTGGCGGCGAGGACTTTCTTCCAGCTACTCCATTTTCGATCTGCACCGAATCGGAGGGAAAGGACGAAAGCTGGACCTTGGAAGCCTGGATCATCCGCACCACCGGTTGCCCGTCAGGGCTCGCGCGCTGCGCTCCAAATCCCGGGGACCCTCAGGGCGCGACCGATTTCGTTTTCAAGAGCACCGGAACGACGATCGTTCATCTGACGATCAGCGATCCGCCGCCCTGACCGGGATCTAAAAGCGCGCGAGCCGACGATGCCGCCTCTACCGAGGTATCTCGGGATAGCAGCCTGCGGTCTGAGCTCGCTGGCGGACCAGCGCCAGCACCACGTCACAGACAGGAGTAGCAACCCCGACGAGCCGGCCGATCTCGACCACCGCTCCGAGCAGGGCGTCGATCTCCATCGGCCGTCCCTTCTCCAGATCCACCAGGGTGGACGGCTTGTGCCTACCCACCTCGGCAGCGCCGGCAATACGTGCATCGACGTCGATCGGAAAGCTGACGCCCAGCTTCTCGGCGACGGTCTGCCCCTCGAGCATCATCGCCCTCGCCACGCCGCGGGTCGCCGGATCGCCGGTCACGATGTCCAGCGGCGCGGTGGTGAGAGCACAAATCATGTTGAACGAAAGATTGCCCCACAGTTTGATCCAGAGGTTGTCGCGGATCCGCGGGCGCACTGGGCAACGAAGCCCGGCCTTGATCATCCGTTCCGAAAACGCGACCGCCCGCTGGCTCTTTGATCCGTCGGGCTCACCGATGTCGAAGCGGTTCCCGTAGGTGTGCTCGATCACTCCTGGCTCGACGAGATCGGTCGCCGGGTAGACGACGCAGCCGATCACCCGGGCGGGATCCAGCTTCTCCCAGAGCTGGCCGCGGGGATCGATCGTCTTGAGCCTGGTGTTTTCGTAGGGCCCGGGCAGCTTGTAGAAGTACCACCAGGGGATCCCGTTGATCGCGGGAACCAGCACGGTCTGGGGTCCGAGCAGGGGTTGGATCGAATCGGCGATGGCATGCAGCGAGTGGGCCTTGACGGTGAGAACGACATAGTCTTGAGGACCGAGCTCTCTCGGATCGTCCGTCGCCACGGGGCGGGCGATCAATGTCCGGCCTTCACTGAGAAGCTTCACCCCGTTTTTCTTGATCGCGGCAAGATTCGGCCCGCGGGCGATGAAGGAGACGTCGGTTCCCGACAGCGCGAGCTTCACCCCGATGTAGCCGCCGATCGCCCCCGCGCCGAAGATGCAAACCTTCACTTGGGCGGCTCCGTCAGCCCGAGCTTCTCCGCCAGGCCAATGCGTTGCACCTTTCCGGTGGCGCCCTTGGGAATCTCGGGAAGGAAGATGATTTTCCGGGGGACTTTGAATTCGGCCAGATGCTCACCCGCGAAATCCCGCAGCTCGCGGTCGGTCAGAGTCCGACCGTCGCGAAGGACGACCGCAACGGCGATCTCTTCCCCGAGCTTCTGGTGGGGAAAGGCGAAGGTGACCGCCTGGGCGATGGCAGGGTGATTCAGCAAGACCTCGTCGACTTCGAGGGGGGAAACCTTCTCCCCACCGCGGTTGATCATCTCCTTGAGTCGACCGGTAAGCCGCAGATAGCCGCTTGGGTCCAGCACGCCCTGGTCTCCGGTCCGAAACCAGCCGTTGGAGAACGCCCTCGCGTTCGCCGCCGGATTGCTCTCGTAACCGCGGGTCACATTCTGGCCGCGGATCACGACTTCGCCGGTCTGCGAAACCGGTAACAGGTTTCCGTTCTCGTCCATCAGCGCGACCTCGGTGCCGGCGGCGATGCCGACCGAACCGGGCTTGCGCACCTGCGGGGGCAGAGGGTTCGAGGCGATCTGGTGCGAGGCTTCGGTCATCCCATAGCTCTCGATCACCGGCGAGCGAAAGGTCTGCTCCAGTTGCTCCATCACCGAGGGGGGCAACGGGGCCGAAGCCGAACGGATGAAGCGCATCTGCAGATGATCCAGCGTTTGCCGGTGGCCCCGCGAGCGCCCGAGGATCGCCTGGTGCATCGTCGGGACCGCGGTGTACCAGGTGGGCTTTGCCTCGTCCATCCAGGTGAAGAAGCGAAGCGCGTTGAAGCCAGGAGTGCACCAGACCGAGGCGCCGGCGGCGAGAGACGCGGTCACCGCCGCCATCAGGCCATGAATGTGAAACAGCGGCATGATGTTGAGACACCGGTCGGAGGGCGATAGCTCCAGCACTTCGCGAATCTGCCGAGCGGAGGTGGCGACGTTCCGATGGGACAATGGAACGATGTTCGGCCGCGAGGTGGTGCCCGAGGTGTGCAGGACCAGGGCGATGTCTTCAGGGCCGGCTTCCCCTCGCTGTGCCGCCCGCGAAATGCTTCCCGGGGCTTCGAGCGAGAATTCACCCGCTCCGATCTCGCGCTGTGGCCGGAGCTCGAGGAGGGGAATACCCAGTTGCTCCGCCACGCCACGAGAAGGAGAGTCCACCCCGGCCTCGACGATCAGGGCCTGGGGCTTGAGGTCCTTGAGGTAAAATTCGAATTGTTCCGCGTGATAGTTTGGATTGAGCGGGGCCGCGGTGGCGCCGGCCGTAACCGCCAGAAAAGCGGTGGCCATTTCCGGCCCATTCTTGAGGACGATCGCGACCCGCTCGCCCTTGCCGATGCCCAGGGCATTCAACTGCTCGACCGTTCGGGCAACCAGCGAACGCAGTTGACCGTAGCGCAATGGCTCCAAACCCGGCGCCGCAATGGCTGCCGCGTTCTCCTCGCCCAGCGCCAGCAGCTCTGCCACCGTTTCGAAATGCCGCATCTCTCCCCGATCGACCTCGCTTACTTCGGTCCCACCGAGAGCCGCGGGCCTTCGAGGGAACTACAGAAATAGGAACGCAGGCCTTACTCTGCCATTGGATCGCGGTGCAAGAGTGGTCACTGCGGTTGGCCTGGAATGGCAATTTATCAGAAGATGACTGCCATTAGACGCGTTGCTCACAGGGGATTAGCCCTATGTGCGTCTGTCTAATCTGCGCACCTTCTGTTACTGACCGGGGCCGGATTGAATTCCGGCGCCCGGCCAAACGACGCGTCCTATTGTTCTATTACCTCGGCAGCCCGGCAATTGCGGCTGCGTCGCTCGTGAGTTGCAGGATATGCATCCCGGTGTTGGCTCGATCGACGATGTAAACGTAGCCGCGGTCATCTGTGGCGACGTTGTTCGTTTGGACGACCTGCTTG
>WNFF01000551.1_pt1 | contig 28241 bp, 25 predicted proteins | sample 5400441 | NCBI WGS metagenome assembly WNFF01 (sample SAMN13153345, study PRJNA577476) | soil metagenome | isolation source: 120 cm saprolite under Douglas fir tree site 2 hole 3 replicate 1 | place: USA:California | collected 2015-04-18
GCCGCGCAGCGGCGCCGCCTTGAGTACGCCCGGCATGGGCGATCGCTTGGGGGTGAAAGTCCCCTGGAGGAAGAGGTGGTGCTAACTCCTAGCCGGAGGCAACTGCGTCGTCGTGAGGCGGGGTGGGAAGGAAGCCCGAGGCGAATCCCTGCACCGAGGGACACGAACCGCGTAGAAGGCGGGGCGATCTGGGTGAGCCTGCTCAAGAAGGTGAAGCCCGTCACCATCAACAGGGTCGTCACGTAAACGCGGCGGGCGCAGGGGGAAAGTGGTCGTTCTTATCCGGGGAGATCTGCCTGGGTGCCGGTTGTGCTGTCGTGTCGCCGCGCCGGCGGCCCGCATCGCGAGGTGAGGGCTGACCAGGCAGAAGTCAGCAGAGGTCGTAGTACCGGCACGGGAATACAAAAGCCGGGAAGGACCGAACGTCAGGTGAGGCGGAAGAGTCGGTGTTGCTCGTGCCGGTCGCATTGATCGCAGCCATCCCGCGCACGCGGGCCCGCTGCCGGGAGGAGACGGTGAGGTCCGTTGAGTCCAGCAGTGGAGCGTAGCGGCAGGTCGGCGCATTCCGAGGGAGCCGTTATCCCTGGCCTGGAGGTCTCGCTGTGGGAGAAGATGCTCTCGCCGGAGAATCTGGGCCAGGCGTTGAGGCGTGTCGAGGCCAACAGGGGCGCGCCCGGTGCAGACGGCATGACCACGGGGGAGCTTCGCCCGTGGCTGCACGAGCACTGGGTTTCGGTCCGGGAGGCCCTGGACACGGGCACGTACCAGCCGTCGCCGGTCCGCCGGGTAGTGATCCCCAAGCCCGGGGGCGGCGAGCGCTTGCTGGGCGTGCCAACCTGCCTGGACCGGCTGGTTCAGCAGGCCATCGCGCAGGTACTCACGCCAGTATTCGACCCGCATTTCTCGGAGTCGTCCTTCGGGTTCCGCCCCGGCCGGTCCGCCCATCAGGCGGTCAGAGTCGCCAGGCAGTGCATCGAGGACGGCCTCGAATGGGTCGCAGACATTGACCTGGACCGGTTCTTCGACCGCGTCCAGTTCGATGTGCTCATGGCGCGGGTGGCGCGCAAGGTGACCGACCGCAAGATCCTCAGGCTCATCCGGAGATACCTGGAAGCCGGGGTGATGATCGACGGGATCAGGCAGGCGACGGTTGAAGGGACGCCGCAGGGCTCCCCGCTGTCGCCAGTCCTCTCGAACATCATGCTGGACGACCTGGACCGGGAGCTAGGGAAACGCGGCCACAGGTTCGTGCGCTACGCCGACGACCTGCGGGTCTTCGTGCGCAGCAAACGGGCCGCCCAGAGGGTGCTCGACGGCGCCACCGACGTCGTCGAGCGGCGGCTCCGGCTGAAGGTGAACCGGGAGAAATCCTCAGTCAGGCACGCCGCTGACGCGACGCTGCTGGGATTCGGGTTCTCTCTCCACGGCCCGCAGCCCAGGATCCGGGTCGCCCCGAAGGCGATCACGCGGCTGAAGAACCAGCTGCGGATCCTGACGCGGCGGAACTGGAGCGTGCCGATGGAATACCGCATCGGCCGGCTCAACCGGTTCACCACCGGCTGGATGGCCTACTTCCGGCTCGCGGACACCGGGAACCTCGTCCGCGAGACGGACAGATGGCTCCGCCGACGCTTGCGGCAGATCCGCTGGAAGGAATGGAAGACCACCGCCGCCAGGCGGCACAACCTGCGAGTAAGAGGTATCTCCGAGAGCAACGTCCGCAAATGGGGCGGCAGCAGCAAGGGATACTGGCGAATCGCAGGCTCCCAGGTCCTTAGCGTGGCTCTGCCCAACGCCTACTGGGACAACCTCGGCCTGAAGACCATGACCGCTACCAGGCAGCGCTTCAATCAGACGGCTTGACGAACCGCCGGATGCGGGCCCGCATGTCCGGTGGTGTGGGAGGGGACGGGGCGACCCCGTCCCCTACCCGATTTTAAGAACGGCTCAATTCGGCAGTGCGTCGCCTTGGCAGTATCGCCTTGGCAGTACGGAGGGGATGGCTCACCCAACTTCTCGGTCGCGTGGGAGAGTGCGTTAGCGTCGGGCCGTGAGTGGTGCTATGAGCGGTGAGCCGGGCCGGTGGCGGACATTTTGGTGAGCGGGAGATCTACGACAGTCCGGAGCTGTGGCTTGGGCAGGTTGACGTGGAGTTGCCGGGTGGTGAGCGGATCTGGGAGCACGTCGTGCGGCTCCATCAGGTGGCGATGTTAGCGCTGGTGGATAAGCAGAGCCGGGTGCTGCTGGTGCGGCGGCACCGGTTCTTGGCAGGCAGGTCGGGGCGGGAGCTGCCGGGTGGCTTAGTCGATGAAGGGGAAGACCCGGGCGAGGCAGCGCTTCGCGAGATGGAGGACACGGCTGGGTACCGGCCGGGCCGGGTTGAGCACCTGATCACGTTCCGGCCGATGGCTGAGACCGTGGACTGTGAGCATGTGGTGTACGTCGGCCGAGATCCTGAGCGTGTTGGTGATCCGGCCGAAGCCAGCGAGGTTGCCCGGCTGGAGTGGGTTCCGCTCGGGCCGGTTTCAGGGCTGATCGCGGCGGGAGAGATCTGGAATGCCGGGACTCTCGTGGGTCTGCTGCGGCTGCTGACGATGGACGGTCCGGCCGTCTCGCGCTGAGAGCCCGTGCCACGATGGCTGCATGCGGCTGCTTGTGCTGGGTGGGACCAGGTTCGTCGGCTGGGCTGTCGTCACTGAAGCGGTCGGGCGGGGATGGGAGGTCACGACCTTCAACCGGGGGAAGTCGGGTGCCGATGCCGCCGGTTTACGGACGCTGCGCGGTGACCGGACCCGGATGGATGACGTTGCCCGGCTGGTGGATGCCGGTCCCTGGGATGCGGTCGTGGATACGTCGGGCTATGTGCCGCGCGAGACGCTTGCGGTGTGCGAGCGCCTCGAACCGGTCGCGGGTCGCTATGTCTTCATGTCCACGGTGAGTGTCTACCGTGGCTGGCCGGTCGAGCCGCTGTCGGAGGGCTCGGAGGTGCTGTACTGCCCGCCTGACGCTGGGCCTGAGTACGGCGAGGATGTCGAGGATGGGCCGACAAGGTATGGCTACCAGAAGTCTGGGTGCGAGCTGGCGGTCACGCAGACGTTCGGCGCTGGCCGGTCCACGATCCTTCGGCCTGGTGTGGTGCTTGGCCCGCGGGAGTATGTCGGGCGGTTGCCGTGGTGGCTGAGAAGAGTCGCCTCGGGTGGCCGGGTTCTGGCCCCGGGATCGCCGGACCGGTCGATTCAGCCGGTGGACGTGCGGGATCTGGCGGCCTTCGCGCTGAGTGCGGGTGAGCGGAGCGTCCCGGGCGCGTATAACGTGGCGGCTCCGATCGGCGGGGCGACCTTCGGGGGGATGCTCCGGGCCTGCGCCGAGGTCACCGGATCGGACGCGGAATTCGTGTGGGTGGACGACGCAGAGCTTCTTGCGCTGGGGGTTCGGCAGTGGTCGGAGATGCCTTTGTGGCGGACCTTTCCGGGTGTCTGGCAAGTGGACCCTGGTGCCGCGTTGGCGGCGGGCCTGTCGTGCCGCCCGCTGGCTGCGACGGTGGCGGACACGTGGTCGTGGCTGCAAGGCGGTGGCGGTGCGGTTCTGGACGACGAGCGTGTGAGCGAGATCGGCATTTCCCGCGAGCGTGAACAGCAGATTCTCGCCAGCGTTGGCTAGCTCTGGCCGGTGGTCAGCCGCTTGGGTGCCTGGTCTGTGGCGAGCCAGTGACCGATCTCGTCGGCGAGTTGGCGCGCTTGGTGGTTCTTGGCCCAGGCCGGGGACAGCAACGTTGTTCGGGTGCGGGCGAGCCTGCCGACCAGGGATACGTTCCGGAGTGACGCGGGCTGCGCGAGCAGTGGCTTGATGGCCTCCGTGCCGGAGTCCGGGTCGTTGTTCAGGAAGCAGGCGGTGGCCATGTCGATCCGCGCGCCGTTGACCTGCGACAGTGGGCGGCGCGGGCCTGGCATGGCGGTCAGCGCATCCAAGGGCCGACTGCGCTGCCTCGAACGCTTCGGGGCCATGACCAAGATCTAACGGGGCTTCGCCCCAGCCCGGCAAGCCGTGCCCGTTTGGCTGATGTGGGTGACGGGGGCTCCGGCCGGTGCCTGACGGTGACACGCTGGGTCCCGTTATTTGGCCGCGCGTTGGCGGCAGGTGGCCTTCTGGGGCCGTGGCCCGACCGGAGCCTTGTCATGACGCTACCCCGCAGTGCTGGCGACGTCCTGTCTGATCATGTGGTGTTCGAGCTGGAGTCGATCGACCGGATGTACCTGAATCTGTATGTGCCGCAGTTGCAGCGGGTGGAGGGGGTGCTGGGGTTCATCCACGGCCACCTGGGGCGGCCGATCGCCTCGACCTCGGTGATCGCCCCGATGAGCCGGGACTTCACAGCGCGGCTGGCGGGCTTCGCTGATGCCCATGGGATTCCCCGGGTCGATTTCGCCCGGGGGCAGCGCAAGGACGATGTGATGCACGAGCACCTGGCGGCGTTCGAGGCGGCCGGGCGGCGGGAGGGGGTGCTGTTCATCGGGCGGGCGCAGGAGAAGAACACGGTGTTCCGGACTGAGAAGCGCCGCGCCGCCGACGGCCGGTCCTACCCGTGGATTGTCAGGACGACCGCGGTAGTGAACCAGTTCTATGTGCACTGCGTGGATGAGGATTTCGGAGCGTTCTTCATCAAGTTCTCCTCTTACTTCCCCTATGGCGGCAAGCTGCTGATCAACGGGCATCATTACGCCCAGGCCCAGGCCGCCAGGGCCGGGATCGGGTTCACCGCGCTCGACAACGGGTTCGCCGCCTGCGACGACGTCGCGGGGCTGCAGGCGATCTGCGGCTCGCTGACCGAGGACAAGATCGACGCGCTGGCCCGCAAGTGGCTGGCCATCTTGCCCAGCCCGTACTCGCCGGCGGACCAGGCCGCCGGGTACCGCTACGACATCTCCGTGCTGCAGGCCGAGTTCTCTCTCACCCAGGTGCTAGATCGCCCGCTGTCCGGCCGGATCTTCTTCGACCAGGTCATCCATGACAATCTCGGCATCGGCCGCCCGGACCAGGTCGGCCTGATCTTCGGCCGCCGCGTCGTCCGCAAGGGCCCGTACGCCACCCCGGGCCGGTTCCGCACCCGGGTCATCACCGACGGGGTCACCCCGAGCCTGCACGTCGACTACAAGAACTCCAAGATCAAGCAGTACCACAAGCTCGGCAAAGCCCTCAGAACGGAAACAACCATCAATGAGACCCGCGACTTCGGGATCGGCAAGCGGCTGACCAACCTGCCCGCGCTGCGGCAGATCGGCTTTTCCGCCAACCGGCGCCTGCTGGGCGCCCAGACACTCAGCCACGACCCCATCGCCGGAGCCACCGCCCTGGCCCAGGTCACCAGCCCGGTCATCACCGAAACCGGGACCCGCGTGGCCGGGCTGCGCCTCACCGACCCGCGCGCCCAGGCCCTCCTCGCGGTCTTGTGCGTCTTCCGCCTGCTGCCGAACGGCTTCACCAACGCCGACCTGCGCCACCACCTGGCGCCCCAGCTCGGGAAAGATCCCGGGCACATGACCAGCGGGCAGATCACCTACGACCTGAGAAGGCTACGCCTGCACGGGCTGATCGAGCGCATCCCGCACACCTTCCGCTACCGCGTCACCGACACCGGAATGCGCTCGGCCCGGTACCTCACCCGCCTCCACGACCGGCTCCTGCGCACCGGCCTGGCCGAGATCACCGACCCCAGCCCGCCCGCACCAAGCGCCCTGCGCGCCGCCGACCGCGCCTATCAGGCCGCCATCGATGACCTCACCCGGAAAGCCGGCCTCGCCGCCTGAACCCCGCACCCCACCTCAGAACGGGGATGATCCAAGATCCGCAGACTTGACTCAATTTTCACGGGCTATGCCGCCCAAGCCCTCTAGCCAGGCAGCGGCGGCGCATGCTGCCGCGCGAGGGCGGCCGAACGCGAACTCGCCACCTGTTTCGCTGCTGAGCGAGTCCGGGTGCCGGTTGGCGTCGTCCTGGTCGCTGCGCGCGGACGCGAGTACCTCGGCCACTGAGGCGCTGTCTCCGGGCAGCGCGTATGAACGGGAGGCGATATGGCGGAGCCTGACCCGGGGCACACCAGGCGGTGCCACCCGCATGCCCTGCTGATAGTGGCCGAGGGCGATGTCCGGTTCACACCGCCAATTGGCCAGCGGGGCGGCCAGGCCTAGTGTCCATGCCTGCAAGGAAGAGTGGCCTACCAGGGATGCGTATGAGACCGCGGACTTCGCCAGGGCGTCTGACTCGTCCCAGCGGTTGAGATCGAAGGCGCTGGAGGCCATCAAGGCCGTGGCCTGGCCGCAGATGACGTACAAGTCGGACAGGACTGCGGGCCGCCGGGTCCGCTCGGCCAGTTCCAACGCGTGACTGCGGACACGCCTGGCGGCGGTGAACATAGCGAGGGCAGGCCGGTTCGCTGCCCGCGCGATCTCCAATGATTCCCGCCAGAGCGAACTGAGCGATTCCGGGTCGAATGTCGCCGTCAGCTTGAGACTGTCGACGGACACTTCATCTGCTGCGATAGCGACCACATCGGCTGCGGCCTGCGCGGGCACCGCCAGCGTTGCCGGGCGGCCGTCCTTCGACTGGAGCGACCGCGCTTGCCGCCGAGCCAGTTCCGCCCTACCACGCGGGGCAAGCCCAAGCATGATGCGAGCCGAATCGGGCATTCCCAGCGCATCGGCGAAGCGCTCGAACACCGCCAGGAATTCGATTTTCTGAATGCCGCGAATGATGTCGCTGATCTTGGGCTGAGTCGTGTCGCAGGTGGTCGCGATCTGGGTCTGGCTGGCCCCGGTGTACTGATGGACCAGCAGGAGAAGCCTCCCGATATCGCGTTTGCGCAGGGCAGCGATAGTCTCGGGCTGCCGCCAGAACGAGTCTGGGATCTCGACTAAGTCGGTACCGCGGCCGGGCATGCAGTCGTCCGTTCGGTCAATGCCTTCGCATCTGTCACTGCTGGTTAACTGCTTGTGAGCCTATATCCCATCACGGGATACACGCCGTGGGATGGGTTGGCGGCCTGGTTTCGCCGATCGTTGGCCTCATGGCACGACATGATCCCTCCCCGAGACCCTGCCCGGCCTGCCGTGGCCGTGGCTGGAAGTTCCGGCGGTCCCGGCGGGCGCTGGTAACCGGCACTCTGGCTCGTGGTGCGGTGCAGGCTGCCCGCTGCTCGTGCCCGGAGTGCGGCGGGTCCGGGGAAGCGGGGTGAGCCTGTGGTGAGGCAGGCGGAGTGCAGGTTCGAGGGTGACGCGGCTCAGGTAAGGGCAGCTCGGCGGTTCGTCACCGGGTTTCTGGGCGGCGACTGGCTGGACAGCGATGCGGCCGTCCTGCTGGCCAGCGAACTTGCGGCGAACGCGGTTCTGCACAGCCTGTCAGGGCGGCCGGGTGGCAAGTTCACGGTGCGCGCCGCAGTGAAGCCTGGCGAGTACCTGTGGGTGGAGGTCGAGGACGAGGGGGGCACGTGGATCACGCAGGCCGCTGATGGCGAGTGTGGGCGCGGCCTGGATATCGTCGCCGCGATCGCCGATGAGTGGGGCAGAGACGGTGATCCCGTGACTGGCTGGGTCGTGTGGGCGCGCCTGCGGGCCTCGCGGAGCCGAGCACGCGCCGGGCAGGAGGGGCGGGGCGGCTCGTGATCGGTGAGGAGTTCCGGGGTGTCAGCGTGGCGGGGCGTGCCCGGTTTCAGCATCTGCAGGCCCTCGAAGACGCGATTGCTTACCGGCGCGCCAGGGTCGCGGCCCCGTGCGCTGACTGCGGCCAGGTCCCGGGCGGCGGGAGGTGCGACGATCACGCCTGCGACCTGGACCTGATCGCCGCGTATGAGCTGACGGCTCGTGCGATCATCGCAGGCCTGTCCTGCCAGCTTGCTGCCCAGCGGGCCGGGATCGCGCGGCAGCGGGCGGCGTCTGGCGGCTTTCGGCGGGGTGGGGCGTGACAGCCCGGCTGGTTGGGCAGTAGGCTGCTTGAGCAGACAGGCTACCCGAGCAGCCCGAGTGAGACGTCGCTATGGCCTATGAGTACACCCCGCCGAAGTACGCGCAGGTGATTGAGGAACTGCAACGGCGGATCGAGAACGGCGAGTACGCGCCGGGTTCCCTGCTGCCCAGTGAGCACCAGCTCTCCGCTGAGTTCGCGATTGCCCGGCCCACGGTGGTGCGGGCGCTGCGGGTCCTGCGGGACAACGGGTGGATCGAGACCCAGCAGGGTAAAGGCAGTTTCGTGCGGGGCCGTCCAGCGCTTGCGGGCCTGGTATCAGCGCGGCGGGGGCAGGCCGAGCTTGACCGCGACGAATCACGCGAAGCGGGAGAACTGGTCAGCGTTGGTCTGGCTGGTGCCCCGCCGCGGATCGCGGGCCTGCTCGGCACGTCCGCAGGAGAAAACCTCGTATGCAGGCGGCGGCTGGTCCGCCAGGACGGGGAACCCTCCGAACTGGTGACGTGGTGGTTCCGGCCAGAGGTAGCCGAGGAAACGGGCCTAGTGGAAGCCGCTCTGCTGGCGGGCGGTGTCCGTGACCACCTGGCCAGGCGCAAGGGCATCCGGGTCGACTATGTGGTCGAGCAGGTCATCGCCCGTCACCCGGTGGCCCACGAGGTGAAGCTGCTGGGGATCACGCGGTCAGCGCCGGTACTGGCGTTGTACGTGGCCGCCCTGCACGCATCGGGTGACCGGCTGTTCGCGCTGGACGTCGCCATGCCCGGTGACCTGCACGAACTGGAAGACGCCTACCAGGTCAGCTAGACATGCCCGTTCCGTCTGCCTGAGCACTTGACCAACCAAGTTAGATGGCTTACTCTGAATCGACTTGCTTATCCAAGCAGTCAGGCAGTCAGGTTTCCTTTCGCAGGAGGTCATCAATGGCGGTGCAGGGTCCGATCCCGGTGGAGTTCGGCCAGGTGTTCCCGCGTGGCGTGTTCGCGGCGGGGGGGTTCGAGCCGGTTCGGGATTTCGAGGCGTCGAAAGCAGGGCGGTTCGTGCAGTCGAAGGACAAGGCGACTGGCCTGCCGATGTGGGTCGTGGACGTGATCGACGGCGACTCGTCGGCGCGGGACAAGACGGCGCGGGTGAAGGTGGCGGCTGCGGATCAGCCGGTGCTGCCGCCCGCGCATCCGGGGATGCCGTTCGTGCCGGTGGAGTTCGCCGGGCTGACGGTCACCCCGTACGTGAACCAGGCCGGGCGGCTGGCCTACTACCGGCGGCATTGGCACGCGGTGTTGACCATTACCGGGCTCGCTCCGCTCTACCGGGGCCGCACGGTGCTGCCTGTCCTCGGCAAGGTGCAGGCCGGGCCGTGTACCGACCGGGTGCCGGTGCGCTTGGTGTCCGGGCAGTCCCCGCAACAGTTCGCCGACCGGGCGGAAGGGCTCGCGCACGGGTTCGGGGCGCATGTGTGTCGGGTGCGGGCCGGGCAGCCGGGCATGGTGGTTTTAGAGCTGGTGCGCCGGGACGCGCTCGCCGAGCCGATGCCGCCCTCCCCATCCCGGCCGCGGCCAACTTGCGGGCGCTGCCTGTCAGCAAGCGCGAAGACGGGGCGCTGTTCACGCTGCGGCTGCATGGGACGCACTTGCTTATTGCGGGTGCCACGGGCGCGGGCAAGGGCTCTTATCTGTGGTGCCTGGTGCGGGCGATGCTCCCGGCGATGGCGGCCGGGCTGGTGCGGGTGTTCGCGTGTGACCCGAAGCTGATGGAACTCGCGTTCGGCCGGGTTCTGTTCGAGCGGTACGGCCGGCACGCGGCCGACTCTGGTGACATCGCTGCCCTGCTCGAAGAGGCGGTCGCGGACATGCAGCACCGCGCGGCGCGGTTCGCTGGGAGGCAGCGTGATCACGCGCCTACGGCGGGGTGCCCGTTCACGGTGGTCATCGTTGATGAGATCGCGTTCCTGACCGCTTACCAGGCCGACCGCAAGCTCAAAGAGCGCACTCTTGCCGCGCTGGCGACGCTGACGACCCAGGGCCGGGCGGTCGGTTACTGCGTGGTGGCGGCGCTGCAAGATCCGCGCAAGGAAGTGCTGAACATCCGCAACCTGTTCCCCGACAAGATCGCCTTGCGGCTGGACGAGCCGTCCCAGGTTGACATGGTGCTCGGCGACGCTGCCCGCGACCGCGGTGCCCGCTGCGACGACATCTCCTCCGAACCGGTGACAGGCGCGGGCGTCGGGTTCGTCCGCCTGGAAACAGACCCTGATCCGGTGCGGGTCCGCGCCGCCTACGTCAGCGATGACGACATCCGCGCCATGAACCGTCACCACGCGCCTGCGCTCGCCACGCCTGCGATTACCGCGGGGGCGGCGTGATCACGGGGTGGCTGGCTGGTGAGGACTGCCCGGACTGCGGCGGCCCGCTGCTGGAGACCAGCTTCGGCCCCCGGTTCCTGACCCTCGAATGCCCCGGCTGCGGTTACCGCGCGACCTGGCTGGCCAGCGACCCCGGCGCACCTGCTGACCCCGGCGACCCCGGAGACGAGGAGAGCGAATGACACAACCTGGCACCCGAGCCCAGCGGCTGGCCATGCCGCTGGCCCGCGATGTCGTCCGCGAGCTGGCCGTCGAACACGGCGGGTGCGTGCGCCCCGTCCAGCTCCGCCGCACCGACCTGCACACCGGCCACGCTGAGCAAGTGCTAGTCCCGTGCGGCACCACCCTGGCCGTCGTCATCTGGACCAGGCCAGGAACGCCATCGAGATGCTGGAACTGCATTTCCACGACCTGAGACATACCGGAAACACGATGGCCGCTGGGCAGGGGGCAAGCCTGCGGGAGCTGATGGAACGGATGGGTCATTCAAGCACCCGGGCTGCGCTGATCTACCTGCACGCGACCCGCGAGCGCGACGAAGCCATCGCGGCAGGCATGGGGAAGGTCCTGCGCGAGGCCAGGAGGAAGCGCAACGCCGCCAGCACATCGGGCACGCAACGGGCACGCGGCCGCAACCGGGCATCCTGAAGATCGTTAAGAAACGAAGGATTATGCCCCTGACCTAGGCGGTAACCCGTGGAGCGGGCGAAGGGAATCGAACCCTCATGACCAGCTTGGAAGGCTGGGGCTCTGCCATTGAGCTACGCCCGCGCGCCCTGGTCGGCGATCGGGAGTCCCCGCGCCAGCCAGATCACCATCCGTAGCGTACCGGCTCAGCGCAGCCGGTGCCTCACTGGATTGTGCCGCGAAGATGTGCGTGGACGGGGTTTCCCGACACCACATCGGCATTTGACGTCGGGCACCACGATCCCGGACGAGTGTCTGGTCCTTGGCCCGGGCGCGTGGGACGACGCCAGGCGGCTGGGTCGAGTGTGCGCATCCGGAAATCCGCTGGGCGGGTAGGCTACGGTCGGCTACACGGGATGTGGCGCAGCTTGGTTAGCGCGCCTGCTTTGGGAGCAGGAGGCCGCCGGTTCGAATCCGGCCATCCCGACAAACCGGACAACCTCTCCGGCCATCTCAGGCCGCTTCACCACAGCAGGGCAAGGTGCAGGTCAGCCGCCTCGGGCGAATGTGGAATAGGTCCCGATCGGGTCGGCTGGAGGCGGCCGGTGTCCAGCGGTGGCACCGCATACAGGCCGCCCTCAGCCCGAGCCCGAACCCGGCCACGGAGGTTGCCGTCAATGGCCTCCAGGCTGATCGGCGGCCGGTGAGCCAGGTCCGACCGCGTCGGCCGATAGTGACAGCGAGGCGGGCGATCGGGCCCAGGCGGGTGCGCTTCACCCGGAAAGGATGATGTCCGGCGGCGGCACCCTAGGGGACCGTGGTAGCTGCGTGGCTGCTGAGACGACATCGTGGTCATCTACGCCCTGGCCGTGCACGGGCGGGAGATGAGTTACTCCTGACCGGTGCGATCCGGGCCGCCTGGGCGGCGCGCGGCGGCCGCTGGCGGCCCGTGGGGGGCGGCCGCCAGCGGCGCGGCGATGACGGCTGTCGGCCACCGGTGCCCTCCAGCGGCTGAGCGCCCTCGGCGGGTTGCCCAAGCTCCGGGTCCCGCTCCGGCCCCCGATGCGCGCCCCGCTCCGGGCCCCGCTGCGGGCCACGGAAGGCCGCCACCAGGCGGGCAACCAGAGTAGCCAGGAAGACCTGCCCGACCATGGCCTCCACCACGGCCACCGCCTGGCCTCCGCTGGCGGCTGCGGTGTAGTCCCCGTAGCCGAGTGTGGTCAGCGTGGTGAAGCTGAAGTACTGGAAGGTCTTGGAGTTGCCGGCCGCCCTCTGGGCGAAGAACGTGTCACCCCCGAACCGGTACATCGCACCGTAGACAGCGGCGAACATCAACCCGATGATCATGTAGGCGCTGATCGCGCCGAAGATACTCTGCAGGGTGACATCGGGCTGCACGAGCACGCGCCGCACGATGAGCGCGACCGAGAAGAGCAGGATCAGCGCGGTCCAGATGTTCGCCGCGCCCGCGCCCGCCTCGGCATTGGTCAGCGCCAGGATAATCGCGGCCGCGGAGCCCCCGACCGCCACGATGATCGCCAGTTCCGCGGTCCGCTTGCGCAACCCCTCGCCGCGCAGCGCCAGCGCCGCTACCCCCACGAACAGCACGATCTGGATGATGTTGACGAGCACGCCAGTCGTGAAGGCGGAGATCAGGTAGCTGGCGACCAGGATGAGCAGCAGCAGACCGAACCGATCACCGGAGCCCCGGCCAGACTTGATGAGCAGGGTTCGCGGGACCGCAGGGGTGGTCAAGCCCATGGACCTTACCCCCCAACGTTCCGGCCTGGACCGCGGTCCGTGGGTGGCCTGGGCTGCCTCCGCGGCAGTCAGCCCACCGCGCGGCCTGACCGGCCGGCCATCTTCCGGTCAGGCCACGCGTCGCGAACCGTCAACTCAGCACCGGCGCGCCGTGCAGGGCGTTCTGCAGGTCGGCCTCGCCCTGCTTGGACAATGAGGACTTGAGCACCGTGCCGCCGTACTGGCTCAACGCCTCGGTCGCCTTGTCCGGGGTCACCTTCTCCAGCATGAGGAACAGCGCGGACGTGCCGGGCTTGAGCATGCCCCGGACCTGATCCTGGAACTGCCGGTCAATCCCGGACTTGGTGACCTTGCCCATCAGGGCGCCCAGGCCCGCCCCGACGGCAAGCCCGAAGAAAGGGATGAAGAACAGCAGGCCGAACAGCAGCCCCCAGAACATCCCCCAGGTCGCGCCGCCGCCCACGGGATGGTGCCGGGTGTGCACATGAAACTTGCCCTCGCGATCCCGGACAATGACGGCGATGGCGTCGGGCTCGATGATGAGATCCCGGGCCAGGCGGCGAGCCTCGTCCGCGGCGAGCTCGGCGGTGGTCTCGTCCTGATATCCGATGGCGACCAGGTCAGCCATGACGTCCTTCCCCTTCTGCTGTTGATCCGGGCCGGCCTAGTCCACAGGCATGCCGAACCGGGCGCCCCACCCGCAGCGGGTGAAGCAGCAGGCGCGGGTGCCTCAAGAGGAGTCGACCGCCTCGACCGGGGTATCGAGCGCCGCCCGCACCTGCGCGGTGACCAGGCCGGGTCCGGGCAGCGCCGCATAGGTGGCGAGCACCGCGGAGCGGACGCTGTCGTGAATCGCGTCGGCACCGAGATGCCGCGGGAGGTCGTCCTCGCGGAGGCGGGCCGCCAGCTGCCTGCAGCCGGTCGCGATCCGAAGCCGGGTGCCCATGGACGCCAGCCGGCGGTACAGGGACAGCAGCGCGGTGCGGCTGTCGGCGTCGATATCGGCGCCCGCACGCAGATCGAGGATGACGGTCCCCACCGGGCGCGCGGAGCCCAGGACACGGTCACAGATGGTGTCGGCAAGCCGGTGAATCGGGCCGGTCTCGAGCGAGATCGACAGCCCGAGGCACAGGATCTCCGCGGTCGCGGTCTTCGCCCTGACTCCGGTACGACGGTCTATGCGAGTGTCCGGCCCGGCGACACCCGGCCCGGCGATACCCGGCCCGGCGACCGTGGGTGCGGGTGCGGGTGCGGACCTGGCTTCCCGCCGCACGGGTGCGTGGGGCGCGGTCAGTGGCATGAATCGCGAACGGCTCAAATGGCAGACCTCCCCCGTGCCGGCGTGAGACTCCGACGCTGCGCTGGCCGCCGGCTTGGTCGCGAACCGGAGCGGGTGGCCCTGTCCCAGGGTGGCCGCCCGGGCATGTGCGGCGCATCACCCTGTCCGGGCGATGTATCCCCAGCTGCCCTGATGATCTCTACATCGCGTGCGCGTGGCCGGGCTGTGCGGGTTTGCGCCCGGCACTCACGCGAGGCATGAAACCGAACGAATAGGGCGCTGCTCATCGCCAGGTGTCATGCCGCAGCCGATGTGCCGACTCAATATGACGTAGGCGCAGCACGTTGGGTTCCACACTCGCCAGGGCGTGGGTGGAACGGGCAAGCAGGTCACCCACCAGGGGTGACGCGTCGCGGCCGGATACCGCGCCAGGGTTGGCGGGATGTGACCGGCCGCCCCTGCCGGTGGTGATGGCGCTGGTCCCGCCCGGCGGGCCCGCATGGGAGGGACGGGAACTGATATGGCAGAGCCGAGAACCAGGACTGCGGCGCGGCGAACGTCGCCGAACCGGACGACGGCAGCCATCAAGGACGGCAAGGCGGCGAACGGTCAGCGCTCGGACGGCCGCGCAGCAGCCCGGCCCACCGCAAGGCCTCGCGCCGCGGCGCGACCTGGCATGGCGGCCAAGCCCAGGGCGGCGGCCAAGCCCAGGGCGGCGGCCAAGCCCAGGGCGGCGGCCAAGCCACCGGCTGCTGCCAGCCCCGTTGCCCGGCGGGTGGAGCCGGCACGGTCGGCGCCGGGAGACCTGACCCTGGCTGAACGCGCCGCCCGGGGCAAGGCCGCGCGCGCCCAGGCGCCGCGGGAAAGCCACGCCGTGTTCGACCCGCCGCCCGGCCGGCCCGATCCTGTCAGCCTGCTGGAAGAACAGGCGCGGACCCGGGTGCCCGAACTTGTGCCGGTCCGGCATGGCCGGATGATGGTGTCGCCGTTCACCTATTACCGTGGCGCCGCCCTGCCCATGGCCAGCGACCTGGCCATGACACCCAGGTCCGGGCTGGTCGTACAGGCGTGCGGTGATGCGCATCTGTCGAACTTCGGGCTCTTCGCCTCGCCGGAGCGCAATCTGACCTTCGACGTCAACGACTTCGACGAGACTCTGCCCGCGCCCTGGGAATGGGATGTCAAGCGGCTGGCCGCCAGCCTCGAGGTGGCGGCGCGTGAGAATGGGTTCGGCCGCAAGGACCGTCGCAAGATCCTCGTGTCCACGGTCGCGCGCTACCGCCAGGCGATGCGCACCTTCGCGGGGCAGAGCAATCTGGACGTCTGGTACGCGAAGGCCGACCTGCCCGCTCTCCGGGCTCAGTTCGACTCGCTGCTGCAAATGCGGCAGCGCAAGCAACTGGACGAGGGCGTGGCCAAGGCGCGGACCAGGGACAGCATGCAAGAGCTGGGCAAGCTGTGCCACATGGTGGACGGCCAGCCGCGCATCATCTCCGACCCACCGCTGATCGTCCGGCTGGCCGACCTGGTGCCCGAGCAGGTCCAGGGCGCCGAGTTTGGCCCGCAGCTGAGCAACCTGATCGGCAGGTACCGCCGAACCTTGCAGACCGACCGCCGCGTCCTGCTTGAGCAGTACACGTTCAGGGACATGGCCCGCAAGGTCGTCGGGGTCGGCAGCGTGGGCACCCGCTGCTGGATCATCCTGCTGCTCGGCCACGATGAGTCCGACCCATTGTTCCTGCAGGTCAAAGAGGCACAGGTGTCCGTTCTTGCCCCCTTCGCGAGGACCAGCACGTACGCCAACGAGGGCCAGCGCGTGGTGGCCGGGCAGCGCCTGATGCAGGCATCGAGCGACATCTTCCTCGGCTGGCAGCGGACCGACGGACTGGACGGGCGGTCCCGCGACTTCTACATCCGCCAGCTACGGGACTGGAAGTTCTCGCTCACCATCGAGAACATGGTGCCCCTCGGCATGCGGCTGTACGGCGAGCTGTGCGGGTGGACGCTCGCGCGGGCCCATGCCAGGTCAGGGGACAGGGTCGCCATCGCTGCCTACCTGGGCGGCTCGGACGTATTCGAACAGGCGGTCGCCGAGTTCGCGGCGAAATACGCGGACCAGAACGAGCGCGACTACCAGGCACTCCTCCACGCGGTCAGCAGCGGGCGGTTGACCGCCGAACGCGACGTGTAACGCCGAGGGCGGCCGGCCGGCCCCCAAGGCCGTCTGGCCACGGCGCGGCCAGCACCTCGGCGGGCGTGATGTAGTTCAGCGCCCCCCGCCGGTCCGCGGCTCCCCATCGGGCCTGCTGCCGCAGCCGTTGGTAGAGCGCCCGGAATTCGGTCTCACTCAGCCTTGCCTTCCCAACGCATCCCTGCTGCCCGGTCATCTCATCACCGTCCGGTGCCATTGTGGCGGCGGTCACAATCCGGCGCGGGTGGGGCTGCCGCGCCCGGTGATCTGGGTGGATTGCCAGGTCCGCCTCGCCAGAAAGGGGAGAATCGATCTAGAAGGTACTACGAGGGAGCATGCGAGCGACGGAGGCCCGATGGCCCACGAACGGCTGGTGGTGGTCGGCTACCCGGTGGACGAAGAGTTTGCCGGGATCAACAACGGGGTCCTGGGCGATGCGGCCAGCATCGCCTTCCTGCGGCGCTTCCCTAAGGGCGAGCGCATGGAGGTGGTGAGGAGGGCCGAGGCCCTGCTCTCCTGGAACCTGCGGCGGGAACTGCCGGCTGGGGCGTTGCGGCAGGCTAGCGAGCTCCGGTTCATTCAGTTGCTGTCGGCGGGCGCCGACAGCGTCGATTTCGACGCGATTCCTGAGCAGGCGGTGCTGGCCAGCAACATGGGCGCCTATGCCGCGCCGATGGCTGAGCACGTCATGGCCATGGCGCTCAGCCTCGCCAAGCGACTGCCGCAGCAGAACGCCGCGCTGGCCGGCGGCCGGTTCGATCAGGGAGCGCTGTCCCGCACGCTCAACGGAGCGGTGTGCGCGATCCTGGGCTTCGGCGGCATCGGCAAGGCAACCGCCCGGCTGATGCAGGCCTTCGGTGCGCGCATCTATGCGGTGAACACCACCGGGCGGACCTCGGAACCTGTCGAGTTCGCCGGTACCCTGGCCGACCTGGACGAGGTACTCGCCGCGGCGGATGTGCTCGTCATCGCGCTGCCGCTGAACGCGGTGACCACTGGCCTGATCGGCCCCCGCGAACTCAGCTTGATGAAGCCGGACGCCATGCTGGTGAACGTGGCCCGGGGCGCCATCGTGGACGAACGGGCGCTCTACGAGCGTCTGATGACACACCCGCAGTTCTCGGCGGGCATCGACGCCTGGTGGGATGAGCCGTCGAGGGGCAGGGAGTTCCGGCCCGGCTACCCGTTCCTCCAGTTGCCCAATGTGATCGGCTCGCCGCACAACTCCGGGCTTGTTCCCGGGATCCTCCAGTTCGCGGCTCGGCGGGGGGCTCAGAACGTGCTGCGCTGGTTGCGGGGTGAGCCGGTGATCGGGGTGGTGCGCCGGGAAGATTACCCGCCGGTCCGGTCGGCGGTCGGTTGATGACCGCGGATGGCCTGCCTCAGCCGGGGTCACGTTACATTTCAGCGCTGGCGGCTGGCGGGCCGGGGCCGCCGGAAAGGCGGTGCGGGGTGGCTGGCCTGGCTGGGTGCCGGGTGGCCGTGGTGTTGCGATCGGAGTGAGTCTCCCCGTGGCCTATTGCTTACCCTGCGTGATCCACTCGTAGCTGCTCGTTATACCGTGGGTGAGGCTTTGATCGCTCAACCGGCTTGGGAGGCAGTGCCAACCGGGATTAGCGCCAGTCAGGATGAGTGCCAATCAATCAGGATGAGTGCCAATCGGGAGGAGCGACCTCGATGCCCACCGGTGTATCTCAGCGCGGGCGGCCGCGAACGCTACGGGCCGCCGCCACCAGCAACGGGTCACCTGCCCGGGCCCGTGCGCACGAACATGGGCACCAGCGCGACCTGACCGTCACCATTCCGCTGGAGCGGGCGATCGACGTCGTCACCGCGCCCGTGGCGGGAGTCGGCCGGGTGTTGTCGGCCAGGAACGAACTCGTGCGTTACGCCGGGCGCAGCGCCCTGCGCTACGCGGGACGCGGCGCCCTGGCGGCCGCCGACCTCATGGCCTGGCCGGTCGCCGCCGCTGCCGGGCTCGGCCACGCGATGGTCAGCCGCTGGGTGCCGCGACGTCCGCCGTCCATCAAGCGGCCCACGTCGGCGGCGCCGTCCGGGTCGGCGGGCCGCCGGACGTCGGCGGCGCGGTCCGGATCGGCGGGCCGCCGCACGCCCGCGGCGCGGTCCAGGTCAGCGACCGGGCTCCAGCCGGCAGCGCGGCCCATGTCGGGGGCCAAGCGGTCGGCCCAGTCCAAGCCGACGGCGGCCGGGAGCACCACCCGCCGGGGGTGAGAGGCGACGCGGCCGGGCCGGCACATTGCGCCGGGTGACCAGGCGCTCACCCGGTGCGGTTGATACCGGAGCACCGGGGGTACTAGCCATCAAAGAACTCTGACCTGCACATTTATCCCGCAGGGGGGAGTGGCTCCTGGTCCGTGCCGGACCGGTCAATGCTTCTCGGGGGGATCCATGACGAGCACAATGAGCAGGCCGGACGCGTCGCAGGGATCGCAAAAGGGGCAGCCGCATGAGCGGCCGCGGCCGCGGTTCCTGGAAGACAAGCTGCAGATTCCGCGCTCACATTTCCCTGTGCTCCGCCGCCGCAGGCTGACCGGCCTCATCGAGCGCGCCACTCAGCACCGGGTCACGCTTGTTTCCGCGCCCGCCGGGGCCGGAAAGACTGTGGCGTGCGCCACCTGGGCGGCCGCGAACCAGGGGCAGCAGCGGGTCGTCTGGCTGACGCTGGACGCCGGTGACAAGAGCTCCTGGTTCTGGGCATATGTCTGCGCCGGGTTGACCCGGCTACGGACGGCACCCCCCAATGCCCTGCGCTCGCTAGAGGATTCGTCGCCCGAGCGCTTCCCGATGCGCCTGGTGGAGGCGGCGCAGCTGTTCACCGAGCCGGTGATCCTGGTGCTCGACAATGTGCATGAGGTGACGGACGAGGCCGTGCTGGCCGGCCTTGACCTGCTGGTCCGGCACGCCCCCGGTAGCCTGCGGCTGGTCCTGTCAGCTCGTCAGCCGCCGCCGTTGCAACTGGCCAGGCTGCGGGTCGCCGGTGAGCTCGCGGACATCGGCGGGCGCCAGCTCGCCTGCACCCCCGACGAGGCCGACGCGTATTTCGCCATGCTGGGCCTTGACGTGGACCAGGCCGCCCGCGACGAACTGCTCAAGCGCACCGAGGGCTGGATGGCCGGGCTCCGGCTCGCCGCGATGCGGGCCCGGGCGTGCCCGGGGCCCGGCACCAGGATCACCGATCTGGCCGGGGACGAGCCCATGGTGACCGACTACCTCTGGGACGAGGTGCTCGGCAGGCAGCCGGCCGAGACGCGCATGTTCCTGCTCCGGACCAGCATCACCGACGATGTGTCGGGTGATCTCGCCGACACGCTGACCGGCCAGTCCGACGGCGCCAGGACGCTGGACAGGCTGATGAGGGAGAACAGCTTCGTCGACGCGCTCGACCGGGAACGCGGCGAGTACCGCTACCACCCGTTGCTGCGCGAGGTGCTCACCGCAGGGCTGCACCGGGAGATCCCGCACGAAATCCCGGTGCTGCTGCTCCGCGCCGCCCGCTGGTACGCGGCTCACGAGCGGCCTATCGAGGCGGTGCGCTGCGCGGCGGAGGCGCAGGACTGGGACTATGCGGCGCAGGTCCTGGCCGAGGCTGGAGCGGGCGCCGCCATGAAAGACCAGGCGGCGGAGCTAGAGGCGGTCCTGGCGCTTTTTCCCGCCGAACGATCCGCCGATGACCCGGCCGTCGCCGCCGCCTGGGCCGCGGTCCGGCTGTGGGAAGGAGACCGCGAAGGTGCGGCCTCCTACCTGGACAGCGCGCAGCGCAGCGTCGAGCGCTCGGCTCCTGCTATGCGCCGGATCATGGAGCCCACGATCGCAGCGCTACGGGTGATGCACACGTCCTCCCGGACCGACCCCGATCCGGGCCTGCTCGCCGCGGGCTGGTCCCTGGCCGAGCGGTCCCAGCCCGGTGTCAGCACCCAGCCCGAGCACCGCGGGATCGGGCTGCTCTGGTTCGCGCTTGGCACCGCCTCGCTGCGCCGCTGGGAGATCCAGGAAGCGCGCCGCGCCTTGCGCCGCGCCGACCGTGAACTCGGTGCGGGTGGCCTGGCGGGGTTCCAGGCGCGCGCCCGCGCCTGGCGGGCGCTGGCCGAGGCGTGGTACGGGGACCTGGCCGCGGCCGAGCGGTCGGCCGGAGACGTCCGCGGCGGTGCCGCGGCCAGGGTCGCCGGGGCAGCCGAGGGCGGCGAGGCGTCGCTGCTCGCCGAACTCGCCTGTGCACAGGTCAGCTTGAGCCGTGACGACCTGGCGGCCACCCAGCGGCTGCTGGATGACGTGGATCAACAGCGCACCGGGCAGTTCCCGGGGGAGCCGTCGGTGAGCGCGGTGGCGGCGCTGATCCGCGCCCGGGTCATACTCGCCGATGGTGACGGAACGGCCGCCCGCACCGTGCTGTCCCGGCTCCGTGAAACGTGGGGTCCGGCCCATCCGGCCCTATCCGATGTGATCACCGTGGCCGAGGGTGATGTCGCGCTGCGGGCAGGCAACACCGGCCGGGCCCGGGCGATCCTGCTCCTGGTCGAGGACGGCGAGCATTTCGACGGGGCGAGCGCGCGCCTGCTGCGCGGCGGGCTGCTGATCGCGGAAGGCGACTTCGCAGCGGCGCTGGAAGCGGTGCAGCCATTCCTCGACCCTGCCGCGGGCGACGCGGTCGGCGCAGTGACGCGGCACGAGCGGATCTCCGCCCTGCTGCTCGCCTCGGTGGCGCACCGCCGCCTCGGCTCAGCGGAGGCGGCGGCCGGGCTCGTTGAGCAGGCACTCGCCCTCGCTGAGCCGGACGGCGCGTACCGGGTATTTCTCGACGGGGGCGCCGCCGTCCGGTCGGCCCTGACTGTCATGGTGCCGCCGACCAGCCGTCATGCCGGGTTCGCCAGCCGGATCCTGGAGCGCTTCGCGGCGCAGGCGCCGCGGCCCGCGGGCACTCTGGAGCAGCCGAGCGTTTCGCTGACCGACAGTGAACGTGCCGTGCTGTGCTTCCTCCCGTCGCACATGACCAACGAGGAGATCTCGCAGGCGCTGTTCCTGTCCATCAACACGGTGAAGACCCATCTGCGCTCGGCGTATCGCAAGCTGGGCGTCGGCTCCCGCCGGGACGCCATCGCCCGCGGCCGCCGGATGGGCCTGCTGTTAACCGCAGCCACCGGTCGCTAGCCGGAGCGGCGGGCCGGCTGGTCAGGCGGGGGTGAGGCCAGCGGCGTCGGCCAGGTGGCGGAACTGGCATTGCGCTGCTGGTCACCGGCGTGGTCCGGCTGATCGAGGGCTTCAGCCCGAACACGAATGTTGCCACCGCGGCGAAAAGGATCAGCTGCCAGGTCCGGCCCCAGGTCGGCGCGAGGGAACGGGCGGACGGCTCGCCGGACCCATTCCCGCCGTATGGCACCTGACCGGCGTGTCTTGCATGCGAGGTGGTCATGAGATTCTCCTTGCGCCCGGCGGCGGTGTCAGACGGAGGCTCTGAGCGCCATGCTGCGCTGCCTGCCGCGCGCGGGCACCACCCGCGCCGGGTGAACCACCGCGAGGCGCGCGAGGGCGTGTCCCACGGTCCCGGGTGGCCGCATCATGGCGGGTGACAGCGCCGGGCACTACTAGACTTGCCGCGGTAGCCGCCAGGCTGCGCTGGGTCGCGCATCACCGCGGGTGCAGCGTGGCCGTCGCGGGCAGAGCGCAGGGGATCAGGGAGTGACGGCGACGTGAAGACCGACGTCGAGGAGCTAAGCCCGACCCGGGTGAAGCTGACCATCGAAGTTCCGTTCGAGGAGCTGAAGTCCAGCCTCGACAAGGCCTACCGCGAGGTCGCCAGGCAGGTGCGGGTCCCGGGGTTCCGGCCTGGGCACGTCCCGCCCCGCGTCATCGACCAGCGGATCGGCCGCGGCGCGGTGCTGGAGCAGGCGGTCAACGACGCCGTGCCCCAGCTGTACGGCCAGGCGCTGCAGGACAACGACGTGTTCGCGCTCGGCCAGCCGGACCTTGAGATCACCAAGCTGGATGACGGCAAAGAGCTCGCCTTCACGGCCGAGGTCGACGTCCGGCCCAAGTTCGACATCCCCGATCTGGAGGGGATGCCAGTGACCGTCGAGAACGCCGAGGTCAGCCCCGACGACGTCGAGGAGTACATCGGAGGGCTGCGGGAGCGGTTCGCGTCCCTCAAGGGCGTGGACCGCGCGGTCAGCGAGGGTGACTACGTGTCCATTGACCTGTCCGCCTCGGTCGACGGCGAACCGGTCGACGATGCGCAGGCGAGCGGGCTCTCCTACGAGGTCGGCACCGGATCTCTGCTCGACGGTCTCGACGAGGCCCTGGCCGGGATGTCGGCCGGCGACACCAAGACGTTCACGGCCGAGCTGGCCGGCGGCGAGCGGGCTGGCCAGCAGGCTGAGGTAACCGTGACGGTGCACAGCGTCAAGGTCAAGGAGCTCCCGGAGCTCGATGACGACTTCGCCCAGTCCGCGAGCGAGTTCGACACGCTGGGCGAGCTGCGCGCCGGGACCCGCTCCCAGCTGGAGACCGTTAAGCGCATGCAGCAGGCCGGCCAGGCCAGGGACCGGGCGCTGGATGCGCTGCTCGCCCGGATCGATATGCCGCTCCCCGAGAGCATGGTCGCCAACGAGGTGGAGATGCGCGGGCACTCGCTCGACGAGCAGCTCGAACGGGCTGGCGCCACCCGGGATGCGTACCTGGAAGCATCAGGGGTCACGGCCGAGCAGCTGGCGGCGGACATGGACGCCGCGGCGAAGCGTTCTGTCAAAGCGGGCTTCGTGCTGGACCAGGTCGCGGTCCAGGAGGAGCTGGGCGTAGAGCAGGCGGAGCTGAACAATTTCGTGATCGAGCAGGCCTACCGGATGGGCGTGCAGCCGGACCGGCTGGCCAAGGAGCTGGCCGACCGCGGGCAGATCGCATCGGCGGTCGCCGAGGTGCTGCGGGCCAAGGCGCTGGGCCTCATCGCCGAGCGGGCCGCGGTCACCGACGAGGCGGGGCGGGTAGTGGACCTCAAGGCGCTCGCCCGGGAGCGGGCGAAGCAGGAAGAGGATGCGGCGGAGGAGGCTCTCGAAGCGGCCGCCGAAGCGAGCCTGGTCGCCGCCGAGGACGCCGAAGTCGCCGAGGAGGAGGCCGAGATCGCCGAGGAGGAGGCCGAGATCGCCGAGGAGCGGGCCGAGGCTGCCGCCGCCGAGGCTGCCGCCGCCAAGGTTGCCGCCGCCGAGGCTGCGGCCGCTGAGGTTGCGGCCGCTGAGGTTGCGGCCGCCGAGGCTGGCTTCGCCGACGGCGCTGACGCCGCCGGCGACAAGCAGCCCGGCTGACCGGGCCGGCTCCGGCCGCCCAGCGGGAACAGCCCAGCGGGAACAGCCCAGCTGAGCGGGCTTGCCGGGCGTGTATGGCCTGCGCCGACAGCGAACAGGCCGCGGGGGTGGACGATCCGGCTCTGGCCGGGCGTTATGGTCGCTGATAACCACGCGGGACGTGATCGGAGCGGGTGGGGAAACCCAGTGAACGCCGAGAGCGCGGGGAGCGAGTTGCCCCGCGCCCAGAAGCGAGCAAGGAGAATACTGTGAGCACGCCTCCGGCCTTCTATGAGCCGACGCGGATCCTGGCGCGTACCGCCGAAGCGCCGGCCATGCTGATGGGCGACCAGCTGTTCCAGCGGCTGCTGCGGCACCGGATCATCCTCCTCGGCCAGCAGGTCGACGAGGACATCGCCAACCGGATCTGCGCTGAGCTCGTGCTGCTCGCCGCCGAGGACGCCAAGGCGGACATCAGCATCTACATCAATTCACCCGGTGGCTCGGTGTACGCGGGACTGGCCATCTACGACGTGATGCAGTACGTGCCGAACGACATCGCGACGTATGCGATGGGCATGGCCGCGTCCATGGGCCAGTTCCTGCTCTGCGCCGGCACCGAGGGCAAGCGGTTCGCCCTGCCGCACGCGCAGATCCTGATGCACCAGCCCTCTGGGGGAATCGGCGGCTCAGCTTCCGACATCAGGATTCAGGCCGAGCAGATGCTGTACATCAAGCGCACGCTCGCGGAGCGCACGGCGTTTCACACCGGGCAGACTGTTGAGCAGATCGAGACTGACGCGGACCGCGACCGCTGGTTCACCGCCGAGGAAGCCAGGGAGTACGGCTTCGTGGACCGCGTCATCAGCAGCGCCGTCGAGGTGCCGTCAGTAGGGCCGGTCTCGTGAATCCGGGACCGGGAGCGGAGGAGCCAAAGTGAGCACATCTAACCGGCGGCCGGCGGAAGCCCGCCACGCGGAACCCCGCCACGCGGAATCCCGCCACGCGGAGGCCCGGTACGTTCTGCCGTCCTTCGTGGAGCGGACCTCGTACGGCATCAAGGAGATGAACCCGTACAACAAGCTCTTCGAGGAGCGGATCATCTTCCTCGGCGTGCAGATCGACGACGCGTCGGCCAACGACGTCATCGCCCAGCTGATCGCCCTGGAGTCGATCGACCCGGACCGTGACATCACGATGTACATCAATTCGCCCGGCGGCTCCGTCACATCGATGATGGCGATCTACGACACGATGCAGTTCGTCCAGCCGGAGATCCAGACGGCATGCGTCGGCCAGGCCGCCTCGGGCGCTGCCGTTCTGCTCGCTGCGGGCACCCACGGCAAGCGGCTGGCGCTGCCCAACGCCCGTATCCTGCTGCACCAGCCGGCTACCGAGGGCGGCTACGGCCAGTCGAGCGACCTGGAGATCCAGGCCCGCGAGATCCTGCGGATGCGCGCGGCGATGGAGGCCATCATCGCCACGCACAGCGGCAAGGATGAGGAGCAGGTCCGGCGCGATGTCGAGCGGGACAAGTTCTTCACCGCGCAGGAAGCCAAGGAGTATGGACTGATCGATGAGGTTCTTACGAGTCTGAAGCGCCGCACCGAGGTAGGGTCGTCCTAACCAGGAGGATTCGCTCGACCGGCACGCCGGTAAAGGTGCCCGGCCTCGCGGCCAAGGCGTCCGAAGCGGTACCGTCGGGTTGAGTACATGACGGCGTGGCAGGGACATGCCCGCCGGCGGCGGCCTGAGGGCCGGGCCGGCGGGGCCAGGTAGACGGGCGCAGGCAAAGGAGTGGCCGGGTGGCACGCATCGGCGATGGTGGTGACCTGCTGAAATGCTCTTTCTGTGGCAAGAGTCAGAAGCAAGTCAAGAAGCTCATCGCCGGCCCAGGCGTGTACATCTGTGACGAGTGCATCGACCTGTGCAACGAGATCATCGAGGAGGAACTGGCCGAGCCGTCCGAGCTTAAGTGGGACAGCCTGCCGAAGCCCCGCGAGATCTATGAGTTTCTCGACGCGTACGTGATTGGCCAGGAAAAGGCGAAGAAGGCCCTGTCGGTCGCGGTCTACAACCACTACAAGCGGGTCCAGTCGGGCGGCGACACCACCCGGTCCGGTGAAGACGGCGTCGAGCTCGCCAAGTCCAACATCCTGCTGCTCGGGCCGACCGGCTCCGGCAAGACGCTGCTCGCCCAGACGCTGGCCCGGCTGCTCAACGTCCCGTTCGCGATCGCCGACGCCACGGCGCTGACTGAGGCCGGCTACGTGGGGGAGGATGTCGAGAACATCCTGCTCAAGCTGATCCAGGCGGCCGAGTACGACGTCAAGAAGGCCGAGACGGGGATCATCTACATCGATGAGATCGACAAGATCGCCCGCAAGAGCGAGAATCCCTCGATCACCCGTGACGTGTCCGGTGAGGGCGTGCAGCAGGCGCTGCTGAAGATCCTGGAAGGGACCACCGCCTCGGTCCCGCCGCAGGGCGGCCGCAAGCACCCGCACCAGGAGTTCATCCAGATCGACACCACGAACGTGCTGTTCATCTGCGGCGGGTCATTCTCCGGCCTGGAGAAAATCATCGAGCAGCGGGTCGGCCGCAACGGGATGGGCTTCGGCGCCGTGCTCCGGGTGAAGAACGATCACCTCACGGCGGACGCGTTCCGCGAGGTGATGCCCGAGGACCTGCTCAAGTTCGGCATGATCCCCGAGTTCGTGGGCCGCCTGCCGGTCATCACCAGCGTGCACAACCTCGACCGCGAGGCCCTCATCCTCATCCTCACCGAGCCGCGCAACGCCCTGGTCAAGCAGTACCGGCGGCTCTTCGAACTGGACGGTGTGGACCTGGAGTTCACCGAGGACGCCCTGGAGGCCGTGGCCGACCAGGCGATCCTGCGTGGCACCGGCGCCCGCGGGCTGCGGGCCATCCTGGAAGAGGTCCTGCTGTCGGTCATGTACGAGGTGCCGAGCCGCAAGGACGTCGAACGGGTGGTCATCACGGGGCCGGTGGTTCTGGAGCACGTGAACCCCACCCTGGTCCCGCGCGACTCCGCCCGCCGCACCCCGCGCGAGAAGTCGGCGTAGGCATCCGCGCAGTGCCCTCGGGGCTGGCATAGGTTTTGGCAACTTCCGTTGGAGTGCCCGAGACGCCATTGGCGGTGGGTTCCCGTTCGCAACGGTTACGCCCCGTGGGCACCGCGCAGACGCCTTAGCTTGCGATTTAAGTTTCAGTGGTCACTCTTCGTGTTTGCTGGTGGTCGGTTCGCTCTTGCGGTAGGGCGGTCGCCTGGGTTTCGGGCGGTTCTTCGAGCCTTTCGGGCGGCCGGGGCCGGGGCGGGCGGGTTTGGGCGAGCCGGCGGGTGTGCCGATTCGTGCGCGGAGTCGGCGGAAGCCGAGCCGGACCTTGCAGGGACTGAGGGGCTTGCCCGGGTCGGGCCGTGGGTGCCAGGGGCGGCGCAGGTCGTCGACGAGGTGGCGGGCGAGGCGTAGCTGGGCATAGGCGCCCATGGCCAGGGACACCCACCGGTCGGTGGCTGCCGCCGAGCCCAGGTGTGCGCTGGCCAGGCCGAGATAGGACTTGGCGAAGCGGTGGAAGTGCTCTTGGTCGAAGCGGCGCAGGTAGGCCTTCCAGAGCAGGTCCGGGTCGGCCGGGACGGGGCCGGCGTGCCACAGCCACAGGTCCTTGGGTGGTTTGCGGCCGTCGGGCAGGTGGCCGACGACCACTTGCAAGACCGTGCCGCGCACGATCGGCAGCTGCTTGTCCCGCGGCCAGCTGGCCCAGCGGCCGGTGCTGCCGAGTTTTTGGTGCAGTCCCGTCCAGGCGCGGACGGTCACGGTGCCGTACAGCCCGGACTCCATGGTGCGTTCGAAGTCGGGTGCGTGCCGCCTGGCGGGGTCGGAGCAGGAGAACTCCGCGCCGTGGCGCATAGGCGCGCCCATCTGGCCTGGTCGCCGGGGTGCAGGGTCGAGGTAGAAGACCCGGGTGGTACGCAGCCGGACCAGCAGCTGCACGTCATGGCCGGCCAGGGCGCAGGTGAGGTCGGTGGCGTAGTTGCCGGCATCGAGCAGGACCAGCGGGGGTGGGTCGCCGGGCTGCTGCTTCCCGGTCGCGGCCAGGTCTTTGAGCAGCCCGGTGATCTGGTCGATCGTGACGTCGGTGTGCTCCTCGCCGGGCCGCAGCCGGCGTGCCTCGATGGGATCGACCCAGGAGGAAGAACCCCACTGGATGCCAACGAGCAGGCTGTAGGGCCAGCCGGGCAGCCAGCGGTCCCCGCCCTTGCCGCGGACCTGCACCATGGTCCGCTCGTCGGCGTACTGGGCGTCGGGGCGCGCGTGCGGAGTGATGTCGATCGCGAACATCAGCGGCTCGCCCGCCCTGGCGGGGGCTGACAGGCCGACCAGCAGGTGCCGCAGGCAGCTACTGCTGATCCGGCCCTTAGCCAGGGCGTCGTAGACAGAGCCGTGCCGACGGCGGAACTCCGGCTCCAAGGACAGCTCCACCGGCGATCGCACCGGTCCCTGCGCGCACAGCATCGCGTCCGCCAGCTCGAACAGCGCAGCCCCGCGCCGGGTAAAGCAGGCAAGGAGACCCACGCGGAACCGGGATAACCCGGACAATGCCTCGACGCGAGCAGGAGTATCTTGCAGACTGTCCATCACGGCCTTCTGGTGCAGCTGGATCTCTTGGCGAGAACCCAGCGTCACCCGAAGGCCGTTCCCATGTCCAGGGAACAGCGGAAACCCACACCTAAACGATCTTCACTTCCTTAAATCGCAAGCT
>WNFF01001165.1_pt1 | contig 28215 bp, 19 predicted proteins | sample 5400441 | NCBI WGS metagenome assembly WNFF01 (sample SAMN13153345, study PRJNA577476) | soil metagenome | isolation source: 120 cm saprolite under Douglas fir tree site 2 hole 3 replicate 1 | place: USA:California | collected 2015-04-18
ACTTCGTAGAACCGCTGAAGAATCTGGGGGTCTGCTTTGTCAAATCGTTGCAAAGTCAGCGTCCCCTGTGCGGAGAGGTTGCGCCACCTTCGACGCAGATTGGCGCGGAATTTTGGGTCTGTTCCTTGGAGCCACGATTCTCCGGCGGGATCCCCCCCCAGGATCGGAATGTACGGTGCATGCCAGGATTCCCTCCGTGCGACCGCAAAACCATTCGCATATGCGGTCGAAACCAAATCTTCCAGTGGCGCGTTGGCAAGCACATGTTCCATCTCGAAAAGATCCCACGTGATGGAATCTGTAAGAAACTCCCAGATGGCTTGCGTTGCTAGTCGGCCTTCTCGTGTAGTGCTCCGGATTAGATCAAACCGCAGGCAATGCACGTTGGCAGCACTACGGAGTTTTCTTACCGGGACCCCCCAGTGCCAAGCCTGTTCTTCCACAAGCGGGAGAACCGCCTTCAATCGCCCATCTACCCGTGCCGTAATTAAGAGGATTGGCTTACAGGGTGCGAAGGCGCGGAGGTAAGTGTCGACCCATTCGGGGCGAAAGAATGGTTGGTCGTTGTGTGCCTCCGCACAGAGCTCGCGCCACTCAGCAGCAATAGACTCCACGACTTCAACACCACCGCGGTGTCCTTCAACCGTCAGCAAGGGCTTGGGGATAGTCTGCTCGTGGGAAGTTACCACATCCTGACGTGATATAAGGATCTGTCCCGACATGTCTGGACTCCACTCAATTCCCATAAAGAGGTTGCCCCCGGTTCCCTGGTGGTTGGAAGCGAGAGGCCTCTGGGCCCGGGGGGTCTTTGTAGTTATGCTGAATTCGAAATGCATAGATCGCTGGGGACCTCTCGATCAATTCGACTGCAAGGACGCTGTGATTCCACAACAGGTGAACATTGTGAACGGAAATCAAAGATAATCAGCGGGTTCTTGGTGCTGATGACCCGCTGATGGACGAGGTCAAAGCAGAAGCTGCAGAAACTCTGACAGGAAAGCTGGTGGATTCTCCCCGGCCGAGGCGAAACTGCAGCTTCATAGCGTCGACGAAATCAAATACGGACTGCAATTCCAGCTCTAGTTCCCATAAACTTGCGTAGAAATTTTTGCGGAATAGATGACATTGCGGTTTCTTACTCCAGGAGAAATCTTCTCCACCGAAAGAAGAAACATAGTGGGAGTAGGCGGAGGCCGCCAAGTGCATCGCCTCCAGGGACATGTTTTCACGCTTTCCATAAGGGAATGCGAAAAGTCTCACAGGTTTTCCAAGCTGGGCTTCCAGATCATTCTTGGAACCAACGATCTCCGACTGCAGGTTTGTCCGATCGACGGTGCCGCAGTCTAGGTGCGTACGAGTGTGGCTACCGAACTCGATTCCCAGAGTGCTCCAGTATCTGATTTGGTCCCATGTCAAGGGTAGGAATCCCTTCGTGCCTTTCACCAGGTCATGGTCAAATTCCTGGCGAGTTTCCACCGGGCCGGTGGTAACGAACAAAGTGGCAGAGATTCCCATCTCAGTGGCCACTGCTCGCAGGTTCAAGAAATTGTCTGCATAACCGTCATCGAAAGTAAGTACGACGGTGGGAACTCGTACTTCGCCTGAACGCAGGAGTTCGATAGCTTGGGAAAGATTCACGATGCGATAATGTTTTTGCAGGAAGAGGACTTGCCGCCAAAAAGCTTCGGTAGGTACTCCCATCCTGTGCGGGCGATCCGATACCAGGTGATGGGCAAGAACGAGCACAGGATATTGCCTCCGCCAGCGGCGGAACCAGTTCCGCCCGACAATCCACGGAGAGCAAAGAAGGAGGGTGCTCACACAGAGTTTCCATGTGGAACGGGAGCGCTTGCGGCCGGGCCAACTTTGAGCAGTATGGGAGACGGTCTGGTCGAGTTGGGTGAGGTACGGGGAGAGAATTCTACCGACCCACTGATTCACTTCTTTGGATGCGCTCGTAGCGGTTCCGGCTGACAGGCTCGATGCTGTTTGCAACAGCAAGTCGTCTGCTATCAGATCAGTCTTAAGGGCAAATCCTAACGAGTCGTCGTAAGGCTGCCAGGGGAGAGTCAGGGAAGCGATAGTGTACGGGCTTTCCGAGTTTTTCGTGAAGTGCTCGACGCAGGTGAGGGCGCCTTCCTTGGTCTGCCGGGAGTCGCTCTTATTCTCATCAGAGCGCGCACGAATCAAACCGCTCGATGGATTTGCCGATAGTCTTGGGATCGAAGAAAACTCTCCGAGCAAAATGACCAGATCGAGATCTGTGGGGGCGATGGAGTTCAAAACTTCTGCATCTTTGCCATTGGGTGAGTTAAAGAATGGCCATCCCGCTTGAGTACATTTATCAGCTAGGATCTCAATTGTGAGTTCTTTCGGTTTGCTCAGATAGCAGGGACAACCGTGTACGAACCAGAGGACCCATTGCGCCACTTTTTCCGCAACTGAAGAGAGCCAAAGCCGGAGTTTCGACAGCCGACCAGGCAAGACGGGATTCCCTCGTCTCCCGCCTGCTAAGACCAGTTGTTGCACCCGAGGAAGCGCTTGAATAGGCCGCTGGACAATGCCACAAATTTCCGCGCCTGGAACTTCACGCACAACCCGGTTTGCAAATCTCCAGCTTCGTGATGGCTGGGCGTTGGAGAGAATCAGAATGCGAAGAGCGTTCATTTCGCCTACGCGGTATCCCGAGAGCGAGCAGAGTCTATACCAACGGAAAGAAGAGCGTTTCGGGTTTGACGGGTTCTAGTATGCATTTCTATTTCTGTATTTCGGAAAGAGAGTAAGGAAGATGATCCGCAAATCGAAGGTAAAACTCCAATTTTGAAGATAGTACAAGTCGTGTTCGATACGCCTTCGGATGGATGTGTCACCGCGCCATCCGTTGACCTGGGCCCAGCCAGTAATGCCTACCTTCAATCGATGGCGGTTGTTGTATCGAGCTATTTCATTAAGGAACTTCTCGACAAAACGGGGGCGCTCGGGCCGAGGACCAACAACGCTCATATCGCCTCTCAAGACGTTGAAGAACTGGGGCAACTCGTCAAGGCTGGTCCTGCGGAGAAAGATGCCGATCGCGGTGCGACGCGGGTCGCTTGCAGTCGTCCACCGCGCATCACTTTCGGACGGGTCGGTTACTCGCATCGTTCGAAACTTGTACATAGGAAATACCTTGCCGTTGAGCCCTACGCGGTCCTGAACAAAGAGAACAGGGCCAGCAGAGCTGAGACGGACAACAACTGCAATAGCAGCCATCAGGGGTGCAGTAAGCAGAATGGCTATGGTTGAAAATGCGAGATCGAAAGTGCGTTTCAATAAAGAATAACGGATGGAGTCGGCAGGAGTCGCGGTCAGGTCCAGTATTTGCAGGCGCCCAAACTGGAATAGTCTCTCACGAATCAGCATGTGATCACCAAAATCGATAACCGCGCGCACAGGCAAGCAAAAACGCTCAACGACCTTCATAATGTCCGGAATGTCCGAGAATCGATTGGGCGGAAGCGCAAGTAGGATTTCATTTACATCATCGCGCCGGTTAATTCTCTCTGCTATCTGCTGGAAAGAATATACGGGGGCATCATCGACAGCTACTGTCTGGCCAGGGAGGCTCACATAGCCTATGACTCGACACAAAGAGAGCGGTCCGCGGATTAGCCTGTGAGTCGCTCGGCGGGCGAATCGGTCCGCACCTACGACCAAGATGCAGTTTGGTTTTCTGAGCCCCGAATGATTGTGAACGAGAATCCTGAATACCGCGCGCATCGTCAGGGTCATCAATAGCAGAATTATTCCGCTGAGAGCAAGAAAGGCGCGAGAGAGGTTCGTATACCGATGGAAGAAAAAGAGCATCCCAAGTACCATGGCGTAGGTAGCCATACAGGCTGGAAAGGCAGCTTTGATTCCCGTGCGCTCACGGAAAAGTTCCTGAACGCTCGAGACCCCATAGTACTCGGTAATGATTGCCCAGACGACAGTGGTGAACAGCAATAGATTGAAGTAGCTGTACGGGTCGATTCCAGTATTCGAGTGCCCTGACAAGAAGCGAACGTATCCCGCGGCTCCAAAAGAGAAGAAGGGTAAACAGTACGCTACGACTCTCAGATAAAAATGGTAATAGTTTACAAGGCGTCTCATGGTTAGCGAAGGTTAGCCGGTTGCTTAGTTAAAACGAAAACGGTCTTGCTTTTCTTTTAGTTTCCCACACAATCGTCGAGCTGCTCGCGTCGACTGCAATCTCACCGAACCTCCCGATCCGGTCTCGGCTGGGCGACAATTTTTTTCGAGGATGAATATGCTTCCGTATGGATTGAATCCGACGGTTTGAGTCTCTTCCCATGCCCCTAGTGCTCACGGGAGACCCAGATTCTCCGCTGAAGTTCGCTGGAAGGCTCGCTCGTGAGCCTGGTCGGCTCTGACAACATGACGTGGCACCGTATTAGAAACAATCATCGGCTTTCTGCTCGGACTTCCCGGCGCCGTCTCAGACCGTGCTGTGCGCGGCGTAGAATTCCATGTGAGCTTCTGTTGCCCGCGCAGGTATCTGAAGAACCCGAGGAGCATGGCGAGATTCATCAAACAAAAATGGAGAGGTGCGGAGAGCAGCCGCGCTGGCTTTCCTCGCTTTTTGCGCCAATATCCGACGGAGGCGCTCAAATAGAATGCACACTGCACGGCCCACAGAATGGCAAAATCGAGCCGCCTGATCATCACCATACTGCAGATAAAGCCAACGAGAAGTAACAAGGGAGCGAGCCATCGGAGGACTCTATGAGAGAAGAAGCAGAACGCCAGCAACCCCTTTAGCGGATTGAGGCAGTCAAGGTTGGCAAACAGTGTTTGGTAATTGCCGGCGCCGATGCGAACCCTGCGAGCAAACTGGGAAGAAAGAGTTGGAGCAATTTCCTCAATCGCAATCGCCTCCGGATCATAGACAACGCGGTAACCTCTAAATCGGATTTCAAGCGGGATTTGGAAGTCTTCAACGATGGATTGCTTTTTGGGATGGAAAAGAGAACGGCGCACGGCCAGGACGCTGCCGTTTCCTCCAAGCGTACAGTTCAGGCGGTTTTCGAGAAGTTTTAGGGCCGATTCGTAACGCCAGTAAAGAGACTCCGCGGCTGGGTCCGCGCCTGGAGCCGCCACGCGGTTCTCCTCGCCGCTCACGGCACCGACCCGAGGGTCTGCGAAGTGGCGAACAAGGTTGCGAATACAGCTGGGTTCGAGTTTCGTATTTGCGTCGGTAATCACAAGGATTTCGGCCGACGTTTGCCGTGCAAGAGAGCGAAGGACCTCCAATTTCCCCCGCCGATTATGATAATGGAAGACACGAAGCCGGCTGAAGTGCAGCTCATTCAGAAGCTCGGGGGTGGAGTCCGAGGAGGCATCGAGTCCGAGCAGGAACTCCAGATAGTCTGCTGAATAGTCAGTATCGAAGGTGTTTTTCACCTTCGCCTGAATGACGGCTTCTTCGTTGTAGACCGACATCAAAACGGCAACTCGTGGAGTGTAATGGGCCGGCTGTGGACAACGTCGACCGCCTCGACGAATCAGAAACAACAAATCGGATTTTGCCTGGGAGAGCACCGACAAGACAAAAAGAATCAGCGGGTAGCCCGCATAATTGTATAAGACCGCGCACATACAGATCCAAAATGTTGCTTCTGAGGCAGGCATACTCAAATGCTCCAATCCGTCACGGGAGTTTGCAGTCTGGAAGTTAATTGGTTAGTTGCGGCTACGGAAGCTGCCGGCAGTGTAGTAGCAATGTGCTGGATGCTCACGCCGATGGCCACCGGATAAAAAAGGAAATACTCATAAGCGATGTGCGCGAAAAATGCCCCGAACACGAAGGACCATAAGCTGGCCAGCGTTGCACGCGCCATCAGCTTCAGCTCCAAACTTTCTGGGTCGTTGACAATTGTCTTACCCAATCTTTTCATGCCGCGTATAGTGGTCCAGAGAAGGGCGACAAATAGCACGAGCGCCGGAAGTCCAGCCTCCGAAGAAATCTGAGCAAAGGTGTTATGGGCTCCTATCCATGCATCGGGTTGGCCAAGTTCCGTGCCACTAGCGACCTCTAAATTCCCCAGGCCCAAACCAAAAATCGGGTTCTGGAGCGTGTACTGAATTGAACGATTCAACACTGCCAAACGGTCCGCCTCGGACGCTCTGGCGGATGCCGCTGTCTGGCTCGGGAGATCGTCGGAATCGCTCCATACCGTCCCCATCCTCTGCCAGAAGACCCCAGGGGCAAGGCTAATGGCAACAATTAGAATCATCGCGATTCCGACCGCAATGAACCTTCCACGAGAACTACTGCGCAGGACAAGCCATGACGTAAGTGCAATCGAGAATATGACGTTCAGCAGGCCGCCGCGGGATGCCGTCAGCACCAGCATCCACATCAGCGAAAGAACTGAAGCAATCAACACACTCCTCTTAAGAAACGATGGCTGGGTAACGTATATCGCCGCAACGTAGGGAATGGTAAGGGCCGCGGCAATTCCAACAAAATTCCATCCGAGGATCCCCAAGTTGACACCGTGCATACGATCTTGCACCCAGATAACGCTGGAAGATTGAACGATCGAAAAGGAACAGACGAAGAGTTCGCTGAGAATGATCGCCCAGAGCAGCTTGCGGACGCGTTCGAGACTCACCACTGTCTGAGTCAGCAGGAAGAATATGAAGAGCGTCTTGGACCACACTTGTATTAGCATTTGGAGGCTTCCACCCCTCCAATAAGCGAATGGCACGCCCGCGGCATACCAACACGTGAGCAGTAGGATGATCCGAAGCTCCTTCGGCCACAACAAAGAGACGTCTCTCAATAGGAAAGATCCGAGGTATGCCAAGCCGGCGCAAAAACCCAAAGAAAAGGTGAGGTGAAGTTGACCGAGAGACGAAACAATATCCTCTGGCCGCGCGTAAATGGCGACGGTGAAGAGCCAGACAAAAAAGAAACTTAATCCCGCATTCTGGACGTGACCTTGTAAAGGAGCGAAGTTCCGCTCAGCGGTTGCGTCATTTATGGATTGCAGTATCGCTTCAATCAAGGATTCACCAGGGCGGGATTACTTGTTACCGCACGAGTGGTCGGCCGCTTGTCACGAGACGCCACTCGCTCCAGAACCTTTTCGACCTTGGTTACTACTTCTTCCCAGCTATGATTGCTGACCAATTCTTGGCGCGCGGCATTGCCAATCTCGTTTCGGAGGGAATCGTTTCTAAGAAGTTCGACCACTGACTCAGCAAAGACCTCTGGGTGCTCTGCAATGCGAATCTCGGTGCCATCGTGAAAAGGCAGGCCCTCGGCGCCAATCGGTGTAGAGACCACGGCCTTTGCCATGGCCATTGCTTCCGGTATCTTGACACGCGTTCCTCCGCCGATTCGCAAGGGAACCACGACAACTTCCGCCTGTGAGAGGTAGGGGCGAACATCTGGGACCCATCCGGTGACTTCCACGGCAGGTGTCTTGGCAGCGATGGCACGTAGACGCTGAGAAGTATTTCGCCCAACAATTGTGAAGCTGGCATTTGGCACTGCCTGCCGGATGCGTGGATAAACGTTGCCCAAAAACCACACGATTCCATCTTCATTCGGGTCCCAGTCCATCGACCCCACGAAGACCATTCGGCCTGGAATCGGAAGGTTTCCGAGTGGGCGAAAGAAATTCGTATCAACTCCCGTCGGAAGTGTGGACACGTGATTTATTGCAAACTCGTGCCTTATGGTTTGCCGGTCTTCCTCCGACACTGTAAAGACGTGGTCGAAAGAACGGCACACTCGGGACTCGATCGGACGGGTCTTGCTCCACTCCGAGCTAAACACCATCTTTCGAAGAGGATGTTTCTCGACACTCCATTTCCGCTTCCGCAGCAGGAACTCAACGTTGTGCTCAAACACAACCTTAGGTTTAAAAGTGACTTCCAGCAAAGGGACGGCAGTCTGCAAGAAGTCGCAGAAGAGAAGGTCAAACTGTTCGCGGGCCATCAGTCCTTCTGTTGCTGAACGGAAGCGAGGCTGATAGCACTTCGCCAAGAAGTACGGCAGAGAGCTGAATTGGCTGGTCACGATCTCTTTGTAGAACCTGGCCGAGTACTTTCTTGCTTCTTGCCAGAACACCGGCGTATAGCTTTTAAACAACCCCTTCATTTCAGTGATGGCCGCGGCATCGGCGATGGGATCGGCGAAAGAAACAGCGTGAATCGCCGCTCTCTTCGCCAAGCGAGAAAAGATGTTCAAAGAGCGGACCTTTCCTCCCGTATCTGGTGGGAAAAGAGGTTGCCGCAATGTCAGCAGGATCTTCATAGCACTTGAGCTAACAGCTCAAGGGAACAAGAACGTCTCAAACTGCGGTAACCGGTTCCAGTTTCGAGGCCAGCGGTCTCACTGCGGCCATCTGAGGACGGGATAACCTTGTGTCACGGTCTAGAAAAATGCGGTTCCAAAGCTCAAAATTAAGAAGCCGCCAGCAACCCTCCGTGGCGAATGAATTGCCTTGGCGGTGTGCGTTCAAGAGATATCGAACGTAGTCAGGCCGGATGAGTTGTCGCTCCGCCATTCGGCCGTCCGTCAGAATTGTGCTGAGCCTCTCAAAAAGTTGATTCCGCAACCACGGCCGTATCGGAGTAGGGAAGCCCTTCTTGTTACGGCGAATAACCTCAGGAGGCAACTCTCGAGCCATTGCCCTGCGGAGAAGATACTTCCCTGATAAAAACCGAATCTTGTACGGTGCCGGGATGCGGGCCGCAAACTCGACCAACTTGTGGTCCAGGAAGGGAACTCGACTCTCGATCGATGCGGCCATGCTCATCTGGTCTTGTTTCATGAGAAGCTCGACCAGGTAAGTTTTTATGTCGAGGTAAAGCAGCCTATTCAGCGAGCTCCCGTTCGAACCCTTTGCCGGAAAGTACCGCATGCAATTCGCGTAGGCATCGACGCCGCGCAGTTCCTCCCTGAGTTCGCTATTGAACAGTTGTGGCTGCTGATCCTGAGGAAATGCGGAATAGAAATTGTCGAAGTAAATCTGCTCAAAAGTATCAGGATAATTGAGGAACGAATGTCGCAGTTTGCGCATCACCCAATCCGGAGCAAATCCCGAAGCCAATGCCTTGCGCGCAATCTCCTGGACCTGTTGGGGAACGAACTTTCTGTAGAGCGGCCCGCCGCGCAGATTCCAGAGAGCGGCTTGATACTTCGGGTAGCCAGCGAGCAGTTCGTCGCCGCCCTCCCCAGTGAGAACCACTTTTACCTTCTCCCGCGCCAGACGAGACACAAAGAAGAGAGCTACACTCGACGGCCATACCAGTGGCTCGTCCTCGTGCCAAATCAATTGAGGCAAAGTCTCAAAGAAGTCTTCAGGACCAAGAATTACCTGGTTGTATTCAGCCCCAATGTGTTTGGCGACTTCCCGAGCGTAAGGCAGTTCGCTATATCGATTCTCAGCGTAGCCTACAGAAAACGTTTGGATTGGTTCTTTTTTAAGACCCGCCATCACTGCTGCTATCGAACTCGAGTCGAGCCCCCCACTCAAGAAGACTCCGACCGGAACGTCGCTCATGAGGTGCGCGCGGACGGTCTCAGTAAACAGATCGCGAAACTGTGAGACATAGTCCGATTCGCCGAGCGGGCATTCCGGCGGAGAGATATTCAGATCCCAATATTGGCTGATTTGTGGTTCTGCATTTCCGGCAGCGAAGTCTATGTAAAAGCGGTGACCGGGTAAGAGCTTGCGCACATTTGCGAAGAGCGTTTCCTGCGAAGAGAGATAGCCAAAGGCAAAAAACTCGGGAAGAACGTCCCGATTGAGGCGCGGCCGGAAACCCTGGAGCTCAAGGAGAGCCTTAATTTCTGAGGAGAAGGCAAATCTGTCGCCGACGATCGTGTAATAAAATGGCTTGATACCTAAGCGGTCTCGCGCACAGAAGAGGCGCCTGCGCCGCGTGTCCCAGATTGCAAATGCAAACATGCCGCGGAGATGGCAAACACAATCGTCACCATACTCCTCGTATAGGTGCACGATCGTTTCGGTATCGCTGTTGGAAGTGAAGCGGTGACCGCGTTTCTGGAGTCCGGTGCGGAGCTCGGCATGGTTGTAGATTTCTCCATTGAATACGATCCACACGCTCCGGTCTTCATTCGTCATTGGCTGATGTCCACCGAACAAGTCAACAATGCTCAGCCGGCGGAAACCAAGCGCCAGCGGGCCTGAAAAAAATCTTCCTTGATCGTCCGGCCCGCGGTGACGAAGAACATTCGACATAGCTTCCAGCTCTTCCGCTGGAACATTGTTCCCTCGCATGTCGAGAATTCCACAAATTCCACACATTGTTCAGTTTTGTCCTTTAAAACCGAATTCGTCTAATGGCGTGAAGCTGGTTTGCACGTATTGGAGACATCGCCCTCATAACGGCAAGAGCGGAGCAGGGGGCAATCATTGGACGGGGCGTGGTCATCGTCAGCACCGAGTGACGGTTTACGTTAGATTGACCGCGATCCCATGTCCGGTTGTTTCGCAAGCCCGTTCGTTACCCATCCCGCTTTTGGGACTGCAGTTTCATAGATGGCAGTAGCCTTATCAGACGGAAAATCTGGAGGGTTTCCTGTATCGCGGGACCACTCGCTCTGTTTCACGCGCAAGTTGGCGTCAAATATCCGGTGCCCTCTCAACTCAAAATAACTGCCGTCGCAAATAACGTACTGTTGGACAACTTTGTTGGACCCAGTCGAGCAAAACAAGAATCGAGCGTCGCTGGCCCACGGCCCCATCCGCCAATTTCCGGACTCGTCGGCGAAGAACATATAGTTAGTTGCGTTCGCAGTGCAATACCGGAAAGCGCTGACGGGCACGCCTTGGCGTGCCGATTCTAGGCGCCGGAGACCACCAAGTTGGGCGGTCGCCTCCGAATCGGGGATTATCATGGTGGTGAATTCCGCGGGCAGCGGCGCGAGCATGCTGAGGCGAAGAGTCGGGGAGGGTTCCTTTCTTCCGTAGGCTGGCGAATACCAATCGGTGGATATCACCCGCGAGCAATTCATATCCTCCGCGAACAACAAAGCAAGAGGTGCAAGCCTATCGCTGACGAACCTGGCGCCTTCGGGAATCGCATGCAGGGAGCCAGGAGCAAAATGCCAAGAAGCTTCAAGTCGGCGGACTCCCTCACCGTCAAGAATGTCCCGTATAAGCCAGAAGCGTGATTTCAAGTGGAAGATGTACCGACGATGTTGAACTGGTGATGGCGGACGGCAATAGCCTCCGTGCGAGCCTACGAATAAATCAAAGGTTGCTCCGGTCACCCAGCAGTTCACATGCGCATTGGCTCGGCCATGCCATTCGAATGGTCCCGCTGGCTCCGCTTGGTCCGAATTGTCGACCTGCACCGTATTATGAGCAGCCGTTCCGCGGAACCGATTGCGTTCGCAGCAAGAGTCCACGTAGGCGAATGTGCCCGGATCAATTAGTAACGGTTTACCGTTTCCTGACAGTTGAACACTCAATGCATCCGCGTGGCCGTGACCGGCGCGGCCTGCCCCTTGGTGGCCGGCATCTATCACAAGCTGATATGCGATTGGGTTCGAACTTCGCATCACGTAAATTCCGCTTGGCTCGAAGGCGATAGAAGTGTCCGTCTGTTTCCGTGGCGACAATTCGTTGAATCGCCGAGCACCTTTTGTTCCAAGCAGCCAAAGCGTTTCTTCGTTGGCGTGAATGTCTACAGGTTTGAACTCAGGCCTGTTGAACAGCACCGCCCCGGTGAAGAGAGGATCCTGCAGATGCTCTGCACGGTTACGCCGCGGGTCAAATACGCGCCCCCCGTCATCGTCGCCAAATTGTGGCAGACGCCCCGCTGTATTTAATTCGCCAAGAACTTGGAGCATCTTCTGAATAGTTCCGTCAAAGGTCTTGGGGATCGGAATTCCGTTTAAGCCCGCGAGTATCCGAGAGTGAAGGAAAAAATCTAGCGCATAGGTGTGATAATACATTGATTGCTCAAAGTGCATGCCATCCGGCAGTACTTGACGCTGGGCTTCTCGCAAAACTATTTCCCATCCAAGCTTTTGCCAGCGCTGAGCTGCAGGTAGCCCAGGACACAAAGTGCCTATGAAGAAGAGGCCAACCCCTTCACCGAGGAGGTGTGTGTTGGGCGAGAAATAAGTAGAGAGAAATCGCTCAATGTGACGCGCATTCACAATCAGCGCCCGCTGGAGGTCAGAATGGAATTGCTGCGGAAGAACTGAACAACCGTCGAGTATGTTCCAGACCCATAGCCAGGACAGGCTTCTGAAAGCAACTTCTAGACTGCTTGCCCAGTTAATTCCCACTGGATACGGATTCTGTTCCCACCAGTGATACCACTGCGCGAAGAGCTCTCGCGCATATCGAACTTCCTCGGTCAAGCGGTAGGCCTTGGCCAGCGTAACCATGTGCTGGTGCCGATTCAATTCCCAAATGATCTTTGAGTCGCCCACCTGTTCAAAATCCAAGTACGGGACTCGGAACCAGGGACGTACGGGAGCACGTTTGCCATGCACCGCATCAAGATGCCAGTCAATCTCCGAGCCGTAATGCACGCCTTCATGACCAAGTAAGTCGAAGCGGCGCTGGCAGATTTGTTCTGCTTGTTCAACGATTTCATCAGCGGTCTCTGGGAGCTGTCCGCGCAGCCAGGTGAGGATTCCCGGCAACTCTTCTTTTCTAAAGAAGAATCGACCGGAATGTTCTGGCCAACGTCGTCTATCACATTTGGTTGTAGGAATACCCATCCTGTACATCGCCAGGTCGTACCGCTTCGCAAAGGCTTGGTGCACTCGCACCCGGATTTCATCCCAGCTCATTTCGGTGAGATGCTTGCAGCGTTTAGCCCACAGGTGGCTAGTCAGCATCGGCGAAATCCCTTATTGGCTCCGTTGCTTTCCGCTTGGGCTCTTCAAGCAACCAATCGACGGTTCGTGAGATGTTATCCTCGGCGTCTTCCAACCTTGTCCGGTCTTTTACCTGTTCGTGACTCACTGCGACACCGATAAGCTTGATGCACAAATCTTCAGCATCCTCTTCGCGATACGTGATCACACTTGTTGGCCGGTTGCCATTCTCACTTGCCACCACAGGTACACCCAGGGTCAGCGACTCGAGAATTGATGAAGAAACACCGTCGCATGCTGGAGTTCGGATATAAGCGAAGCACCGGGTCATCAGAGTTAAGAACTCATCGTGGGCAAGATTCCCCAATACGAGCAAACTTTCACGTTCCTGGGAGGGCCAACAACGGACGAAATCCCTGGCAGCAGGCAGCTCCTTTGATGGGAAACCAAGCCAAATGAATCCCGCATTCGGATAGTGTTTGCGGAAACGGAGCATCGCATCCCGTAGTATGGGAAGTCGATATTCCGGGCGAAATGAAACGTAGCAGAAAAAGACTGGATGGTGCTCTTGGAGGAAAGCCTCAACCTCGGGGGCAAGCGGGACTTGTTGGAAATCGACATGTTGCCTGGAAAAACCGGGAATTGCCACCACGCGATCCGGGTCAAGCCCATATCGCTCAATCGCTTGCTTCACTTGCATGTTATTGCAGGATATTCTTCCCGAGAGGTGGAAAAGCAACTGAAAGGGCCACCGTAACAAGGGATTCTCGATCCGGGGAAAGTATTTTTGATGCAGGCCACCCCGCCAACTCAGCGCCACTGGTTGACCTGCAATCCGACCGACTATCGCCGCAGCTAAGGCCAGCATGTACCCCGTTTTGGACTGGCCGTTTACATGCACTTGGAAACGATACCCCTTCCAAGCAAATCGGATCAGTTTTCTCATGTAATCGAAGCCATTCTGAACGTCGGTGTACTCACTACTCTTTCTTTTATGGTTTTCGTTCAGATTGAGCACATCACACACAATTCCACGGCAGCGAATTTCTTCGATGAGAAACTTCGTTTGCATGGCCCAGCCACAAACCGGCGGAGGATAGTTAGAGATTTGGAGGATTTTCACTTTTTGACCTTCTGCGATTCTGCTGTTCGTTTTGATTCCGGCTTGCTTGGTCATTAGAGTTGTTCGCCGCGTTGCATTCTTAGTTTGCAGGCGAATCCGGTCGCCGGTTGGTAACGCGGAGTTTGAGCCAATGCAGCATCTTCCAGGCGGATGGAGGCAGATTATTTCTGAGCCATTCCTTAGTCTGACCTGCAACGGTTGCACAAGAGAGGTAGCAGCTTCCGGGGCTCCCTGGCCTTGCAAATCGCAAGTTCACGTAAGCGCCGGCCTTCGCACCCCACTTTTGCTTGTGGGCGGCGAGACCTCCAAGAAAATCGTACCTTTTTATCCCCTCCTCGATGAAATGCTGGAGCATTGCTGCGCGCAATGCATAGCCCACCTTGTCAGCTGCAAATCTCGGATCAAATCCTTCTTGCAAGATGTGGACGGTGTCGCCGAACCGAAAACAGAATTGGGCTGCCGCTGCCGCCCCGTTCAATTCCAAGAACCACAATTCCAGCCAACCCTTCTGGAGGAACGATTCCGCCATTTGCAGGTAAAACTCTCTTCTCTCCTGCGAGTCAAAGCTCCCTGGTTGGTTTGCTTCATTCCAGCGTTTCTTATGGAGAGAAAAAAGAATCTCCAGTCCACCCGGGAGGTCGTCGGGCTTTTCACACCGGCGGATGCGAACTTTGTATCGCTGCGCCAGCCTGCGCGGGTAGCGCGTCAGGAGGGGGCGGAAATCAGGTGAAACGCTTTCCAGGTAAAGCTGCCATGTTGCCGGTAAGTGGATAGTTGAATTAGGGCAAGTCTCTGATTCGAAGGGCCATTTCGCTGCTTTGAGCTCGTGGATCAAGTTCCGTCCTGCCTGAGAGTTCTCTGGTAGCGTATTTAGAGAGCAAACGTCCCAGTCCTGCCGATCCGCGAGCCAGCGCAAAAGAGACCGCACGCAAGCTGCTTCGAAGCCTCGTCTAATGATTAGGTCGAGATTGTCCGAGTCTCCAGAGCCATCGCCGATCAGCCGCAGAGAGGCTAGTCTGCCGAAGAGCGGGCTTTGGAAGTAGTCCAGATAAAACGGAGCTAAGCCTGCAAGCGCACCGCTCTCGGTTGAAAAAGCCATTGCCATCATTTGCTTGTCGGGGCCAAATGCCTTCCACCAGGATCCCAGCCACTCTGGTGTTGAAAAGATGGATAGAGATGGGTTCTCGCGCAAAATGCCTTCCCAGGCAGAAATCCTTTCTTCAATTTGTTTCCAAGAGTGACAAAGAGTTATTTGTATAGGCTGATTTTCGCTGTTTGCAACCTTCCGAGAGGGTGGGCGAGGCGAAGGAATAGCCTTTGCAACATCGACTCCGATCCAGGAATTAGAGTAGATGTGAGGAGTTGACATGGTTACTTCACCTGCCGCGATTTTCGTAGCTGTTTAGCCGCATTCGGCGCCCTCTAAGCGCGACCGGTGGGCAACGGGACTCGGAAACTACGATTCTTTTGCCTTACTACGTCCCAGAGTTCTCGTAAACGATATTTGACTATCCGGCGTGCGTTTTTCACCGCACACCTTCTTTCCTAGATAGATGGACTTGCCAAACAGTTTGACTACGAAAACCCTGCGAACAAGTCGAAAGCCAAATCGCAGATGCGTACTCATCGACATCCGATTACCATGGTCAATCATTGTGACGATCTTCCGCTTTCGGAGCCCCTGCATCAGTTCTCTCAGGTAAACGGTCTTAAATTTTAACCAGATCCCTGCGAGGCGATGCTCTGGAAGAATGAAAGCGTCATAGGCGTAGATGGCGTCCGGCGGAATCTCGATTTTGTACGAGTAACGTTCCTCTAGATGGAAGGGTTTGTCGCAGAACCATTCGTATCCAACGATGTGACCGTCGACGACCGCGACAACACAGTGATCGTTCGATTGGAACCGTTTCAGGAATGCATGAGGTGTGTTCTGGCATCTTGTGATTCCATGCAGATCGTCCAGGGTTGCGCCTCTTACTTCACCTCGTACTTGGCGGAATACCGTCTCGCGACGCGGAAGGCCTACATGCTCCAGGAAATAGAGACAGTTAATATCAACTGGCTTGAATGGGATCCGCTGGAGCAGAGTCCTCAGTCTGACGAGGAGCGAGCGCCTCGGAAATAGGGTAATTTGCCCATGGACCATGCCCGCTTGCGTCCTGAAGTTCATCTCACCAGAGTTCAACAGTATGTGGCCTTACGCAGTTCCAGAAAAGAATTTCCTACTGGGGCATGGATAAAGCTGGCTGATGGACGCCCAACATATGATCCGCAGCTGCTTCGACATTTGTTGCGCACGATAGACAAGTACGCAAATCGATAATCACTTGATCGGGCTGGACGGTGGCCAGCAACGCTTCGTCGTTCAATGAATTCGTTCCGACGACGACAACCTCCGACTGACTGACCACATTGTCCAAGTCGGTTGAGAGCCGTGCTCCTATATGAGGAATCTCATCCTGAATGAATTGGCGGTTTGAGCCAGCCAGGCGACCTAGAGAAACATCCTTGTCCCAGATTTGAACCTCGCATCCTTCGCCAAGCAGCCTCTTGATCAATTGTACCGAAGGGCTCTCACGAAGGTCGTCCGTGCCGGACTTAAAACTTAGGCCCAGAACTCCGATTCTCTTCCGATTCGTCGCCAGCACTGCTTCGACGGCGCGTTCAAGATGTGCCTGGTTGCTCGGCAGAATTGCACCCAGCAGGGGCAAGTCCAAGTCAAGCTGTTTTCCGCAGTAGGCGAGCGCGCGGACATCTTTCGGCAAGCACGATCCCCCAAAAGCAAACCCGGGGTCGAGATAGGCTTTTGAGATATTGAGTCTTGTATCGGCCGTAAAGATTTTTGTCACATTGCGCGCGTCCACATCCAGTTGGCTGCATAGCGATCCAATTTCATTTGCGAAGGTGACTTTCAGAGCGTGAAAAGCGTTGCACACATACTTCACCATCTCTGCCACGCCCAACGATGTCTCAAAAACCTGACCTGAGGTCTGCCCGTAGAGATCACGCAAAGGGATAAGATGAATAGGATCATCGGCGCCCAGGACAGTAATCGCGGGATTCAAAAAATCGGCAACAGCGCAGCCTTCGCGCGTAAATTCCGGATTGGAACACACAGCGAAGTCGACACCCGCCCGCTTCCCACTTGCCGCCTCGATGGTGGGAATTATCAGAGACTTAGCCGTTCCCGGCAGTACGGTGCTGCGGACCACGACCCAGTGGAATTCTTTCTTCGATCGCAACGCGTCGCCAATAACTTCGCAACTCCGCGCTACGCTGCTTAGATCCAAGCGACCACTATGCAAGCTTGGTGTGCCGACGCAGATGAATGAAACATCAGATTGGTGTACGGCCGAAAAAGCGTTGGTCGTCGCGCGCAACCGGCATGTCCGGCGGCCCTTCTCGACGAGTTCCTCCAGTCGCGGTTCGAGTACTGGCGCCCGTCCCGATTCCATCATGCCGACCTTCGCCGGATTAACATCTACCCCAACCATTTGATGACCTGCATCAGCCAAGCAGGCTGCCGTTACGGCACCGACATAACCCAATCCGAATACGCTCACGCGCGCCATACTCTACCCCCATGCATTTCGAACTACCCGCTCGCCAGCAGGTGTTTTTTCGTTCGTTACAGCTGTAGATTTTCGCGGCTGCTGTTCACTTGACTGAAAGAGCTTGCCCGGATATCGCGACTCGGCGCGAATGGATGTGGACGCCCTTCGTAGAGATGTTTTAGATTCCTAATTAGCTCTGCGAAGTTGAAGTCAGCGACGACGCGCTCCCGTCCAGCTTTTCCTAGCCGCTCCCGCAATTTGTCATCGTTCAGCACGCGAAGAATGGCTGCGGAAAGCGCAGGCGGATTCTCAGGGGGAACAAGGAGCCCGCTCACTTCGTTTTCTATGATTTCTGGGACCCCACCAACGCTCGTCGCAACCACAGGCAATCCAGCAGCCAGGTACTCTAATACCGCGTTTGGTAAGCCCTCGGCTCGCGAGGCCAGCACCCCAACATCACAACAGGACAACAGCGCTGGAACATCTGTTCGATGTCCCAAGAATATAAACGCGTGATCTACCCCCGCAGCCCGGACTTGATCTTCAAAAAATGCGCGCATCTCACCGTCACCTGCAAGGAGGAACCGAACTTCTGGATGTTCTCCGAGCACGGTTCGCGCAGTTTCAATTAGATCACTGTGGCCTTTCAGCCCGATCTGCATGTTGGCAACCATTATGATTAATTTGTCTTTTGAAGAGGTACCGGGCAACAGCTGTTCGCGATTGACTGTCCCTCGACTGTATTTCTCAGCGTCAATCCCGTTGTAGACGACAAAAATCTTGTCAGCGCCGAAGCCATCACGCGTCATCACATCTCGGCGAACTGCCTCAGAGTTCACTAATATGTGCGTCGAGAGTTCCTGAACTTTGCGGAGGATTTTCCGTCTGACTGGTGTGTACCACCACCAGCGAGCAAGGTCTCTTCGGCTTGAAATGATTACCGGCACTCTTGCCAGCCAGGCAGCTGGTACCGCGAACAAATTCGAGTACAGGTCATTCGTGTGAACAACGCTGAACTTTCTCCTCCAGATGAAAATCACCAACTTCAGCATTTGAATGATCGCGTTCGGACGCAGCAGGCTTCCTCTTACCGGAAACTCGACACACTCCAGACCCGCTTCCTGCAACCTTGTGCGCAAAGGGCCACCGGCCCGAAGACATCCCACGGTCACCGAATATCCATTCCTCGCTAGCTGTCGGGCCACTTCAACGCATTGCGTCTCCGAACCACCCAGTTCTAGCGACTGGATGAACATGAGCACCCGTGTGCCGTCCTGCGCGGGGGAAGTGGGTGGAATCATACGGGGCTCCTTCGCATGTGGTTTTCGCGTCGCCGGAGGCCAACTTGCGTTTTCAAATGTGTTGACATTTTCGCCGATGACGCGTGCTGGGACGCCTGCTGCAAAGCTCCGTGGTGGAGCTGAACGAGCGGCCAACCCCAGCGCGACGCCTGATAATAGGGAAGCGGGTTTAGTAAATTCGGCATGATTGGACTTCCAATCCGTAGATTTTGATGCTGGATAACCGTCGTGTCGTTCGTGCCTTCGACCAGGGTGCTCGTGAATTCCGATGTTGAATGCCATGCCTATGCGGTTATACCCGGGCGAACGCGAGCGCCCGCCCACTGGCAGTCGTTTCTCGAAGCGAAAGACCGGGCGGCAATTCAACACTTGATCCGGCTTCAGACTTCGTTTCCATAAAGTTGCGGTGCCAGAGTTCGAAGATAAGCAGGTGCCAAAGCTCCCATGAGCGATCGCGGATTCCCTTTCGATGCTCCAACACCCGTCGTCGAATTCCCTTCTCCTCAAAATACCCTCGTTGTATTGTTCTCGGTTCCAAAAGAATGTCCAACAGCGGAGGCGAGGGGTCCTGACGGAACCAATGCAGGAGGGGCATCGAAAACCCTTGCTTTGGACGGTACAGCACTTCCCGCGGAACGCCCACCCGCTCGGCCAGTCTCTTGAGGATGTACTTGAGCTCACCGAACCGCACCTTCCAGCGGGGAGACAACCGCGCTGCCCATTCGGCCAAAGGATGGTCGAGGAATGGAGCTCTGACCTCCAGTGAATTCGCCATGCTCATTCGGTCTACCTTGGTCAATATATCTCCGGGGAGGTAAGTTTTCGCGTCAAGATATTGCACCTCACTCAGCGGGTCAGAAGCAGGACCGTGTTCCATGTAGCGCCGGAAGGGGTCGTAGGGAGATGGTTGGTCGTCAGCCCAAGCCAGGAATTCTTTGGAAAAGACTGATTGCTCCCGAAGGCGAGTGGGCAATAAGGAAATTCCGTCTAGATACCGTTCCCGGACGGGCAGCGAAAGATTGTAGGCGAATCTACGTCCTCGCCATTCGGTGGGGACTAACGGATGGACGCGCTCTCGGTACCATCGGCCTATCGCTGGGGGAAAAAATCGAAGTTTTCTGCGGCCAAGATAAGTGGCATATCGTTCGTATCCGGCGAAAAGTTCATCCCCACCATCCCCTGTCAGCGCCACAGTGACATATTGTCGAGCCAAGCGGCACACATGATACGTAGGGACCATCGAGGAATCGCCAAACGGTTCTTCAAGAGAGCCCGTCAGCATGTGTATGGTTTCCTCGATGTTCGCTTCTATGTACAGCTCGTGATGCTCGGTACCAAACTGCCGCGCAACAAGCCGGGCGTAGTGCGCTTCGTTAAAGTCCGGGCTGGAGAAGCCAATCGAAAACGTTTTCACTGGGCGCGAGCTTATCCTTGCCATAAGCGCCACCATGATTGAGGAATCGACTCCGCCGCTAAGCAGCGCTCCGAGTGGAACATCACTGATCAAACGGATTCGAACTGCTTCAGCCAACTCGTGCTCGAGTTCTTCCAGGCATTCTTCCTCGGATTTGGGCTCATAGGTTCCATGATCCGGCAGATCCCAATACTTCTGGACGCAGACTTGTCCCCGCTCAAATTCGAGCAAGTGGCCAGGAGGCAACTTGTGGATGCGTTTAAAAGCAGTGTGCGGATCGGGAATGTAGCCGAAGTAGAAGAAGTTCAGCAATCCGTGATGGTCTATCTCATCAAGCTCGGGTGCAGCGGCCAATAACGCTTTGATTTCGGAGCCGAACACCAAGCGTTCGCTGCCCATGGCATAATAAAGCGGCTTTTTCCCGAAGCGGTCGCGCGCAAGCAGCAATTTCTGCCGTCGTTCATCCCAAACTGCCAAAGCAAACATCCCGCGCAACCTCTTCACACAATCCGCTCCATATTCCTCATATAAGTGGACAATTACCTCGGTGTCCGAATTTGTGTAGAAGCGATGGCCGCGCGCTTCAAGTTCCGGCCGCAGTTCTGGGAAGTTATAGATTTCGCCATTGAATACGACCCAAAGATCGTGGTCTTCGTTGTGGATGGGTTGGTGCCCCGTAGACAAGTCAATGATGCTCAACCGCCGCATTCCCAAGCCGGCGCGACCCTGCGCGTAAATCCCCTCATCATCCGGCCCGCGGTGCACAATTGTTTGACACATCCGATGGACGTCCACCCCGATAATACCTGCTATGCCGCACATAGGTTCCGCCAATTGAAAATCATTTCAACCAACTCTTTGGAGAACTGCAATTTCTCGATGCGACCCAAGATTTCCAATCCGCTTGTTCGGTGGCGGCCAATCCCTTTGCCACGAAGTCTCCGTGCCTCGTTCCGGTCTGTAGAGGGAACCGGCCGTTCGTTTGAGTTGCGAGTATCAACTTCATGGTCTGAATCTTCCAGAACTTGCCCGTTTGCGGTGCTCAACATACAAACTATTTTGCACAAGCTACCGCCATTGGAGTCCCAAATCCAGATCCCCAAAGCGCGACATGCGGTCAGAGACTCCGGCGTGATCATCCTTCCGACAACGGAGCGGACAGATCAGCCGTTATTTCGTATCCATTCCGTATCCGGCGTAGCTCGAATAAGCGCCGTAATTCATCTCTTCCTCGGCGCGGTTCAGCACTACACCAAGGAGATTCTTCCCGCGAAATTCCTGCAATGTCTTTTGCACTAGATCGTGTGCCGTCGCTCCTGCACGAATTACAACGATCACTCCATCGCATATTTCAGCCAGTACTCCGGGGTCGGACACTGCGAGAACAGGTGGCGCGTCCAATATGACCCAATCGAACGCCGGACCCGCATAATCGAGGAACCCTTTCAGCAGTCCATTAGCCAATAGCTCCGCAGGGTTTGGAACAGACGTTCCCGCCGGTATGAGAAAGAGCTCTGCCTTTGGATCCGCCTGGATGACGGAAAATTCGTCGGCCTTCCCGTTGAGATAGTCGCTCAATCCCGGCGCAGAAGGAGCCCCCATGCGTGTGTGAAGCCTCGACGCGCGCAGGTCCGCGTCAATCAGCAGAGCTCGCCGTTCGTGTTGACGGGTGATCGACAGCGCCAGATTCAGCGCCACGAACGTCTTTCCTTCTCCAGGTAAGGTGCTCGTCACCAGCAGAGTACGAATTGGATTTTTTTCGCGGTGTCGGTACAGGCGTGAGCGCAGGGTGCGAAACTGTTCAGCGCACGGAAGGAAAGATTGCTTCGCGGAGAAGACATCGTAGTCCGGGTCTAGATTCCAGCCCGGCTTGGCACACCGCCCCCGAAGGTCTTCAATCCGCAGACAGACCTCAGGTGTGGGCGCACCTCCCTGGCTTAGTGGATCTAGTGTCCCCGGAGCCGGAGGCTCTGCGACATAGTCGGCAAAATCGAGGGGGCCCACACCAGACGCGCGCCTGGTCGGCGACTTTTCGTCTTCTGCCTTCTTCAGAGCTTCATGAATACGGCTCATTGTTTCCCTTTCCAGGTGCCAAAGCCACAGGGGCAGGTTGGCAAAGTTCTTCCAGAACTGTGGCTAAATCGCGTAGCACCGTTTCCATCGAGGGAGAGCTTTCTGAGCCCCCCGAACTGCCAAGGTCCGCAATGGGTTCAATACTGTCCAGCTCAAATTCGCGTGCAACTCCGTCAACATGAGCGGCGGTGACGGGTCTTTGTTGATCGACGAAAGAGTTTATCAACGCATGTTCGCAAAGTACGTTGATCACTCGTGGGATTCCCCGTGCGTGGTGATATATACTTTCTATTGCTTCAGAAGAATAAATAGTCTCGCTGTTTGCTCCCGCGATTCGTAGGCGTTCTACGATGTAGCCTCGCGTTTCTTCCAGCGACAATGCGCTCGTCCGGCAGCGCACTGTAATCCGCTGGCGCAGCTGGCGTAATTGCGGAAGTCTAAGCTTTTCTTCGAGCTCCGGCTGGCCCGATAGCACAACCTGCAGCAGCTTCTCGGTCGAGGTCTCTAGGTTGGTCAGGAATCGGATTTCTTCGAGCACCTGAGGTGAGAGATTCTGCGCCTCATCCACGATCAATACTGCGGTTTGTCCCGTGCGGTACTGCTCCAGGAGCCAGCGGTTGAGCCGTATTAAGACTTCGCTCTTCCTCCGCGATTCGCAGGGGATCCCAAAATCGGCCATCAAACATTCAAATAACTCCGTGGTGCTAAGGCGCGTGTTGAATATGAAAGCGGTGGTGGCACGGTTGTGATGCAGCCAGTCGAGCAGCATGTTGAGCAGCGTGGTCTTCCCGGTTCCCACCTCGCCAGTCAGCAAGATGATTCCCTTGCGGCCCCGGATCCCGTAGGCCAGATTGGCAAGCGCCTCCTGCGTCCCCGGCGTTAAGAACAAATACCGCGGGTCGGGGTTTACATTGAACGGATTTTCTCGCAAGCCAAAAAACTTTTTATACATTTCTCTATTTCCAAGATGCTGCCGGCGAGCTATTTTCGACTCGCCTCGCTGACGTGCTTCCGTAGGTCCAGCTGCGATTCCTCTTCGCGTTCCTGGTCTGCGGGATTAAGGCTAGCGTCGGCACTCCGAGATGAACCTCGACGTCGCGGCTCGTCCGTATTGACTTGTCGCGAGACTCTGAGAAATGCGCTATCCCCACTCCCATTGCCAGCCCGGCACAGAGCCCACCAAGACCGAAAAGCGGACGGTTCGGGAAAGAAGGCCGTTCCGGCAAACTGGGCGGATCCAGCACGCGAAACTTTTCGGCTTGTTGATGGCTTTCCAGCTCGGTCGCCATTTGTGACTCGTTCCGCTTCTTGAGAAGGTCGTTGTAGAAGCCAAGCGCAGTTTGATAGTCTCGAGTTAACGCTTTGATTTCCTGCTGGATTACTGGGCTCGATTGCATCCGGCCCTGAAAAACCCTGATTTGCCGCTGAAGCTGCTGCTGCTCTTGCGTTTTTTGGGTGATGCTCATCTCCAGCTGATGCAGCTGCGCGCGCAGCTGCTGGATCTGCGGAGGTTCAACAACAATAGGAGCCCTGGATTTCTGATCGCTGCGCGCACTCTGCTCCTGTGTGGTCGTCTCTTGAATCTGCTTCTGTAACTGGGCAATTTCATGTTTGAGTACCAACACGCTTGGATGCTTGTCCGTGTATCTCCTTTGCAGCGACACAAGTTGGTTCTGCGCCTCGCTAAGTTGTTGCTCCGGCGTTTGCGGATTTCCGCCGTTCGAGGATGATTTCCATGCTGCGAGCTGCTGGTTCAATAGAGATTCGGCAAAGGCTTTTTCCTGCCTGGCCTGGTTGAGGCCCTGGGTAACGGCCTCGAGCTGCGGGGTCATGCCGCTCAGCAAGGTGAGATTGCTCTTTTCATCCTCGGGAAGTGCTCCCATGTACCGGCTCTGGAAGGAAGCTAGCTTGGCGTCCTGTTCGTCTAGTTTGGTTTTCGCTTCTTCCAGCTGTCTTGCTAGAAACTGAGTCGTATCCTCGGCCTGCTGTTGGCGCAGATGTATGTTTTGTTCCATAAACATCGTGGTGATCTCGGTGCAGACCTGTTGAGCCAGCCGCGCTTCGCTGAGGGTCACGTCCACCGTGAAACCGGGCAGGCTGCGCGATAATGTCCCGGGCATGGGGTTTAGCGGGGCCACTTTTATCGACTTTTTCAGCCGCTCTGTCAGAACTTCCATCGGGACGCGGTCAACATCCTTCTTGTACGGATTGAATTGCTGCACGAGGTATTGCAGCCGCGTGCGGCTGAGTATCTGTCCCTGCATGCTGGCTAACCGTTGGTTCACGTCTTCGCTGACTACAGGCTTAACGTAACTATCCGGTACGATAGGTTCTTCAACTAAGACCATCGTGTGCGACGTATATTGCGCCGGCAAAACTAGACACAGCAGATAGCCGGCGGCTGCTCCTAGGATTGCCGGAATAATGACCAGCCGGCGCCGCCGTAGTAGAAGTGCCCAGTAGTCCTCAACACTCAACTCGCGATGCACTGGCACTCCTTACTTTGCTTTCCCGATGCTGTCGCAAATCTAATGAACCGACTCTCCATCGGCAATCCGGCACGTTCCTGATATAAATAGGCGTAAACACCGCAAACGCACCTAAGGTGAAATCCCTGCAGTCGCATTGGGACGACGTTGTCGTCGGTTTCTGCACGAGCGTCTTGCTCAAAACTTGTTCTCATGCGGGCGATAGAAGAGGCCAATGGTGAATCGATTCCTGTCAAAGTCTGCTGAAAGCGGCACAGCTTTATTCACGCGCTGCCGCAGGTAGTTATACTCGGCATGCAAATTCAGGCTCTCCAACAGTGGATGTTCGATGGCCATTCCAACTGCTTGAGTGTCCACGGCACCCTTTCCAAGGGGTCTCTGAAGCGAGACGGACCTTGCATTCGAAGCCGTTATCGCTAGGTCCCATTTCCAGGTCAATCGCCGCCGTATCTCCGCGCCCTCGTAAGTATTCGTTACCGTCGTTAGTAACCCCCCGCCATCTGAGACCAGCCGGTGGGCAGTTAAACGAAAGACGGTTTGATTCGAACGAAGAGTTACGGTTCCACCCACGGCCGGGCCCCATTGTCTTGTTTTTAAGGGGATCAGGACGTTTCCTGGCTGGAGCGGATTGGTCGAAGCAATCAAAAACTGCCCGGTCGTGGTTGAGTACTGTGGTCCTGCGAACATGCTAAGGCTGACGTGCGGCCGAGCCTCCCACAAAACGGTGAGAAACCCGTTCTGTGTTTTGCTGTGCGACGCCTGGCTGAAGCGAAGGCTCTGGAACAGGTACTGTAGTCCCGCGGTGAAGTGCCTTGTCATCCGATACTGATAACTTGCGCCTCCCGTGTCGCTTTGTGTGTTGAAGAGGTTCGGAACAATGCCTGCCTGTCCGATCCCTGCGTTTGTGAAATGCCGAAACCCTTGGCTGCCGGAAACACTGAAGAAGCTACGCCGGCTTATCTCATACTCAGCCTCGCCCGCAACTTCATTAGCCAATTGCCGAGCGAACGGGGTAAGGGTTGTCGCATTCAAGTTGGAGGAACCGCCGGTCGGGAGAGAAAGGTCTTGGTTGGACCGCGGCTCCGGTATTCCGGCCATGTAGTCCAGGGAATCCTTCAAGTGGAAAAGAAGATGCTGGGAGGCGTGAAATTCGTTGTCAAAATCTAGGTGATGATCGAACTGATTCAAACCGTTGACCCTCCGATAGAGTAAAACGTTCGGACGGTACTCCAATCCCACTTCCCAAGCGGGCCGTTTGTTCCAGATCTTGAAGACGCCTCCTTCCTGAAACACATTGTCACTTTGCCGGTGTGCGTTATTCCCGAAAATATTGTCGTCCCAGGTCACCTCGCTGTGCAGCTCGGCGGCGAACCCGCTGCTTGCGGGTTGCTCGCTCGCGTAACGTGAATCGGCTTTAGGCTCCGCTGGAGACGGCGTTTCCTGCGCCTGAGCGGCAAGGGGGACGCCGGCCAATAGGAAGGCCGCAGCTAATTCAGCTAATGACACTTTCCCGCTACGCTTTGCCATGGTCCCTCACGGCACAATGACGGTGTCACCCGCCTGCAACTCGATGTTCTGCGAATCGTTCTTGCCTTGTGTCACCTCCTTGTAATTGAAAGGAAGCGTCACGGTCGTCCCCTGGGGCGTCCGCCGGAGCACGTGAACCTTGGTGACCCTGGCAAAATCGCGGAATCCTCCTGCCTGCGCCAAGGCATCCAGCACACGCGTGGGTCTGAGCAATGGAAATGATCCAGGATGCTGGACTTCGCCCATCACGTTGAATTGCCGGCTTTTCATCTCCTCCACGACCACAGTGACCTCCGCATCCTTGATGAATTCGTGGAGTTTTTCAGTAATAGCCGCTTGCAAGCTGTCTGGCATCATCCCATTGGCTTGTATCTCCCCAATCAGTGGCATGGTGATCTTGCCGTCCATACGCACCGGCACCTTCTGGGAAACCTCGGGCTCGTGCAATACATTGATGGCAAGTAGGTCGCCGGGCCCAATCACGTATCTCGAGTTTGCATTGGCAGGGTCGGATGGCGTGTTCGAGGGCGGGACACTCTGCTTGGACTGAACCCTCTCAGCTTGCTTCTGTGGCCGCGAACTGCTTTCCTGGCTTTGTGCGCCAGCCGCCGCAATTCCAAGAATAATCGCTGCAATGACGATCAGGTGGATGCGCATAGGACAAAACTCACGATTCATTTTTGCACCTCAATTGCTTGCTATCGGTTCGCACTCTGGAGCGCATTGCGGTTTGTCACCAGAGTGTAAGAACTTTAATTGCAAACCCACGCCAGCCTAGGAAGCTGCGCGCAATCCTACAATCCCGTGAGTACCCGAAACCCGAGGCAGGTAAATTCCCTAAGACCGCACCCTTCGGGGCTTGGTTGGTTGCGTTGCAAGAGGTTGTCAACCCGTATGCTTGCCTATGAATGGGACACCATCGGCTACCCCGGCTGGGCTTCCTATTGAAGGCAAGAACCCCGGGGCCCGTCTTAAAGGTCTGGAGATGTTCATGTCAGTTTCCTAACGATGGTCTGCCTCCATGGCATTGCTGAAAGGATCGCTGCTCGATGGACGCTTTGCCTGCGCTCGGAAAGACTGGATTTCGCTGCCAAGTGATTCGACATTATTTGTGCGGTCCTTGGCTAGGAGGTCGGTGCCCGCGCGAAGCCGGGTGCAAAACCTGCTCAAGAAAGTGGCGACTATGATCGGACTCGAACCCGCGGCAAGCATCAGGTGAACAGCCGGCGACGCGTGCTTCAGCCTCCCCGAGAGATAGCGATCTGCAAGGCTGCTCGAATCGTCTCAAATGAAGTGAGGTAGATCCCACCACGCAAGTGAGTGGGTTTATTCTCCTTTCCATCGAAATTGTTTCTGTCTTCCAACCAGAAGCTTAGTCGGCAACCCAACTGAGTCTTCGCTCTCATCCAAGGAATGCTTCGGTTCTTGAAGCGTGCGGGTTTTGACTTTGCCTTCGTCATTCTTGCTCCACTCGCTTTTTCAAGGTTTTCCACTTTCCCGCCCTGGAACCCCATCCCTTGAAGTCCGCTCTTCAACTCCGTAAGCACCAGACTTTTCAACAGCTTCCCGCTCCATTCGAATGATATCTAATAAATACATTGACAAGCGTACTACTTCCTGCTATTCTGTCTCGTGTTTGCCAAGCCCCAACCCGCTACCGTTAGCCGGACCCTAGCTCGTCCTACGATCCGCCGTGCCGCGTCGACTTCCTATCTTGGCTCGCGACCCTCTAACTCCTTTGCTCTCACACTTTTATCCAACCCCTACCCTCTAACCCCTATCGCATCAATCTTTTATAAAAACCTAGCGGGGGTGGGGGCCTCAAGTTTCCAATCCCCATCTCCTATTTCCTACACTTCGTTCCCCCATCCA
>WNFF01001454.1_pt1 | contig 28163 bp, 21 predicted proteins | sample 5400441 | NCBI WGS metagenome assembly WNFF01 (sample SAMN13153345, study PRJNA577476) | soil metagenome | isolation source: 120 cm saprolite under Douglas fir tree site 2 hole 3 replicate 1 | place: USA:California | collected 2015-04-18
GGGAGCGCCCTGCTGCAAGGGGTGGTAAACGTCATCGGAGATGGTAATGTTTTGCCCGAAGAGCTGCTTGCCCATGCGGTCGTTCAGGCAGGAGCGCTTGTCTTGCAGGGCGGTGGCGGCGAAATCGTCAAAGAGAAAGCCGACGAGATCTAGCACAGCGGCTGATTCGAGAATTACAGTGTAACGTCCGGGGGGAAGCTCTCGGGCGTTGACGGCGAGATGCGCTTTTTCACTGGCGCGCGCGGCGAGTTTCTGTGGATCGAAGGCGCGGACATCCGCGGAGTTGGCTTTGGCCCAGCTGGCGGCAGAGCCTTCTTGCACGGTGATGGAAAACTCGGAGTGCGTTTCACGATAGGCAGCAAAGAGGCTGCGAGAATTTCCCAGAGCGGACTGGCTCTGACCGTTGGAATAGATTCCGGCGGCGACTTGATCTTTCTTGACGGCCAAGTCACAGGCACGCCGGACGGCCAAGGCTCGCTCTTCGGCGGAGAGAGCGGCGGTCGGCTTGAGGAATCGGTTTACGGAGCGATAGCGCTGCTTTCCGGGCATGGGCAGGAGGCGCGGGTCTTTCGGCTGGCTGTGGGCGAGGGAGAGAGAGGCTTCGATGGCGGCCCGGAGGGAATCTTCATCGATGCGATTGGTGGTGGCGCGCGCGGTGCGGCCATCGGCGACGGTGCGAATGGAAACCGTCAGGCCGTGTTCGGCAACGTTCTGGTGAATGGCGTTATTGGCGAAACGCGTCAGAGCGCTGGCGACTTCGTCGACGTGGACTTCCGTTTCTTCGGCTCCAGTAGATTTCGCCAGACGAAGAACGGTATCGACGATGCGGCGAAGCTCGCGTTCGGGGAGAAGCTGCGCGGCCGTCGCGCGCTCTCCGATTGAGGCGTTCTTCGTTTTGGCGGCGGGTTTCATTGGTTCGAGAACGCCGTTCCGATACGCACATCGCGGAAACGCGCCGGGGAAGCTCCATGGCCCGTTCCCATCGTCTGCATGGGCTGGCCTTTTCCGCAGTTGGGTGTGCCCCAGAGCGTCCAATAATCGAACTTGCAGATGGCATCGCAGGAATTCCAGAACTCGGTAGTGATGCCGCTGTAGCTGGGATTCTTGAGCATGCGGATTTTTTTTCCGCCTTTGATCTCCCAGCCGATTTCGGTGGAAAATTGGAACTGGTAGCGGCGGTCGTCGATAGACCAGGAGCGATTTGTTTCCATGAGGATTCCGTCGTGGGTGTCGGCGATGAGGTCATCATAGTCCCACGTGCCGGGCAGGAGGCTGACGTTCGTCATGCGAATGATGGGGAGGCGGTTCCAGCTTTCGGTGCGCATGGTTCCGGAAGAGCGGTCCAAGCCGACGAGGTGCGCGGTTTCGCGATTCGAGAGATAGCCGCGGAATTTTCCGTCCTTGATGATGTCGGTGCACTGGGCGGGAACGCCTTCGTCGTCGTAGGCGAAGGTGCCGAGCCCCTGGCCGTGATCGAGGCGCGCGTCGGCGACGACGTTCACGATGTTCGAGGCGTATTTCAGCTTGTTCAACTGGTCGAGCGTGAGAAAACTGGTGCCGGCGAAATTCGCTTCCTGGCCGAGGACGCGGTCCAGTTCGATGGGATGGCCGATGGATTCGTGAATCTGGAGGCCGAGCTGGCTGCTGCCAAGGATGAGCGTGCCGATCTTTTCGGGGCATTGCGAGGCGGAATGAAGCGCGGCGGCTTCTTCGGCGATGACCGGGGCGTTTTTCAGCAGATCGAGGGATTCGACGAGTTCGTAACCTTGCAGGGAATGCTGGCCGCCAAAACTATTGGGATAAGAGCGCTTTTGAATTTCTTCCTTTTGAAAAGAAGTGGCGGCGATTCCGCAACCGGAAATCACTTTGCGCTGGTGAATGCGCGAGCCGATGCTGGAGGCGAACCAGGAATCGATTTTGCGGAATTGCATGCCGGTTTCGGTGAGGGTGACGCCTTTGACGCGGCGCATTTCGGCGTCAGCCGTGAGAAGAAGGCCGAGCTGCGTTTCGAGGGGAATTTCGAAGGGGTCTTTGCGGAAGGGGCTTTGCCAACTGTCCACGTAAGGTTTTTCAGGGGCCATCACGACTTCGCTGCGTTTTGCCAGGGCTGATGCTTTCGCAATGGAAACGGCCTGCGCCGCGCAAATGGCCACGCCTTCGCGGGTCAAGCGATCGGTGGAGGCGAAGCCCCAGGCTCCGCTCGCCAGGACGCGAATGCCGAGGCCGATCGATTCACTTTGCGAGAGTGTGCCGACCTGGCCGTTCTTGGTGGTTAGGTCGCGCTGGCGCAAATGCATGACACGGACATCGCCGTAAGCGGCGCCTCGCAGCTTGGCGGTGTCTAGAGCGTTTGTGCAGAGATCCCACATGGGTGTGCTTCAGAGTGAAAAAAGTATCAGAAAATGTGACTGGACGCAGCTACCGTTGCGAGTCTCTGACGGAATCCGGCCTCGACGGTAGGAAAAGCGGTGGCGAGCCGCCGCACTCCAGATTACGTCCCTTCTTGCCAAGAAGCGAGGTAGCGCTCCTGCTCGGAGGTGAGCTTGTCGAGACGGTGGCCCATGGAGTCGAGCTTGAGGCGAGCGATTTCCTTGTCGAGATGCTCGGGAACGACGTAGACCTGGGGCTTCAGAGTTTTGTAATTCGCGCGGAGGTATTCGGCGGAGAGAGACTGGTTGGCGAAGCTCATGTCCATTACGGAAGCGGGATGGCCTTCGGCGGTGGAAAGATTGACGAGGCGGCCTTCGGCGAGCAGGTAGACCTTGCGGCCGTCCTTCAACTGATATTCGTCCACCATCGGGCGAACTTCGCGCTTGCCAGTGGACATTTTTTCCAGGGCCGGGATGTCGATTTCCACGTTGAAGTGGCCGGAGTTGCAGACAATCGCTCCGCCCTTCATTTTTTCAAAATGCTCGGCGCGGATGACGCTCTTGTTGCCCGTGACGGTAATGTACACGTCGCCTTCCTTCACCGCTTCGGCCATGGGCATCACGCGGAAGCCGTCCATGGCTGCTTCGATGCCCTTCACTGGATCGATTTCCGTGATGATCACGTCGGCGCCGAGACCTTTAGCGCGCATGGCGACGCCGCGGCCGCACCAGCCGTACCCGGCAACAACCACCTTCAGGCCAGCGAGGAGCACATTAGTGGCGCGAATGACGCCGTCAATGGTGGACTGCCCGGTGCCGTAACGGTTGTCGAAGAAGTGCTTGGTCATGGCATCGTTGACGGCGATGATGGGGTACTTCAGCGTGCCGTCCTTGGCCATGGCGCGAAGGCGGATCACGCCGGTGGTGGTTTCTTCGGTTCCGGCGATGACGTTGGGAACGAGGTCGGTGCGCTTGGTAAGCAGCATGGTGACGAGGTCCGCACCGTCATCCATGGTGAACTGCGGCTTGTGCTCGAGGGCCGCGCGGAGGTGCGAATAGTAGGTCTCGTTGTCTTCGCCTTTGATGGCGAAGGTCGGGATGTTGTAGTCGCGATTCAGCGAGGCGGCGACTTCGTCCTGCGTGGAGAGCGGATTGGAGGCGCACAGCACGGCATCGGCGCCGCCGTCGCGCAAGGCGATCATGAGATTTGCGGTTTCGCTGGTTACGTGCAGACAAGCGGAAACGCGCAGGCCCTTGAGCGGGTGCTCCTTAACGAAGCGCTTGCGGATGGATTCGAGCACGGGCATCTGCTGGGCCGCCCATTCGATCTTGCGCTTGCCGGCATCGGCAAGGCCGATATCCTTCACATCACCTTTTTTCAGTTCAGCGATTGCCAAAGTCTTGCTCCTCAGTTTGGATTTCCTTCGAGAACGGAGTGGACAGGAGCACTCCGCCAGCGGCCCGGGGAAGACGGGCCTGTTCGAGTCGCTTCACGGGGCTTAGGCCCGCGCCCCGACTTCCACGGTCGCGGCTGCGCCGAGGCCAGCAGCCTTGCGGAGGGCATCCGCGCGGTCCGTGCGCTCCCAGGTGAATCCGGCGCTGCTGCGGCCGAAATGGCCGTACGCGGCGGTGGCCTTGTAAATCGGACGGCGCAGGTCGAGCGTTTCAATGATGGCCTTGGGCGTCAGCTTAAAGAATTCGCGGATCAGGGCGGTGATTTTTTCTTCGGGTATCGCGGCAGTGCCGAAGGTTTCCGCCATGACGGAAACCGGCTCGGCGACTCCGATGGCGTAAGCCAACTGCACTTCCGTTTTCCGCGCCAAGCCCGCGGCTACCACGTTCTTCGCGATGTAGCGGGCCATGTAGCAAGCCGAGCGATCCACCTTTGAGGGATCCTTGCCGGAGAAAGCGCCGCCGCCGTGACGGCTGTAGCCGCCGTAGGTGTCGACAATAATCTTGCGGCCGGTCAAACCGGCGTCGCCCATGGGACCGCCGATGACGAACCGGCCCGTGGGATTGATGTGATATTTCGTTTTGGCATCCAGCATGGAGGCGGGAATGATCGGCTTGATGACGTGCTCGGTGACAGCGTCGCGCAGGTCGGTGTTCGAGACCTTCTCGCTGTGCTGCGTGGAGATCACCACGCAAGCGACGCGCTCCGGACGGCCGTTGCGGTATTCGATGGTGACCTGCGACTTTCCATCGGGCCGGAGAAAATCAACTTTATTGGCTTTGCGAATCTCGGCGAGGCGCTGCGTGAGGCGGTGGGCGAGTTGGATGGGCATGGGCATCAGTTCTTCTGTCTCATCGCAGGCAAACCCAAACATCAAGCCCTGGTCGCCCGCTCCGCCGGTGTCCACGCCCATGGCGATGTCCGGCGACTGGCGCTTCACCGTGCACACGACGGCGCAGGTATCCGCGTCGTAGCCATACTTGGCGCGATCGTAGCCGACGCCACGAATGGTATTGCGAACGAGTTCGTCATAGTCGACGTGAGCAGTCGTGGTGATTTCACCGGCGACGACGGCAATGCCCGTGGTCACGAGCGTCTCGCAAGCGACACGGCCCCTGGGGTCGTGCTTCAGGACCTCGTCGAGGACGGCGTCAGAAATCTGGTCGGCAATTTTGTCCGGATGGCCCTCGGTAACGGACTCCGACGTAAATAGGAAGTTGCGTAAGGCTTCGCTCAAACTGATTCTCCTTCATAGCTTGCGGGGGACATCGCGGCAAACACCCCTGCGTATGCAGTACCCTGCTGAACCTTACAAAATTACCACTCGCGCAGGGAAGAATCAACGGATTGATACCGAGCTGCTTATTAGCGCGCTGAACGGTCGAAATCCGGCCCTGAACGGCAAGCGGATGCATTGAGCCGGCAAGGACTAGGCGGCGTCCGAATCGTCCTCGGGTTGGACCTCGAGCTTTCCTTTGGTCTTTTTGGCCATCAGGTAGGAGCGGATGAAGGGGTCGAGGTCCCCATCCATCACGCGGTCCACGTCGCCGACTTCGAATTTTGTGCGGTGGTCCTTGATGAGGCGGTAGGGCTGCATCACATAGGAGCGGATTTGGCTGCCGAAGGAGATGTCCAGCTTGCTCTCGTCGAGTTTGTCGGTGTGCGCCTGGCGCTTTTTGATTTCTTCATCATACAAGCGCGAGCGGAGCATTTTCATGGCCATCTCGCGATTCTTGCCCTGGCTGCGCTGCGCCTGGCACGCCACCACGATATTGGTTGGAAGATGGGTGATGCGGACGGCGGTCTCCACTTTATTGACGTTTTGCCCGCCTTTGCCGCCGGAGCGGAAGGTGTCGACGCGCAGGTCTTCGGGACGGATGTTGATCTCGATGCGGTCGTCGATCTCCGGAATCACGAAGACGGAAGCAAACGAAGTGTGGCGCCGGGCAGCTTGATCGAACGGGGAGATGCGCACCAGGCGATGCACTCCGGTTTCGCCCGCGAGGAGGCCATAGGCATTTTCGCCGGAAAATTGAATCGTGGCCGACTTGAGGCCCGCCTCTTCTCCCGGCGTCTCATCGAGGACTTCGGCGGCCATGCCACGGCGTTCCGCCCATCGCAAGTACATGCGAAGAAGGATGGAGGCCCAATCCTGCGACTCGGTCCCGCCCGCCCCAGGCTTGATGGTCATGATGGCGTTGAGATGATCGGTTTCTCCCGAGAGGAGCGTTTTGGTTTCGAGATCGGAGATGTAGGCGTCGGCGGCGTTGAGCTCGCGGTCGAGATCTTTGAGCAGGTCGTTCTTTTGCTCGACGTTGGTTTCTTCCTGCGCGAGGTGGATGTACGTCTCGATGTCGCCGGAGATGGAAGTGAGCTTCTCGTCGGCGGCGATTTGTTCTTCGGCACGCTTGCGTTCTCGGAGAACGCCCTGCGCGGCTTCTTGATTGTTCCAGAAATCGGGGGCGGCGATGCGGGCTTCGAGAGTTTTCAGGCGCTCGCGGTACTGCGGTGCGTCAAAGATAGCTCCGCACGAGAGTGATGCGCTGCTTTAGTCCTTCATAACGATGCTGGAGGTCTTCGAGAATCATGCGTTTAACGGAAAAACGTCCATGAGAGGACGGACGTCACTTTGCCTTTCGAAAAGTTGCCGCCACTAGAATAACGGAAACCAGGACGCAGAGCCAGGCGAACCAATCGCCGAAACGGGTGTAAATCGTCTCGTCAGCACGAAAATCGTAGGGAAGATCGGCGGCGGCGCGCACATCGGGCGGAAGCGGCCTGAACATGCGGCCGTAGGGATCGACGGAAACGGTGAAGCCGTTGTTCGTGACGCGCACGAGCCAGCGGCGGTTTTCCACGGCGCGCACGCGAGCGTTGCGAAGATGCTGCTCGGCGGCGGCGGAGCGACCGAACCATCCGTCGTTCGAAATGTTGATGAGAAGCTGCGCCCCACCGGCGGCGAAGCGGCGCACTTCGCCGGGGAAGATCGCTTCGTAACAAATAAAAGCGCCGAAGGTACGGCCGGGCGAGAGCTGCCCCACGACGTACTTGTTTCCTTTGTGGAAGCCACCGACTTCGCTGGAGACGCTGGTGACCACGCGATGGATCAAAGGAAACGGCTCGTACTCGCCGAAGGGAACGAGATGAACTTTGTCGTAAACGAAGACGCGCTGGCCTTGGGGGTCAAAAAGCAGGGCGCTGTTGTAGGGCAAGAGACTGCCGTGGGGCGCCGCGTCCGAGGGGTCCACCGGTGGCCTCCATTCGATGGCTCCTGCGAGGAATGAATGCCCGAAGCGGATCGCGAGCGTCGAGGCAATTTTTGCGAATTGCGAGTCTTGAAAGGAGAATGGCGCGGGCGCTTCCGGCCAAATAAGAAGGTCCGGTTTCTCCGCCGAGGGGGCGAGGCTGAGGCGTGAGATTTCTTCGAGGTCGGCGGCGTGGGCCTGAAACCAATCGGCGGGGTAACCTTCGACTTCCGGGAAATTGAGCTGCACGGCGCGGGCGAAGTGGCGAGCTTGCGGTTGTGGCACAAGACGCGGACCAGCCAAAGCCACGCTCAAAAGGATTGCCGCTGCAGCGGTGGCGCAGGCGATCCGCTTGCCGAGTGGCTGAGACTGCGATGAGATCGTCCACGCGAGCAGTGCGTTGAAACCCGCCACGAGAAAGGAGAGTCCGTAGATTCCCGTGATTGTCGTGAGCTGAACGAGCCCCAGATTCGCCGCCGCAGGATAACCCAGCAAGTTCCAAGGAAAACTTATCTCCGGCGTCTGCGCGCGGATAAATTCGAATGTCACCCAGATGAATGGCGCACCGAGGCATGCCAGCTCGATGCTTCGGCGAGACAGCCGATGAACTCCCCATGCGAAAGCGCCAAAATGAATTCCCCAGACAATGGCGATCAGCAGCAAGACACCCCAGCCGCCGGCTATCGAAAGGCCGCCGTGAACGGTGAGAACCGTCGCGATCCATGGCGCCGAAGTCAGGGCAAAAAGCAGCCCGTGAAGAAATCCGCACCCAAACGCCACGCGGGGCGGGGCGCCAAAAATTGATAAGAGGAGAATCGCAACACAAATCCAGGAATAGATACTGAGATAGAGACCGGTGTAGGAAAGTGAAAGCGCGGCGCCGGAGGCCACGCCCATGATGAGACGCAAGCCTGCGGGAATTTCCTCACCGGCCCGCGGACGAAAATAGGTGAGCCAACTGGCCCGAGGCATCAGTGTTTCACGATGGCTTTGAAACCCGCGCCCTCGAGGCCTTTCCTGGCGGCGTCGGCGGCTTTCGAATCAGCGTACGGGCCGACTTGCACGCGGTAATATTTGTCGCCTTGCGGAGAAAGAACGAACGCGGGAAACTTTTCCTTCTGCAAACGGTTGGCTAGCTCTAGCGCGTCCGCTTCTTTTCTCAGGGCCGCCACTTGGAGCGTGTAGGCGCCGGCTGGAACGTGCGGCGCGTTCACAGTTCTCGAGGAACCGGCGGCGGTTCTCGGAGGTGTTATGCTCTTCACGAGTATCGGCGCATTTTTCCGCGCCGGCGCCGGTGCGGAGACCACCGGCTTCAAATGGTCTTCAGTTTTCTTAGGCTCGCCCGCGTGATAAAACTCCCAATCCGAATTTGGCGGCGCGGGCGAGTCCGTCGGCGTGGCGGCAGGAGCGGGAGTGTTCGCGCGCTTCGAAACCGCGTCCTTCTTGGGAAAAACGGAATTCCCCGGCTTCCTGAAAAAGTCAGTAGCGGCGCGCACCGGGCCATCGATTTCGTTGCGCCCCATGACGTAGCCGAGCGTGAAAAATACGCCCGAAAACAGCAGCATCAGCATGAACAAGCCGATGACATGCCGGCTTTCCAGTACACGCTCGCCAGCGCCCCCTCGTTTTCCTCCAGAAGCCATTCTTACCTTCGCGGCCCCCCTAAATTGCTAGTCCACTGATTAATGATATCGATGGGCAGGGGAAACACAATCGTTGTGTTCTTCTCGACACCTATCTCCGTGAGAGTTTGAAGGTAGCGGAGCTGAATCGCGGAAGGCTGTGTTTCCAGAACTTTGGCGGCATCGGCGAGTTTTTGCGAGGCTTCGAACTCTCCCTCGGCGTGAATAATTTTTGCGCGGCGTTCGCGTTCGGCTTCCGCTTGCTTGGCGATGGCGCGCTGCATTTGCTCGGGAATGTCGACCTGTTTGACCTCGACTTTGGAAACCTTCATGCCCCACGGTTCAGTGTCGGTGTCGAGAATGATCTGGAGCTTGGCGTTGACCTTGTCGCGCTGCGAAAGGATTTCATCGAGTTCGAACTGTCCGACAACGCTGCGAATGGTAGTCTGCGCGAGCTGCGAAGTCGCGTAGGTGTAGTTTTGCACTTGGGAAAGGGCCATGTCCGACAACGCTGCGAATGGTAGTCTGCGCGAGCTGCGAAGTCGCGTAGGTGTAGTTTTGCACTTGGGAAAGGGCCAGGTTGGCGTCGACCACGCGGAAGTAGCAAACCGCGTTGACCTTCACCGACACGTTGTCGCGCGTGATGATGTCCTGCGGCGGAACGTCGAGCGTCTCAATGCGCATGTTGATGCGGTAAAGCGTTTCGATCGGCCAAAAAACCAGATTTATGCCGGCGCTCTTTGCCTCGGGTATCAACCGTCCTAGCCGAAGCACCACGCCGCGTTCCCATTCCTTGATGATATAGATCGAATTCCAGAACCAGATCAGCACCAGGCCGACGATCAGCGCCACTCCGATAAAACCAATTTCCATGTTTTCCTCCTGAACGTGAGAATTCCTATTTCGCCGCTGAAACAGCCACATCGGCCGGCTCAACGTAAAGTTTCAGTCCTTCGACTCGCAAAATCCGGACCGTCTCGCCTTCCTGCACAGGCCGGGAAGACTCAGCCCGCCACAATTCGCCATGCACGCGAATCATGCCAACCGCGCCCGCTGGCAGCTGCGCCATCGCGACGCCGTGTGCGCCGATCAATTCTTCCTTTCCCGTCGCCGATTTCCATTTTCGCGAGCGCAGGACCAGCCGCATGAGAACCACGGCCAGTATCGCGAACGGCACCGTGCCAGCCAGCGCCACGCCAACACTCACTCCTCCAGGCGTGAGCGGCGACCGAATCAGAAAGATCGCGCCAAGAAACATCGAAACTACTCCGCCGAGGGCTAATACGCCATGACTCGGAGCTTTCGCTTCGAGCACGAAAAACGCCAGAGCCAGCAGAATCAGGAACACGCCCGCAAGATTGATGGGCAGAAAATTCATGGCATACAGCGCGAGAATCAGGCAAATACCGCCGATGACTCCCGGAGCGATCGCTCCGGGATGCGTGAACTCCGTGTAAACGCCAAGAACGCCGAGAATCAGAAGCACGAAGAAAATATCGGGTTCGACAATGCGGGCAAGAAATTTCTGGCGGGCCGAGAGTTCAAATGGCGTGCGCGCGGCGTTTTTCAGGGAGAGCTTCGTCTGGGCGCCGTCGAACCGCGTGATGGTCCGGCCATCTAGTTGCCGTAGCAGTTCATCCGGCGAACTCACGATCAGATCGATCATCTTACCTTCCAACGCTTCCTTGTCGGTAAAAGCGCTGCCGTCGGTGATGGCCTTCTCCGCCAGCACCGGGTTGCGCCCGCGTTTCTCCGTGAAACTTCGCAGAAACGCCGTGGCATCGTTGTTGATCTTCTTTCGAAACGCATCATCAATCTGCATGGGCAGAAAACCACCAATGGCCATGACCGGCGTGGCCGAGCCCGTATGTGTCCCCGGCGCCATCGCGGCGATATCCGCGGAGAGGAGAATGTAGAAGCCTGCAGAAGCTCCGCGCCCGCCTGTCGGCGAAACGTACACGGCGACAGGCACCGGCGATGCGAGGATGTGCTGGATCATGTCTTGCATCGAAGTACTGAGCCCGCCCGGTGTGTCCATAGTGATCAAAACAAGAGACGCGTGACGGTTCGCCGCGTCGGCGAGTCCTTCATCGATGTAGGTGGCCAGGATGGGATCAACTACGCCATCGAGCCTCAATTCAAGAACGAGCGGACCGGACGAGTGTTCGTCCGCCGCGACTGTGGGCATCAGGAGACAAATCGCGCCAGCACACAAAACGCAGAGAAACAAAGAGACCCCAACCAATTGGGCGCGCTGGACATAAAAGGAGCGTTTCCTCTCTTGGAACCAATCACTCATGGCGCACCTCCGCCGGGTTTCTTCTCGCCGGGCTTGGCGTTCTGCAAATGTTCGAGCAGTTGCTTGGCCTCGGCATAATTCGGCGCCAGCTTCAGCGCTCTCTCGATTTCCGACCGCGCGAGATCCGGCTTCTTCTGCTCGAGGTAGATTTTCGCCAGCATCGTTCGAACGACCGCGGAATCACGCACTTGCAGAGATGCCTGCAATTCTTTCACGGCCTCGTCCATCTTGCTCTGGCGGCGGTCAATTTCACCGAGTCCGCGGTGGGCCGCGGGGCTGCTGGGATCTGCGGCCAGGACAGCGCGAAATTCCTTCTCGGCGGCATCGGCATGCCCTGCGGAGAGCTCCTGGCGGCCGCGCCGCAGGTGCATCATGGTCGCGTCATACGCGGAAGCCGACTCCGGCACGCTCGCGAGAGACTCCGCCGATTCAATCTCCGCGCGAAGGGCCGTCGCGTCGAGCTCCGTCTTGAGGCGATTCAGCTTCGATAGGGTTTCGTTCTTCGCGTCCAGATGGATCGCAGGAAGTCCGTTGGGTCCAAAAGTTTCGTTGGCCGCTTCCCGTTCCTGATCGGCTTCGGTCTGATTGCCAGCCATTTGCAGGGAAAGAATGAGCAGTGCGCGGTCTTCGGCACTGTCCGGCTCGCGCTCCGCCGCTTCGCGAAAATATCCAGCCGCCGCGGCGGGATCATTGGTTTGCAGCGCGAGAAGGCCGAGATTGAAGGGATAGTCGTCTTCGCCGGGAGCCAATGCGGCCGCGCGGAGCAAATCGGCCTGCGCCGCGGCGGTTTTGCCCTGCCGCGCCCGCGCAATCGCTAAATCATTCAGAATTTCCGGCAGGTCCGCTCCGGAAACCATGTTGTTCTTCAAGGCTTCCTGCAACGATGTGAACGCTTCCTCCGCGTGATCCGGCTGATTCTGGAGCACCCGGCAGACTCCCGTGGCGAACACGGCTTCCACATAGCGGTCGTGGGTCTTTGGCACGCGCGCGTACCACGGGAGCGCGGAGTCGCAGTCGTGCTTCGCGAAATAGGCCTCGCCGAGCGCGAAGTCGGGTTCCGGCCAGTCCGGTTCGAGGCGCGCCGCTTCCCGCAGTTCACGCAAACGCGCGTCATCTTCGCCGGCCAGCAATCCGCGAACGTAGTGTTCGAAAGCATCAAGGCGCAGCGGGCGCTGAAGTTTCGTGAAGCCGGCCAGGGTGAGCGCGAAGTTGCGGTCGTTGGCGGAGAGCGTGCGCCAAATCAGCCGCGCGTGCATGTCCATGAGCGAATCGAGCGAACCGCTTTCCCGCAACGCCGGCAGCAAGCGCGCCGCACTCACCTTTAAGACGCGCGTCTCGATGGTGAGGGATGAACCATTCGCCGTGAATCTGCCAAAAACGACAAAATCCGCGTCCAGGTCTTCGGCAAAATGAAGCATCGTCGCGCGGCTGAGTTTCGAGGAACGCGGCAGGCCGTACTGTTCCAGCTCGGCAAGCCGGCCTGCGTGCGAATACACCTGCTGGCCCGCCGCCGAAAGCCGCTGGATCGTCAACTCCTCAAGGCCCTCGCCGAGCCAATCCATTCGTGGAGAAGCTCCCGCATTTTCAAACGGAAAAACCAGATAGATTCCCTTTTGAGAGGCCGCGACCGCTCCAGCACGAGGAGGGGAAGGCGGTTGTTGCGCGGCAAGCGAAGCGATTCCAAAGACGGAGAGAACGATTGGTAAGACCAGATAACGCGCGCTGAAGAAAGGGCGCTCCATGTCTGTTGCATTGTAGCAGACACGCGGGCGGGTTTCGCACTCGACATGCGAAGCTCGTCTGATATGGCGGAATCGAAACCGTTCAGGGCTGCGTGCCGTCGGGCGGCTTGGGAGCGAGAACCTCTTGGATCGCGGGATCCTGTAAAACCGCAGCAAAAGAGGGATCGAATTTCACGGCCGACAGCTCTTTGTAGCCTTCGTCTTTAGCCTTCCGCAGGTAAATTACGCAGCGCTCGAGATTACCCGCCTCCGCGAACGACTTGGCGAGCAGGAAATAGAATCGCCCCCGGTCGCCCACGGTGCGGTCCTGCAGAACCGATCCGCTCCTCGAGCTGTTGTGCTCGAACAGTTGCGGATCCAAAGCCAGCGCCTGGCGGAACGAGGAGATGGCCTGCTCATATTTTTTGTCGCCAAAGTAGGCATAGGCAAGGTTGCTGTGCAGCACGGCCATGTCGCCGCGAATATCGATCGCTTTTTGATACGCCTTGATGGCCCGGCCATACTTCTTCCGCTGATACCAAATGGTCCCGATGTTGTTCCGCGCATCGGCATAAGAAGGATCAACCTTCGACGCGCGTTCGTAATACTTCAGCGCCGGCCCCAAAGCGGCCTGCTGGTGCAGCGCGATCCCAAGCTTATTGAGATACACCGGATTCCGCGGGTTCTGGTCGGCAAGCCGCTTATAGGAAAAAGCCGCCTCACGATAGTCCTTGCGCGCCATGTAAAGATCGGCAAGCTGTTCATCGCTCAGCCCCGGCTTCACGACGATGACGGAGGATTCCGCCGGCGATTGTGCCGGCGCCTGGGCCTGCGACTGCACGGCCCGCGGCGCCACCGGCGCTCCCGGAGTCTCAACGAAAGTTTGTCCGGCAGAGGATGTCGAAACAGTGAGGAGGAGGACGACAGCAGGAAACGCCATTCTTGTCCTGATCATGGCGGATCTCCCTTCTCCGGCTTAGGCTTAGCCTGGTCGGGTTCCTTCTTCTTGCCCCCAAAGATACCAAAAATCTTCTGTAAAGGGTTCTTTTTCTTTTCGCCGGAGTCCGCGGTAGCACCGGCCGGGCTCTGCCCGGTGGCATTCGGCGGCCGGTTTGGATCGTTGGGAGGGATGGGCTGGCCATTGGCGTCCGTCTGCGGCGTTTTGGGCTCACCCCCAAATACGCGGGAGAGGACAGATCCAGTGGAAGTGACGAGGTTATGGCCTCCGTGAATCTCGCAGAACACAGTCGGCGCCGAGCCTGCCACGTAGACCTCTTCCCGGGTAGTGGGGCAGTTAGGCGTGGCAAGTTGCAGCGTCTCCGGATCGATGAGCACGGACTGCACTCCGTCCGGCATCGTAAAATCTTTCACGTCCCGGTATTGCGCGAGCGACGTGGCGCGCGTCATGAAATCCGCCCAGATCGGCGCCGCCACCGCGCCGCCGGGCAGTCCCAGGTCTCGATTGTCGTCGAACCCAATCCAGATCACACAAAGAAGATTCGAAGTAAATCCCGCGAACCAGCCGTCGCGAGAGGTCCCCGTCTTTCCGGCCGCCGGCAGGGTAAACCCGCGCGCCCGGACGCCCGCGCCCGTGCCCCGGTTCAGCACGTCTTTCAGCAGGCTGTCCACGAGAAACGCGACGCGTGGATCCAGCGCCTGGTGCGTTTGCGGGGTGAACTTTTCAAGGGTCGTGCCGTCGGCGTTGATGACGCTGTGCAGAAACTGGGGCTCCGCCCGCGTGCCGATGGTGGCAAACGTGGTATAACCCGCGGCAACGTCAACCGGAGTCATCTCATAAGCGCCGAGAGCGACTGCCGGGGTGGGCTGAATGTTCGTGCCGAGGCCCATCTTTCGCGCCACTTGCACCACCCGTCCGTAGCCGATGAGTTCCGCGAGTTTGACGGTCGCGACGTTGAGGGAATTGGTCAGCGCGTCCCGCACGGTCACGCGCCCCATGAATCTTTCGCCGTAGTTGTTCGGCGTGTATTCCTTGCCGTCGAACTCAAAGGTGGTCGGCTCATCGTCGATCGTCGTGGCGGGCGTTATGACCGGTTGCACGCCGTCAACGGCATTGTCAAACGCCGCGGCATAGACGAAAGGTTTGAACACCGAGCCCGGTTGGCGGCGAGCCAGCGCATGATTGAGCTGGCTCTGCCCGTAGTCCCGGCCTCCGATGACCGCTTTGATTTCCCCCGTCCGCGGGTCCAGCGCGACCAGTGCCACTTGCGCCTGCGGAGGCGGCTCGGTGCTGCCTTTCTTAGCCAGTTCCCGCCGCCACTTCTCGTATTTCTTCGCCAGCAGCAGGTCCACATTCTTCATCCCGGCATCGATGGCGGCAGCGGCGGCGTGCTGCAGCGCGGGATCCAGCGTCGTATAAACGCGGAAATTTTCGTTGAGCAGTTCGTTTTCGGAATACTTGTCGAGCAGGTGGTCTTTCACCATGTCGACGAAATAGGGCGCTTCACTCCCCGAAATCGAGGTACGGATAATCTTCAGCGTCGCGCGCTTCGCTTCCTGAAGATCTTCCTCCTTGATGTATTTGTTCTCGAGCATCTGAGTCAGCACGCGATCGCGCGCCTGCACTCCGCGCTCCGGGTGACGGTCCGCCGAAGAATAATAATTCGGCGCGCGAATGATCCCCGCGAGGTACGCGCACTCCGGCAGCGCCAGCTCCCGCAAATCCTTTCCGAAGTACGCCACGCTGGCTTCCGAGAATCCGCGAATGCCGAAGCTCCCGCGGTTGCCCAGGTAAACTTCGTTGGCGTACAGCTCGAAGATTTGCTGCTTGTTGAAGCGCTGCTCCAGCTCGATGGAAATCATCGCTTCAGACAGCTTGCGCCGCCAATTACGGTCCGTCGACAGAAAGAACGTGCGCGCCACTTGCATGGTGATGGTGCTGGCGCCCTGGTAGTGCTGGCTGCTGTGCCGCAGGTCGGCCCACGCCGCTCCCACGATGCGGATGAAGTCAAAGCCGCCGTGCTCGAAGAAGCGCTTGTCCTCGGCCGAAAGAATCGCGTCCACCAGCATCACAGGCAAATCGTCGTAGCGCACCGGCCGCCGCTTCTCCCTCGCGCTGTCGAAAAGATTGGTGATGAGTTCCGGTTCGATTTCCGCGGTATCCAATTCGGCTCCGCCGGCGAGCGGCTTTATCGAACGAACGCTCTTTCCCCGGAATTGCACCGCCAGCGCATTGCTCCCCGCAAAATAGGAATATTTCGAGGGCCGGATATCGACGGTGTTGGCCTGCAGAGTGAATTGCCCGACGGCATTTTCATCTTGAATGGGGCGATATCCCACGCGCGTGAGATACGCGGTCAGGTCTTCCGGTCCCCAAGCCTGGCCCGCGGAGATATGTTCAGGCGCGGAGAAAATCTGCGTGCTGTTTTGCAGGACATTGCCGGAGAGCCGCGCATCGATCATGCGCGAGTACTTCATGTAGTAGTAGGTGAAAACACCGCCGGCGGTCAGAAAGATGGCGAAGAGGGTGCCCAGGATCGCCAGGCCGATTTTCGAGGTAAAGAATCCCTTTTTAATGAGGATGCGCAAGTATTAGCTCCCGAGGGCTGAACTTCCATTCTCTCGCAACACCGCACTCTGGGAAAGACGGTGTTCCACGCTGCCGGGTTGCCAACGAAAAATCGGAATCGCGCATCCGCGGGAACGCGCCTTCAGAAAAGTGATTTGTTCTCGCTGGACGGAGAAAAATGAAGCTCCGTGCGGTAAACCAGCAAGTCCACCGGAACGGTGTATTCCATCGAGATCTTCACGATGGAGTTGTTTGAGACCACTTTGATGGATTCACGGTTCACCGGAATATCCAATTCCTGCACGACTTTGAAAATTTTCTCGCGAACCTGCTCTTCCGTGTAGTGATTCACCACTGAGAAGCGCGCCTGCTCCTGCATTTTGTCGGAAAGCTCATAATTCGATACGTAGGCTGGCACGATTTTGACCGCGCAATAGATCGCGAACACGATGACCACCAGCACCACTATGGCTTTGAGCTTGCCCTCCCCGCTCTCGGCCCGGCGGTGCGCCGGCGTGCGGCGATCTCGAATACTTTCTGGATGCACTAGATTCTTCTCCCCGGTCCGTTCACGCCGCAGCGCCTCCGCGGCCGCAACGAAATAGCCTGATTTGTCGGCTTCTTAACGCTAACATCCGCGCGAAAGGGTGTCGAGAAATTGCGGCGGGACATGTTCCCGGAATGAAACGGGCCTAGTAAGCCCTGGCGAAGATCGCACGCGAAGAGGCGGGCTGGCCACAGTAGACGCAAATTCCGCTTCCACCCTCCTGCTCCAGAGGGATGCAACGCATGGTGGCCCGGGTTTCTTCCTTGATTTTGGCTTCACAATCGGTGCTACCGCACCAGAAGGAGTAGGCAAAGCCATTCTCGACGGCTTTCTTCAAGTCCTCATACGTTTTCGCATCGTGCGTGTTGCTCTTGCGGAAAGCCAAAGCCTTGTCGTGCAGCGATTGTTGTATTTCCGCCAGCAGCTTCTCGATGGTAACGGGCAGGTCCGCGAGCGATGCGCTGATTTTCCCTTCCCTGCCGGGGCGGTCGCGCCGCGCCAGGACGGCGGACTGTTTCGCGACGTCCTTCGGTCCGAGTTCCACGCGCAGCGGGACTCCGCGCATCTCCCAATCGTTGAATTTCCAGCCGGGGCTTTGGCCTTCGCGTTCATCGAGCGTAACCCGGATGTTGGCTTTGGCCAATTCGGCCTTCAGTTTGCGCGCGGTGTCGAGCACGGACGCCTTTTCTTCGTCGGTCTTGAAGATCGGGACGATCACAACCTGGTAAGGTGCCAGCTTTGGCGGCAGCACCAGCCCCTGGTCGTCGCCGTGGACCATGATGATGGCGCCAATCACGCGCGTCGAGAGCCCCCACGAAGTCGTCCAGCAATGCTGCAACTGGCCGTTCTGGTCCAGGTACTTGACCTCGAACGCCTGCGCGAAGTTCTGTCCCAGAAAGTGCGATGTCCCCGATTGTAGCGCCTTGCCATCGCCCATCATCGCTTCGATCGAATACGTCACGTCCGCGCCGGCGAATTTCTCGGCATCGGATTTCTTCCCGGGGATCACCGGAATCGCCGCATCGTTTATGGCGAAGTCTGCATACGTGTTTAACATCTGCAGCGTTTCCGCTTCGGCTTCTTCGCGCGTGGCGTGCGCCGTGTGCCCTTCCTGCCAGTAAAACTCCAGCGTTCGCAAGAAAAGTTTCGTGCGCAATTCCCAGCGCACCACGCTGTTCCACTGGTTCATCAGCACCGGCAAGTCGCGGTACGATTGGATCCACTTGGACCACATATGCCCGATGATGGTTTCCGACGTGGGGCGCAGAACGAGAGGCTCCGCGAGTTCCTCCCCGCCGCCAATCGTGACCACCGCGAGCTCGGGCGAAAATCCTTCCACGTGATGCTTTTCCTTGTCGATGAAGCTGCGCGGGATCAGTAGCGGGAAGGCCACGTTTTGATGCCCAGTGGCTTTGAACCGCCGGTCCAGCGCCTGTTGGATGTTTTCCCACAGCGCCCATCCGTAAGGCCGCACGATCATGCAGCCGCGCACCGGAGCGTAATCGGCGAGTTGCGCCTTCAGCACCAATTGGTTGTACCACTCGGAAAAATCTTGTGCGCGAGTAGGAAGCTTTTCTTCGGCCATTCGGCGGTTTGTCCATTCCTCTCAGATGCAATAACTCAAGTCGAGTAAACTTAAAAGCGTATCGGACGCCTGCATGTGTGTCAACGCATGGACGGAAAATGGAGGCGGTCTTCTGCGTCTTGCAGGCTTTCGCGCACGGCATTAGAATGCCACTCGTTCTGCACAAGCGTTTTGCAGAATGCGCCCGGTCGACGATCTCTCTGAGGGAGAAACCACGCCATGAAACGCACCACTCTGATTTTCTCGCTGATTCTTTGCGCGGCGCAAATCGCTTCATCGCAGGATTGGGCACGCGCCGCCCTCCAAAAATCTCCTCGTCACGCCGAGTGGGTCACCATCAAGCACGATGGCCGCTCCGTCGAAACCTTTGTGGTGTATCCCGAATCCAAGGGCAAAACTCCCGTCGTCCTGATCATCCACGAAATCTTCGGCATGACCGACTGGGTGCAGGACTTGGCCGACCAGGTTGCCGCAGCGGGCTATATTGCGGTTGCTCCTGATCTGCTGTCCGGCATGGGACCAAATGGCGGCCGCAGCAGTGATTTTGCGGAAGGCAAAACAATGGAAGCCGTGAGCCACCTGAATCCCGACCAGGTGACCGCGGATTTGAATGCGGCAGCGGACTATGCGATGAAGTTTCCCTCCGCGAACGGCAAACTCTTCGTCGGCGGCTTTTGCTGGGGCGGCGGTCAGACCTTTCGCTTTGCCACCAACCGCGCCGACTTGGCGGCCGCTTTCGTTTTCTACGGTCCCCCGCCGGATAAGGATGCCATGGCGCGCATCAAGGCGCCGGTTTACGGCTTTTATGCCGGAAACGACGCGCGGATAGGAGCCATGATCCCCGATGCCGTCGCGCAGATGAAGGCCGCCGGCAAAACCTACGAAATCGTGACGTACGAAGGCGCGGGGCACGGCTTCATGCGCGCGGGCGAAGCCCCCGATGCGAAAGATGCCGACAAGAAAGCGCGCGCCGAAGCCTGGGTCCGCTGGAGGAGCCTGTTGAGCGGCGGAAAGTAATTAACATTCGAGAGCCGCAGCGAATCTAACGAATACCGAATTCAGCCTGGATAAAAGGTTTAATCCCGTCTTGTCCTTTGAGCTTCAGCCAAAGCGGACCATTGTTGCGCTCCTGCAGGATTTCGAACTCAAAGAACGGACAGCAGTTGCTCTCGTACGAAACCCACTCAGCCACTTCCGTCACAGAAATCAATTCGCCTCGCAAGCGAAAGGAGTACCCGTCCGGCAATTCCTGAATTTCGATTCGCGCCGCTTCTAATTTGCGACGGAGCTGGTCGTACCGCTCCCGGTCCGAGCTAGTGAGGACGCCCATGTTGCAATAGAAACCGGCTTTTTCATTCATAATCGGCAAGCTCCACGCCAGAGTGTCTGGGGGTGGTGGAAGTCAACCCTGCTTCAGTTCGAGTTCCGCCCAGCGCGCGTAGAGCGCATCCACTGACTTCTGTGCTTCGTCCAATTGCGTGCACGCGTCTTGTAGACTCATTCGATCGCTCGTGACGGCCGGGTCTTCAAGCGCGGCGCGCTTGGCATGCAGCATCCGCTCGGCTTCATGGATGCGGTCTTCGATGGCGGCGAATTCCCGGGCTTCGGTATAGGAGAGTTTCTTCTTGGCAACGGCGCGCGGAGCTTCGTCCCCCGTAGACCGAGTGCGCCGGTTTCCATCCGCTGATTTGGTGGCAGCCGTTGCCAACTGAGCGCGCTGCCAGCTTTCCCACTGCGAATAATCCGCAAAGCGTTCCGCCGCGCCTAGTCCGTCCAGTCCGATCACCACTGTCGAGACGCGATCCAGCATGAAGCGGTCGTGCGTAACCAGCGCGAGGGCCCCGGGATATTCGAGAAGGCTCTCTTCCAGAATTTCTAGCGTGGGAATATCCAGATCGTTGGTCGGCTCGTCCAGCAGCAAAACGTCCGCGGGTTGCAGCATCAGTTGCGCGATCAAAACGCGCGCGCGCTCCCCGCCGGATAGCCGGCCGACCCGCTGATTCAAGTTTTCGCTCGAAAACAGAAATCGTTCCGCCCACGCGGCGACATGAATCACGCGGCCCTGATAAATCACCGCGTCGCTGTCCGGCGCAAGCGCCCGGCGCAGCGTGACGTCCGGATCGAGTTCCCGGTTCTGATCGAAATAGACGACGCGCAGGCCCTCGGCGCGGCGAATCGTGCCGGATTCCGGTTTGCTTTCTCCGCGCATCAGCCGAAGCAAGGTCGTCTTGCCGCTGCCGTTCGGGCCAACCAGCCCCACGCGCATCCCCGACGTGACGCTGAAATGAATGTCCTTGAAAAGCGTGCGGCTGCCGGCGCCGTAGGAAACTTTCTCCAGCGTGATAAGCTGCTTGGTTTTCCGGTTCGTCGCGGAGAAATCGATCTCCGCGCTCGCGGTGCGGCTGCGGGCGTTCATCTCCGCGAGTTCGCCAATCATCTCGTTGGCTTTATCAATCCGCGCCTTGGCCTTCGTGGCGCGCGCCTTCGGCCCGCGCCGCAGCCACTCAAGCTCGGTGTGTACGCGGTTTTCCAGTGACTCCTGCCGTTTTTTCTGCGCGTGAAGGTACAGCTCCTCGGCCTCCAGGAACGCGCTGTAATTCCCCTTCACGCGAAGCGCGCCATCTTCGTAAGCGCGATTGAGTTCCACCATCTCGTTTGCCACGTTCTCCAGGAAATATCGGTCGTGGCTGACCGCCACGCAAGCGAACGGCGCATTTTGCAAAACGGATTCCAGCCATTGAATCCCCGCGAGGTCCAGATGGTTGGTCGGCTCGTCGAGCAAAAGAATGTCCGGCGCCTGCACCAAAGCCTCGGCGATCGCCAGCCGCTTGCGCCAGCCGCCGGAGAGCGTCGCGGCTTGCGCATCGAGGTCCGTAAAACCGGCGCGGCCCAGCGTCTCCGCAAGGCGCCCCACGCGCTCCGATTCGGAAACCGCGGAGCGTTCCATTGCGCTTTCAATGACCGCGCGAATGGTCACACCCGGCGCAAACTCCGAAATCTGCGCAACGTAGCTCAGCCGCGTCCCCTTGCGAATCGCCACGTCACCGCTGTCCGCCTTGACGCGGCCGATCAGCATCTCCAGCAGCGTCGACTTGCCCGCACCATTCGGCCCAATCACGCCGATGCGATCCCCTTCCGAAACGGTGAACGAAATGTTCTGGAAGAGTGGCGCGGCGCCGTACCTCTTCGACAGTCCTTGCGCGCTGATGATCGGAGGCAATTTTCTCGGTCTTCTCCCGCACATAGTTTAACCTTGAGAGTCATGGCGGCGGAAACTCAGTGGACGGCTTCTTCCAAATCAAGTGAGACGCGCTCTTGATGCGCAACTTTGACGCCGTGGTCCTTGGTGGCGGGGCCGCGGGACTCCTCTGCGCGATCGAAGCGGGCAAACATGCGCGGCGCGTCGCCGTGCTGGAACGCGCCGATCGCATCGGCAAGAAGATTCTCATCTCTGGCGGCGGCCGCTGTAATTTCACCAACCTTCATTGCCGGCCGGAAAATTTCATTTCCGCGAACGAGCACTTCGCAAAATCCGCGCTGGCCCGTTACACACCCGCCGATTTCATCGCGCTGGTTGAGAAGCACCGTATCCCCTACCACGAGAAAACGCTCGGCCAGCTCTTCTGCGACCGTTCCGCGGAGGACATCATCGACATGCTGGAATCGGAATGCCGCGCGGCGGGAGTGCAAATTTTTCTTCAAGGCCGAATCCAGGAAGTTCAGCGTACTTCGGAATTTATAGTCCGCACCGATTCCGGTGAATTTCGCGCACCCGTCCTCGTGGTCGCGACCGGCGGACTTTCGATCCCAAAAATGGGCGCGACCTCATTCGGCTACGAACTGGCACGGCAGTTCGGCTTAAAAATCGTGGAGACCAGGCCCGCGCTGGTACCCTTCGTCCTCAACAGCAAAGATCGCGGCCGCTACTCCGACCTGGCAGGTGTTTCAGCGGAAGTGATTGCTAAGGCGGACCATCACGCCTTCCGCGAACAAATGTTGTTCACGCATCGCGGCTTGAGCGGTCCGGCCATCCTGCAAATCTCTAGCTATTGGGAAAAAGGCCAGTTCATCCAGATCGACCTGGCCCCGGATCGCGAAGTCGCATCCGCGATTCGCTCAGCCAGGTTTCGCAACTTCGCCAACGCGCAGAATGCGTTCCAAGGAATCCTGCCGAGGCGATTCGCCGAACGCTGGCTGGAAAATCATGCTCCCGCCTCGTGGAACAACGAAGCCCTCGCAAAATGGGAACGGCAGATTCACCAATGGGTGATCGAGCCAGCAGACACCGAAGGCTACGAGAAAGCGGAAGTAACCGCTGGAGGCGTGGATACTGCCGAATTATCCAGCAAGACTATGGAGACCAAGAGAGTTCCTGGACTATTCTTTATCGGCGAAGTTGTCGACGTCACCGGCCATCTGGGTGGATTCAACTTCCAGTGGGCGTGGGCTTCCGGCGCGGCGGCAGGTCGCGCTTTATGAGGAAACCGAAGCGCGACGAGCGCCCGCGCGTGCCGGGACGGCTGGGCTCTGCGCTGCTCTCGCTTCTTGGTCGGCCACGAATTCTTCGTACGTACCCTTGAAGTCCTCGACCTTTCCGCCGTGGAAATGCCAGATGCGCGTCGCCACTTCATCGATCACGTCGTGGTCATGCGTCACCAGCAGCACCGTCCCGTCGTAACGCTGCAAAGCGATGTTCAGCGCGTTGATGGATTCCAGGTCGAGGTGATTCGTCGGCTCGTCCAGCACAAGGAAGTTCGGTTTCTGCAGCATCAGCCGGCAAAAAATCAGCCGCGCGGACTCACCGCCGGAAAGCGCCCGTGTCGGCTTCAGCGCATCTTCTCCGCTGAACAGCATCTGCCCCATCAAACCGCGCAGTTCTTGTTGCGAAGCCGAGGGATCGAATTGCCACAGCCAATCGATCGCCGTCATGCCTTTGGTAATGGATTCGCCGTGGTCCTGCGCGAAGTACCCCACCGCCACTTCGTGCCCCCACCTCACCTCGCCGCCATCGATCGGAAATTTCAGGTCCTTGTCCTCGATGAATCCCGGCGCGTTGCGAACCAGCGACTTCAGCATCGTGGTCTTGCCCACGCCGTTCCGCCCCATCAAAGCGATTTTTTCGCCGCGCACCACGCTCGCCGAAAATCGCGGAATCACCTTCAAATCGTCGTACGATTTCTCGACGCTGCGAATCTCCAGCGGGTGTTTCCCCGAATTCCGCTTCATATCGAACTTGATATACGGCCGCTGGATGTTGCTCCGCGCCAGCTCCGCCGTCTGCAATCGCTCGACTTCCTTCTTGCGCGAAGTCGCCTGCGCCGAGCGCGTGCCCGCGGAAAACCGCGCGATGAACTCCTGCAACTGCGCGATTTTTTTCTCGCGATTGGCGTTGTCCGCTTCGATGCGCCCGCGAATCTGCGTCTTGGCCACCACCATGTCGTCATAACCGCCGACGTACATGATGATCGTCTCGTAATCGATGTCCGCGGTGTACGTGCACACGCTGTTCAAAAAATGGCGGTCGTGCGAAATCACAATCAGCACGCCTTCGTAATCGCAAAGATATCGTTGCAGCCAGTGCACGGAATCGAGGTCCAGGTTGTTGGTCGGCTCGTCGAGCAACAGCGCCGTGGGATTACCGAAAAGCGCCTGCGCCAGCAGCACGCGCACCTTTTGCCCGCCCTGTAGTTCGCCCATCTTACGCTCGTGCAGCGCGTCTTCCACGCCAAGGCCGTCGAGCAGCACCGCGGCATCCGCCTCCGCCGTATACCCACCCTCTTCCCCGACGATGCCTTCGAGCTCCCCAAGGCGCATCCCATCCGCATCCGTCAATTCCTCGTGCGGCTTGGCGTACAGCGCGTCGCGTTCTTCCAGCGCCTTCCACAGCGCCGCATTCCCCATAATCACCGTGTCGATGACGCGATATTGGTCAAACGCAAACTGGTCCTGGCGCAACACGCCCATTTTCTTCGGCCGCGTAACCGAGCCGCTAGTGGAATCGAGCTCCCCCGTCAAAATCTTCATGAACGTGGACTTGCCCGCGCCATTCGGCCCGGTGACCGCGTAGCGCCGCCCCGTCATGAACGTGCAGGTCACATTCTCAAACAGGACCCGAGGCCCGAACCGCATAGTGATGTTGTTGACCGAGAGCATAACCCTCTAATTGTAGCGCGAATTCGGAGTTCGTGCTCGCGCCCCGCGTCCAAATGATATTGTCCACGATTGATTTTTTATCAGTACGGTGGAAATAAAGACAATTTCCGCGCTAGCAACGCGCCTGGAACGGCGCGCCGCCCCATTCTCATGGCAAGCCGAACGTAAACAACGCCGACCCCGCCGCGACGGCCACGTATTGTTTTCCGTCGATCGCGAAAGTCATCGGCGACGAATACACCGACGCGCCGCACTGGAAGTGCCACAGCGCTTTGCCGGTGGCGGCTTCGAGCGCGATGAAGTTTCCTTCCGCGTCGCCCGTAAACACCAGCCCGCCAGCGGTGGAAAGCACCCCAGCCCACGTCGGCGACGGATGCTTCCATTCCCATTTCATTTTTCCCGTGTTCGGATCGATGGCCCGCAGCGCCCCGCTGAACGGCTCGGCATCCTCGTTCGGGAAATACGCGCTGCCGTAATAAGCGTGTCCCGCCTCGTACGCCTGCGGCGCCGTGCTGAAAATATCGCACTGTTCCCGCGCCGTAACGTAGAAGAGCTGCGTCTGCGGATCGTAAGTAGGCGACATCCAGTTCGTCGCCCCCGCCGCCCCCGGGCACACGCGATTCCCTTCCAGCGTGGGCGAAGCGTCCTTGCGCGCGATGGGAACTCCGCTCGCATCCTTCGAATCGCTCCAGGTCACTTTCGCAAAAGGGTTCGCCGACAGGAGCTTCCCATTGGCCCGATCGATCACGTAAAAAAATCCGTTGCGGTTTGCCTGCAGGATCAGCCGCCGCTCACCCTGGTCCACCATGACCGGCAACTGCGTGGCGTCGTAATCATGCTCGTCATGTTTCGAAAATTGAAAATACCATTTGAGCTTCCCCGTCTCCGGTTCAAGCGCCAGCAATGAATTGCTGTAGAGATTGTCGCCCGCGCGGCCCTCGCCGCGATTCGAAGGCGAAGGATTTCCGGTAGTCCAAAAAGTAGTGTTGGTCGGGGGATCGTAAGTCCCCGTAATCCACGCCGGCGCGCCGCCGATTTTCCACGATTCTCCTTCCCATGTCTCGTGTCCCGGTTCGCCGGGACCAGGCACTGTGTAGAACCGCCATGCGCGCTCGCCCGTCGCGGCATCATAAGCGTCAATGAATCCGCGAATTCCATATTCCCCGCCCGACACTCCAATGATCACCAGATTCTTGATCGCCAGCGGCGCCAGTGTGATGCTGTACCCTCCGCGATAATCCACCGTGGCGACATCCCAAACCACATTGCCGGTCTTCGAATCCAGCGCGATGACGTGCGCATCGAGCGTCCCAAGAAAAACTTTGTCGCCCAAAATCGCCAGCCCGCGATTCACGCGCCCGCAGCAAGGCCGAATATCCGCCGGCAGCGCGCGTTGATACTGCCAGATCGGCCGGCCCGACCGCGCGTCCAGGGCAAACGCGCGATTATCCTGCCCCGTGCCGTAAAGAATTCCATCCACCACCAGCGGCGTCGTTTCGAATTTACCGCCCGCCATCGTCTGGTAAGCCCACTTGGGAACGAGCGTCGCCGCATTCGCCGTGTTGATCTGCTCCAGCGCGCTGAACCGCCGCCCCGCGAAGTCCCCCGAGTACATCAGCCAATTCTGCGGCTCCTTCGCCGAATCCAGCAGCCGCTGCGGCGTCACTTGTGCATGAAGCGAAGGCGCAACGCCACTGAGCAGCGCCAAGAAAATCACTCCTGCGACTAGCGCATGTGTCATTCCGAGCGAAGCGCCGTTTTTGCGCTCCGGACGGAGTTGCGGAGCGAGGAATCTGCTTTTGGCCGCCCAATGCTTCATTTGCAATTTCATTGCGCACCCACCGCAAGCAAGTAGGCAATCAAATCCTGCAAATCCTTGTCGCTCAATATTTTCTGATCGTAAGCCGGCATCAGCGATTCCCTGCTCTTCTCCAAAGATCGGAGCTTGCCTTTATCAAAAAGGTGCAGCTCTTCCCGCGTGTCCATCATTTGCAGCGTGAAGTGATCTTCATTCAGCACCACGCCCATGAACTTCGTCCCCTCCGCGGTAACCACCGTGACCGTCTCGCATTCCTGCGAAAACTCTTTCATCGCCTCGGAAATCCCCTGCGCCAGCCGCCGGCTGGGATTGCGGATGGACTCCACCAAATAATCCGTCGAGCGCGCCGAACCCGTCGTGCTGAGGTCGGGTCCGAGCCGCCCTCCCTTCCCCTGAATCATGTGGCACGTCGAGCACACCGCGCTCCCATAAAAAAGTTCCTTCCCGTGCGCCGCATTTCCCGGGATTTGCGCCGGCGCCTTCGCTTGCACGCTGCGAATGTAGCTGATCACCTGCCAGATCTCTTCTTCCGTCATCCCCACGCCCTGCTGCGTCGCTCCGTTCGGCGGCATCGCCGTCCCAGGCACTCCTTCGTTAATCGTTCGAAACAAGTCCGCGTCCGCATTCCCATGACGCTTCTGCGCCCGCGTAAGGTCGGGCCCCCGCCCTCCCCCGCGCGCCCCCAACCCGTGGCAAAACGCGCAGTTCGCCCGAAATTGCGATTCGCCAATCTTGGCCGCCTGCGCATCGCCAGCGAAGGGATTTTTCTCCTGCGCGCGCAGTGTCACTGCCGCCGCGGCACACGCAACCAACACGGCGCACGCAAAGAGAAAACCTGAGCGCCACTGTCGCCGCCAAAACCTATCTAGCCGGAAATTTGTACTAGGCATGGACATTGTGTCGGTCTGCCCCCTTGGATTGGTGTTGTTGGCGTGAGCTGCGATAGCGTTTCATCCGAATGAGGTTGGGTTCGCCGCTAATATACCATTCGTCGCCGCAACGCGGCTGAACTTCACGGTATTTTCACATGAGCGGCATGGCAGCTAATCGTCCGTTGCTCTGAACTTCTCTTCGGCAGACATTTTGCTATTATGCGCCGGCCCCGGCTCCAGAGACCGCGCTAAGGGTTGTAGCGCACGAGCCACCCCTGAATTTCGTTGAAGACATCGCGGCGCTGCTCGGCCAGCCTCGGAAAGTGCGGCGAGCCGGGATAAGTGACCATGCGCACGGTTTTTCCGCGCTCCGCGAGCAGCACGAAAAACTCGCGGCCCTGGAACGTGGGAACGCGCACATCTGCTTCGCCGTGAAGAATCAGCAGCGGCGTGGTGACCTGGTCCGCGTGCATAACCGCCGAGAATTGCAAAAACGGCTCGGCACTTTTTTCCTGCAAGCGCATGTCGTAATCGACTTGCGCAAGGTCGCTGGTGGGAATGAAGCTGAGCCAGTCCGTGATACCCGCGCCCTCAATCGCCGCCTTATACCGGCGCGTTTGTGTAACGGTCCAGGAGGTCATAAAGCCTCCGGCGCTCCAGCCAAAAATCGCCAGGCGCGCAGGATCGGCCCATCCTTGCGCAACCGCGAAATCGGTGGCGCTGTCCACGTCGGAATAGGCGCGATCGCCGAAGTGCTGGTAGATGGCTTCAAGAAAATCCGTTCCGTACCCGGTCGACCCGCGATACTGCGGCTCCAGGACCACGTACCCCATCCCGGCGATCAGCCGCGAGAAGACGTCGAAGTCGTAATAATCGTTCGCCTCCGGCCCGCCGTGCGGAAGTACCAGGAAAGGATACTTTTTCCCCGACTCGTAATTCGCCGGCTGTGTGA
>WNFF01002550.1_pt1 | contig 28160 bp, 26 predicted proteins | sample 5400441 | NCBI WGS metagenome assembly WNFF01 (sample SAMN13153345, study PRJNA577476) | soil metagenome | isolation source: 120 cm saprolite under Douglas fir tree site 2 hole 3 replicate 1 | place: USA:California | collected 2015-04-18
CGTCTCTCACCCCAGCCTTATCCGCCGCTTTCGCCGCAGCCTTCGCGGCCGTGTCGGCGGCTTCCTTGGCTTCGCGCAAAGCCTTCAGCTTGGCGGTCTTTTCGCGCTGAGCGATGAGGCCGGCCTTATAGTCAGCCATGGCCTTGGAGGCGTCGCGGGCCTCGATTTCCTTTTTTCGGAACTTGAGCTCCGCCCGTTCCCGGGCCTCTTTCGAAGGCGTTGCCAAATGCTGTTTCCTATGACTGGAGAAAAATCATGCTCGATTAACTATCTAACGCCTGATATGGGACCGATGATCCACTCCTGCCATAACTGTGGCAAAAAAACCTGCTGCGGCGCATCACGAAAAAGCTTGACAAGCCGCACTGCTTAGCGCCAAAGTGACGCAACAATATAACCGTGCAGGGCTGCTATGAGCAATTTTGTTATCGTACTTAGAGAGCGCATCGCCGGGGGCGGGTAATCGTCCACGAACGAGGCGATGCGCGACAAGGGCCTTCGGGGCCCTTTTTTAATGCCCGAAAACATCCCCACACGATCATCGTTGAGACAGTAAGCCGGAGTCATCGCTATGGGAATCGAAACCACCCGCTCCCGAAAGATCGAGCCTCATGAGCCAGGGCCACCCGCGACGCAGCCCGCGGTGACCCCTGTCCCAGGCACACGCGGAGCCCCACCCTTCCCCTCTGCGCGTGCGGGGGAGGATAGGGTGGAGATGGCGGGCGGGACGCCCGCGCTCCCAGGCGCCCAGATGAGCGGCGCCGAGATGGTGATCCGGGCGCTGGCCGACCAGGGCGTCGAACATGTGTTCGGCTATCCGGGCGGGGCGGTGCTGCCGATCTACGATGCGCTGTTCCACCAGGACAAGGTGCGCCACGTTCTGGTGCGCCATGAGCAGGGCGCCGTGCATGCCGCCGAGGGCTATGCGCGATCGACCGGCAAGGTCGGCTGCGTGCTGGTCACTTCGGGGCCAGGCGCCACCAATGCGGTCACCGGGCTTACCGACGCGCTGTGCGACTCGATCCCGCTCGTGTGCATCACCGGCCAGGTGCCGACCCACATGATCGGCAACGACGCCTTCCAGGAGTGCGATACGGTTGGCATCACCCGGCCCTGCACCAAGTACAATTACCTGGTCAAAAACATCGCCGACCTGCCGCGCGTGCTGCACGAGGCCTTCTATGTGGCTTCGAGCGGGCGGCCCGGCCCGGTGGTGGTCGATATCCCCAAGGACATCCAGTTCGCTTCGGGCGCCTATGCCAGGCCGAACGAATTTCCGCACCGGGGTTACCGGCCGAAGCTCCACGGCGACAGCGACAAGATCAAGACGGCCGTCGCCCTGATGGCGGCGGCGAAGCGTCCGCTGTTTTACACCGGCGGCGGCGTCATCAATTCCGGGCCGGCGGCGTCGCGGCTGCTGCGCGAACTGTTGCGGCTCACCGGCTTTCCGGCGACCTCGACCCTGATGGGGCTCGGCGCGGTGCCGGCGGCCGATCCGCAATGGCTCGGCATGCTCGGCATGCACGGCACCTATGAGGCAAACCTCGCCATGCACGATTGCGACGTGATGGTTTGCGTCGGGGCGCGGTTCGACGACCGTATCACCGGGCGCCTCGACGCCTTCGCGCCGCATTCGAAGAAAATCCACATCGACATCGACCCGTCCTCGATCAACAAGAACATCAAGGTCGATATCGGGATCGTGGGCGACTGCGCGCACGTGCTCGACGACATGGTGCGGCTGTGGCGCGAAACCCGCGCGGCGCCGGACCGCGGCGCCCTCAAGGCGTGGTGGGGCCAGATCGAAAAATGGCGGGGGCGGAAGTCGCTGGCCTACCGGGCGTCCGACGACATCATCAAGCCGCAATACGCCATCGAACGGCTTTACGCGGCGACCCGGGACCGCGACGTCTACATCACCACCGAAGTCGGCCAGCACCAGATGTGGGCGGCGCAGTTCTTCGGCTTTCAAGAGCCGAACCGCTGGATGACCTCGGGCGGCCTCGGCACCATGGGCTACGGGCTGCCGGCGGCGGTCGGGGTGCAGATGGCCCATCCGGATTCGCTCGTCATCGACATTGCCGGCGAAGCCTCGGTGCTGATGACCATGCAGGAGATGTCGACCGCCGTTCAGTACCGGCTGCCGATCAAGATCTTCATCCTCAACAACCAGTACATGGGGATGGTGCGGCAGTGGCAGGAGCTGCTGCACGGCGGGCGCTATTCGGAGAGCTACACCGCGGCCTTGCCGGATTTCGTCAAGCTCGCCGAGGCCTATCACGCGGTCGGCATCCGCTGCCAGAAGCCCGCCGATCTCGACGCCGCCATTGCGGAGATGATCGAGGTGAAGCGGCCGGTGATCTTCGACTGCGTGGTCGACCCGGCGGAGAATTGTTTCCCGATGATTCCGTCGGGCCGGGCGCATAACGAGATGATCCTCGGCGATGCCGCGGAGAGCCTGGAGGACGCCATCACGGAGGAGGGGAAGGTGATGGTGTAGCAGCCTCTCGCTGCGGAGCTTGTAGCCCGGATGGAGCCAACGGGTCCGGCCTTCGGCCGGCCCGATGATAAACTCCGCGAAATCCGGGACTGCCTTCCCCGCATTCCGCTTCGGTCCGTGCGGGCTACGATCGCATCTCGACAGAACTTATCCCGTGAACACCGCCATGAGCACCACCCACTACCCCGCCGCCACCGTGAAAGAGGCGATCGAGTCCCACACGCTCGCGGTCATCGTCGATAACGAGCCGGGCGTGCTGGCGCGCGTCATCGGCCTGTTCTCCGGACGCGGCTACAACATCGAGAGCCTCACCGTCTCGGAAACCGAGCACGAGAAGCACCTCTCGCGCATCACCATCATGACGCGCGGCACCCCGATGGTGATCGAGCAGATCAAGAACCAGCTCGACCGCATGGTGCCGGTCCATCGCGTGGTCGACATGACCATCGCGGGCCCGGCGATCGAGCGGATCGACCAGTTCATCAACCTGATGCTGCCGCTCGGCCTCGTCGAGGTGTCGCGCACCGGCATCGTGGCGATCGCGCGGGGGCCGGAGGGGATGTAGGGAGCCCTCAAGCTTCAAACGCACTTAGTTTTGACCGGAAGAGCTGGACTATGTCCGAGCGTGAAATCGCCCTCGACAATGAAATCCTCCGCGGTGTTGTCGGCTCCACGTCGCACGGCACCGCAATAGAAGGCCAGGATGACCGCGACGAAATGGGAGTATTTGTCGAGCCGCCGGAGTGTGTTTGCGGACTGACGCCATGCGACCATTACATCTACCGTGACCAGCCGGAAGGTGTGCGTAGTGAGCCGGGCGATCTCGACCTGACCATGTACAGCTTGCGCAGGTTCTGCCAACTTGCGGCGCAGGGCAATCCAAGCGTGATCCTCCTCCTGTGGTTACCCTCGCACATCACTAAGACGCGCGTCGGAGCCGAACTCGTCGCGATGCGCGAGGCATTCATCAGCAAGGAATCCGGAAAGCGGTTTCTCGGCTATCTCGTTGCGCAGAAGAAGAAGCTCAAGGGCGAGCGTACACAAACCGTCAATCGGCCCGAGCTTGTCGCAAAATACGGCTACGATACAAAGTTCGCGATGCATGCATTGCGGCTAGGCTTCGAGGGCATCGAACTGATGACGCATCGCCGGCTCACATTGCCTGTTGCCGAGCCGAACTTGACAACGTTGCGCGCCGTGCGGTCCGGTCGGATCGATCTGGCGGAGGCTTTGCGGCTGATCGACGGCGCCGAAGAAAAATTGCAAGCACTCTTGGAGGCTTGCACCTGGGTAGCGGATATCGACGGCATTAACCGGTTCATGGTGCGGGCGCATATCGAACATTGGCAGTCTCGCCGCCTTCTTTCGAGCGCGTGGAACGAAAATTCTGCTATTCCCGGGCTTGCTGGAGCGGCGCAGTGAACCTAGAAGCGCCATCACAAAACAAGCGGCCATCGGGGCCCAAGTGGGGTAAAAGACCATGCGCGTATATTACGACCGCGACGCCGACCTGAACCTGATCAAGGGCAAGAAGGTAGCAATCGTGGGTTACGGCAGCCAGGGCCACGCCCATGCGCTCAACCTGCGCGATTCCGGCGTCAAGGAAGTGGCGGTGGCGCTGCGCAAGGGCTCTCAGGGCGTCAAGAAGGCGCAAGGCGAGACGTTCAATGTGTTCGAGGTGGCGGAAGCCGCCAAATGGGCCGACGTGATCATGATGCTCACGCCGGACGAATTGCAGGGCGACATCTACCGCGATCACCTGCATGCCAACTTGAAGGACGGCGCCGCGCTGTTGTTCGCCCACGGCCTCAACGTGCATTTCAACCTGATCGAGCCGCGCCCCGACATCGACGTGCTGATGATCGCCCCCAAGGGGCCCGGCCATACGGTGCGCTCGGAATATCAGCGCGGCGCCGGCGTGCCGTGCCTGCTCGCGATCCACCGGGACGTGTCCGGCAACGCCCACGATCTCGGGCTCTCCTATGCGTCGGCGATCGGCGGCGGCCGCGCCGGCATCATCGAGACCACCTTCAAGGAGGAGTGCGAGACCGATCTGTTCGGCGAGCAGTCGGTGCTGTGCGGCGGCCTGGTCGAGCTGATGAAGGCCGGCTACGAGACGCTGGTCGAGGCCGGCTACGCGCCCGAGATGGCGTATTTCGAGTGCGTCCACGAAGTAAAGCTGATCGTCGACCTCATTTATGAGGGCGGCATCGCCAACATGAACTACTCGATCTCCAACACCGCCGAATACGGCGAATACGTCTCCGGTCCGCGCGTGGTGTCGCCGGAAACCAAGGCCGAGATGAAACGCATCCTCGGCGACATCCAGTCGGGCCGCTTCGTCAAGGACTGGATGCTGGAAAACAAGGTGAACCAGACCTCATTCAAGGCGATGCGCACCAAGCTCGCCGAGCACCCGATCGAGCATGTCGGCGCCAAGCTGCGCGAGATGATGCCATGGATCAAACAGCGGGCGCTGGTCGACAAGAGCCGGAATTGATCCGCTCGGGTTGCCTCTGATCCTGTGCCTTGTAGCGATGTAGGGTGGGCAAAGCGAAGCGTGCCCACCGCGGAATAGCACGGTCCGCGCATGCCCGTTCCCGGGGTGGGCACGCTTCGCTTTGCCCACCCTACACCACTGACCCCGGATTACGCGGAGTTTATCATCGGGCCGGCCGGAGGCCGGACCCGGTGGCTCCATCCGGGCTACGGGGCAAATCCTGACTTATAAGTCACATGAACCGACCACAATCTTGGGTTAAGGTGCCCTCGCTTGGGATCGCTGGGCGGGTGATCGGTCGGGTTCTGGGTCGGTTTTTCCGACACCAGCGAAGAATTCCAATCAGAGCGAAATTTCAGCCACCGTACAAGGGAGGATGTCAATGCGTTTCAAATTGCTTGCATCGGCCACAGTGATGGCTGCTCCATTCATGCTGCTCGGCGCTTACGCCAACGCGACTGAGTTCTCGGCAAAGCTTGTGGGGTTCGAGGAGCTCCCGGCCATCTTCTCTCAGAAAACCGGCACGCTCGATCTGGATCTCAACAGAAACGCTCGCACCATCGCATTCAAGCTGACCTTCCCTGCGTTGAGCTCGCCAGTCACGCAATCGCACATCCATTTCGGCAAAAGGCACGTCGCTGGCGGCGTAACGGTGTTTTTCTGCACCAATGTGAGTGGCCCCACGGGAACTCAACCTTGTCCGGCAGGCGGCGGAACGGTGACAGGCACCATCACAGGCGCGAACGTGCTCGCCCCCGCCGGGCAAGACATACCGGTCGGGGATTTCGACGCACTAGTGACCATCATCGAAAACAACACCGCCTATGCCAATGTCCATACGATGAACCACCCGGGCGGCGAAATTCGCGGCCAGATTCGCCGCGGCGATAGAGACGAGGACAGGGACGGGAAGTAAGGTCGCGCCGCTCGTTGCCGCCTCGCCACGACGAGGCGGCAATCTCGAACACGGCCGCGATGCATCGCGGCCGCCGGCTTCGCGACCCCGCAATCTGAGCATTGCGGACAGGGTCAGGACGACGACATGAACAAGGCGCTTCGCATCGCCGTCGTCGGGATCGGCCTGATGCTCGCGTCAGGAGCGATCTACGGCGTGCCGGCGCGACCGTCGGCCGAACTCCAGCCGGCCTGGACGGAATTCAAGTGGCCATTTCCGGTCGACCAATGGGGTATCGGCCGGGCTTTCGTGTGCAAGCCGGCGGCGTGCGGCGTCGAGGTCAACGTCTACCTGCGGCCGAAGATCGGCTTCTGCAAATGCGCCACCGGCGTCGATGACGACGACGAGTTGGAACGGGTAGGCGACCATGCGTTGATCGGCGGGAATGCCGTTGCGCTCGGCGCCGGGCGTCCGATCGAGGTCGCCGGGATGAAAGGCCGCAGCCGGTCTTATGGGATGACGGACCCGGCGCCGCGACGCGTCCTGTCGATCGGGTTCAACGATCGGTGCGACGTCATTGTGGCGCTCGCGACAATCGGAGCCGGCGAGCAGGAGGTACTGGAGCCGGCGGTGCTCGCCTTCCTCAACGGCGAGCAGGTGCTGCGCTGGGTGAAGTGGCTGCTCTTGTGAGAATGGTCCCCCCACCGTACCCTTCGCCGCAAGCGAGGTAGGGTGGGGGTGACGAAGTGACAATCGGCGTGACCAGCGCAGTCACGACCAGCCGCAACGCGGCCGCCAGCAAGGCGGCGACCGTCTCGGTCGCCCTGGCGGGCGTTACCGTGGCGTTCCGGCTTGCTGGCAGCGCCGTCTACACGGCCGTGCAAGACGCCTCGCTCGCGGTCGCGGAAGGCGAGTTCGTCTCCATCGTGGGGCCGACGGGTTGCGGAAAATCGACGCTCCTCAATGTTGCGGCGGGGTTACTGGTGCCGTCCTCGGGGCAGGTGGAGATCTTCGGCCACGCGCTCGCAGGTCTCAACCGTACTGCTGGTTACTTGTTTCAATCCGACGCGCTGTTTCCGTGGAAGACCGCGATCGAGAACATCACGATCGGCCTGGAGATCGCCGGCACACCGACGGCGGACGCACGCAAGCGCGCGGAGCAATGGATGGCGCGGGTCGGACTCGCCGGCTTGGGGGCGCGCTATCCGCACACGCTCTCCGGCGGACAAAGAAAGCGCGTCGGCCTCGCCCAGGTGCTGATCCGCGATCCGCGCATCCTCCTGATGGACGAGCCGTTCGGGCCGCTCGACGCACAGACGCGCCAGATCATGGGTAATCTGCTGCTTGACCTGTGGGGCGCCGACCGCAAGGCCGTGCTGTTCGTCACCCATGACCTGGAGGAAGCGATTGCCCTCTCCGACCGCGTCGTCATCATGTCGGCGGGGCCGGCGGCGCGCATCATCGGTGGTTGGAGCGTGGCTCTGCCGCGCCCGCGCGACATCGCCGAGGTGAGGCACGAAAAGGCGTTCCAGGACTTGCATCGCGAGATCTGGGCGGTACTCAAGGCGGAGGTGTTGAAGGGGTACATGTAGCCCGGATGGAGCGCAGCGTAATCCGGGATCAGCCTGTAGGGCGCAATAAGCGTAGCGCATTGCGCCGCCTCATCTCAAAACTCGGCGCAATGCGCTCCGCTTATTGCGCCCTACAGTCCTTCATCCGGGCTACGGGGCCCTCAGGAGTTTCTCATGTCGCGGGCCAAGCTCCTCCTGCTCCAGATCATAGTCGCACTGACGGCGGTGGGACTGTGGCATGTCCTGAGTACCGATGAATATCTCGGCGTCGCGGTATTGCCGCCGTTCTTCTTCTCGACCCCGGGCGACGTCGCGGCGCGGCTGGCGCGGCTGTTCGCGGGCGGCGCCATCTGGCGGCACCTGTGGGTGACGCTAGCCGAATCGATGCTCGCGTTCGCTATCGGCGCCACCGCCGGCGTGCTGATCGGTTTCTGGTTCGCGCGCAAGCCCGCCATCGCCGCAGTGTTCGATCCCTACGTGAAGATGATCAACGCACTGCCCCGCGTGGTATTGGCGCCGATCTTCACTCTGTGGTTCGGCCTCGGCATCTGGTCCAAGGTCGCGCTCGGCGTCACGTTGGTGTTCTTCATCGTGTTCTTCAATGTCTACCAGGGCGTCAAGGAGGTGAGCCCGACCGTGCTCGCCAATGCCCGCATGCTCGGCATGAACGACCGTGCGTTGATGCGCCACGTCTACTGGCCTTCCGCGCTGTCATGGATGTTCTCGTCGCTGCACACCTCCGTCGGCTTCGCGGTGGTCGGCGCCGTGGTCGGCGAATACCTCGGCTCTGCCGCCGGCCTCGGTTATCTGATCCAGCAGGCCGAAGGCATATTCGACGTCGCCGGCGTATTCGCCGGCATGTTCATCCTGGCGGCCTTTGTGCTCGTGATCGACGCGGCCGTGACCTTCGTGGAGCGACGGCTGCTGGTGTGGCGGCCGGATGGGGCGGAGACGCGGGGTAGGATGGGTTGAGCGAAAGCGAAACCCATCATGGACCGTGCCGCGAGGCGCACGATGGGTTTCGCTGCGCTCAACCCATCCTACTCCGTCACGCAAGCAAAGCTCGCCGCCACCTTCGCCGAGCCGGCGCCGCCATAACGCGGCCAAGCCGGATAGCGGCACATCGGCCGGGAAGCCGTGATGGCGAACGGCGGCTTCGCCTCCTGGGCGACCTGGACGAGCGCGTCCGGAGCGGTGCCGTGGTCGGCCCAGGCGTCGATCGCGTCGAGGAGGTCGACGCCACGCGGCAGGGGCGCGCCATCGACGCTGCTGACGCCCGTGCCGCCGTGGTTTGCGCCCGCAGTGACGTAGAAGCGCACGAACTCGTCGACGGCGCCTTGGCCGAGCTTGGCGACGACGCTCTTATAGTACGCGACGCCCGCGAATGGGCTTTGGGCGAAATCCGACATGTTCTCTTTCAGGATCAGCTTGCCCCCGCGCGCCGCGAAGCGGGCGAGATCCGGGTCGGTCGAATCCATCAAGGTCGAAATGCGCGCGATGCGTGCCTTGAAAGGCTCAGGCCGGAATTGGCGCGGGTCGAGATTGGGGTCGCCGGCGAGGAAATAGCGGACTGCACCGGCGCCGAAAAACCAGGCGCGGCTCTGCTCGGCCGGCGCCGGCAGCGGGTAGACTGGCGGCTTCGGCCCGCTCGACCATGCAACCATGCCGTCAGGCTGGTCCTCGCCGCCGTAGTTGTAGCCCGGATAGGACGTGACTCCGTTGGCAAGCCCGAACGGAAAGACGTAAGGCTTGCGGATCGTTTCGACGGCGGCGATCTGGGCGTCCGTGAGACAGGTCTCGCTATCCCGGCCGTCCGCGCATCGCAGTTTGTGTGGGTCAAAGACGCTGGTGCAGCTTGCGTAGCGGCTCACGATGCCGTCGGTGAGCCCGTCGCGGGAATCGCAAGCCTCCATCACGGCCTTGTGCAATGTCGTCACCTTGGCGGGGCTGAGCCAGCCTGGCCCCATCAGGGCGATGCCATTACGCGTGCCGGCCGCCTGCAGGCCGACCCAGTTGATCACAGGCACCACGCTGACGATGCCGTCGAAATCGGCCGGAAAGCGCTGCGCCATCGTCAGGCCTTCGCGTCCGCCCTCGGAGCCGCCGTAGAAATAGACCCGCCGCGGCGCCTCGCCGTAGTGCAGCCGCGCGATTTCCACAGCCGCGTCGCGCACCTTCTTGTAGGCCGCAAAGGCGAAGTTCTCGAGCGCCTCGTCATTGAGCGCGAAGGCCTGGATCTCCGGCAGTTTCGCGTTGTCGTGACCGGAATCCGTGCCCCAGGTGGCAAAGCCGCGCGCCACCGGCGCCGGGGTGTCGAGCCGCGCATCGCGCAGCGGATCAAGGCCGGTGATGAGCACGCCGTTGAAGCCGCCGCCGCCGTATTGCACGGCCTTGCGGTTCCAGCTCTCCGGCAGGTTGATCTCGAACCTGATCGGCGGCGCGGCCGGGTCACTGGGGGCGATCTCACCCAGCACCTTGCAATAGGCGACGCTCGGCTCGGCCGCCGCCGGCGCGGCCGGCATGCGCTCGATCGCTGCGGAAGTGACGCTGGCGGCGCCGCTCGCGAGACCTATCAGCTTCGGATCGATGCTGCGGCCGGCGAGGGCCGCGCATGGCGCGCCCGTTTGCGCAACAGCTGCCGATAGGCCAGCGATGGCTGCGATCAGGGCCACGACCGGTGTGGTATTGCGCCAACGCCGTTGCGATGGGCTCTTTCTGAGACCGTATTTCATTTGGCGTTTCCTTAAAATTGCGTCTTTGGCTGGCAAACGGCAGCTTATCACGGTTGATCCCGATCGGCTTTTCATTTTGACCGCATCGCATGGTAGGTTCGCTCTTTCGTCACATCGTTAGCCGGAGGGCAGCGCCGTGGGAAAGAATGGTCGGGACCGTCGGGAATTCATTGCGACAAGCTTGTGTCTGGCCGGTACGGCCGGCCTGCTGACGTCCGCCTTGGCGTCCGGCATCGCCGCGGCGCAGTCGCCGCCACGGCCGATCCGCCGGTCGGAGCGCTACGACGACACCTTCATCTCCGAGCGCAAACCGTTCAAGTGGCCCGGCAACAACACGCTCGCGATCTGGTTCGCCCCCAACGTGGAGGTTTGGCAATACGACTCCGCCGCCGGGGTCGGCATCACGCCCAATCCCACCAACCATGTGCCCGACGTGTTCAACTACGCCTGGCGGGAATATGGAATGCGGGTCGGTTTATGGCGGATCGCCGATGTCTTCGACGAGGCAGGAGTGCGGGCCACCGTGGCGCTGAATTCGCAGGTCTGCGACGTCTATCCGAAAGCCGTCGAGGAGATGAAGAAGCGCGGCTGGGAGTTCATGGGCCACGGCACCACGAACTCCACAAACCTTGCCGGCCTCAATCCGGAGGTCGAGCGTGAAGCCATAAGGGGTATCCTCAAAACGATCGAGCAGGCGACTGGGAAACGGCCGCGCGGATGGCTGGGTTCGGGACTGATCGAGACCTACAACACGCTCGACATTCTCGCCGAAGAGGGCGTGAATTATTGTGGCGACTGGAACAATGACGATCAGCCCTATCCGATGAAAGTGAAGTCCGGAAAGATGTTCGCCATCCCCTATTGCAACGAGATCAACGACATCCCGCTCTACATCCGCAAGGGCTACACGGGCGAACAGTACTTGCGGTCCGTGGTCGACCAGTTCGATGCGCTCTACGCCGACGGCCGCAAGCAGCCACGTGTCATGGGCGTTCCGTTGCATCCCATGATCTCGGGCCAACCTTTGCGGATCAAGTATCTCCAGCGCGCCATCGCGCACATGAAGGAGCATCAGGGCGTATGGTTTGCTACCGGGAGCGAAATCATCGACGCCTATCAGAACGTGGCTTGAAGCGGCGCGTCAAACCTCGAGCGCATTCTTGATACGCTGCCGTTCCAGGGTGGACTGATCGCGCAAATGAGGAAGCCCGTCGAGCTCGTTCAGAGCTCGTATCGGGCCCTGCTCCTGTCGATAGCGCACGATCGCTTCGGCGTGGGCCTCCCCAATGCCCGGAATCTGGCGAAGCTCTGCCGCATTGGCTCTGTTGACGTTGACCCTTTCGGATTTTTGCTCATGGGGCGGCGGTCGATCGTCGGCCGTCAAAATGGCGAATTGCCGCTTCACCTGTTCAAATTCTTGAGGCGGCATATCGCCGACATGCGGAACGCGACTTAGCTCATCAACGCTGGTGAAAGGGCCGTTCTTTGAGCGGTAGCGCACGATTGCTTCGGCGCGGCCCGGACCGATACCCTTGACCGCCGTGAGATGAATTGCACTGGCGGTGTTCAAGTCGAGTTTTGTTGCAGCCATGGATCGATCCTCGGTTGTTCCTTCTCTCCGATGCCGCTGCCAAAAAAGTCGAACGTGCAGAGCCCCCGACTCATCTGTAAGCAGCACTCGGCCACGCGACTCTCGGACATCGAGGAGAGTTCAATATCGGAACTCCGTTCGCTTCTGAAAGTTGCTTATCGAGACATGCGGAGATGCAAATGCTGCGAACACGCACGCCGCACGCTATCCACCCTGACCACCACCGCCTGCGGGCGAGGGTGCCGGAAAAGATGCCCGTTGCGCTGAACGTCAACGGCGTCGAGACACGGCTCAAGGTCGCGCCATGGACCACCTTGCTCGACGCGCTGCGCGACCATCTCGACATGACCGGCACCAAGAAGGGCTGCGACCACGGCCAATGCGGCGCTTGTACCGTGCTGGTGGACGGGCGGCGGATCAATTCCTGCCTCACGTTCGCCGTGATGCAGGACGGCGCCCATGTGACCACCATCGAGGGTTTGGCGGCGAATGGGGCGCTGCATGCATTGCAGCAGGCCTTCATCGACCACGACGCGTTCCAGTGCGGCTACTGCACGCCGGGACAGATCTGCTCGGCCGCGGGCCTGATTGCCGAGGGCAGGGCGAAGAGCGCCGACGAGATTCGCGAGCTCATGAGCGGCAACATCTGCCGTTGCGGCGCGTATCCCAACATCGTCGCGGCGATCCGACAGGCGATGGGACGATCATGATCGATTTCCAGTACGCACGCGCGAACGACGTCGCCGATGCGGTGCGCCAGATGGCCGCCGATCCGACGGCGAAATTCATCGCGGGCGGCACCAACCTGATCGATCTCATGAAGGAAGATGTCGAACGCCCATCAAGGCTGATCGACATCTCGCGGTTGCCGCTCAAGGCCATTGAGGAGACTGCCGACGGCGGACTGCGGATCGGCGCGCTGGTGCCGAATTCCGACCTTGCCTATCATCCGCTCATCGAGCAACGCTATCCGATGCTCAGCTGCGCCATCCTGGCGGGCGCGTCGCAGCAGCTGCGCAATATGGCCTCAACCGGCGGCAATCTCCTGCAGCGCACCCGCTGCTACTACTTCTACGACATCGCGACGCCTTGCAATAAACGCGAGCCCGGCAGCGGCTGCTCAGCCATCAAGGGCCTCAACCGCATCCACGCAATCCTCGGCGCCAGCGCGGCCTGCATTGCGACGCATCCCTCCGACATGTGCGTGGCGCTGGCCGCGCTCGACGCCAAGGTCCATGTAAACGGGCCGGCCGGCGAGCGCACCATTGCGTTTTCCGAGTTCCATCGGCTGCCCGGGAACACGCCGCAGCGCGACACGAACCTGCATCGCAATGAGATCGTGACGGCGGTCGAGCTTCCGGCACGGGGCTTTGCATCAAATTACACCTACCTGAAACTTCGCGATCGCCTCTCCTACGCGTTCGCGCTCGTGTCGATTGCGGCGGCGCTGGAGCTCGAAGGACGCACGATCAAGGAGGCCCGCTTGGCGCTGGGCGGCGTCGCGCACAAGCCGTGGCGCAATGCCGCCGCCGAAGCAGCGCTGCGCGGGCAGGCCGCCGATCAGGCCGCTTTCACGCACGCGGCGGACTTGCTGCTGCGCGACGCCAGGGGCTACGCACACAATTCCTTCAAGATCGAACTGGCACGTCGCGGCATCGTTCGCGCATTGATGCAGGCGGCGCAGGGCACGCCGCAATTGCAGTCCGACAAGAAGATTCTGTGAGCAAGCCAAGAAACGGTAAACTCATGACCTATATCGGCACCCCGGCATCCCGCGTCGACGGCCGCGCGAAAGTCACCGGCGCGGCGAAATATGCCGGCGAATTCAACACAAAAGGCCTCGCTTACGGCAGCGTCGTCACATCGCGCATCGCCAAGGGCCGAATTGCGCACATCGACGCGAGCGAGGCCTTGCGCGTCGACGGCGTCATCGATGTCCTGACGCACGACAACCGGCCGCGCATGGCGAGCACCGATGCCGCCTACAAGGACGAGGTTGCTCCGGAGGGTTCGCCGTTCCGGCCGCTCTACGACGAGCGGATTCTGTTCAGCGGACAGCCGATCGCGCTGGTCGTCGCCGAGGAGTGGGAGATTGCGCGCTTCGCGGCGTCGCTCATCCGCGTGGAATACAACGATGAAACGCACGTCACCGACCTCAATCGCGAGCGCCGTAAGGCCGTCGCCGCCGCCAAGCCCGGCGCCGACATGTTCGCCCCGCCAAAACGGCGCGGTGCGGCCAAACGGGCATTCGCTGCGGCCGCGGCGCGCCATGAGGGCGAATATTATGTCCCGATCGAGCATCACAATCCGGTGGAGCCGTATGCCTCGACGGTGAGGTGGGATGGCGGCGGCAAGCTCACGGTCTACGACAAGACGCAGGGCGTGCAGAACGTCCAGCGCTATCTCTGCAGCGTTTTCGACATGAAGCCGGACGATGTGCGGGTCATATCGTCCTTCATGGGCGGCGGGTTCGGCTCGGGGCTGCGCCCGCAATATCAGGTGGCGCTCGCCGTACTTGCGGCGCGGGCGCTGCGGCGCTCGGTGCGCCTCGTGCTGACGCGCCAGCAGATGTATGGGCTCGGCTACCGGCCCGCCATGATCCAGCGGATCGCGCTGGGCGCAAACGCCGGCGGCACGTTGGACGCGATGACGCACGACGCGATCACGGTGACGTCGCAATACGAGAACTTCTATCGACAGGAGACCGGGTGGTCAGGCCTGCTCTACAAGTGCGCCAATGCGCAGTACGCGCACAAGCTCACTCGCCTCGACCTTGCGACGTCGTGCGACATGCGTGCTCCAAGCGCGGCGACCGGCGTCTATGCGCTCGAATGCGCGATGGACGAGCTTGCAGTCGCGCTCAAGCTCGACCCGCTGGAGCTGCGTCTGCGATGTTATTCAGATCGCGACCAGAACGCCGATCGGCCTTACAGCAGCAAGAGCCTGCGCGCGTGCTACCGCCAGGGCGCGGAAACGTTTGGTTGGGACAAGCGCAACCCCGCGCCGCGCTCGATGCGTGATGGCGGCGAGTTGGTCGGCTTCGGCATGGCGACCGGCGTCTGGGACGCTATGCAGATGCCGATCACAGTGCGCATCGTGCTTTCCGCCAATGGGCATGCGGAGGTTTCCTGCGCGACCTCCGACATCGGCACCGGCACCACCACGATCATGACGCAGGTCGCAGCCGACATGCTCGGACTGCCGCTCGACGCCATCACCGTCAAGCTTGGCGACTCGACGCTGCCGCAATCGCCGGTCGAAGGCGGATCATGGATTGCGGCCTCGGTGTCGAATGGAATCGCGACCACAGCCGATGCGATCCGCAAGGAACTTTTGCGTCTCGCCAAGCGGATGCCGAATTCGCCGCTCGCGGACTTAGCGCCCGGCGAGGTCGCGCTTGCGGAAGGCAAGCTTGTGAGCAAGCGGGATGCTTCGCGCGCCGTATCGATTGTGGATGCGATGCGGCACGGCGCCGTCGACCGCATTGAGCAGGAGAAATCCACGAGCTTCCCCGATGACGGCTCGCACGTGCACAACACGCATTCGGCGGTCTTCGCCGAGGTCAGGGTGGACGAGGAGCTCGGCGTCATCCGCGTCACCCGGGTCGTCAACGCGGTGGCGGCCGGCCGCATCCTCAACACCAAGACCGCGGCCAGCCAGATCATGGGCGGCGTGGTGTGGGGCATCGGCATGGCGCTGCACGAGGAGACGCTGGTCGATCACAATTTCGGCCGCATTATGAATCCAAACATCGCCGAATATCATGTCCCGGTGAATGCCGACGTGCGCGACATCAAGGTTATCTTCGTCGACGAGCCTGACGACATCATCAATCCGCTCGGCATCAAGGGGGTGGGCGAGATCGGCATCGTCGGCGTCGCCGCCGCAATCGCCAACGCGATCCATCACGCCACCGGCAAGCGCGTGCGCGACCTGCCGATCACGTTGGATAAGCTGCTGCGGTGAACTGGGGAATTATCTAATACAGCGTTTCCATTGTACGAAATCATATCGATTTCATTCATCAGCCTCGTCCTGAGGAGCGCGCACCGAAGTCGGGCTTGCCCGACTTCGGCAATCTAAAAGTGTCGAAATCGGCAACAGCCGATTTCGATGCGCGCGTCTCGAAGGACGGCCACAAGCGAGATCGTGCCCGCGGCCATCCTTCGAGACGGCCGCGCGAAGAGCGCGGCCTCCTCAGGATGAGGTCCGAGGGTTTGAATTTCGATCGTTCGACGCGCTTGGTTTCATGGAATCGGTCCGCTAAAGCGCAATGACGCCGCTCATCACCGGCACGCAACTGCCGCCGATATGAGCCGCGACGACTTTGCCGGCGCGTTTTTCGGCCGATGCCACCATGAGGCTCGGACGTCCCATGTCGACGCCTTGCGAAATTCTGCGGTCCAATCGCAAATCGGGCTCGGCGCGAAGCGTGGCCAACAGAGCGATCAGCGCCACGTTGGCGGAGCCGGTCGCCGGATCTTCGGTGACCCCGTAAAGGGGCGCGAACATGCGCGCCTCGATGTCGGCGACCGGCGTTGCGGCTTCCACATAGAGATGGATGCCGGTTGCAAGCCCGGTCGGCACGTGCTGGGCGAAAATCTCGGTTCGCGGCCGCGCAGCCGCGAGCGCGGCGCGGCTCGTGACCGCGGCGAAAATCAACGGAACCCCGCAGGACGCGATGCAGGGTTGATGCACTCGCGTATCGATATCGGTGGGCGCGATGGAGCACGCCGAGGCGACGATTTCGCTGGCAATGTTTTCGCCGATGGATAGAGCTTGCGGGGCGGCGAGACGTGCCCCTGTCACGGCCGATCGATCGCGAAGGAGTTCGATGCGGACGAGGCCCGCCTTCTCCTCGAAAATCATCGTGTCCCCCATAGCGGGCCGTGCGGTGCCTGTCGCGGCGCCGGCGAGCACGAAGGCGGTGCCGATGTTCGGATGGCCGGCAAACGGCAACTCGGCGCGCGGGGTAAAAATGCGGACTTGCGCCGTATTGGCAGCGTCCTGCGGCGGCAGCACGAAGGTCGTTTCGGAAAGATTGAATTCCGCCGCGATCGCCTGCATCTGTGCCGACGTGAGGCCGCGCGCGTCCGGCACGACCGCGAGCGGATTGCCGCCGAATTGCCGATCCGTGAAGACGTCGACGGTGGCGAAATCGAGTTTCACGGCGCCGCTGCGCCGCATCCCGGCTCTAGCGGCGGCACCCCCGGCGGCATCCGCCGCGCCTTGGTGGCCTGCTCAAACGCATACGCGAGGCGCAGCAGCACGGGTTCGCTCCAGGCGCGGCCCGTGAAGGTCGCGCCGAATGGAAATTCAGGTGTTCCAATCGCGCCGACCCCGGCGATCATGCCGGCCGGCACCTGGACGCTCGGATAGCCTGCCTTTGCGGCAACGGACGCACCGTTCCGACTCGGAAACAGGATGGCATCGAGCCCGTGCTCATCCATATAGGCGTCGATCCCGAGCGTGCGCGTCGCGCGGATGTCCATACGCCGCGCCGCCACGTACTCGATCGCTTCAAGGCCGCCCTGCGACGCCTCTGAGGCCAGAAAGATATCCTGGCCGAAACGCAGCGCGCGGTCGGCATTCGCGGCGTTGAACGCAATGATGTCCGCCATAGTGCGCATCCGGGTGCCCTTGGCCCAGTCGCGCAGATACGCGTTGAGGTCGTGCTTGAGCTCGTAGAGATAGACGACGGGGCGCCGCTCCGCCTGGTTGCGGGTCGCACTTTCCGGATTGAGGTTGAGGATGGCGGCGTCGGTGCCGGGGCCGCCCATCCAGCTGATCGACGGCATATTGCCGATGCGGGCGCCGCGCAGGCCATCCTTGTCGAGGACGCTCGTATAGTCGGCAGGACGCGTAAGATCGCGCGTCGCCTCGTCCAGCGGATCGGCGGCCGCCAGCACATTGAGGAGGATCGCGGCATCGCGCACCGTGCGGGTGAGCGGGCCCGCGGTGTCCTGGGTGTGGGTGATCGGGATGATGCCGGCGCGGCTGATGAGCCCGACCGTCGGCTTCACGGTGACGACACCGTTCTGGGTGGCGGGCGAAAGGAGCGAGCCCGAGGTCTCGGTGCCGATCGCAACCGCGGTAAGCCCGGCCGCAACCGCGACCGCCGAGCCCGAGCTCGACCCGCCGGGTTGCACGATCGGAACGCCTCTGGCGTTGAGTTCGAGCGCAAACGGATTTTTGACCTGGCCGCCGAGCGACGAATAGCCCGACGGCATGTCGATCGCCAAGATATTGGCGAACTCGGTGAGGTTCGCTTTGCCGAGGATCACGGCGCCTGCCTCGCGCAGGAGCTTCGTCACCGCCGCGTCGCGATTGGCGTAGGCGTCCGCAAGCGCCAGCGAGCCGGCGGTGGTGTGCTGGGCGTCGCCGGTTGCGATATTGTCCTTGAGGAGAACCGGGATTCCCTCCAGCGGCCGCCGCGCGCCGGATTTGCGGGCGTCGATCGATGCCGCAATTGCAGGCGCATCCGGGTTCATCTCGCGCACCGCGTTGAGGCGCGGGCCGGCGCGATCATAGGCTTCGATCCGCGCCGTGTAGGCGCGCACCAGATCGGCCGCCGTGGTGCGGCCGGCGGCAAGCGCGCCTTGCAGATCGTCGATCGTCGCATTCTCCGCGCACACCGCTCCGTCCGCGGCGACGGCTGGCGCGGCGATCGCTGCAGCCGCCAAGGCAAGCAACACCACTAACGGACGCTGCATCACACTCTCCCGATGTTGGATATATCGTTCGATTCCGGCACGCTGCGAGTGTATCGAACACGTGAGTGTCCGCAATGGGATTGAGGGGTGGAGGAGCTCCGGATGTGATCGAATTATTTGCGGCGACGTTTATCCGGCTTCCAACGGGCTTTTCGGTATTCCTGCCGCCTCAAGTGAAGCGGCAATATCAGACAATGAACGGAAGAGAATGAGCGGATCGTCTTTCGAGGGTAGAAATCCGCGGCGTCTCCAATATCGGGCGGCCTCGTCATCAATCGCGTTGACCACAACGGCGCGCCCGCCGATCAATTGGGCGCCGGCGACTGATCTTGTCAGGGCATGTTGAAGAAGAACGGTTCCGATGCCTCGGCTGGTGAATGCTGTGTCCGTGGCGAGCTGACCGAGCAAGATGCAAGGGACCGGGTTTGGAGGCTGGCCGGTCCTGACCGAGCGCGGCATGACGGAAGGGATGACGCCGGTCGGGGCCAGTCCATAATAGCCGACGACGCGCTTGTCGTCGGCAACGACGATGACGACCGTGAATCCCTTCTGCTGGTTGGGTAGAGCCCTCGTCTTGAGCCAGTTGTCGAGGGCAGGCTTGCCGCATGAAAAACTCGACACGTCGTCCTGAGGGTCGAGGGGTCGCGGTGGCGAGAGAGCCAAGATTTGTGACCGTCAGTTTTCGTTGACGCTGGTCGCCCAAGGCGCCTTGCGCTTGAAAAGTTCAACCAGTTCGGGAACGGCGGTTCCCGGCGCTTCAATCACGGCCGTGAAGGCTTTGAATCCCTGCGGGCTCATTCGCACGAGCGTGCTCTCCATGACGACCTCCTCGGCCGCCCGCACGGCTGCGTCCCTCACGAAATCAGTGCGGGACCGTCCACGCAGACTGGCGGCACGATCGATCATGGCGATGTCGGCTTGCGGCAGCCGCATCGACAACGGATGCTCCTTCCGTTTGGCGGGGCTTGTCATTTTGGCATCCTCGGTGACGAGCTATAATGGCTCCCCATTTATAACGCCTCGTATTGCATTTTGCAATACGAGGCGCCAGGCGATGAACTCATCTCCCGTCGAGGAGGGCAGTGCCGCAACTTTCGCCCGTCGCCCTCAAATCACATGATCCGGCGCAAGCCGGCAGGCGTGGTCGGTATCGCCCGCCTCGACTTGCAGCGTGGCATGGGAAATCCTGAATCGGCGGTCCAGCTCATGGGAGATTTCATGCAGCAGGCGATCGTCGAGCCCCGCGCCCGGACGCACCAGGTGTGCCGTCATGGCGGTTTCGGTGGTGCTCATCGCCCAGATGTGAAGATCGTGAACTTCAGTTACGCCCGGAAGGCCGCCCAGGTAGTCTTCCACCCTCGACCGGTCGATGCCTTCCGGCACGGCGTCGAGCGACATCATGACGGACTCGCGCAACAGGCCCCAGGTGCCCCACACGATCAGCACTGAAATCACAAGGCTGGCCAATGGATCGAGCTGGTTCCATCCGGTGACATAGATGACGGCGCCGGCGACCACGACGCCGAACGAAATCGCCGCGTCGCCGAGGAGATGCAGGAACGCGGCGCGGACATTCAAATCGCCCCTGCGCCCCGCCATCAGGAGCCACGCCGATAGGCCGTTCACCACGATGCCGACGGCGGCGACGATCATCACGGTGACGCCGCCAACGTCGGCATCGTCGGCCAGCCGGCGCAGCGCCTCCCAGGCGATTGCGCCGGTCGCCACCATCAGGACGACGCCATTGAAAAGCGCCGCCAGAATGGAGGCCGACCGGAAGCCATAGGTATAGCGTTGTGTCGGCTGCCACCGCGCCATGCCATGGGCGCCCCACGCCAGCAGCAATCCCAGCACGTCGCCCAGATTGTGTCCGGCATCCGCAATGAGCGCGACCGAGTTCGCGAGCACGCCGAACACGACCTGCGCCACAACAAGCGCGATGTTGAGCGCCGCCGCGATCGCGAAAGCGCGGCCGAAATCCGTCGGCGCGTCGTGTCCGCCGTGGCCATGATATTCGTCGTGATCGTCGTCGTGAGCGAGATGAGCGTGGGACATGACAGATTCCGGTACCGCAGGGTCAACGCAGGCGAATTATCTCATCCTTGACGCGATCGCAGCTGAGAGGCAAGCGCCGCCCCCGCAAGCGGGAGAGGGAGCAGGGGCGCCTTGCCACTTGCAATTGCCCTGCGCATGCGGGGGAGGGCAGGGAGGGGCAGGCTCAAGACGATTCGACGCGGCGTGCCGCGTCACCGTGCCGTACCCTCGCAAGCAGCCGGAACACCATGACGACATCGCTTCGGATGCGGCGCACGGCCAGATAGACGCCGGTCGCGCTGCCTGCGAGACCACCCAGCATGAGCGCGATCACGATGATGTCCCAGGCCGGCCGGGTGCGCAGCCAAGCGGCGAAATCGAGACGGTGGAGCCCGGCGAACAGCCACCGATGCCAGCGGGAATTGGAATCGGCGCGCCGCAACAGCGCCCCGGACGTCGGATCGAGATAATACCGGGTATTCTCGGCATCGTTCGCGATGATGCGGTAGACCGGCAACGCCACCTGGTCGTGATGGCTGAAGTAATAGGCATCCTCTTCCCGCAGCATGCCTCGCTCCGAAATGCCGTTCGTCCCCACGATTCGCGCGGCGGCCTCGGCGAGTTCCTGTTGCGATAACGGCGCAGCGTTTCCTGAGGCGTCAAGCCGTGTCACCGTTTCGTTCGCACCTGTGACGAGCCAGAAAAGCTTGCCGGCAAGGGGCGCGGTTGTCAGGCTCACGGCATCTGGCAGCCGCGCCCGCACGGCGGCAAGCGACGCGCGCACCTCGCCCCATGCGGGTAGTGGACCTTCAAGCCGACCCGTCTCGCCCGCGCCACCCCGGCCTTCAAGAAATCCCCACGGGTTCATCGAAACCAACCCGCTGACCACGAAGGTGAGGGTGGCAATGCCGAACACCAGCCCGGACAGATGGTGCCAGTAGAACAGGGCGCGATAGGGCGAAAACTTCCCGTCCTTGCCGCGCCGGAACTGCGCGATGCCGAGATAGAGTCCGAGGACGGTCAGGAACGTGCCAAGAATAGAAGCCCAGATGACCGTCTCGCTCCACAACGGTCCGTCGCTGCGCAACGCCGTGAGGTAGAACCAGTGCGGGATCGCGCCCAGCCAGTTCCAAAACCGCTGCATCGACGTGGTGCGCAGCACGACCTGGCCGCTAGTGCTCGACACGTAGATGGTCGAGCGTTCCGGATCGTCGAACGTGAAGCGATGCAACGGGCGGTCGCGGCGATAGCGGCCGACGGTCCACTGATCCTCATCGATGGTTGCAGCGGAGGCGACGGTTGCCGGTCCGGCAGTCCGCGCGATGGTATCGAGCGCGATCGCCCGGGCATCCGCCATATCGAAGCGCTGGACCCCGACGCCATCTGCGAGATCGATCACGGCATCGGGCCGCGGCGGACGTCGCAGCCGCAGCACCGGCACGCCGAGCAGATTTTCGATTTGGACGCGGTAGAATTGCTGGTCATCCGGGATGAGTCCGTCCGCCACCCGGCAGCATGCCTGCCACGGAATAGGCGCGAGCGCGCTCACCCGCTCCTGCTCGGTAAGGCGCGGAAAGCCCACATACATCATGACGATGCCGGACGCGAACCAGACCAGCATCAGGATGCCGACCGCGATCCCGAGATAGCGGTGGAATATCACCAGGGTGCGCCAAAGGAAGTTTGTCATGGCTGTGAGCGTAGCATGGACCTGAAGTGTGCTCCACACCGGCCCAACCGCTGGGCTGTTACGCCGCCTTGACGGTACGCGCCTTTAGATCGACCCCCAGTTCCCTGCGTAACACGTCGAAGATGGCGGCCAAGTTGTCCATGCTGGGGTTGCCGTTCGTCGACAGCATCCGATGCAAGCTCTTACTGGCTTTGCCGGTCGCGGCCGCCAGACCTTCGAAGCCCACAGTTGCATTTACGAGGTCGCGTAGGATCAAACGAGCCGTATGCGGCTCGCCGTTGAGAAACAGTGTAGCGGCCTCATCAAGCAGCGCCTTGGCAAAGGCTGGATCACGCTTCACGCGCGCAACGATCGTATGCTTGAAGCTTCGGGTCAGTGCCATAGGGCTTTACCTCTAGTGCCTCGGCCTCGCGGCATTCTTGCGTAACTTATATTCTGCCCACATCACCCTCGCCCTCTCGATGTCGCCTCGCTGGCTTTTCTTCGTGCCGCCGCCGAACAAAATGATCAAATCGTCTCCATCCTTCGCGAGATAGGTCCGGTAACCCGGCCCCCAGTCGATGCGATACTCGCCAATGCCGCTGAACCACTTTACGCTCGAAGTGTTGCCCATCTGAAGTCGCAACGTTGCAGTCGCGACCTTTGCGGCTGCTTGGGAAGGAAGACCGTCGAACCAACTCCTATAAGGATTGGCTCCATCCTGTCGGACATACTCAACGACGTTCAACACCATTTTTGATATAGTAATAAATAAGTTACTATCAAGCAAGCTCGTTCGATCGCGGCGCGTTCAACCGACACAGCGAAGTCGCACCCTCGCAGATGCTCTCCTGCGATCAAGCCAAGGTTGTGCACGGCGGGCGCCATTCGCAATCCACTGCGGCGGTGTCAGATCGCGAATCCGCATCTTGTAATTTCGTTTCTCTCCAATAGGCTAGGTACCCACAGGCTGGGCAAGGCGAAACGCATGAGGGGAAACGCATGCAGCACGCAAGGATGACGGTTGCACTGTTCACGTTCGCGGCGATGACCGCTGCGGTCGCGGCGCAGGAAGCCCAGAAGGCGGCGCTGCCCGACACCACGCCATGCCCGGAAGCGATCGCCGGCATCGCGACCTGCTATGGCGTCAAGCACGAGACCGGCGCTTACATCACGGCGGCCGTCCCGAAGAACTGGAACGGTCATCTCGTCGTATTCGCCCACGGCGGGCCGTCGCTTTTGCCGCCGACCGCGACCGGCAGCAACACTGATCTCGACAAATACGCCTACGCGGTCCGGCGCGGCTTTGCGTGGGTTGCGTCAAGCTACCGGCGCGAAGGCTACGGCGTCGCGATGGCGGCTGCCGACACCGACAATGCCCGCAAGTTCTTCATCGCACGGATCGGCAAGCCGCAACGCACCGTCCTGCACGGCGCCTCCTATGGCGGCCTCGTGGGAGCGAAGCTGATCGAGACCTACGCGAAGAATCCCGACGGCAGCTTGAACTTCGACGGTGCCTTCCTCAACAGCGGCGCGGTGACGGGGGCGACGCTCAACTATCAGCACCGCGTCGACCTGCGCGCCGTGTACCAGTACTATTGCAAGAACATGCCGCGGCCCGACGAGGCGCAGTATCCGCTCTGGAATGGCGTCGCGCCCGACTCTCAAATGACTCTGAAGGACCTCGACACGGTGGTCGACGAATGCACCGGCGTCGGCCATCCGGCCGCGGCGCGCAGCGACCGGCAGAAGCAGAACCTGACGAGCATCCTCGGCGTGATGGGCTATCCGGAAAATCTGCTGGTGCGCCACATGCAGGCGGGAACGCTGTTATTCCGTGACATCGTGAAGAACACGAGCGGCGGGCGCAATCCGTTCTCGAACATCGGCGTCCGCTATAAGGGCTCTGCCGATGACGCGGCGCTGAACCGCGAGGTCGTGCGATTTGAGGCCGATCCGGCTGCCGCCGCGGCATTAAGGGCCGACGGCGATCCGACCGGGGTGCTGCCGGTGCCGGTGGTGTCGATCCACTCGATTAACGACCCGCAGGTCGTGGTCGAGGCGCAGTCCGCATATCTCGATGCCGTCAAGGCGGCCGGCAGCGCCGACCGCTTGGTGCAGGCCTTCACGGACGAGCGCGCCCACACAGGACAAAGCGCACCCGAACTCGCGGCTGGACTCGACGCCCTCATGCAGTGGATCGAAAAGGGCACCAAGCCGACCGCCCAATCGATCGCGGCGGGGTGCGAACAATTGCGGGCGAGCCTCGATGGTCCGTGCCGCTATCATCCGGAATATGCGCCGAAACCCTACGCCACCCGCTACTACACGCGCGAGGCCGCGGTGCGGTAGCGCCTGTGAAAAGGCTCAACCTCATCCTGAGGAGCGCGCTCTTGCGCGCGTCTCGAAGGATGGCCGCTTGCTCCGCCGTGCCTGTTACCATCCTTCGAGACGGCCGCCCAAGAGCGCGGCCTCCTCAGGATGAGGTCGTTTTCTTCACACGCTCGATAGCGGACACGTGCAGTTGATCTGGCCGTGGCAAGACCGGACACGCAAGGTTTCCGTGCTGAAGGGCGGCACGTTCGCCCTCATGTTGGTGCCGGCGATCTGGCTCGTCGATCAGGTTGCCGGCGGGGAGTTCGGGCCGGTTCCGCTCGGCGGGATGACTTACTGGTCAGGCTTGTAAGCAACCGCGATCCTGCTTGCGGCGCTGGCGATTACGCCGGCGTCGGCCATATTCGGCTGGCGCCGGCTCATCATCGTACGACGCATGATCGGGGTGACGGCGCTCGCCTATGCGTTGGCGCATATCATCATCTATTTCGCCCTGCGGTTTTGGAACTTTGCGTTTATCGCCCACGAAATGGCGACGAGACTCTCCCTGATCGTGGCGACCGTCTCGACCATCGGCCTGATCGCGTTGGGGGCGACCTCCGTCGATGCTGCGGTCCGGCGGATGGGGGCGAAAGGATGGCAACGGCTGCACAGCGCGGTCTACGTGACCACGGCGTTGGCGATCCTTCACTACCTGTTGTCGCCTGGACTATTTCCCGACCAGTTCCTGCTGAGCGGCGCGTTCTTCTGGCTCATGATGTGGCGGGTGCTGGCGCGGCGCGGAGACGGAGCGAATGCCGCAGCCTTGGCGCTGCTCGCGCTTGCCTCCTGCCTGTTCACGGCTGCTTTTGAAGTTGGCTCGATCTGGGCATTCCGTGGCTATGCCCTGGCGGAAATTCTCAGCATCTATTTCACCCTGATCCTGGGCATCCCGCCGCCGTGGACGATCCTCGCGCTTGGACTTCTGGTCTCCGGCGCCGCGTTTGCCCGGCAGGCTTTGCGGCTCGGGGCGGCAGGCTTTGACGCCGGCAAAATCGGATAGATTGCCGCGCCGTACTCGGTGACAAGACTTCGCTCTGACATTACCGATTGCACTATGGTAGGCAGCAGGGACGACGTCATGAGGGCGCCATGTCGGTGATCGAGGCCGCCATACGCGGGGGCGCGGTAACGGTTCTTCTGCTCGTTGCCACGCTCGTCCTGCGTGATCGGCGACAGGTTCCGACAAGGCGCTATTCCGCGCTGTTTGCACTGAGCGTCGCCGCTTACGTCATCGCGTCGTCTCCCGGCTTCTATGGGCTCGATCTCCGCTGGCGCATACCGATCGGGCTCGTTAGCTCTGGCACGCCGGCCGTCTTCTGGCTTGCCGCGGCTGCATACTTCGACGACGATTTCAAACCCTCATTGTACCGGCATCTCGCCTGGCTTGGCCTCGTTCTCCTTGGTCTTTGGCAAATGCTCGGCAACCAACCGGCCGCCGATTTTCTTCATCACGGGCTGTCGCTGATGTTCATCGTCCTCGCCGCCTGGCATGCGTTCGTCGGAAGAGATGCCGATCTCGTGGAAGGGCGGCGGCGGTTTCGTCTGGTCCTTGTCATATCTACGGCGCTCTACACGGCAGGGATCATCATCTCACAGTGGCTTCTACCCGGCAGCGAGGCCTCGGCCCCCTTCAGCTTTATCAATGCGGTTGGTCTGCTGGCGTTGACATCTGTCTACGCGGCCGCGCGGTTGTCCGTCTCCGCCTTCGGGCAATTCGCCGCCTCCGACATTCCTGACCGAAGCGCGTCTTTGCCGCGCGAAGTCCGTCAGAACGATCCTGCTCCCGCGCTGGAAGTCAATGAACAAGATGCTGCATTGCTGACGGCGCTTGATGATCTGATGAAGAACAACAAGATTTATCGACAAGAAGGTCTGAGCATCGCCGTGCTCTCCGCGAAGCTGTCTGTACCTGAATACCGGTTACGCAGACTGATCAACCAGAAACTGGGACATCGCAATTTCAGCGCCTTCGTCAACGGTTACCGCCTTTCCGAGGCCATAGCTGCACTTAGCGATCCAGGCCAATCGAGCGTGCCGGTCCTTACCATCGCGCTCGACACCGGTTTTGGTTCGATCGGGCCATTCAATCGTGCCTTCAAGGCGCACACCGGGATGACGCCCACCGAGTATCGGCGCGAGCGTTCGAATGGAATGCAGAACGCGCCGTCCGATCTCTCGCCGATTCCGGAATCGGCCAGCCTGTCGAGGAATTGATCAGCCGCGATTTGAATCCGGCGAGACGGGAAATTCTATCTGCATCAAGTTAGAATTGTAAAATTCAGATTGTGGGTCTGAATTGATCTAGACTACGGAACTTCCTGACCGGCCGACGCATGATCAAGCGTCGCCAAAGGAGAACGACATGATGGCCGTCGCCCGCATCCTCACTTTTGCGCTGCCTGTCGTGATCGTGATTGCGACCCTTGAGGGCTTGGTTCTCGCCGTCGTGATGAGGCGCAACTACAATTGGCGTGCGTATTTCGCTTCGCTCGCCGATGCGCTTGGGCGCCAGTACGTCATATTGACGTTCCTGTCTCTCAGCCTCGCGGCGCCCGCGTATGATTTGGCATACAGTCACCGCCTCTTTACGATACCGATCGACACCACTGTCGCGGTGGTTGCGCTCCTGATCGGCCAGGATTTCTGCTACTACTGGTTCCATCGCTGCAGCCACCGGATTCGGTGGTTCTGGGCGACACATGCGGTCCATCATTCCTCGAATGAGCTCAATTTTGCTGCGGCATACCGCTTTGGCTGGACCGGGCGGCTGACCGGGACGGCGATCTTCTACGTGCCGCTGGTCTGGCTCGGTTTCGAGCCGCGCGCGGTGTTCATCGCCATCGCGCTGAACCTGCTCTATCAATTCTGGCTGCACACGGAATGGATTCCGAAGCTCGGCTGGCTCGAATACGTCCTCAACACCCCCTCTCATCATCGCGTGCACCACGCGGCCAATCCCGAATATCTCGACCATAACTATGGCGGCGTCTTCATCATTTGGGACCGCATCTTCGGCACCTTCGTCGCCGAACGCGACGATCTGCCGTGCCGCTATGGCCTGGTGGAGCCGCTTTGCTCCAACAATCCCATCTTCATCGCGTTTCATGAATGGATGGCGCTCGTTCGCGATCTGTGGCACGCGCGCTCGTGGCGGGAGCGGTGGTCGTACCTCGTTGGCCCGCCCGGTTGGCGACCCGATCGCGAAGAAAAGCGTTTCCCATCGTACAGATATCATCCATCGACCTCGTCCTGAGGAGCGCGCTCCTGAGCTTGTCGAAGGATGCGCGCGTCTCGAAGGACGGCCACAAGCGAGATCGTGCCCCCGGCCATCCTTCGAGACGGCCGCGCGAAGAGCGCGGCCTCCTCAGGATGAGGGCCGAAGGTTTGGTTTCGATCGTTCGATGCGATTGGCCTCATCGAACCGCCGTACTAGAAACTTGCCGGCGCGTATGTGCGGCGCCACGTGCCCGCCTGCGGGAGCGGCACCCCAAGATTCTCGCGCAAAGTCTTGGCCGCATACTCCTTGCGGAACAGGCCGCGCCGCTGCAGTTCAGGCACGACGAAGCGAACGAAGTCTTC
>WNFF01000555.1_pt1 | contig 28158 bp, 21 predicted proteins | sample 5400441 | NCBI WGS metagenome assembly WNFF01 (sample SAMN13153345, study PRJNA577476) | soil metagenome | isolation source: 120 cm saprolite under Douglas fir tree site 2 hole 3 replicate 1 | place: USA:California | collected 2015-04-18
GTAGGCCTTGTCGGCGGTCGCCTGGGCCTTTTTCGTCATTTCGAGGTAGCTAGCCCTCTTGAGGTCCAGGTCGCGTTCCGCCTCGGCTTGTTTGGCTAATGACGCGGTCTCGGCAGCGACGCGCTCCTGGTCAGCCTGCGCCTTGGCGACGGCCGCGGCGCGCTGGGACTCAGCCCGCTTGATCGCGATGTCGCGGTCAGCTTCCGCGGCGGCTACTTCCGCATCGCGCTTGATGCGCACGATATCTGGCCGACCCATGTTGGTGATGTATTCGTTCTTGTCGCGCACTTCCTTGAGAGTGAAGCTCACCACGTCGAGCCCCATCTTGTTCATGTCCGCCGCGCAGGTCGAACGCATGCGCTCGCCGACCATCTCCGGCTCCTTGACGATCTGCTCGACCGTGAGCTGGCCGATGATCCCGCGCAGGTGGCCTTCCATCACCAGGCGAATCAAGCCTTCGCGCTGCTCCGGCCTTTTGGTCAGGAATTGCTCCGCGGCGGTGCGAATCGACACGGGGTCGGACTTCACCTTCAACTGCGCCACCGCCTCCACGGTCACGGCAACTCCCTGGTTGGTGTAAAGGCTCTGCTGCGGGGCAACGTCAAAAGACATTAGCTCCAGCGAGAGCTCGCGGCACTGTTCCAGCATCGGAATGACAATCGTGCCGCCGTTCGTGACGGTTCTTGGACCGCGTATGCCGTAGACGATGAGCGCTTCGTGCGGTCCCACTTTTCGTAACAACGTGGCGAAACCGGCCATCGCAAAAAGAATCGCGAGTACCAGCAGCCCGGCCATGACGGGAACCGAAAGACCAAACATAAAGACCTCCCTTTTCCACTCTGCTCCGGACTGTTCGCATCGTTCACCAGTCCGAGAAACTTTTCCTGAAACTCAGCTCGTGAACTCTTCCCACTTCTTCACGTAGGCGATGCCGTTCTCGTAGCGCGTGATCGCCACTTCCGTGCCATTCGGAAGCGGATTGCCATCCTCGCTCCGCACCGCGACGCTCTTGCGCACGCCGCGCTGCTCGAAAATCATTTCTCCAGTGCCGTCTTGACGGATGGGCGAGCTGATTGCGCCGACGGTCCCTTCTATCCGGTAATCCCAATCCAGCATCTGCGCTTCGGTTACCTTCACAATTCGCGCCATGAACTTGAAAACCATACTTGCGGCAATCAGTCCCGAGATGCCGGCGATGCTCAACGCGAGCATCGCTACCAGGCGTGAATGGATTGTAAGGAGATAGCCAATCCCGCCAAACCAGGCGAGAAACGTCATGATGGTCATCGCGTTGAACCAGGAGAGTCCGCCGCGGGCGTGCATCGTTCCCCGGCCCGCGATTCCTCCGGCGTGATGTCCGCCATGAAAGGGCAAGTGCAAACGCGCCGGCAGATGAAAGTGCGTCGCACCGCCGAGAAACGACAGCACGCTGAAGGAGAACCCCACAATGAAGCAGAAAAGATAAAAGTCAGACCAGGTCATACGACACCTCGAGCGCAACCATTCACCAGCGCAACTTATCGTTGCGGTGCGCGAGCTGGAATTCGAGACGCAGGCCCTGCTACGTGTTACCTCGACCCTCTCGGGTCGCTACGGCTCAGTTGCGGAGAGCAGCGGGCGGCGGATGGCCGCTGCCCTTCTGTGGTCCCCCATTTTGATAATTGCCGTGGTGCAATACCTCTCCGAGGCGCTCGGCTAAGTCCGGCGTCCGCAGGATTTCCGCCAGAAGCAAAATCGCGCGGCGCGAGTCTTCATGCTCCGCGATGACCAGAAGCGCGCGCTGAAGCGCCGGATCCGCCGTGAACTGTTCGGCGCCGGCAAAAAGCCAGGAATCGATTTTCGCGTCGATGGCGCGCAATTCGGACTGCAAGCCTGGCGTGTAGCCTTCTGGGTCATCCACCAGAAAGCCCGGATAGACGCGGAAGAATCGCGCCAGAAGCTCGCGGGTGGTGTGCGTGAGATGAGGCCGGGCGCCATTCTCGATTTGCGAGAGATACGCCTGGCTCAAACCGCGGCCGATCTCGCGCTTCATCGCGCTGGCCAGTTCCTGCTGAGTCATCGAACGCCCCAGGCCGCGAAGCGAACCTTCGACGGAGCGGAGGGACCGGAGTTTGTCGCCGAGTTTCATGGTGGAACTCTAATTATTGCAATATGCAAATCTTATATTGCAATATGTAATTTGTCAAGCAAAATCGTAACCCTTCCTCAATCTCCTATAACTTATTGAATTAGAAGAAGTTATCCATTCTCCGAAGGAACGCGAATCCCGCAGACTAGTTTGCAACGCAAATCAAATTCATTCTGGCTTTCGCAGTGACTGCAGATCAATTCCCAGTTGCTGACACTTTTTATACAGATGGCTGCGCTCCAGCCCCAGCGCCCGAGCTACATTCGTCATGTGAAAATTGTGGCGCCGAATTTCCGCCAGCATGGTTTCCCTTTCGAATGCCTCGGTGCGCTCGGCCAGCGTGCCCGTTGCATTACCCGCCGATGAAGAAGAACCATTCGAAATGGAGTCGGAAGTAGGAAGAATGAGTTGCACATCGGCAGCGCCGACATTTTCATCAGAGGCAAGCAGGATCAAGCGTTCCACAATGTTGCGCAATTCGCGGACATTTCCAGGCCAGCCGTATTTGCGCAATTCGCCGATGGCTTCTTCCGCGAAGATTTTTTCTTTCCAGCCGTTTTGCGCGGCCACCTGGCGCGCGAAATGCGCAACCAGGCCGGGAAAATCCTCCGGGCGCTCGCGCAGGGGCGGCAGCGTCAAGGGAAAAACGTAAACGCGGTGAAAAAGATCGCGGCGGAAAGCGTTCTGTTTCACGAGATCTTCCAGGTTGCGATGCGTGGCCACCACCACGCGCACATTCACCTTGATGGGCTTGTCGCCGCCGACGCGCTCGACTTCGCCTTCTTCCAGCACCCGCAGCAACTTCGCCTGCATCGCCACGGGCATGTCGCCGATTTCGTCCAGAAAAAGGGTGCCGCCGTCCGCCTGTTCGAATTTACCGAGATGCTTGACCGCTGCGCCGGTGAACGCGCCTTTCTCGTGGCCGAAAAGTTCGGACTCAATCAATTCCGCGGGCACCGCCGCGCAATTCAAGGTGATGAACGGGTGCTCGCGGCGCGGCGATTTTTCATGGATGGCGCGCGCGACCAGTTCCTTGCCCGTGCCGGTTTCGCCAAGAATGCAGACGCGCGTTTCGCTTGCGGCCACTCGTTCGATTTGTGAGATTAATTTTTTCATCGCCGAGCCGGAGCCAACCAGCTCGTGTTTTCCCAGGCGATGACGCAGTTCGCGATTCTCGTCTTCGAGCCGCGACAAGCGCAGCGCATTTTCGACCGTGACCAGCAGCTTGTCGGTGGAAATCGGTTTCTCCAGAAAATCGAGCGCGCCGAGCTTCGTGGCTTTCACCGCCATTTCGATATTCGCTTGCCCGGAAATAAGAACAATCGGCGTTTTCACGCCGGCTTTTTTCAAATCTTCGAGCAGCTCCACTCCGCTTTTTCCGGGCATCACCACGTCGGAGAGAATCACGTCGAAAGATTCGGTTCGAATAAGTTCGACGGCGCGAGCCGCGTTGTCGCAAACGGTGGCTTCGTGCCCAGCCAGCCGGAAGGCGCGGGAAAGCGAAGCCAGTGTGTTCGGATCGTCGTCAACGAGGAGGAGATGAGCTTTGCGCGCCAAACGTGGGTCCCTTTCGAAGGCTAGTCGGAAGCAGCCGCCAGAGTGGACGGCGTGCTTTTGGACTCTGGCGCTGCCTCGCGCGGTTTCGCGGCGTGGCCGGCCTGGCGCTGCGGCAGGTCGATTCGAAACGATGTGCCGCGACCCTCGTCGCTCTTCACCGAAATGGTGCCGTGATGGTCGCTAACCACGGACTGCACGATAGCGAGGCCCAGCCCCGTCCCTTGCAACTTTGTCGTGTAATACGGTGTGAACAGCCGCGAACATTCTTCTTGTGTCAGGCCTCTTCCCGTGTCGGCTACTTCGATTCGAACGTTCCCATTCTGTTCCGACGTTTTCAGCGTCAGCGTCCCGCCGGCGGGCATGGCGTCCAGCGCATTCAGCACCAAATTTTGGAACGCGCGGTGAAGCAGGTCAGGGTCTGCGTCGATATCGGGCAGCGGCTCGGTCAGGAACAATTCCGGCGTAATGGTAGGCTTGCCGACTTCGTTGAATTGCGGTTCAAACAAGCGAACTGCGTTGCGCAGCGCCTCATTCACATTGACGCGCACAAACTGCGGCGCGGGCATCTTTGAAAAATCGCTGAAGCGCCCCACGATGGTATTGAGATTGGCAAGTTCCGTTTTCAAAGTGGCCGTCGATTCGTTGAAGACTTCCAGAAACTGCTTGGCGTCGAGCTGGCGTGCTTTCTGCAGATTTTCAACGGTAATCTGCATGGGGAAGAGCGGGTTGCGCAATTCGTGCGCGAGGCGGCGCGCGAGTTCGCGCCATGCGGCCACGCGTTCGGTTTGTACCAGGCGCTCCTTCTGCGCCGCCAGCGTTTGCGTCATGTGATTGAAGGCCCCGGCAAGCTGGCCGATTTCATCGCGGCCGCGAACATCAATGCGCGTGTCCCATCTTCCGCCGGCTACTTCGCGCGCGCCTTCGGCAAGTTCCTCGACCGGTTTGGTGATGCGCGCGGAAACCCAAAAGCTGACGAGCAATCCGATAAGCAAGGCGGCAGCCGCAACCGCAGCGGCGATTTTCAAGATCTGGCGAGTCAACATCACCAGTTCTTTGCGCGAGCTGCCTACGAAAAAGATTCCTAGCAATTCGTTGTTGCGGCCGGTCAAAGGGATGGCATGGAAGGTTTCGGCATCGGCTGGGTCGCTGGTCCAGTCAATCGTTCGAACGAGAGGCTGCGGCTGCTTCTGCAATTGCTCGACGAGGGGAGCGAAGCGGTCCGCTTGCTCCGCATCGATTTTCTCCGCCAGCAACGACGTGGGGGCGAAGCTGGGGTCGAGATTGGTATAGATGAGCGCCCTCATGCCCGCGGGCAAAACCAGCGAGGCGAGGAAATTCTTATCCAGCCGGTGCCCGCCAATGATGTACAAACTCTTGTCCGCCACCGTGTTGTTCGTTCGAACGACGCTGAGGGAGATCGCGACGCCGTCGGGCAGATCTTCTTTCTTCAAGAATGCCGGGGTGTCATTCCAGTCCTTCACCGCGGTCACCCATTCGTTCTTGTAACCGACGCGAGCGGGAAATTGCGACGACGAAATGAGCACGCCGTCATGATTCACAAACTCGACATAGTCCAGCCCATGCTCTTGAGCGGTGCCGACTGCGTCGCGTACCCAGAGAGAGAGATCGGCATTGGGGCGAGACATGTCAATCGCCATACGCTCCGTCGCGGTTGCCTCCGCTATATTTTTTGCCTGTTGAGCGATTTCCACGCCGCGCTGGACGAACTCCTTGTTGAATTGCGCGACCAGGGCTTCGGTGCGCTCCGCATCCATGGCTTCGAACGCCGCCTGCGTATAATGCGTCACGGCGTAAGCCACCACCGATACGGACGCAAAAATAGTGAGCAACACGACCAATAATAATTTCGTTCGGAAGCTCATGGTGTCGCTCCAGGGGCCGGAGCAGAGGGTTGCGTGAAAGGTGTGGCCGCAGCATTACCAGCGCCCGCGGCCGGAGGAAGCGCAGCACGAATTCTCCTTGCGCGGATGAAATTGGTCTCCATAGTCAAAGGAAAGCATATCGCGAGTGCCAGCGCGACAAAAGGGCTTATACATGTCCGCGATGACTTGGCACGAGCAGTTTTTGCTTGGCGTACACAGGGTTACGGGCTGATGATATCACGGCTGCGCGGAAGGGATTGTGTACTGGGTGTACTCGGTGAAGAACAGCATGGCCTTTAAATCCTGGCAAGGAATAAACTCGTGCTGCAGGAAGTAGTGAATTACCGCGAAACGATTTGCCATGGCCAGCCGTCCATGCAAGAGGTCCGTTGTTCCAGGCAAGAATCCATCTTCAGGAGCGTTTGATGAAGCCCAAGTCTTTTCGTCGTAGTCTGCTGTTGTGGGTAAGCGCAGTCTTAACCGCAGCCTTGCTGGCCGTTCCCTCAAAGGCCCCCGCGCAAGCCGCCGCGGACCAGGTCCCGGAAGGGCCCACGAAGCTCCTTCGTTTTGCTGACATCTCCAAAGATAAGGTGGTCTTTGCCTACGCAGGCGACTTGTGGATTGCCTCGCGCGAAGGCGGCGCGGCGCGGCGGCTTACCTCCCACGTGGGCGACGAACTCTTTCCCAAATTTTCGCCCGACGGCAAATGGATCGCCTTCACGGGCGAATATGACGGCAACCCGGACGTCTACGTCATTTCGTCCGAAGGCGGCGAGCCCAAACGCCTCACGTTTCATCCAGGCAACGACCTCGTGCTCGGCTGGACTCCCGACGGGAAGAATATTCTCTTCCGCTCGGACCGCTTCAGTGCGCCCCCGGGCCGCTACACCAAGCTCTTTCTCGTTTCGCCGCAAGGCGGCCCGGCGAAGGCGCTGCAAGTTCCGCGCGCCAGCTTGACCAGCTTTTCGCCGGACGGCACGAAGATCGCTTACCTCGAAACATCACAGGAATTCCGCACCTGGAAGCGCTACCGCGGCGGCTGGAGCCCGGCCATCGGCATCTTCGACCTCAAAAAGAATTCGTATGAAGAATTACCGAAGACCGCAGGCATGGACCTCTTCCCCATGTGGCACGGCAACGCCATCTATTTCATCAGCGACCGCGACGGCGTGATGAACCTCTTCAGCTACGACCTCGTCTCGAAGCAAACGAAAAAGCTCACCGACTACAAGGAATACGACATCAAATGGCCGAGCCTGGGTCCCGACGCCATCGTGTACGAAAACGGCGGCGTGCTCTACGAATTCAATCTCGCCAGCGGAAAAGCGCGGAATCTGCCGATCGTGGTGCGCGCCGAAGACCTCGAAACGCGCCCGGAATTCAAGAGCGTCGCGTCCTCCATCGGCAGCTACTCGCTCTCGCCTTCGGCGGCCCGCGCTCTTGTGGAAGCCCGCGGCAACGTCTTCACCGTCCCCGCCGAGCACGGCAGCATTCGTACGCTGAGCACCAATCATTCCGGCGTTCACGAACTGAATCCCGCCTGGTCGCCCGATGGAAAGTCCATCGCGTATCTCTCCGACAAAACCGGCGAGTTCGAGCTGTACACGCGCCCGCAAATGGGCGGTGAGGAAGCGCGCATCACCACCGACGGCGGCGTCTATCGCTACGGTCCGGTGTGGTCGCCGGACAGCAAGAAGCTTCTCTATTGGGACAAAGTGCTCCAGCTCTGGTACGTCAGCCTGGATGACAAAAAGCCTGTGCTCGTCGACAAGTCCGACTACGCCGCCATCTCGGACGGCAGTTGGTCGCCCGACAGCCTGTGGATCACTTATTCCAAGCCACGTCGCCGCGGCGCCAACGATGTTTTCCTGTACTCGCTCGGCACGAAGAAAATCACCACGGTTTCCGACGGCTTCTATAGCGACAACAATCCCGTTTTCGACGACAACGGGAAGTATCTTTATTTCATCTCCACGCGCTACTTTTATCCGAGCATCGGCCAGCTCGACCAGCGGTTCAACTACTACTCCACCGATGGCGTCTTTGCCGTCACGCTGAAGGCCGACGAAGCATCGCCTTTCAAACCGCAAAGCGACGAGGAAAAGGCGGCTGACGAAAAGAAGGATGAGAAAAAGGACGAGAAGAAAGATGACAAGAAGGCAGCCGACGCGAAGCCAAGCGATAAGAAACCGGACGAGCAGAAAGAGGAGAAGAAGGACGAAAAGAAGCCTGAAGCTGTCAAGCCCATTCAAATTGATCTGGACGGCATCCGCTCGCGCGTCGCGCCTGCGCCCATCAGCGCGGGAATCCTTGACAATCTGGCCGCTCGAAAGGACAAATTCTTTTACCTTTCCACGCCGCAGGAAGCTCGGCAGTTCGGCGCCGGAGACCGCGGGTCGAAAAATGTTCTCCACGTTTACGACGTGACCAAACGCGAAGACAAAGTGCTGCTCGAAGGAATCGACGGCTACGACCTGGACAAGGAAGGAAAAAAGGTCATTTACAAAGCCGGGCCGCTCTACGGCATCGTCGAGGCCACTCCCGGCAAAGCCAAGGTCGGCGAAGGCAAGCTGAATCTCAGCGATCTGCAGGTGCAGATCGATCCTCGCGAAGAGTGGCGCGAGGTGTTCCACGAAGCCTGGCGCGTCGAGCGCGACTTTTATTGGGACCCCAACATGACCGGCCACAATTGGAAGAAAATTGGCGAGCGCTATGAAGCGCTTCTTCCCTGGGTAGCGCATCGCAGCGACCTGAATTACATCATCGGTGAAATGATCGCTGAGCTGAGCACTTCGCACACCTACGTCAGCGGTGGCGATCAACCGGCGAAGCCTCACGTCAGCGTCGGCATGCTCGCCGCCGATTTCGAGCCGGACGGCGGCTATTTCCGCATTTCAAAAATCTACCCCGGCGAAAACTGGAATGATTCCTCACGCTCGCCGCTGACCGAGCCGGGATTGAAAGTGAAAGCGGGCGACTATCTGATCGCCGTGGACGGCCAGGAAGCGCGTTCGAATCAGGACGTCTATGCTTATTTTCAGGAGCTCGCCGGAAAACTTGTCGCGCTGAAAATCAATTCGAAGCCCAGCGTCGAAGGCGCGTGGGAAATCACCGTGAAGCCCGCGAACGGCGAAGCGGGCCCGCGTTATCTCGATTGGATGGACGAAAACCGCCGCAAAGTCGCGGAAGCCACCGGCGGCCGCATCGGCTACATGCACGTGCCGGATACAACCTTCCCCGGCATCATCGCGTTCGACAAGCAGTTCACCGCGCAGCTCGAAAAGGACGGCATCATCGTCGACGAGCGCTACAACGCCGGCGGAATGGTCCCGGATTTTTACACCGAAAAGCTTCGCCGCGAACTCCTCGCCGCGGTCGCGCCACGCGAAGGAAAAGATGTGCCGTGGCCACCCGTGGCGATCTACGGCCCGAAGGTCATGATCGTTAACGAGCTCGCGGGTTCCGGCGGCGACGCTTTCCCGTGGTTCTTCCACCGGCAGAAAATCGGGCCGATCGTCGGCACGCGCACCTGGGGCGGACTCGTGGGCATCTTCCGCGGTATCCCTTTGCACGACGGCGGCAACGTTACCGCGCCGGAAGCTGCGTTCTGGTCGACGGACAATGGCGGCGAATGGATCGTGGAGAATCACGGCGTCGATCCGGACTTCGTTGTGCCGCAACGGCCGGATCTCGTTGTCGCCGGCCACGATCCGCAACTCGAAAAAGCGATTGAGCTGGCCAAGGAAGCATTGAAAGACTACAAAGGTCTTCCGCCGCGGCCAAAGTATCCCGTGGTCAAGAAGGAATAGCCGCCGCATCGAGAAAACGGAATCATGTTCGAAAACGCGAAGGAGCCCCGATTCTGCCGGGGCTGCTTTCGTTTCTGGAGAGTTTTTACCGGGATTATTGACCGCTAGCCGGGTGGCTCGGAACGCGTCGCCGGGGTAGGAGCAATCTCTGGCCGAATCGGTCAAGCGCGGCGGTGCTTGCCTTTGTGCTCGTCGACCGCTTTGGGTCGCCAAGGCCAAAGTCTCTCCTCCCTTCCTGCGTCGCGCCCCGGGCCACCCACAGGGGTATTGGCTAGCGGAGCTCGTTGGCACGGCCATTGCTGCACTCCTCGAGTTACGAGGGGCCTGTGCGCATATCTATTCTTTGCATCACGGTCGGTGCGCCTGTACTGTCAGCACGTCACCTTTTTGCTTGGGATTTTCTGCCGCCAGGTCGAATACACTTGATCGCTCGTATCGTAGATCGCGATGGAATCCACCACCGGCGTGACCAAGTGAATGCCGGGATACAACGTACCGGGGCGCGCGCCCCAGATTTCGCTGACGCGTACGCCCGCCGCTCCGTCGGGAATCACCACGAAGCTTTCCGTGATCAACAGCGTCAGCGCGCCCGCCGCCGTCAGTTGCAGTGCCAGCCTCCAGCGCACCGGCCGTAAAGGGCGGCGAGCCAGCGCCCCCACCTCCGCTCCGGCTTGGTCCGTTTTGTTCCGCGACAAGAGCCGCCGCAGTTGTTCCGCGAGATAAATGTCGTAAGCCACCAGAGCCCCCGCGCTTCCAAAGAGCCCCGCGCCCACCAGCATCAACAGCCATTTCAAAGCCGCCATCGAAGTGCCCCCTTCTTCCGCTCCCCGAAGCCAAGTGGCACAGGCTTTAGCCTGTGCTCCTAAGCTCGAGCCAACTTCAGCGCTGCGCCGAATAAGCCCGCACCAATCGCGCCGTCCCGCGCGCCAACTCCGTGCGCGCCGGAATCCTTCGTGCCGTAGCCGGCCGCATCAACAAAAATACCGCCTCCAGGCACAGCCAATGCAGCCCAGCAGCAGCCGCCGCCGCAAACATCGTGGTGATGACAAGCGTTGCGAATTGCAGCATGGCGATCATGACGTGCCTCCCTATCGTGCAACCACAGAGATGGCACGAACATGGCCAGCAGCTATCTAGCTGAAAATACGGTAGTTACGTCGCTGCAAGGGGCAGAATTACTGTGTGGTGTTAAACACGATGTGGGTTGATTTACGCGGAAGATCCAGCTTGGACCTCAATCCGACGCTGCGGGAGAATCCAGATGACCAGAGCTGTTCCCCTCGCCTACATCATTCCTAAGGAAGAAGCGCTCACTTTGCTTTCGAAAACAGAGTGTCCAAATCGAATGTAATACCAACGTTGCCGCGAACGTCCTTCTCTTTGACTAGTTCTGTTCGCGATGCGTACGTAAAGGAGATGGGGATTTTTACGCCAGACGCCCCAACTGGAATCGAGAGCTTGGCCTGGAATACATCCACTGGTCCACGACGATCAATTGTCACTCCGTTCAAAGTGACTTTCTGACCTAAGGGTTCAGTAAAGAGATTTAGGTATTGTCCTGAAAAGCCAAGGGTCGGCTTGTCGAGCTTTGTGAGCTTTCTCAACTTCCAATCCAATTCGAGGCTGGCGTGAATATCACGGACCCGGCCACGCTTTGGATCGGCAGTGTTTGGGGCATTGAACCAAGTTCCTGCGGCATTGAACGTGACCTCCGGAGCACCTGCGTGCACGAAGCCCTTTTCGAATACTAAGTTAACATATGATAAGTCCGGAATTTTTTGGCCGGGCTGAGTAGCCGTGATATTCTTGTCGTTCGATGTCAGTTGTCTGGTCAGAGTGTATTCACCCGTCAGAATGGGAGTCTTTCTAATCTCACCCAAAGCCTTACTTTTCTCCTCCTCAAAGCCGCTTAAGTTTTTCACTACGACCGAAATTGCGTTCTTAATCTGCGGGATACTTGCGAACTGTTTTTCGAAAGAATCGGCGGCTGCATCGACGATTTTTTTCACGTCATCCGTCGATATGTCAGTTCCTCTATCCAAGAGCGAGCTAATCTCCGATTCTCGAGCTGCCCTCCACTGGTTCCACAATGGGTTAGCGTTGAGGGCCGTTTGCAAGCCCTCAATCGAGTCTGCGAGCTTGGTTCCCATCTCATCTGCTAAACTTTTCCACTTCGGCCAGTACCGCTTATCGCGGGGATCGCGATGATTGTAAAATTCGTATTTGGCAGAGAAACCTGAGAAGTTTTTTGTACTGGGCTCGAAACCCTGGGCCGTTGAAGGCTGATTTGCGCTCGTGTCGAATGACACCCCGAAGGACAGCTTGGACAAATATCTGACAACGGGATCGTTTTGGGAGAGTTGGTAGCTATCCAAATAAGTGCTCTTCATAAGCGCGGTAATGGAATTCACGACATTTCCGCGAAAGGTTATGGTGTTTCCGTCCGTGGTTTGCGTAAGCCCGCCGTGCTCGATAGCAAATCCGAGAATAGAGGGAGAACTGCCTTTGCTGACCAGGGTCGTTGAACCAGAGGAGGTACTGGTCGCTCCCGGCTGCTTGTCCATTCGATTCAGCTCGGCCTCGGTAAGCAACTGTGCTCGGATCGAGTCCCACGCTACGTAACAAACATACCCCACATGATTCTGGATGAATCGCATAGCAGACCCAGACCGTTGAGTGGCGCTGGTGTCTGGCTTTGTGAGGGCTATCCGCACGTCATTAACTGTTGCCGCGAGGCAATCTTCTCGGCTGCCGAATGTCGGAGGTGTGGTCGCCTGAGGATACGCGGGCGTCTCGACAACGAGAAGTGTGGTCACGCAAAGAGCGAATTTCAGTTTCCACTTCATGGTCGGGTCACCGTGAAGGAATAGGGCAAACTCACGGGAAGATCTGAATAATCGACCGTGTCGGCCGAGGGATCCCCCGTCTCACCTTTAACCACGACAATATATTGGTCCGTATCAGTTCCGTTACCGACAAAGTCGACCAAGAGGGTGAAATCACACTGCGCGCCAACGTTCTGTGGCGACTTAAATGTTCTGACTCTGGTCTGGGGATTTGGATCGACTTCAGGATCCCAAATAGCGCCATTGAGTTTGGAAAATATGGCCATGCACGGCGGCTTGGTTCTAGTAACAGTAGTCGTTATTTTTTCACCGGGAGATACGCTGTAGGTTCCGTCTGGGTTTTCCTTCACGATTTATACCTCCTTGTTGAATTCTGGATGGTTGCTTCAAAATTCGCTGGTTGCGCGCTGGACGCAAAGGGCAAGGCCGCACGAAAAGACTGCCTTGCTTGATATCTTCCGGTTGCGCCGAAGCCATCCACCTCACGACTGGCCGACAGTGCCGACTGCTTTCTTCGTGAGATACGCCCCATGGCCCAACCCAAACGTCGCAAGAATTGTAGTGTCCACGTCAGGGAGGCTTACGACTTTTGCAGTTTCGATTGTGCCGAGGAAGTTGAAAACCAAGGCTAAGTACGTACCGACGGCGATGAGCGTGATGACAAGCATCTGAAAATCGCCGAAGTCGAGTTGTGGAGCCTGGGCAACGCCTGCTCCGCCGATCGCCGGTTTGCCGTCATTATTCGTAAGGTCCAGCAGAATGTTTGGCGTCGCCTTCGTCGGGTCTTTCGGATCAGGATTCCCCTTTGCCTTCTCCGCTTCCACCTTGCTCGTGGTGATTGCCTTGGCCCCGCCAAAAGTCAACACGCTCATACCGGAAATAAGGAGAAGATTCTGCGGGATGTTCACGCCACCAATGAAGTCCCAGCCTGCAAACCAGACTCGAAGAGAGAGCGTGGCGACGTACGTCGTAATCAACACGAAAAACCACAAGGCAATCTGAAACTTCGAATTACTATACCTGTTGTCTTCTCCAACGATGAGTCTCCGTGGATCGAGCCCCGAAAACAAGAAAGCGATAAGCAGGCAAATCGCCGCAGAAACGAGGAGTACCCATGCGCGTGTTCTCGGTTCAGGCCCTCCAGTCGCCGTATCTACCCTGAAGACCTTTAAGACATTTTGATTTGCACTCACGGAGTAAACGATCGTGATGCGATCTCCACGGTGAAGTTGCCCTAGCCGGTCCTTCACCACGGTGTCTTTGGTGACCAGATGGAGCTGCTTGGGGGCCTCCGGGGGGCCAGCCGTCACGTCAATTGCCAACTGGTCTTTGGCTACGCCATCGACTCGCACGTATTGCAAGGTTGTCTCCGCCGTGGCCTGATCTCCGGGCTTGTCGGTTGCAGCTTGTCCTAGCAACGGTGCCGTGTATAGAAACAGCGCAGCGGACATAGTAAAGACGCTTCGGAAAGCGAACGTATTGACTAAGCTCATGAATTGCCTCTTTCTAGGGATCATCCGCGAGTCTGTCCTTCGCGGTTTCACATCCGTGGTTTGTAAGGATGCCGGATGCCGGATGCCGCATGCTTCGGCTTTAGAAGCGCCCGGGTTTTGACTTGGCCTGGTGCAACTCCTTTGGCCTCGAATTCGTCCGATACCGAAGCTCCAATGCGACGGCGCCTTGTAACTTCGAGTTTTGTGCACAATCCACAGCGTCTATCGGAGAGAGACAGTGGACCTTTGGGAGAATTTCGCGGAAGCTATAATAAGCAGTGTTACTTGTCAACCTTTTTGTGCGAAGGGCTCCGGCTGTCAATCCCGCCGTTTCCGGTCAAATCCAATCCACCTGTGGCAGACGCTTGCCCGCTGGGCACGGTGGCTTTGCCTTTTTCGGCGCACTTCTCGCATTGAGAAACCATTCACCCACCCTAATAACCGTTTAACCCTCAATTTCGACCATTCACTGCAAAGCACTTAACAACTCAAGTAAGGTGTGCTATCCTTCCCCCGTTGTTGCCGCCATGATCGAAGATTTCGGCCCTGTCGGAAAACCTCACCGAGTTCTCAATTCTTTTTCTCGCGCTCGCCGTCGTCTTCCCTGGTCATACCTCCAAACCGGTACGTTGCCCCGACTTATCTCCTTTGTTTGCCACTCTTACGAAAACACCGGGGGTGTGGGGGCATTCTTCCCATTCTGGAACCAGACCGCGCTCTCTGACCCGGCCCGATCGGCCTCATCGGTCACCGAATCCCCTGCTTCCCTCGTTATCCCGTTTCCGCCCTCCTTCCACCTCTCTAACTCCTTACCCCTCAATCTTTTTGCCGACCCCCACCCCTTAAACCCTGTCGTGTCAATCCTTTACAAAAACATAGGGGGGCAGGGGTGCGGTCTCCCCGCTCCGACTTCGGACCTCCAGAGCTCTAACCTCTTTTTTTGCCAAACATCCGAAAATCCGCCCGTAAGTTCAGCCATTGCCACGCTTCCGAAAACCCACGTTCCTAACCCCCTTTGCTTGCCGCGCATCCGCGCCCCCGGCGGTATGGTCCAGAGGTACCGGAACGCGCCCACTTTTCATCTTACGAAGTGACTCTCAATTAGGAGAAATTTATGCCGCAGCGTCAACTTGGAAAGAACGGCCCTCTGGTTTCCGCACTGGGGCTCGGCTGCATGGGCATGTCCTTTGCTTACGGGCCGGCTGATGAAACGGAATCGCTCCGCGTTCTTCACCGTTATGTGGAACTCGGCGGAAATTTTCTTGATACCGCCGAAGTCTACGGGCCTTACACCAATGAAGAATTGCTCGGCCGTTTTCTGCGCGAGGTACCCCGCGATAGCGTGGTCATCGCCACCAAGTTCGGGTTCCTCAATGCCCAGGGCGTTCGGGGCGTGGACAGTTCGCCTGAAAACGTACGCCGCGCTTGCGACGCCAGTCTCAAGCGCCTGGGCATCGAAACGATTGATCTCTTCTATCAGCACCGTGTCGATCCAAAAGTTCCCATTGAAGAGGTCGTCGGTGTCATGGCCGAGTTGGTTTCGTCCGGCAAAGTTCGCTCGCTCGGACTATCCGAAGCCGGGCCGGAAACGTTGCGGCGCGCCGCCAAGGTTCATCCCATCGCCGCGCTGCAAAGCGAGTATTCGCTCTGGTCCCGCGACGTGGAAACCAATGGCGTCCTGGCCACTTGCCGCGACCTAGGAATCACCTTTGTGCCGTACAGCCCGCTCGGGCGCGGCTTCTTGACGGGCGCGATCCAGAAGATCGACGATCTGGATGCCAGCGACTGGCGCCGCACCAATCCGCGTTTCGGAGAAAAGGCGCTGCGGGCGAATCTCAAACTGGTGGACACTGTGAAAGAGCTCGCCGGCAAGAAAGGCTCGACCCCGGCTCAGTTGGCGCTCGCTTGGGTTCTTGCTCAGGGCAACGACCTCGTTCCCATCCCCGGCACCAAGCGCGTTCGCTATCTTGAGGAGAACATGGGAGCGCTCAACGTGAAGCTTACCGAAAGCGACTTGAGAGAGATCAACGCCCGCTTTGCACAGATTGACGTGTTCGGCGAACGCTACGCGCCCGATATGATGGCGCTTGTGCATCATGCATGAGCGTCGCGCAGCGAAATTGGCTGCACGGGCGCGTGCGCGATGGGGATCCAGAAAGGAGCCGCTGGCTTTCCCTATAGACAAAGGTCGATCATGAATCACGACAAGAACAGGTCTAGCGGCTACCCGTCGCTAAAGCGGGCAGAGTAAACCTCGGCGCAACTTCCTTCCGGTTCGACCAGTCGTGGTAAGTGTGGCACTCGAAGCATCGCGACTCCGCGTGCTCCGGCCCGGGCGCATGGCAGGTCTTGCAAGTTGCAATTCCCGGCAGCAAGATGTCGCTCGCCTCCGCGCTCGCCAGCGCCTTCGCGTGGCAGCTCACACAAGTGAATCCGTCATGCTTTCCATGATCGAATTTCGCATGTGGCATCCAATGCGATGTTGTGTCTGCCAGCGCCACATCAGGCAATTCGGTCGAGACACCGGAGAATTTGTAGGCGTCACTAAGTTGCGCATCGGAAAGCCCGGTTTTTCTCCGCGAGGATTTCGCTGACGCCGTGAGCGTGTGGCACTGCTTGCACGTTTTTCGCCAGAGCAGGTCTTCGGTTTCGGCGGTGCGCTCAGTCACCCATTGCGCGAGAGTCAGAATCCGCACGGCCGGAGGCAATGGTTTGCCTGTCAGGTCGCGCCCCGGGTCGCGCTGGACGCGCACCTCGTTGGAGTGCGCGGCAATGTATTCGCGAAATATTCTGACCAGAAATGCGTGCACGACTTCGGGCTTGTCGTGCGGAACACCATAGTTGAACCGCTTGTCGAATGTGAGCAAGTGGCAAGCAGCGCATGCATTCGCAAATTTCACCGGCGCCATCAACTCGCGCCCGGTTGCCGGACGAAGAGGTTTCAGAGATTCGGCGTGAGCAGGCAAAAACTCATCGCTGTCTTTGTACCTGACGGATGCGGCGCGATACTTCGGATCGGCATACTCTAAATCGGCATCGGCGGCAGTCGCGCGATGGCAGTTGCCGCATTCGAGTTGAACGTTGGGCCCATTCGGGCCCCCGCGAATCGGTTTCATGTGAATTGCATGATTCAGTTTGATGGAGCCGGAATCACTCGCGGTGGTGCCCGCAACGGAACGCAGCGCGGCAAATTCCGGATGGCCGTCCGCGAAGCTGCGAATATGCGGCGCAAACTTCGCGGAGTTGCCGTTGGTTTTCAAATCGGAGTGACATTCGGCGCAGGCTTGATTGCTGGCGGCGCTGAGGTTCACGCGGCCGCGGTGTTCGGCGTGGCATTCGGCGCAAGCGAGTTCCTTTTTGTCGATGAGGCTGAGTTCGTGATGGATGGGACCGTCGTGGCAGCCTAGGCAAGCGCTGTCGGCCGCCTTCGCTGAAAGCGCGCCGGTTTTTTGCAGGTGACAAACGCCGCATTCCTTTTCGAGAACGGCGTGGGCTTTCGACATGCGCCCGCTTGAGAACGCGCGACGGTCTCCCAAAAAACCCTGCCATGCGATCCAAACCAGGGTGAGCAAAGGCAGCAAGAGGCTAAGCCAGAATTTGGCGCGCTTCAGCGGCGTCGGCCTCTTGAAATAATTCAGGTCGATGCGCTGCGCGAGTTTCTTCGTTGTGCGTGTGCGTGCCACTGTTTTTAGAAAATAGAAAATCGAAACCGGCCGCCAATCAATATCCGCCAAACGCCGCAACCTGGAATTCAGTAGCGCGACGCCATGACCGCGTGAACGGCGCCGAGCAAAATCAGTGCGAGCGAAAGGGGGATGTGCAGCAGGAGCCAGCCATGCAACCAGTGGTGCAAGCGTTCCTGGCGCGTGAGCTGGCGCGCTTCGTCGCAAATGTCTTCCAGGTCCGCGAGCGTGAGATGCGCTTCGGCAGGCAGCAACGTGCGCAATCCCGCAAACGCACTGTTCGCCTTTGCTGCATCGCTCAGCCGATGGCCTCGTTGTTTCGGACGCTCCAGAAACAGGCGCATCTCGCTCAAGTAAAATCGGCGGAGCGGCGCGCTTTCTTCTTCACTCAGCAAGCTAATTTCCAGAGCCGCAGCCACGGCTGCGCTAGCTCCCGCGCTGACCGCAGCCGAGGTGCGCAACGGAACGGCAGACGCCGCAAAGGTTCTCAACGCCGAAAAGCCTCCTGCGCGCAGCCCTTCTTCGTTCAAATGCTTGGAGATTCCTAAATTACCGCACAGAGATTCGATCGCGCGATCGGCTTCTTCACGAAGAAGCGTTCGGACGCGGCCGATCTCATCGTAAATGGTTTCGAGCGGCACGTCCGAGGTCATTACGCCGGGAATATAATGTTGCAGCGCCGCGCCGAACACGCCGCTGAAAACAGTAATAATCAGCAGCCACATCAGCACGCGCGTGAGCGTGCCGCCGAAATGAAATCCGCCGTGAAAAAGAATCATTGGCAGCGCCAGAAAGCCGAGCCACAGATGGCCACGCATCCAGGCTTGCGCGCGGCCGATGCGCCAAGTCGGGACGCGTTTCCGCGCGCCAAGCAGCGCCGCAAAAATCATAAAGGCAAAACCGATGACGCCGAACGCCAGCCCGACCGAGCTTCCGCCGCGCGGACCTTGTGCCGATTCGAACGCATAGAGGGAATACACGACTGAAGAAATCGCGAGGATGACCAGCGATGAGAGGGCCCATCCGCGTTGCGTCTTGTCCATTCTCATTTCGCGCGGCCCTGGCCGAGCATGTCGGCAAAAAACGTGCGCGGGTCGACGCGATGCGCGGCGTCGTGCGGGCAGGCGTAGACGCAGCTCGGTTCTTTCAAGTGCGTGCAGAGATCGCACGAAGTCGCTTTTTGCTTGATCGCCGCCTTCTTGTGCCCGGCTCGCTCCGGATCGTCGACCATCACTTCGAAGGGGTGCAAATTGATGTTGCCGTAAGGACAGTTCTGCGCGCAGAGGCCGCAGCCGATGCACCAATCCTCGATGATGACTTCCAGCGAATTGCGCCTTCGAATCGAACCGACCGGACAGCCGACCATGCAGAGTGGATCGCGGCACTGCCGGCAACTCGTGGCGACGAGATATTGATCGAAACGCAAACCATCGCGGACGAGCCGGGTGATGCCGTCGTGCGCGTCGGCGCAGGCGTTGACGCAAGCATCGCAGCGCGTGCAATTTTGCAAATCCAGAATCAGCAGGCTCTGCGCTTCCATCAATCCTTGCGAGAGAAATTGGTCGATGGGGACGTTGTGAACCATCTGCAAGCGCTGCTGATTGGCGGCGTGGCGTTCTGCGGCAACGGCTTCGAGGCCTGTTCGCACGCCGGGGAAACGCGCGACCATATCGCGGAAATCGTCACCGGAGATGCGGACAAGTTCGACGTGGTCGAGAGCGGTGCAAGTAGCGGTTCGAACGCCACCGCCGAGCAACCCGATTTCGCCGAAGTAATCGCCGCGCGAAAGATAGGCGAGCACCAGTTCCCCGCCGGGATAATTCTCCGAGACTTTCACAAATCCGATGCGCACCAGATAGAAACTGTCCGCCGGCACTCCCTGCTGAACGACGACCTGTCCTGGGGAGAAGCGCTGAAGCTCGACGCTCTCTTTCAAATGCTCGATGAATTCCGGAGAAAGGTCCGCGAACATGGGCACACCGCGAAGGTGATTTTCGAGCGCACGGCGGCGATAGGTCTGGTCGAGCTGCGCGCGGAAAGTTTTGTTCTTCAGCATGATGTCGAGAACGTTGCGCAGCATCTCGAAAGCCACGACATCGGACTCCGCGGTGACCGTAGCGGAGCGCGGATAAAAATTCATGCACGTCATTTCGCCGAAGAGATCCCCGGCGCCGAGTTCGGCGACGGGATTGCCGTAAGCGAGGTCAACCGAGGCGTCGATGGGAATGGTTCTGTCGCGTGTTTCTTCCTCGCGCTTGTCTTCCTCGCGCGCGACGAGCGTGCTGCTCAGCCGCTTGAAAAATCCTTTGGCGCCGCCTTGCGTCTTGACGTGCGCGATGGGCGTGGAGATGGAAACTTTGGCCTGGCCTTCGAGAATGTAGAAAGCCGTGGAGCCGAACTCGCCTTCGCGGCAGATGATTTCGCCTTTGCGGAAGCGCCGTTTGACGATGGCGCCGCGGTTGAGCTCCAGGAAGGTTCCGGAGACACCTTTAAATACAGGAATTTGCAGCAGGTCTTCGGCTTCGAATCCTTGCGCGTCCAGCCCTGCAGCAATCGCCGTTCCCACGACACTCTTGTTCGTGAGCGCCCCGGTGGGGCAGGAGACCATGCACTCGCCACAGGAGATGCACGTGGAATCGCCAATGGGCGAATTGAGATCGAAAGCGATGCCGGCGGAATAGCCTTTGCCCATGCGTCCGAGAACGAAATTGTTCTTGATTTCGTCGCAACCGCGGATGCAGCGGTCGCAGAGAATGCAAGCGTCATGGTCGACGGCGATGGCCAGGGAAGAATCATCTTTGCCGTGCTCGACGGTGCGTTTTGCAAAACGCGGATGGGAAGCGCCGGCAGCTTGCGCGAGCGTTTCCAATTCGCAGTCACCGGAATTTTGCTGGCGCGCGCAAGGGGAAGGGTGATCGGACATTAGGAGTTCGAGGAGAGTTTTGCGCGCGGCCAAAACTTTTTCGGAATTGGTGACGACCTTCATGCCGGCCTCCACCGGGCGGACGCAGGACGCGGCGAGAACGCGCGCGCCGGTGTCCACGACGCAGAGGCGGCAGACGCCAACGGGAGTCTGGTTTTGCAGGTGGCAAAGCGTGGGGATGTTGATGCCGTTCATGCGCGCGGCATCGAAAACGCTGGTGCCGGCGGGGACGCGGACGGGCTGGCCGTCGAGAGTGATGTCGACGAGGCCCGGAGGTGTGGCGGTGGTCGTCATTTTATGGTCGGATACCTACGCGCTGCACTTCCCCGGCGCGGGCGGCGGGCGTGAAGCAAATTCCTCTGGGGCATTGGCCATGCAAAACGTGCGCGTCGATTTCAGGGCGAAAATGCTTTAGCACGGATTGAATCGGCGCGGGCGCAATCTGACCGAGGCCACAGATTGAGGTGAGGCTCATGGCTTGCGAAAGTTCCTCGAGCAACGCGAGGTCGGCGCGATATTGCGATTCGGGTACGCCGCCTTGTGTCCATCGCATGAGCATGTCCGCCATTTTTTGCGAACCGACGCGGCAGGGGACACACTTGCCGCAGGATTCGTTGCGATAGAAGCGCACGGCGTTCAACGCCATGTCCAGCATGCAAGTGGTGTCGTCGCACACGACGATGGCGCCGGAACCAAGCATGGAGCCTGCTTCGGCGAGAGCCTTGAAGTCGAGACGCACATCGACCATCGAAGCGGGAAGAAAGCCGGAAGACGGGCCAGACGGCGCGAAGGCTTTCAATGGACGGCCACCGCGAACGCCGCCGGCCCGGCCATAAATGACATCGCGCATGGGCGTGCCCATAGGAACTTCGAAAATGCCGGGGTTGGCAACGTGGCCGCTTACACCAACGAATTTCAGGCCTCGCGAGCCATTGGCGCCTTGGGCTACGAACCAATCGACCCCGCGGGCAAGAATTTGCGGGACGTTGATGAACGTTTCGACGTTGTTGATGACCGTAGGTTTTTGCCAGAGGCCGACCTGGGCGGGGAACGGCGGCTTGTTGCGCGGCTCGGCGCGATGGCCTTCGATGGCTTCGATGAGGGCGCTTTCTTCGCCACAGATGTAACCGCCGGGACTGACAAATACTTCGAGATCGAAATCCAGATCACTGCCGAGGATTTTTTTGCCGAGAAGCCCGGCTCGACAGCAACGGCGAATCTCTTCGCCGAGAATTTCTTCCTGAAGGTGATATTCGTGGCGGATATAGAGGATGCCGCGCTTCGCGCCGGTGACCATGCCAGCGATGAGCATGCCCTCGATGACCAGATGAGGCAGGTTGGTCATGATGAAACGGTCTTTGATCGTGCCGGGCTCGCTTTCGTCTGCGTTGCAAACAATGTATTTCACGGGATCCGGCTGTTTGCGGACGAGATCCCATTTCATGCTGGTGGGAAATCCGGCGCCACCCATGCCTTTCAGCTCGGCGGCTTTGAGTTGCGCGAGGACATCGTCCCAAGCGCGCGATGAAACGAGCTTGCGCACGACGGCATATTTTTCATTCTCGCCATAGGGATCGGCTTGACAGACGATGCGTGCCTGCGCGGGATGCGGCTCGTTAATGTCGTCGCCGCGGACGGCGCCGCGGGCAAGCTGCTCGGCGTGCTCGGCGGTGACATGCGTGAAAATGTGGCCGTTGATGGAAATCGCGGGAGCGTGATCGCAGCGGCCGAGACAGGAAACATCGCGAATCTGTACATCTTGAGGCCGCGAATTCGCGAAGCAGCGCTCGAGATCGGCGCGCAATTCGCAAGCGCCGTTGAGACGGCAGCTCATGTCGGCGCAGACGCGAATCTCCGCTTTGGGCGGGGGCGCGAGATGGAAATGAGGATAGAAACTCGCGACGCTATGGATTTGGTAGAGCGGCGTCTGGGTGCGTTTGGAAAGACCCTCAAGCTCCGCTTTGGGCAGGAAGCCGTGGCGCAGCTGGATGGCCCGAAGGTCGTCGAAGATCACGTCGCCCCGTCTCGCGCGAAAAGCGCCGGGCATTGCTCCCTGGAGATGCGCGGCGCAAAGTGGCGTGCTGAATCCCCTGCATACTACTGGGGGGGAAGTTCTCTGTAAATAGAAGGCGTTTGGCTTTTCGCGGCGCGGCGCGAAAAAGACAACGCAGGCGGTTGACTTCGGCGCGGCCCAAACGATATAAGCAAACAGACTCAGCGGCACACTGAATGCGCGACTCCTCCAACTCTTCCAAGTTCCGCGTGGTTTTTTGCGCCTGGTTCTTGACGCTTCCCGTGGCGGTTTCGGCGCAGAAAGAGCCGGCCAAATACATCGGGCCGGGTTCTTGCGCGGCGACGAGCTGTCATGGAAGCGTGAAGGCCATCGCGGGCAGCCGGATTTTGCAGGACGAGTATTCCACGTGGATCATCCAGGATAAGCACAGCCGCGCGTACCAGGCGTTGACCGGAGACGTTGGCGAGCGCATGGCGCGCATCCCGAAGCTGGGCGCAAAGGCGGAGGAAGCGCCGAAGTGCCTAGCGTGCCACGCGCTGAATCCTCCGCCGGAGCAGCGCGGACGGGCGTTTGAAGTTTCGGAAGGGGTGTCGTGCGAAAGCTGCCACGGGCCGGCCTCGGGCTGGCTGGGGCCGCACACCACAAAATCGTGGGCCCATGAGAAATCCGTGGCGCTGGGAATGGACGACACGCGAAACGTGATTCATCGCGCGGAGAAATGCCTGGAATGCCATCTGGGAACGAAAAATAAATTTGTGGATCACGAGATGATCGCGGCGGGGCATCCGGATCTTTTTTTTGAGCTGGATTCGTTTTCGGCGGTGATGCCAAGGCACTGGAAGTCGCCGCGCGAATCGGAGCCGGGCAAACCTGTTGAGGACGCCGCTTGGGTGGGAGTGCGGGAATGGAGCACGGGCCAGGCGGTGCAATTGCGCGCGGCAATGGAACGATTGGCTTGGCGCGCGAAAAATGAACGCTTTGATAAAAAGGATGTGTGGCCGGAGTATTCGGAGCTCTCCTGCTTTGCGTGTCACCATGCGCTGGGGCCGGCGAAAGACAGTTGGCGGCAGGAGCATGGATACATTGGGCGGCGTCCGGGCGATCCGGCATGGAATAGCTCGCGTTATGCGGTGTTCCGTTTGCTGGCGAAACAGATCGATTCCGCAAACGCGCAGGAGCTGGACCGCCAGCTTCTCGCTGTTTCCGACGAGATGAGCAAACTGAATCCGGATCGCAACGCGGTGGCCTCGGCAGCATCCGCAGCAGCGCCATTGGCGCAGCGGATTGCGAAACGTCTGGCGACGATCCAATACGATCAAGCGGTCACGTTGCGCATGTTGCAGCGCATTCCCGATGACGCGGAGAATATCGCGCTAGCGGACGAACGCGCGGCGGAACAAGCAGCCATGGCGATGGATTCGCTGTACATCGCGTACAGCAAGGACGCAAAACCTGTTAACGCCGCCGAAGTACGGGCGGCTATCAACAGCCTCTTCCAGCAACTCGAGAATCCTTCCGCCTACAACGCCGATCATTTCGCCTCTTCACTCCGGCAAATCCGTGTAATGCTTCACTAAGGCGGCGCGAGTCGCTAGAGTTGAGCGCCGTAAAAGTCCTCTGAGCTATTTATGAATCGATATGAAAGGTGGTTTTGTGGGACGCGACTTTGGCGATGGGTGACGAGGCGGCAGCTTCTGCCTTGGGTTTTGCATGGCTCGGAGCTGGGTGACCATGTGCTGGAGCTGGGCGCGGGGCCGGGGGCGGGTACGGAGGAATTGGGGCGGCTGTCGGCTCGCGTGACCAGTCTGGAGTACGACCACGCATTTGCAGCCAGGCTGGGTGCGCGGGTCAATCATTCGAATGCCAGCGTGATTCAGGGAGATGCGGCGGCGCTGCCGTTTGCCGATCGGACTTTTTCCTCGGCGATTGCGATCCTGGTGCTGCATCATCTGCGTTCAAACGACTTGCAAGATCTCGCTTTTGCTGAGAGTTGGCGCGTGCTGCGGCCTGGCGGAGTGTTCCTGGCGTTTGAGATTCAGGATGGGTGGCTGCACCGTATGGCGCACATTCGCAGCACGTTTGTTCCCGTGGTCCCCGCGTCGGCGTTCGCGAGATTGACGGCCGCAGGATTTTCAAAAGTGGCCGTTGATTTCCAGCGCGGGGCCTTTCGAATCCGGGCACTGCGCGCGCCAGAAGGCTGAACGCTTTATGCGCTCCGCGCGTTGACGCAGCTCTAACGCCGGCATAGCATCAGGGGATGTGGCGAGCCACCCCCAAGAAATTTCCCGATGGCCCCTCCGAAGGGCTCAAACGATGGTCGCTCGGTCCGCTGAATAACAATCCGCTGGAATATTTCACCAGGGTCGCGCGCGACTACGGCGACATCGCGGGGCTGCGCGTCCTGAATTTCAAAACCATATTCGTCAATCATCCTGATTTAATCGAAGAAGTGCTAGTCACCAACGCGCGCAAGTATTCGAAAGGGCGCGTTCTGCGGGCGAACCGGCACGTCTTTGGGGAGGGCTTGCTGACCAGCGAAGGAGAATTCTGGCTGCGGCAGCGGCGGCTGGCGCAACCGGCGTTTCACCGGGCGCGCATCGCTTCGTACGCGGCGACGATGGTGGAGTACGCGCAGCGCATGCTGGAGGGCTGGCGGGACGGAGAAGAACGCGACGCGCATCAAGAGATGATGCGGCTGACACTGCAAATCGTGGGGAAAACGCTCTTTGACGCCGACGTCGAGGGCGACGCGCAGGAAGTGGGAAAATCCCTGGAACTGCTCCTGGAAATCGGCGCTAATTTCCGGCGCGCGATCTTTGTGCCGCATTGGCTGCCGACGGCCGCCAACTTTCGCATGAAGAGGGAAATTGCGCAGATCGAAAAAATAATTTATCGAATTATTAGTGAGCGCCGCGCGTCCGGGCGCGACGCCGGCGACTTATTGTCAATGCTGCTCGCCGCTCAAGACGAAGATGGTTCGCGGATGACGGACCGGCAACTTCGGGATGAGACGATCACCTTGTTCTTAGCGGGCCACGAGACCACGGCCAGCACACTTTCCTGGACGTGGTGGCTACTGGCGCAGAACCCCACGGCGGAAGCAAAGCTGCACGCGGAATTAGACGCCGTTCTCGGCGATCGCGCTCCGTCGCTCGACGATTTGCCAAAACTTGTTTACGCCGGACAGGTCATCACGGAATCGCTGCGATTGTATCCGGCGGCCTGGGGATTGGCGCGGCTGGCCGTCGAAGACCATGAAATTGCAGGGTATCCCGTGACCAAGGGAATGGGCGTGGCCATGGCGCAATGGGTGGTGCACCGCGACCCGCGATGGTATGACGCTCCGGAGGAATTCCGGCCGAAGCGCTGGGAAAATGATTTGATGAAACGATTGCCGCGGTTCGCTTATTTTCCGTTCGGCGGCGGGCCGCGCCAGTGCATCGGAAACACGTTTGCGGTGATGGAAGCGACGCTGATTCTGGCGACGATTGCGCGAAAATTTCACCTGCGGCTGGTGGCGAATCATTCCGTGACGCCGCTGGCTTCGATTACCCTGCGGCCGCGGCATGGAGTGCGTGTCATCCTGGAAGCGCGGCAGAAAAACGAAGCCGGAGCGCCGTTCGCTGGCAGACAATCGGCTGTCGCGGATTAGATTGTTACTCCCAGAAAAAATCAAAAACAAAAAGTTCAACTCGAACCGGGCCGGCTACCTGTTCGCGGGCAGCGGGCCGAGTTCGGAGCGCGTCTGCATTACGCGGAGGATCGAGTCGCGCGTGACCATGCCAACGATTTGTGGCGCGCCGTCGATGGAACCGCTGACTACTGGCATTTGATTGACGTCGGCGCTAAGCAGCCGCTCGAGCAAACGCAGCAAGGGCTCGTCCGGCGAGGTCCAGAGAATTTTTTCGCGCGGAATCATGGCGGCTTGCACGGAGTTGTGAGCCCACTCCTCGCGAGGGACAGCGTTGAGCGTGTGAACGTTCATCATGCCGAGGAGTCGGTCGTCGCTGACGACGAGATGGCAGCGCTGGCCGGTGCGGCGCACTTCGGCGCTGTATTCTTCGAGCGTAATGTGTCCAGGAACGGCGGGAACTTCCTTGCTCATGACGTCGGCGGCGCTGAGGCCCGCTAGGGTTTCCCGGATGGCCACTTGAGCGACGCTTTCTTGCGCGGCGTTCAAAATGAACCAGCCGATGAAAGCGATCCAGATCCCTTGTCGAACGAAACCGTTTAAAACACCATAGGCGCCCAAAAGAATCATGGCGTAGGCGATTATCTTGCCGCTGGCTCCCGCGACGCGAGTCGCCCTGTCGAAACTCCTGGTGGCTCCCCATACGATAGCGCGAAAGATTCTTCCTCCGTCGAGAGGAAATCCCGGCAAGAGATTGAAGACGGCCAGTGCGAAATTGGTCTGCCAGAGCCAAGCGGCCAATGCCCCGACCGCCTGGCTATAAGGGAAAAGCCGTGTTAAGCCCAAAAAACCGACGGCGAGAAATCCACTTGCCAGCGGCCCGGCAATCGCGATGTTGAATTCCTGAATGGCTTTGGAAGGCTCACGCTCGATGCGCGCCAGGCCTCCAAAGAGAAAGAGAGTGATGGAAACGACACGAATCTTGTAATGCTGGGCCACCACGCTATGGGAGAGTTCATGGAAGAGCACCGAGGCGAAGAAGAGCAGGCTGGTCACCACGCCGACGGCCCAATGCTGCGTGTCCGTCCAAGCCGGATGTTCCTGCTTGTACTGCGAGGCGATCATGTAGGTGATGGCGGCAAAAATAAAGACCCAAGTTGAGTGCAGATAAATGGGGATGCCGAGAATTTTGCCGATGCGTAAGCCGGAGCCGCGGTTCATCAGTGTTCCCACAATTAGCCTAGCACAAGAGACCGACGCAAGCGGGGAAACGGAACCTTGGAACTCGATTCACTTGGACTGGCGGACAAACCCATAACAGAAAATGGAAATTTGATAACAGAAAATGGAGAAGAGAGCGCTTCCGGTTCCTGTTCTGCCTAGCCAATCTGCGGTGAAGCGAAGGGCTGGTGCTCTTCGGTGGCGGAGGCAACCACGCGGCCGAGACCTTCGATGACGATGGCGCGCGTCCCTCCCGTGCCAACGTCAATCCCCAGTGCGTAGATGGAGCCTCCTCGACGGACGACGTACCTTGCGCGAAATATTCGAAGAGAGACTATCGCACTTCGTTGGTCATTAGGAACAGCGGCCGCATTTCGAAGCTGGCGTATTGCGGCCGGAGGCGCTCGGTATTGTATTGCTCCTTGACGTTGACGACCTTCTTCGTGGCCGTGACGGTTTCGAGCGGGATGTTGTCATAGTGGCCGTTCTTCAATACCACGAGGCGGCCACTGATATTTTTCAAGAGCAGATCGAGAGCCAGATTGCCGTAGGCCATGGGAGCGATGGAGTCAATGGCATCGGGGTCGCCGCAGCGCACCAGATAGCCGAGCTTCTGGTTGATGACATCGATTTTCCGGCCGTTGTTGAATTTGGCGGAGAGGTCCCTAATCCTGTCGCCAACGATTTCGCCGATGCCGCCAAGCTTTTTGTGGCCATAAGCGTCAGTGGCTTCCCCTTCAAAGACCATTTCGCCGCCCTCGAACATGGCTCCTTCAGAGACCAGTACGATGGAGTAGCGGCTGGGATTCTTGCGGCGGTCGGCGACAAGCAGTTCGGTGAGATGCTCGATATTGAATTTGTATTCGGGAATGACGCAGCGATTGGCGGCCCCAGCCATGGTGGGGAGCATGGCGGTGAAGCCGGCGTAGCGGCCAAAGACTTCGAGGACCATGAAGCGCTCGTGGGAACC
>WNFF01000557.1_pt1 | contig 28153 bp, 26 predicted proteins | sample 5400441 | NCBI WGS metagenome assembly WNFF01 (sample SAMN13153345, study PRJNA577476) | soil metagenome | isolation source: 120 cm saprolite under Douglas fir tree site 2 hole 3 replicate 1 | place: USA:California | collected 2015-04-18
GGGGTGGTGGTGATGACGGGCGGGTCGCCGAGTTTGCGCCGCAGGCGGCTGATGGTGACGGTGACGGTGGTGGTGAACGGGTCGGCGTGCTCGTCCCATGCTGTCTCGAGGAGATCCTCCGCGGACAGGAACGCAGGGCTGGCGTGCAGCAGGGCCTCCAGGACGGCGAACTCCTTGACCGACAGGTCCAGCGGCCGTCCGTCGCGGGTCGCGATCCGCGCAACGGGGTCGAGTTCGATCCCGGCCTGGCGCAGGATGCGGGCTCGCGCGGCGGGCTGGCGGCGGGCGAGGGCGCGGATGCGCAGCACGAGCTCGGGGAAGTGGAACGGCTTGGCGAGGTAGTCGTCGGCGCCCAGGCCCAGGCCGCTGACCCGGTCCTGCGGCGAGCCGGCCGCGGTCAGCATCAGCACCATGGCCCGCTGGTCGCGGGAGGTGATCATCTGGCAGAGGGCGTCGCTGTGGATGCCGGGCAGATCGCGGTCCAGGATGACCACGTCGTAGGCGTTGACGTCGAGTCTGGCCGCGGCTTCCAGCCCGTCGCGGGCGATGTCCACGGCCATGCCCTGGTCTCGCAGGCCCTCGGCTACCCGGTCGGCGAGGGAGCGGGCGTCCTCGGCCACCAGGACCCTCATACCGGCACTACTGCCTGGCTGGCGGTGATGGCGGCGGCGCGCGGTGCCAGCGGCAGCGTGATCGTGACCGTGAGGCCGCCGCCCGGCCTGGCCTGCAGCTGCAGGGAGCCGCGGTGCGCTTCGGTGATCGCCGCGACGATCGACAGGCCGAGCCCGGCGCCGTCATCTGAGCCGGTGCGGTCGGCGCCGAGCCGCCGGAATGGCTGGGCCAGCCCGGCGACCTGGGCCGGGTCCAGGATGTCGCCGCCGTTCTCGATGATCAGCCGCGCCGCGCCATCGCCAGCCGTGGTGGTGATGCGGATCCAGCCGCCGTCGCGGTTGTGGCTGACGGCGTTGCCGATCACGTTGTCGGCCATCCGGCGCAGCAGCGGCTGGCTGCCCTCGACCCAGATGCCCTCGCTGCCGGCGAGGTGCTGCACGGCCAGGTTCCTGGCGGTGATGGCATCCTCATACGCGGCTAGGGCCGCCGACACGACGTAGTCCAGCGGGAGCACGGCCCGGCCGGGCAGCGCGCCGTGCTGGGCGCGGGCGAGCACGAGCAGCCCTTCCAGCAGCTGGTCGGCCTTGTCGAGCTCGGCGCGGACCTGGCCGGCCAGCGTGATCGTCTCGGGCGGCACCGGCCCGGGCTTGGCCACGGCGACATCCAGTGACACGCGACCGCGCGGACCGAGGCGACGAGAGTGCTGGCACACGCGGGGGCCACCGTCGCCGCCGCAGGTCCCGACGTGCTCACCATCACCGGGATTGATGCCGAACGAGCCGTAGTGCTCCTGTCCGAGCACGCGGTCCCGTTCAGCGAGGTATCCGCCCACCGGGCGACGCTGGAGGAGGCCTACCTGGAACTCACCCGGGAGGCCGTCGAGTTCAGGGCGGCAGAGGCGGAGGCGGCATCATGGTAGCGCTTGGCACGCGCCGGCCGGATCGGAGCGCCGGGCGGCGCGACGGGTTCGCACGGCTGCTGCGCGCGGAGTGGACGAAGTTCCGGACGGTCCGCGGCTGGGTCATCACCATCCTCGTCGCGGCGGCGCTGCCCACGGGGTTCGCGCTGCTCAACATGGGCCAATGCACTGGGTGCCTCGCCCCGCTGACGGGACCGGGCGGCGAGGCGGTAACCGACCAGTTCTCCTTCGTGCACCGGACGCTGGCCGGAGACGGCAGCATCACTGTCCGGGTCACCTCCCTGACCGGCCTGTACTCAAGCTCCGGCGGCGGCTCGTCAGCCGTCGGCGGCCCGTTGGCGGGAAACCCGACCGCCGGCTGGACGCCGGACATCGAGCCGTGGTCCAAGACCGGGATCATCATCAAGGCGTCCACCAAGCCGGCGTCGGCGTACGCGGCGATGATGGTCACCGGCAGCCACGGGGTGCGGATGCAGTGGAACTACACCGGAGACACCGCGGGCCTGGCCGGGAACGTCACCGCGGCATCCCCGCGCTGGCTGCGCCTGGTCCGGCACGGCGACACCATCACCGGCTACGACTCCGCCGACGGCACCAGCTGGACCAAGGTCGCCACCGTCACCCTCACCGGCTTGCCGGCCACCGCCCAGGCCGGGCTGTTCGCGACATCTCCTGCCCGCAACATGGTGATCAGCCAGTCCGCTATCGGCGGGTCCGCAACCTCTGTCAGTCACCACCCAGGACACCGGCGCCTTCGATCACCTCAGCCTCGGCGGCACCTGGCCAGGCGGAGCGTGGACCGGCGACGACGTCGGGGACACCTCTGGCCCCAACGGGCTGAACGAGTTCCGCCAGGCCGGCGCCGGGTTCACCGTCAGCGGCAGCGGCGACATCGCTCCGGTCTTGCCCGGCCAGATGGGGGGCGGCATGCAGATCGAGTACGCCATCAGTGTCGGCTCGTTCGCCGCACTGATCGCGGCGGCCGTCCTGGGTGCGCTGTTCATCACCGCCGAGTACCGGCGCGGTCTCATCCGCCTCACGCTGGCCGCGTCCCCGCGCCGCGGCCGGGTCCTCGCGGCGAAGGCCATCGTGATCGGCGCGGTCACGTTCGCCGCCGGGATCGCCGGAATAGCGATCGCGCTCCCGGTCGGCCTGGGGAAGCTCCGCGGCGACGGCAACCCGATCCTGCCCGTGACAGCGCTCACCGAGGTGCGCGTCATCGCCGGGGCCGCCGCCCTCATCGCCGTTGGCTCCGTCCTGGCCCTGGCCGTCGGCGCGGTGCTGCGGCGCGGCGCGCTCACGGTCACCGTCGTGATCGTCGGGATCGTGCTGCCGTACCTGCTCGCGATCACCGCCCTGCCCCCCGGCGTCGGAGACTGGATGCTGCGGATCACCCCGGCCGCCGCCATCGCCGTCGAGCAGAGCATCCCGGCGTATCCGCAGGTCACCAGCGCCTATACGCCAATGTACGGTTACTTCCCGCTCGCGCCGTGGGCCGGGTTCGCGGTGCTGTGCGCCTGGACCGTAGCCGCCTTGGCGCTTGCCGCTTTCCTGCTGCATCGGAGGGACGCATGAGCCGGACCCTGCTTGCTTTGCGCCTCCGGCGCGCTTGGACCCGCCTCCTTCCCTCGTCGCTCGTTCCTCGCTCCTCAGTCCAGTCGGCGGCGCGCGCCTTTGGCGCGGAGTGGACGAAGCTGCGGACGGCCGGCGGCACCGGCTGGCTGCTGCTCGCCGTCGTCGTCCTCACCGCGGCCATCGGCCCGGCCGCGGCGGGGTCGGCGACCTGCCACGCCGCCGGCGGGTGCGGCCAGGATCCCGCGAAGCTCTCCCTCACCGGGGTCTATCTCGGGCAGGCGGTGGCCGCGATCCTCGCCGTGCTGGCGATCGGCGGCGAGTACGGCACCGGGATGATCCGCCTCACGTTCGCCGCGATGCCCCGCCGCCTCAGCGTCCTCGCCGCCAAGGCCGCCGTCGTCTCGGGCCTGGTGCTGGCGGCCGGCACCGTCGCCGCGGCCGGGTCGGTGCTGGCCGCGCAGCTCATCCTGCCCGGCCACGGCCTGGCCGGCCCGCCGCTGTCGCTGGGCAACGGCGCCGACCTGCGCGCGGCCCTCGGCTCCGCTCTGTACCTGGCCCTGATCGGGCTGCTCGCGCTCGGCGTCGCCACCGCGGTGCGGGATTCCGCGGCGGCGATCGGGATCGTGCTGGGCCTGCTGTTCCTGTTTCCGATCCTCACCGCCACGGTCAGCGCCGGGGCCTGGCGGCGACACCTGGAACAGATCGCCCCGATGACCGCTGGTCTGGACATCCAGGCCACAGCGAATGTCCGCGCCCTGCCGCTCACCCCCTGGCAGGGCCTCGGCGTGCTCGCCGCCTGGGCCGCCGCAGCGCTCCTCCTCGGCGGCCTGGCGCTCCGGCTCCGCGACGCGTAAGTCCGCACGCGCCGGCTGAGGGGCATCGCGATCCCGTCCACGATCAACAGACAATCGCCCCCGTTCCAAGCCGCCCAGAATGCCTGTCAGGGACTCTGCTCTCGGCGCGGCTCTCTCAGCAGGACAAGCGGCCGATCGCGAACAGCGACAAGGCGGCGCTGGTCGCCCACGCGCAACGCATGCTCACCCACGGCGTCCTGAACGACCCAGGCCCGACGTTCCCCGGCACGGGGGATCGGCATCGGACAGATCGACGCCAACGCCCAGTCACCCGCCTTCAGGCAAGCCGGGCACACATGTGGCACACAACTGAGCGGCCGCCCGGCCACACCCCGCGCATTAGCAGGCGGCTGAATCGAGCGAGCGAACTGGCGATCGCTGGCCTGCTCGTGTTCGTGTTCATCTGTGGGCTGGGGGTACTGGCCGCGCTCGTGCCAGTTGGTCACGGGTTCGTACCGAAGGGCGGTGGCTGGTTCACCCCGGCGGTCGTCGGCGGTCGTTGCCATAGTCCTTCGCTATCCCGACGGTCTCGCGAGGGCTGAGCCCTCGTCATCGCATCCAGCACAGGAGACAAGATCAGTCTGGGAGAGGCGCTGCCGAAGGGAGTTAGGCCTTGACATTGGGTGATGGCAGAAGGACGCTTCGTCAGGCACAGGTCGTGCTTTGGGGAGGGTGCGATGATGCAGCACTGGGACTCCGTATCGGTAGACAATGAGCCAGCACGGACTTCATTGCGTCACAAGGCAGGGATGGAACGTTCAATCGCCGGTGGGCTTGGTACTTATGACACACGGTGCCAGGGCTCGTCGCGCTGCAAAGGCGGCGGCAGCGCGGGCTAACTCAGATGCATCATAGGGAGTATCCGGATCTCGTGCACATTTGATGAAGAGGTGAGTTCGCGCACCTAGTCGCGCGCGCTTCCATCGTCCTGGCTTGTTGTCTTCGTTGCTATCGGTGCATTGCGCATGGCTGGAGGAATTCGCATGATCGAGCAGGCATTCGACCGGGATTCGGTCCGCCAGTACGTGGAAGCCGTACGCGGGCTCCTCGGTTCCGGCCAATTGCGCGAAGCAACGGCGCGCGCCGCACAACAGATTCCAGGAGAGGGCGACGCTGCGGCCAAGGTAAGCGCAGCGCTCCCGGGCCCCGACGCGGCCGAGGCCTCGTCGGGAGGGACTCAGGCCGGGTCGGTTCCTTACCTTTCACGCGACCCGGTGATTAGCCTCGTGCAGAGCGCTGTCGAGAGCGCCGTGCGGGAGCAGGGCGTGATCGATGAGACGCCAGCGGACCGTGGGGCCTGGGCGAGAATCGTCCATACTGCGGAAGAACTCCTGCACCCTGGGACCTTCTCTCCGACGGACCCAGACTGGGTCATAAAGATCGCGGAATCCATGCTTGAACACCTAGCCAGGGGCAACCATCCGTTCACCCCCAGGCCAGCTGAGCACGTTATTGGCGACCCGGCGCGGCTGGTCGTGGTTGGAGACTGGGGAACCGGCCTTCCCAGGGCGCAGGCTGTGGCCTCGTACATGGCGGAAGAAGTCGCTGATGCCCTGGAGCACGGGCGTGAGGCTCACGTCATCCACCTTGGAGACGTCTACTATTCCGGGCTGCCCAATGAAGTCGAGCGGCACGTGCTCGCCTACTGGCCCGTTACACCGGATCAGGCAAAGGCTGGCGTGACGTCGTGGTCGCTGAACGGCAACCACGACATGTACAGCGGCGGCTTCGGCTACTTCGAGACGCTGCTCGCCGACCCGCGGTTTGCTGCTCAGCACTCGGCAGACGGCGAGGCTACAAGCTTCTTCCGGCTCGTCGCACCATCATGGGACTTCGTGGCACTCGACACCTCGTGGGATTCCGACGTCTTGTCGAAAGGGGCTGTCGCGGTGCTCCGGGACCCGCAGGCGGATTTCGTTGCGTCGGTGGCTGATGCATCCGACAAGAAACTCGTCCTCCTGAGCCACCACCAGCTGGTCTCCATCTACGACCAGGCCGACATTGGCCCGGAGCTAAACGCCAAGCTCGGGCCAGTACTGGACAGCCGGCGCGTAACTGCCTGGTGGTGGGGACACGAGCACCGCTGCATGGGCTTCGAGCCCGATCAGGGAGTCCAATTCCCGCGCTGCCTGGGAAATGGCGGAGTTCCCGTTCTGCAGACACATCCGATCAACGCACCGATTCCTCCGCCGGGGACATGGGAGGCTCGTGGCTTCCTGGATTCCGGTGGCGACCACTGGGCACGCTTCGGATTCGCAGTCCTTGACCTAGATGGCGACCGAATGGAGGTCCGGTATCGAGATGACACGGGGATGCTGATCCGGACTGAGGTGATTGACTGAGGCCCTGACGATTTAGGGCACTGTCTAACGATCGAGACAACCGTTGCCCCGTGGCATGGCCGGTCGTAGCTCCCTAAATAAACCCTCTGGGAGGAATCGTGGATCCCTGCGCCGAACCCGGGCCTCGTCGGCGTGGTGGGCACGAGGCCGGGAGGTCCACAGGAACAGCCGTCGGTACCAGGGCGCTGGTGGAACCGCCAGCAGCTGCGCGTAGCTGGTCAAGAAGCCTCGGTAGTCGTCACCAGGATGGCCACTGCAACCGACACGGCCGCGCCGGTGAACGTGAGGGCTGCGAACTCAGCGAGCGTCTGATCGGAGGGGGCCGTAGCACACGCTCGACGTCTGACGTCGGGAAGAGTCAGTTTGGTAATAGAATCCGGCCGGGTACCTCACCCGAGCCTGCGCCGACCCGGGCCGTCTTGAAAGACATAAGTAGCCGCGATGAGGTATGCCTGCAGCTGCGTGTAGGAATCGGCGATGTGATGGGTGGAGCTTGCCGCGGCTGGCCTGGCTGCCGGTACGTTCAGCCTGCACAGCGTGCCTGGGGTCTTCTTGTGAGTTGGCGATGGTCGCCTCGGTCGCGCCGCTTGCTGAGTTCGCCGTAGGCTCCTGGCGTGGCAGTGATCGATTTCGAAGAGCGGGATCTTGAGGCGAGGGTGCCTGATCTGGCCGCTGGCGGGGCGTGGGCCCGGGTGCGGCTGCGCTGGCGGCGGGACCCGCTGACGGGGGCGAGCGCCCGGATCCTTACGGGGGTGAAGCTTCAGCCCCCGGGCCGGCCGGACCTGACGGAACTCACGGCGAAGCCTGCTTTCTGCCCCTTCGATAGTGAGTACCTGGAGACGGCTACTGTCCCGTTTCCCGCCGAGCTCACGGCCGAGGGCCGCATCCGTGTCGGCAGCGCGGTCGTGGTGCCCAACATCATGGCGTACGCGACCCACAGCGCTGTTGGTATCTATGACCCCGGGCGGCACTTCCTGGACCTGGATGAGCTGACGCCACCGGTCGTGGGGGACGCCCTGGCCGCCATGGTCCGCCACGCTCAGGCGGTGCGGCGCGCCGACCCGGCGGCGGCCTGGAGTTCGATCAACGGCAACTACCTTCCGCCCTCGGGCGCCTCGCTGGTTCATCCCCACCTGCAGTCCGCTCACGACACGTGCGGCCTGACTGGCCAGCGCATTCTGGCCGAGCGGGCCGGGGCATGGAAGGAGCGGCATGGGTCCTACTGGGCGGCCCTGCTCGACCAGGAGGCCAGCGGTCCCCGGTGGGTCGGGCACATCGGCCGGGTCGCCTGGCTCACCCCCTTCGCACCCAGCGGGTTCCACGAGGCATGGGCAGTGGTCCGCGGCGCTGCGGATGTGACCGAGCTGACCGGGGAAGACACCCGGGCGCTGGGGCAGGGGCTCTCCCAGATCCTGGCCGCCTATAAGGCATGGAACCTGACCTCGTTTAACTTCGCCCTGATCGGCGGCGGCCCGCAGGCCCACGAGCACGGGCACCAGGTCGTCCTCAAGGTGGTCAGCCGGTCCAATCCCGAACCCTGGTACCGCAGTGATGCCACCTATTTCGAGCGCCTCTACGGGGAGGCACTGATCGACATGAGCCCAGAGGAAGTAGCGGACGGCCTCCGGGCCAGATTCTGACCTGCGCGAGCAGCCGGCCGTGACCGCGCGCGTCGCGTGCCGCGTTCAGGACGGCGTCGTGCGCCGCGCCTACGACGTCGGCGAGGGGCGTGGCAGTGCGCCCCAGCAGCTGAGCTAGGTCCTGGCTGCTGGTCTCGAGGTCGCCGCGGGCGATGGAGGCATCGAGGGCGGCCACGAAGTGAGCAGTCGCCTCATCAAGGCCGGTTCGCTGCAGCCAGGAGGCGTACTCCCCGGCCGGCAGGTCACGGTAGGTCACCTTCGCGCCGGTGACCTCGGTGATGATCCGCGCGAGCTCGGGCAGGTCGAAGGCCGGGCCGCCGACCTCGTACGTCCGGCTCCCTCCCTCGTCTTCAAGCAGTGCCGCAGCAGCGGCGGCAGCGTAGTCCCGCCGCGGAGCCGCCGAGATTCTGCCGTTGCCGGCCGCGCCGACGATCTCGCCAGCTTCGAGGTACTCGCCAATCTGGCCGGTGTAGCCCTCCGTGTAATAGCCGTTGCGCAGCACGGTGAACGGCACGCCCGCCTCCCCCAAGACACGCTCGCTGTCCCGGTGCTCGCCGGCCAGCGGGCTGGTCGAGTCGCCGGCGTTGAGCATGCTCGTGTACACGACCCGGGAAGTCCCCGCTGTTTCGCGGCCCGGATGACGTTGGCGTGGTGGGCGGCCCGCTGACCCGCCACGCTGCTCGAAACCAGCAGCAGATGCACCGCGGGCTGAAACACGAAGTGCCTTCCCGCCGCGGCCGCACCGGACACGGTGGATGTCATGTGCTGGAGGTCCTGCTGTGCGGCTGTGCGCGGGCCTGGCCGCTACGGGCCGCAATCTGCTACTGGGGATCGCTGGCTAGCTGCGCCCCGTCTCAGCGAAGTGCTCTTGCCCCAGCACGGCGAGCAGTTGCAACTTCTCGTAGCCTTCGGTGTGCGGGGGAGCGGTGAGCACGAGCAGCGCCTGGGACTGGTCCTCGGTGAACAGCACCTGGCAGTCCAGCTCAATCGGGCCGAGTTCGGGATGGATAAGCGTCTTGTGGTCCTCGAAGCGCTTGGCGACCTCGTGCCGTTCCCAAAGCTCGGCGAACTCCGCGCTCGCCTTCTGAAGCGTCCGCACGAGCTTGCCGGCCCGCGACTGCGGGCCCATCGACCCGTAGGCGGCGCGCAGGTTCGCGACTTGGGCGCGGCTTTGCCGGTCGCGGTCGTCCTCGGGATAGCGCAGCCGCTCCGAGGGATCGGTGAACCAGCGGTAGACCTCGCTGCGGGCGAGGCCCGTGTAACCCGGCTTGTCGCCGAACAGCGCGTCGGCCATCCGGTTCTGCACGAGCGTCTCGCCGAGGTTGGACAGGATGAGCGCCGGGGTGTCCGCAAGGCGGTCCAGCACGCGCAGCAGCGCGGGGGCGACGTGCGTCGCGGCCGATACGGATGCCGGGGCGCCCCGCCCCGCCATCTGGAACAGGTAGTCGCGCTCGCCGCTCGTCAGCCGCAGCGCCCGGGCGAGCGACGCGAGCATCTGCTCGCTCGGCTGCGGGCCGCGCTGCTGCTCGAGCCGTGTGTAGTAGTCGGCCGACATCGCAGCGAGGGCCGCGACCTCCTCACGCCTGAGGCCCCGGGCCCGGCGGCGCGCGCCCGCGGGGAGCCCAACGTCGCCGGGCTGCAGCGCCTCGCGGCGGTGGCGCAGGAACCCGGCCAGTGCTGCACGGTCCATGTTTCCATTATCGGCCGGTGCCCTGGGCGAACCAGGGATCGCTGATCCCCCGATAACCGCTCTCTGCACCCGCCGCGGCCGACCGGCAAGACTCCAAGCATGAACATCTCCGGAAACACCGTCTTCATCCCCGGCTCCACCAGCGGCATCGGTCTCGCCCTCGCCCTCGCGCTACAGGCCAGGGGCAACACCGTCATCGTCGGCGGCCGGCGCGCCGAGCTGCTCGAGCGGATCGCCGCAGAGCACCCCGGCATCGACACTGTGCAGATCGACACGACGGATGCCGCGAGCATCGACGCCGCCGCGAAGGAAGTGCTGGCGAAGCACCCGGACCTCAACGTCCTCATCACGATGGCCGGCATCATGCGCATCGAGGACTGGCACAAGCCCGAGTCCTTCCTGGCCTCGGCCGAGTCCGTCGTGACGACCAACGTGCTTGGCCCGATCCGGCTCATCGCGGCGTTCATCCAGCACCTGCAGGCGCAGCCGGACGCCACGATCGTCACCGTCTCCTCAGGCCTCGCGTTCGCGCCGCTCAAAGTGACGCCGAGCTACGACGCGTCGAAGGCCGCGATCCACATGCTCAGCGAGTCGGTCCGGCTGCAGCTCGCCGACACGACCGTGAAGATCCTCGAGCTCGAGCCGCCCGCCGTCCGCACCTCACTACTGCCCGGCCAGGAGGACAGCGAGTTCGCGATGCCGCTCGACGAGTTCGTGGCAGAAGTCGCCGCGCTGCTCCAGGCGCAGCCCGACGCGAAGGAGATCCAGGTCGAACGCGTGAAGTTCCTGCGCTACGGCGAGGCGCGCGGCGACTACGACCAGGTCGTCGCGACACTCAACGCGTCCGACCCGCACGGGAAATAGCCACGCATGTACCGCCAGCACTGAGCACGAATTCAGTGGCCGGCGCTGGCGGTGCCAACGCGCCGATCGTCCAACTCTGCGCCCACCTGGGGGAGGCGCTGTCATCCCTAGCCAGCCGAGCAGATCGGCGGGTACGGAATGTCAACGGCGGCGCATGAACTACAGAGCGTGAGTGAAAGCTACCCGAAGATACGGGCGTGCGCGTTTCTGGCGCCACATCTCACGTTCTGACCTGCGCGTGCCGAAAACCTCGTCCGTGTCACGCGACCAGGCGATATTCGTTGATGGCGCCGCCGGCGCGAGTCTGTCTTCGGAGGTGGTAGTGCTCAACCGCGTCGAAAGCGGCGGTGAAGTTCGAGCCGCGGTCGCGGATCATGAACTCGACCCGATGCGCCTGCTCGCCGACGACACGGGTTGAGTTGCTGAACCCAGTCAAGTGCGGCCTTGACGTCGTGGCTAATCGTGCCCGGCCTCAGGATCGGCCTCCACAGGCGGCAACCTCACGTTCGGCAGCAGGAAAACTCCTGGTCCAGACGCGGGATGAGGTGCGACATATTGATCGATCTGGCATCCAATATCCGACATGCCAAAGACCTCCCGGCCGCCCAGGCGGGACTGCGTGCTTGCCGGTACTGGAAACTCGGTGACGCCTGGTGACCAGCTGGCGAGGCAGCAGTCAACGCTGTTATGAGCGTGTGTTCCCTGTATGGAGCGCCGGTCGGCCGGGCGTGGGGTGATGTTCTGGCCGTTGGCAGTGGCTGGGGATTTAGATTGTCTCGATGGTGACGCTGGAGGCGTAGGCGGCGAGGGCCTGCAGGTCGGCGGGATCTCCGGTGAGGACCGTCCCGCCAGGCTCGGCGGCGGCAGTGATGAGCGCGTCGACCGCCGATCCCTTGTGCGCCCTGCCTCGCAGCCAGGCAGCCCGGCGGGCGAGCGGGACAGGAACGGTCTCAGCGACGTCGCATGTCCGCAGGAAACGGTGCTGCGCGGCATCGCGTGATCCATCTCCGGTGAGGCACTCGATGAGCACCATGGAGGGAACCACCGGCGGCCACAATCCCGCTGCGCGGAACGCCGTTATCAGCGCGGCTGCCCGGCCCGAGCGTTCCGCCAGGCGCGTGACTGCGCCGGAGTCCAGGACCAGCATCAGGATTGCTACCTGTCAGCTGGCCTGTGATGCCCGCTGTGAGGCGATCCGCCGGGCGATGGCCTCGGCGCGGGCCCGGTCTTGCGGTGATGGCTCGCCGACCTCGGCGAGCAGCGCGGCCAGGTAGGCGTCGGTCTCGCCGAGCAGATCCTGGCGGCGTACCTCGGCACGGACCGCTTCCTGCAGAAGTTCTGACGCGGGCAGGTGCCGTGTCTTCACCCGCTCGTAGAGATCGTCGGGGAGGTACACCTGCATCCGTGGCATACGCCTAACTATACACACTGAGGGGTTGGTGGCGGCCGGCCGGACCGCACGATCCGCCGCCGGGTGGCGCAGTGGGCGGCATGGATCGCGATCCGGGTCTTCGGCTGGCTCGTGCTGCTCGGCCGCAGCCAGCGTCCAAGGACGCGGAGATCATGGTGCTCCGGCACGAGGTAGCAGTGCTGCGCCGTCAGGTCACGCGGCCGGAGCCGGACTGGGCCGACCGGGCAGTCGTGGCCGTACTGGTCCGGTTGCTCCCGCCGGTACTGCGGTGCCACCGGCTCGTCACGCCCGGAACACTGCTGGCCTGGCACCGCCGCCTCGTCGCGCGTTCATGGACCGTGGCTGGCGGGGGGATACGGGGCCGGCGGTGGCGTTCGGCGGGGGAACAGGGTGTCCATCGTGGTGGCGGCGGTGTACAGGTAGTAGTCGAACAGGCGGGTCAGCGTGGCCTGCCGCCCGTCTTCGCTGTCCTCGACACGGGCGAGTTCGCGGGCGTAGGCGCGCAGCAGGTCATGCATGGCATGCCGGCCCGGGGCGGCGGGCTGGATCAGGTGGGCGCGGGCCAGCACGTCCAGCGCGCGGCGGGCGAGCCCGGCTGTGGTGGCCGCTAGCGCGGCGGCGGCGTGGAAGTCGAGATCGGGGCCGGGGTGCAGGCCGAGTTGCCGGAACAGGCTGGCGGCCTCGGTGTCCAGGTATTGGTAGGACCACGAGAACACGGCCCGGATCCCGGTGCGCGGGTCTGCGCCGGCGTCCAGCAGGTCCAGCCGCTGCTGCTGGTCAGCCAGTTCACCGGCCAGCCCGGCGAGGCTGGCGCCCGGGCGGGTGGCAGCGAGCTCGGCGGCGATCCGCAGCGCCAGCGGCAGCCGCGGTCACCGTGCCGCGAGCGCGTCCGCGGAATCCGGGTCGCCGTCCACCCGGGAGCCGATCAGCGCCCGCAGCAGCCCGATCGCCTCTGCTAGCGGCAGCAGGTCCAGGTCCAGCCGGACGGCGCCATCCCGGGCCACCAGGCCGGCCAGCGCATCACGGCTGGTCACCACCGTCATGCATCCTGGGCTGCCGGGCAGCAAAGGCCGGACTTGCTCCACCTGCCCGGCGTTGTCCAATACCAGTAGCATCCGCTGCCCGGCCAGTAGGCTCCGGAACCGGGCGGCGCGTTCGCTCGTCTCTGCCGGGATGTCCTGCCCGGGCACGCCCAGGGCGCGCAGGAACCCGGCGAGCGCGTCCGCGGCGGGCATCGGCTCATCCGGGTCATAGCCGCGCAGGTTGACATATAGCTGTCCGTCCGGGAACTGCCCGGCGACCTGATGTGCCCAGTGGATCGCCAGCGCCGTTTTCCCAACCCCTGCCGTTCCGCCGATGGCCGAGATCACCAGCGCCGCTGGCGTGGTGCCAGCGGGCTCCAGCAGGGCGGTCAGCGCCGCGAGCTCACTGTCGCGGCCGACGAACTGCCATACAGGGCCGGGTAGCTGGCGGGGCACGATCTGCCCATTGCCAGCCCGGACCAGCCGGCCTTCGGGTACCGCGACGGCGGTCACGTTGTTGACCAGCCGCCGGCTAGCAGCGGCGAAGAAATCCCCCCGTCCCTCGCCACACAGGCCCAGCGCGTCGGCCAGGCGGCGGACCGAGTCCGGGTGCGGCCACCTGGTGCGGCCGCGCTCCAGGTTGCTGATCGCGCGGATGCTCAGGCCAGATACCTCTGCCAACTCCTCCTGAGACAGCCCGGCCGACTGGCGGCAGGCGCACAGCCGCGCCCCGAATGTTGCGGCGTCGTCGGTCATTGCGGGCCTTGCCGGTCTGGGCGGTCAGGGGGCAGATGAAACCTGTTACCAGCGGCCTTGGGCGAGGCGGCCGGGCGCGATCTCGGAGGTGATCCGTTCCCGGGATCGACGAAATCTTACCGCGGAGTGCTGGTGAAACTGGCGGTGAAACCGCGTGGTTCGTGCCGCCGTGCAGCGTTACGTTCTGCCCGATCGCTGCCGGCGGGGCGGCGGCTTGGCCGGGGCCGGCGTAGGCGGCCGCCATGACAGAAATGGTGACGGCGCCGAGGCCGAATCCGCGTGCCACGCGGATGCCGCAGCCGCGCCCCGGACATGCGCCGGCCCGGCCCGGATCGAATGGTCCTGGGCCGGGCCGGAGTCGTCTGCCGATCAGTTGAACGTAGCGGCGAACATGCCGGGCTCGTAGGAACCTCCCTGCTGGTGCACGATCACGGCGAGCCGGTTGGCCGCGTTGATCAGGGCGACCAAGGAGACCAGCGCGGCGATCTGGTCGTCGTCGTAGTGCTTGCGTACCTGGGCCCAGGTCTCGTCGGACACGCCGTGGTGGGCGTCGGCGAGCCGGGTGCCCTCTTCGGCGAGCGCCAGCGCGGACCGCTCGGCCTCGGTGAACACGGTGGACTCGCGCCAGGCGGCGACCAGGTTGAGCCGGACCGCGGTTTCACCGGCGGCTGCGGCCTCCTTGGTGTGCATGTCGATGCACCAGCCGCAGCCGTTGATCTGGCTGGCGCGCAGCGACACCAGCTCCTGCGTGGACTTCGGCAGCGGCGACTGCGCGATCACCAGGCCGGCGTGGGCGAACCGCTTGGCGAACTTGGCGGCGATCTCGTTGTCGAACATGTTGAATCGGGCGTCCATGACCTCGTCCTCACTCGGGGAGTTGCGTGCCGCGCGGATCGTTCCGCGCGGCGTCCTTACGAACATGGAGATGCCGGCGACCCGATCCTTGTGACAGCGCGGTTTGTGATGTGCACCGCTGATCGTGGGATGTCACAAAGCGGCTGGGACCGGCGTCTTGTGTGTGGCACGGTCGAGAACGAACAGGCAGGAGCCAGCTATGAGCGAGCGCAGCAAGCGAACAATGGGCACAGCCGCGCCGCTCGCTCATGGCGACCGCCCGGACCTCGCCACCGAGGCGTTCCTCGCCCACCGCAACCTGCTGTTCACCGTCGCCTACGAGATGCTCGGCTCGGCCGCCGATGCGGAGGACGTCCTGCAGGAGACCTGGCTGCGGTGGGCGGGCGTCGATCTCGGCACGGTACGGGATCAGCGTGCGTACCTGGTCCGGATCGCCACCCGCCAGGCGCTCGCCCGGCTGCGTACGCTCGGGCGCCGTAGGGAGTCCTATGTCGGCCCCTGGCTGCCCGAGCCGCTGCTCACCGCGCCCGACGTGGCCGAGGACGTCGAACTGGCCGACAGCGTCTCGATGGCGATGCTGCTGGTGCTGGAGACGCTCGCGCCGACCGAGCGGGCGGTGTTCGTGCTGCGCGAGGTGTTCGACCTTGGGTACGACGAGATCGCCGAAGCCGTCGACAAGAGCCCGGCCGCGGTCCGCCAGATCGCGCACCGGGCACGAGCACACGTCGCGGCGCGCCGGCCGCGCGGGGCCGTATCCCCGGCCGAGACCCGAGACGCGCTCGATGCGTTCCAACGGGCGGCCGAAACGGGCGATCTGCAGAGCCTGCTCGACATCCTCGCGCCGGATGTCGTCTTCTTGGGTGACGGTGGCGGAGTCAAGCAGGCCGTCCTGCGGCCCATCGTGGGGGCCGGCAAGGTGGCCCGCCTGCTGGCCACCGGCCTGGGCAGGATCGCCGCCGCGGCGTCGCTGCAGCCGGCACAGGTCAATGGCTACCCGGCGCTGATTCTCCGGCTCAACGGAGAGATCGACACCGTCGTGGCGGTGCGCATCGACGACGGCCTCGTCACCGGGCTCTACGCCATGCGCAATCCCGAGAAGCTGTCGCATATGGAGCGGGAGACCGCCCTGCGCCGCTGAGTCCGGGGGCCCTCGGAAACGAACAACACGACCGGCATCTCCACCTGCACGTCGCTGCTACAGGTCGAAACGATCGGTCATCGGCGTGATAGTTATATTGATCTTGCCCGACGGACGCGCGAGAACGATCGATCGGTTCAGGTAGCGCACCCCGCCAAGCCAATCCGGTATGTACCAGATCGACGGATATCGCGTGTCATGCCGTGGACAGCACCGACTACAGAGCGTGATGGGCGAACGGTGCCTCCTCGCGCCGGATTGCCGTGGGTGCCTGGTGGGCTCGTTCGGAGTGGACCTACATCTCGTTGATCGGTGTGAGGTCGAAGGTCAGAAGCCCGAGCGCCACGAAGGGAAGGCGGCCCAGCTGCCGCTGGGCGTCCTCGAGGTCGTTGGCGTCCACGATGAGGAAGACGCCAGGTCCCTGGCTTCGCCGGTAGGCATGTTCGACGACGCCTTCGCCCTGAAGGTCGGCGAGGATCTTCATCTCCTCGTCCACATAGCAGGATCGATCGAGGGCACGGTCGCCTCACCGTCCGCGGACACATCGGCTTCATGTGACCGAGCGGCTCCCGCCCCTCCTGACCAAGGCCGCGACGGCCTCGACGGACCACGTCGTCGGTGTCAACGGCGGCCCAATGCAGATTCCAAAATTCGACGTTGACACGTGGTTCCGGCAGACAGGCGTCTGGACTATTGACGGTGACTGTTATAGTGCCCGTCACGGCATGATCCGTACGCCGTCCGCCGCCGCCGTTGTCAACGGCGCCTACGCCGCATGATGGCATCGCCGGTCAAGGTCTTTCGGGGCCCGCGATTACCCGCTGTCTGGCATGCATGCCCTTCGTCGGCGGGATGCGTGGGGTCTCGCCGGAGATGGACGCAACCATGCCGAAGAAGCAGATCACCGCCGGGAAGAAGGCACGCGCCGCAGCTCGCGGGGGGGAGAAGTACACCACCGCCCTCCGCAGGCAGTTGGGTCCCGGCGCGGAATCGTACGTGTCCGGGATGAATCCCGCGCATCTTATGGGCCTTGAGCACCGCAGCCTGCTGGATCATCCGCCGGGTTTCCGGCCTTTCCGTGGTACTGATCTGTTCGAACGGATCGGCGGTCAGCCGGCGATCGACAGACTGGTTGACCTGCTGTATGAGGGGTTCGAGGACGACGAGCAGCTGCGTCCCTTGTTCCCGCGCGACCTCGCTGACGGCCGGTCGATGCAGAAGCTCTTCTTCGGTGAGTGGCTGGGCGGTCCCCGTCGCTACAGCGAGCAGTCCCACGCAGGTCTGAGGCAACGCCACGACGGTCTTCCGATCACGCCGGCGCTGGCCAGCCGGTGGCTGGGACACTTCCGCCGGGCGATGGAGGCCACAGTCGCGGCGGAGAACGACCGCAGGGCGATCTTCGCGCAGGTCCGCTCCCTGGCCCTGGTTCTCGTCAGCGGACAGGTGGCCTCGGCAAGGCCCCCCGGGCGCGGGAACAGGCCCGGCGGGAAGGGCGCGGGCGGAAGCGAATCGAAGAACGGCCCACGGCACGTGGCCTGGTGCGGGATCGGCGCCCGTAGCGTGGGGCAGGCGAGGGATCTCGCTCGTCGTGGTGATGCCGTCGGGCTCGGCGCGGCGCTGGCGGAGGCACCGGATCTGCTGCGTCCGACATACGCCGCTGCGATCATGCAGGCGGCCGCCCTGGCTGGCCGCGCCGAGATCGTACGGATGCTGCTGGACCGCGGCGTGGGAGCGGACCATCCCTTCTACCTTCCGGTGGGCGTCACCGGGGTGGCGTTCGAGCGGGTGGTATTCGTGACGCCGCTGTGCGCGGCCCGGATGAAGCGTCGTTCCGTGGTCGAGTCGCTGCTCATGGCGGCAGGTGCCAGCGAGGACGTCTTCACCTCGGCATTCCTCGGCGACTTCACCTCGCTCGCGCGGATGCTCGCGGCCGATCCGAACCTTGCCGAGGCGACGGATCCAGCGGTCGACGTCCTCGACATCACACCCGTCGAACACGCGGTCGCGGGCGGGCAGGTCGCAGCGCTGCGACTCATCCTCGACCACGCCGCACATCCGCTTCCAGGCTATGTACGGGCGTTGCGCGGTGCCGCCGCCCAGGGCAGCCTGGCGATGGTCGAGCTGCTGCTGGCACACGGGGCGGACGCGACACGGATCGGCGCCGGACGCTGGGTCCTACATCCCGAGCTCGCTCCGCTGCTTGCCAGCCGCGGCGCGTCGATCGACTCCTCCGGCTCGTGGATCGGTGCCAGCTGCACGGGAAACCAGGGCCGCAAGGACGATCCGGAGTACGTCCGCGCGCTACTACGCCACGGTGCCCGCGCGAACGACCGCCGTACCGGCGGACCCTAAAGGTACGACCGGCGTCCGGGCTCTCAACGCCACAGCTCTGCACTACGCCGCCAAGGCTGGCTTCCTGAGGACGATCGGGGTACTCATCGACCATGGAGCAGACCCAGACGCCCGCGACAGTCACGGCCGCACACCGCTCGACTGGCTGGAACAAGCGGCACCGTCGGTCTCGCGAGCCGCAGTCCGAGACCTGCTCGGATCCGAACAACATCGATGATCAGTGCGGCACCCTGACCAGGGATTCCGTGTCCCAGCCGGGCAAGCGACCCCGCGGGTGAGGGTAAATACACACGAGACACTGAGCGCGATGGACAGCAAGCCCGCGCTGGTCGTGATCGACCTGCAGAGAGGAATCCTCGCCGTCCCGGCCGTGCATCCCGTCGATGAGATCGTGCAGCGGGCGGCGAGCCTAGCGACGGCATTCCGCCGCCACCACCTGCCGGTGGTGCTCGTGAACGTCACGGGCCGGGCACCCGGGCCCATCGAAGCCCCATCCAGAGCCAGTCAATCCGGCGTCACCCCGCCAGCGGACTGGGCCGATCTCCTCGATGAGCTGCAGCCGCAGCCGGACGACATCCGGGTCACGAAGCTGCGGTGGGGCGCGTTCCACGGCACCTTACTCGACGCCCACCTGCAAGACCTCGGCGTGACCCAGATCGTCCTGGCGGGCATCGCGACCAGCGCGGGCGTTGAATCCACCGCGCGCTCCGCTACGGTCATCCTCGTGCACCGGTGTGCCGTCGGCAGAGCGCGGTTCACGGGGCTAGCGCTCAGTCGCGCGCCCGGGTTGCTCCGGCGCCCCGGTCGGGCGCGTGCCCGTCGGCGACTGCGATCGCCGAGTAGGTCATCGGGAAACCGAGGCGCCAGCTGGGGTATCGGGGAGTCCAGCCGAGTTCGCGCTTTGCCTTAGCGTTGGAGGCGCCGCGTGCCTGGGTACCCAGCACTACGGCTGCCGGGCCGGCGAACAGGCGCGCCAGCCAGGCCGGCACGTGGCGCGGTGGCTTGGCGCCCAGCGTGTTGGCGAGCACCGGGAGCCAGTCGCGCACGGGGGCGGGTTCGTCGTCGACGATGTTGTAGATCGCCGGCCCGGAGTGCTCGAGGGCGGCGACGGTCGCTGCGGCACCGTCATCGAGGTGCAGCCAGGAGAAGATCCCGCCGCCGTCGCCGACGATCGGGAACTGCCGCTTCCGAACGGGCTCGATCAGCGCGTCGTTGGCGGCGCCGTAGAACCCGCCGTATCGCAATGCGATGCCGCCGAAGTCGGTGGTCGCCTTCTCCAGGTCGGTGATCGCGGCGTAGGTCTGGCCGGTGTTCTGTGGCGGAGTCTCATCGACAGGATCGGCCTCGGTCTTGATCGGCCCGCCCTGCCGCGCGTACAGGTAAGGCGCGAAACTCTGCGCCACGAACCGGCGCACGCCCGCCTCTCGGGACGCGGCCAGCAGCGCGTCGGTTCCCTCGGTTCGCAACCGGTTGGTGGTGGCGAAGGTCTTGTCCAGGCTCCGGCCGAACTTGATGTCCGCCAGCGCCGTTGCCTGATGCACGATCGCGTCCGGCTTGCTGTCGAGCACCGCCTTGCGCACGGCACGCGCGTCGAGCAGATCGAGTCTGACCGGTTCGGCGCCGAGCTCCTGCAGAAGCTGCACACTCGCCGGCGAGTTATGGGTGCCGATCACCTCGTGCCCGGCGTCGATCAACTGCGGTACGAGACGGCTTCCGAGAGCGCCACTGGCGCCGGCAACGAAGACTCGCATCGTGTGTTCCTCTCACTCGGGTTCATGCGGTTACTGGGGAGACACCTCAGAAGTCGAAGATGTGACCGGCGCCGAGCGTGATCAGTGACACCTGAGCCGCTGCGCGCGGTCCGGTCACATCGGCCGGTCCTGGCGGGTCTCCCTTATGACCCGTTGCCGAGGGAGGATGTGACCGGATGAGCGAGCAGGACTGGCTTGCGCAGCGGTTCGAGGAGCACCGGCGCCGCCTGCGGGCGGTCGCCTACCGGATGCTGGGCTCGGTGAGCGAGGCCGAAGACGCCGTGCAGGAGGCCTGGCTGCGGCTCAGCAGCTCCGAACCCGGCGAGATCGAGAACCTCTCCGGGTGGCTGACGACCGTCGTCGCGCGGGTGTCGCTGAACATGCTGCGCTCACGTGCGGTACGCCGCGAGGAGCCGCTGAGCCCGCACCTTCCGGACCCGATCGTCGACCGCGCCGACGGCATCGATCCCGAGCACGAGGCGCTGCTCGCCGACTCGGTCGGGCTCGCGCTGCTGGTCGTACTCGAGACATTGACACCACCTGAGCGGCTCACCTTCGTGCTGCACGACATGTTCGGCGTCCCGTTCGAGGAGATCGCTCGCCTCATCGACCGCTCCCCGCAGGCGGCACGCCAGCTGGCCAGCCGGGCACGCCGCCGCGTCCGTGCACAGCCCACCACCCCCGACGTCGACGTGAGCGCCCAACGGGAGGTCGTCAACGCGTTCCTGGCTGCGGCGCGGGAGGGCGACTTCGACGCGCTGATCGCCACCCTCGACCCCGACGTCGTGCTGCGAGCCGACGGCGGCGCGGCACTCGCCGCCGCGTCCGCCGAGGTACGCGGCGCGCTCGACGTGGCGCGACGGGCGGTCATGTGGTCGCGCGTCGACCTCACCATGCACCCGGCGCTGGTCAACGGTGCCGCCGGCGTGGTTGCGACCCGCAACGGCGTCGTGTTCACGATCGCCTCGGTCATCGTCCGCAACGGGAAGATCGCCGAAATGGACTTCCTCGCCGACCCGGAACGGCTCGCCCGGCTCGACCTGACGATTCTCGACGACCGCGACTGACAGTCGACCGGATCCACGGCTCAAACGCGGTGCCGCCCGCGCCACCAACTGCTGACCTTCGTGGAAGCCGAGATGGTGCATCTGACATATGCGGTTGCGCCCGGTATGCGAGCGCGCAGAACAACACGCTCGACCGAGCCGTACCCGCACGGAACGGCTCGGCATATTCGGCAGGGAGCGTGGTGCCTGTGACCGCTCCTGTTGTTGCTCGTCACGTGGACTGGGCAGAGATCCGCCGGCTGCACCGGGCGGAATGGATGCCGGTCAAGGCGATCGCGCGGGTGATGGGGGTCTCGCGGAACACGGTGCGGGCGGCGATCGCGAGCGACCGGCCGCCTAAGTGTGAGCGGCCGCGGAAGGGGTCGACCACGCGGCAGCATGGGGCGGCCACGGGCCTTCCTGCGCCTGGGCCGGGTTGCCGCCGCTAGCTTGCTTCGCCGCCGTGATCGGAGGCCAACCAGTCCAGCGCGACGGCGGCCGTCCAGGACTGCTGCGGCGAGCCGAGCGGCTTCCCGGTGAACGGCTCGAAATACTCGGCGAACTCCCCGGCCGTGGCGATCTGGCCGAGCGAGTCGCGGCGGAGTTCTTCCGCGCGGCCGGAGTAGCCGAGCAGGCTCAGCGAGTGCCACAGCAGCCAGTTGATGACCGGCCAGACCGGGCCACGCCAGTAGTTGTGCGGCTCGAACGCCGGCTCGGCGGGGCTCGTGCTCGGCAGCAGGCGCCAGCAAAACCGCGGGTTGCCGCAGAAGTCCTCCGAGTCGAGCAGCCGCATCTGGGCAGCGCGCTGGCCGGGGTCCGCGGTCCGCGCGAAGAGCGGCGCGAAACCCGCGAACGTCCGCAGCCGGATTTGCTCCCCGGCGCGGACGTCGTAGTCGAGGCAGAGGCCGGACTCGGCGTCGAAGCAGCGCGCCAGCCCCTCGCGGCCGTGGTCCAGCCAGCAGGCCAGCTGCCCGCGGTCGCCGTCACTGGCCCCAGCTACGTTGGCCAGGTCGAGGAGCGCGGCGTTCGCCGCGACGAGGACGGCGCTGAAGAACACGTCCTTGATCAGGAACGGGTACTGGCGGTAGATCTGCGCGTCGTCGTACCGGTATTTCCTCAGCAGGCCGACCAGCCAGAGGTACCGGTCGTAGTCCCAGTCGGTGGGCCGCTGCGATGGGTCTCCTATCTGACTGGTGTCCAGGCGGGTGTACGGGCCGGGCTTGGCCACCTCGATGCGCGCCAGCGCGTGGTCCCAGCGCGGGGAGTTGTCCGTGCCCTCCCATGGGTGGTAGACGGTGACCAGTCCCGATGCCTCGGGGTCGCGCTGCGTGGCCAGGTAGCGATGCCACTTGACCAGCCGCGGGTAAAGCGCCTGTATGCGCGCGCGGATCTCCGGCCGCTGCGCTTCCGGCGTCAGCTGCCAGATCCGCTGCAGTGCTAGGGCATGCACCGGTGGCTGGCAGATCCCGGTCGTCTGTACCGGGAGCGCTGGCGCCGCCGGCGCGATGGCGCAGTCCCACCACTTCGGTCCGGGAAAGTAAGGCTCGTCTGGGCCCGCCCGGAACACGATGTGCGGCACCATGCCCGTCGACCACTGCGCCGCGAACAACTCCTCGAGCTCCGCCAGGGCCCGCCGGACGTCCAGGTGCGCCCATCCGATTGCGATGAAGGCGCTGTCCCAGCTCCACTGGTGCGGGTACAGATGCGGTGACGCCTTCGTCCAGTTGCCTGCGTCGTTGCCGTGGAGCACTGCGGCCGCCCGGCCGCGCAGCATGGCGCGAGTGGCGGCGGTCACGCTCAAGACGAGTCTTCTCCTGACGCTCGGGCCTGGTTACCAGAAGGGTAACGTCACCCCGATGCACCCTGTTCCGGGCCAGGCGGAGTTCACGAGCGCCGGATGCACGGCACTGGTACAGGCACGACCGTCAAGATCCGCTCAATCCTCCGAAAGTCCGTAAACGCCGCCGGCGAAGATTAGAAGATTAGAAGATTAGACGTAAGCGGCATTTTCAGGTTCCTCAGCAACATCGCTCCGCCAGCGTCTCCCGAACAGCCGGTTATGTCGCGCCGCTGCTGGCATACACCCAAACAGCAACTGCCGCGCAGATCGGCGGCAGTGCGCGCCATAGCTGCCGGGCTGGCGCCACGCTCTGCGACTGCCAGTAGCGCCGGAAGTGCTGGAGCTGGCGCGGCTTCGCGCTTTTTAGCTAGCGCTGGCGAACGCTCCAGCATGTCACCGCCTGCGCTTGTCCTGGTGCTATTCGAGCACAAGATGATCGCCTGAATGTTGCTGAGAAAGGTCTTCTCGCATACCCACGGACGGCTGCCCGCGGCTTATTGTGATGAGGTGGGCGGAGTGGCCGCGAGCCCTGATGATCATCTTGGCGTCCTCATGTTCGCCTCCGGCACGGAGACTGCTGGCCGGGGACGGTACGTCGACGGGCAGTGGGAGGTGTCCACCGGGGGCCGCGACGGACGCTGCGGTTCGCATGGTCACCCTGCACGAGATCATGCACGCGGAACTCAACGACAGCACGGCCTGGGGTTCGCTCTTCCACGCCTGCGCTTCGCTGGTCCAGCATGCGCCTGACCCAGCGGCCTACCGCGATGTGTCCCTGAGCGTGATCGAGGCGTGTCGGCGGACTCATGAAGTATTCGCCACTTACACGGGCGCCTTTCTGGCCGATCGGGCTGCCGGGCAGTCGCTGTTGGCCGGCCGGCCTGAGTACCTCGCCCACTATGCCGACGCATGCCAGCTCGCCGTGGGGGTTCCCCGTGGCTCCCAGCTGGAGTGGTACGTGGTCATCAGCGCAATCCGGGCCTGCATGCAGTCGCACGGGCTGCCAGAAGCACTGCGGACTGGTCTGGACCGATTCCGCCTGGCCGACCTGCGCGCACGTGACCTGCCGGACGTCAGACTGGACATGCTCATCGAAGACGGCGAGGAACTGGGCCGGAGCATCAGCCATGACATCGCAGACCACCTGGAGCCTGCGGACAGGAAAGCTGCACTGCGCTGGCTAACCAGCCAGCCGGGCGATCCTGCTGGCAGTAGTGACGAGGATGAGGAGGTTCAAGATCGGGCGGCAGCGATCGCGGAGCGGATGTGCTTTGACCGGTCAGCGGCGGCGCTCGAACGCCGGGGCGCGCGGGTCCTGAGTTACAACGGGCATCAGGCGTTTACCGGCGAGACTGTCGCTGCGGTGCATCGGCTGGCCCCAGCCGCCCGAGACACGTTCTCGGCTGCGACGGCCGACGCGGCCGAGCCGGGCAAGATAATGCAGGACTTCGGACTGGAACGGCTGCGCGTCCGGGACCAGCCGCTAGCGGCTAGGGTCATGCTGCTAGCCGATGTCCCGCGACGGCACCGCCAGCAGGTGCTGCGGCTGCGGGATCCTGGCGGGTTTTACACCTTCCTGGTCGCCAGGAGCGCCGGGACGCTCCGCGCGCAGCACGCCATCACCGACGAACTCCGGCCGCTGCCGTTAGCGGACACAGCGCCCGTGGTGGCGATCCGCACCCCCGCCGGGACACCTCAGGCACCGGCGCTGCGGCTGTGGCAGGTGGCCAGGCCACGTGAGCTGCGGGCCCTGCAGCGCCAGATCGGCGGGCTGGACGTGGTGTCCAGCGTGTCCATGTCGCTGCTGACGGACACCCCATGGGAAAGCCGCTGGCTGGAACCGCTGCTGGAGTGCGGGCCGGTCACCATCCTCATGGACCTCAATCCATTCGTGCACTTCGAGCACTGGGCCAGCCTGGGCCTGCAGATCCAGTACGGCACCGTTGAAGCAGCCTCGGACACCGAAAGCCGGATTGGGTTCGCTTGTATCTGCCACGGTCCGGCCACCGAACTCGGCTACGAGCGGGCAACCTTCCTCGCGGTGTGCTCGGATATGCAAGCCGACGCCCTAACGATGGTTCTGCAGCGTCGCTGGCCAGCGGTGGCACACGAGGACCCGGATGCCATACGCGACCGTCTTGACGCGGTCAGGATCGCGCTGAGCCATCTCATCACCGAGGAAACCTACTTCACCTTCACCGGCATCGGCGGCCGTGCCGGCTCGGCCGGAGCAGGAGAAGACACCCAATCAGCGCTACCGAGGGACACCCGATGAGCGATACGGGCACGCTGGAGGACTACCTCCAGGCCAGCCTCACTGCCTCTGCCGCCGACCGATCAGCGATAACCTCCGATGACCTTGCTGCGCTGTGGGCGCAGATGTTCCCCGGCCAGGACGGCGCCACCCACACCGGACTGCGTACCTTCCAGACCGCCTTCCGCGCGGCCGCCACCGACACCGAAGGCGAGCAGGCACTGGACCTGCGCGGCGGGGGCTGGGTCATTGACCTGCGCGGCGGCCTCGTCCGCGGCGCGCTGGCCACCGCCTTCCTGGCTGGCGTCCTAGCCGCCTCCGGCGTCACCGGCCTGCTGCCCCTGGTCGCTCCAGCTGTCCTGCCACTGCTGTTCGACGTGCACCAGGTGCGCCTGACGCGTTCCCAGGAACTCGTGCTCGCCGAACTCCAGCTCACCCCTGAAGCCCGCTCCGGCGGCCTGACCGCCGAGGAACTCTATGCCAAGCTGCCGTACCAGATCCGCAACCAGCTGTCTTGGCTGGACTTCGTCGATTTCCTCGACCAGGTCCGCCGGGCAGGTCTCGCTGACCCCGTAGCCGACGACCGACTGATTCTGCGGGCCCCAGACAATGCGCGGCTAAGAATCACACTCAGCTGAGCGACGTGCTCGCACCCTGAGGTCCTGTGGCGATCACGGAGCGCAAGACCGGCGCGTCGAGCTTCCGCTCCCTGCCAATTCGGCACCGGCATATCGGTGTGCTGCATCACCAGCAGGTGTCCGCTGATCAGCCTGATGCTGTCATGCTGGGCGGGGTCCTGTCGCTTCCTAGCATGACTAGCGTCGGCATAGTGCCTGCAGACATGCGCAGACCCGTTTCTGTGCGCCTCACTTGTAGGCACCCAAGGCGCCGTTATCGCGCAGATCGGCGGAAGTGGCGCGCAATCTGCGGGCGTCGGCGAGCCGGCCACGCTCTGCGATCGGTTTCGGGTGCGGATGCGGCTGCCACATCGGCATCGCGAGCGCCTGCGGTGGCGTGGCTCCCTGAGCGCTATCGGATGGGCCGGTGAATACCAGCTCGGCTGGGACGAGGGCAGCGGATGCGCCGGTTCCCGGTAATCATGTCTTCGCCGGCGGCTCTTGCCAGGTCAGACCGCAGCCGTCGCCCGGACCCACTGGTCAGGGCTTCCCGGCGCCCGGTGCGGGCGCCGGGAACGCCACGACCCGCCCGGTGGGCTGCGCCGGCTGGGGTCCGCCGAAGTGCTGGGCGACGACGAACAGGTGCGGGTCCTGGCCCCGGCTGAGCGCGCAGGCGAAGGCGCCACGGTCCAGGTTGACCGTGGCCAGCACCTCGCCGCCCTCGCGCACCCGCACGCAGTGCTGGTTGCCCACGTCGGCGTACCAGACGGCGCCCTCGGCATCCATGCAGATCCCGTCTGGGTGGTCGCCGGGCGTCTGCGCCCACACCCGCCGGTTGCCGAGGCCGCCGTCCGCGCCGATGTCGTACGCCGTGAGCCGGCTGGCGTACGACTCGGCGACGATCAGCGTTCCGCCTTCCGGGGTGATCGCCATCCCGTTCGGGAACGCGACGTCGCCGGCGACCTGACGGACATTGCCGTATGGCGTGGCGAGCACCACGAGGCCCGGCGCGAACTCGCCGCCGGGGAAGTCGAAGCCAATGGTATTGACGTAGGCGTTGCCCCGATCATCGACCACGATGTCATTCCATGGCTTGGCCGAGACTCCGGACAGGTCAGCATGCGTGACCAGCGACCCGCCGGGCTCGAGGCGCAGCAGCCGGCGCTGCGTAGAGTCCACGACCAGCAGCCGCCCGTCCGGCAGGAAATCGATGCACATGGGGAATGATGCGACAGTCACCACCACCTCGTGGCTGCCGTCGATGCCGAGCGCGATCACCTGGTTCGCGCCCCAGTCAGAGAACCAGAGTCGTCCGTCGTGCCAGCGCGGTGACTCGCCGAACACGACTCCTTCCATCAGGATTTCAGCTGCGCCCACCTTGAGTCTCCTTCTCGCCGACGGCCTGGTAAGGCAGACCGCGGCGGGCTCCAGAACTCATCGCGCACCCCGGCTCCGCCGACGCCGCCTTCTGAGTCTGCTCCTCCGCCGCTACCCTGGCCGGCCCGGCCGGACACCTGGCTCGGCTAGAGGCGGGCCAACTACACCGCCCCACTGGCCATCGAGGTACTCGCGGCCAGAAAAGCACTCCAAGCCAGGCACCACGAGGATCGCCACCCACGAAAGGCGCGCGCTCCAGCGTTTGCAGCGCATACCGAATATCCGGTTCTGGAATGCCGCTGCCCCGGAGCGACGCACTGTCGGCGGCGTACCGAACGGCGGTTCTTTGATATTTTGGCAGTTGTCGCAGGTCAGGAGCTTGTAAGGCTCGTCAGGGTCAGAGCAAAGTCAGGGTCGGGAGTCGATCATGGTGCAGCGTCAGGGGACCATCCTCAAGAAGTGCCAGTGTGCCAGGCGGGAGACGTGCGGCCACAAGTGGACGTTACGCTTCTGGGCTGATGGGCGGCAGCGTGAGCTGAGTTTCGCGGATGAGCTGGACAGCAGCGGCCGTCCCCGGTACGGCTCGGGCAGGCGGCTGGCCCAGGACGCGCAACTGAAGATCGCGCATGACAAGCGCGCGCGGGTGTTCATCGACCCCAAGCTTGGCAGTGCTCGCTTCGGGGATGAATGCGAGAAATGGATTAACCGGCACGCCGTGACTGAGTTGACCACGGAGGCTTACAGGAGCATCCTTCGTGCGCATGTCGGGCCGGTGCTGGGTGACCGGACTCTGGTGGCCGTGGCGCAGGCACGGGATGACGTGCTGGATCTTTTGACGGTGCGGCTGGGCGGGGGCAGCAATTCACGCCGGAAGATTGCCCGCGCCCTGATTACCGGGGTGCTTGATGAGGCGGTGCATGCGGGGAAGATCACGATGCACCGCTGTGATGGTATCGTGCTGCCGGATAACGGCGCGAACGGGGATCATGATGATTTCGTGTTCCCTTCGCATGTTCAGCTTGTGGCGCTGGCCGGCGGGATTAAGTTCCCGTTGACGATCTGGCTTATGCGGGGGTGCGGGCTGCGGATTGAGGAAGCCCTGGCCGTGCAGAGGTCGTGTTTCCGGGACGGTGGCGCGGTGCTGCGCGTGTATGAGCAGGCAAGCCGGGACGGCAAGAAGACAAGGCCGCTGAAGCATCGTAAGGCGGGGGAATACCGGGACATTCCGGTGCCTGATT
>WNFF01000664.1_pt2 | contig 28131 bp, 27 predicted proteins | sample 5400441 | NCBI WGS metagenome assembly WNFF01 (sample SAMN13153345, study PRJNA577476) | soil metagenome | isolation source: 120 cm saprolite under Douglas fir tree site 2 hole 3 replicate 1 | place: USA:California | collected 2015-04-18
TGGCGGCGCCATCACCTATGTCGCCGAGCACGTGGCGGATGAGCACCGCGGCTACTATACCGGCTGGCTGCAGACCTCGCCGACGCTCGGGATCGTGGTCGCGTTGGGCGTGGTCCTCGGCACGCGCGGGTACTTCGGCGACGCTGCCTTCAACGAGGACTGGGGGGCATGGCGCTACCCCTTCCTGTTCTCCTTCCTGCTGGTGGCGATCGCCATCTACATCCGCCTGCAGCTGGGCGAGACGCCGATCTTCGAGGAGATCAAGGCCAAGGGCCAGATGACCAGGAATCCCTGGAAGGAGGCGTTCCTCAGCTCGAACATCAAGTACGTGGGGATCGCCTGCGTCGTGCTGATCGGTCAGGGCGTGGTCTGGTACAGCGGGCAGTTCTGGGCGCTGTACTTCCTGCAGCAGGTCTCGAAGGTGGACGTGTTCACCTCGAGCTACATCGTCATGGCCGCGCTGCTCATCGCGACGCCGAGCTTGATCCTCTTCGGCTGGTTGTCCGACAAGATCGGCCGCAAGCCGGTCATCCTGGGCGGCATGCTGCTCGCGGCGGTCACCTACTATCCGCTCTACGCGTGGCTGGGGACGGTGACGCAGCCCGGCAACATCAACTATCCGATCGCGATCTTCATCATCGTCATCCTGGTCTGCTATGTCGGGATGGTCTACGGCCCGGTCGGAGCGTTCCTGGCGGAATTTTTCCCCGGCAGGATTCGCTACACCTCGGTGTCTGTGCCGTACCACATCGGCAACGGCTGGGGCGGCGGCCTGGTGCCGTTCATCACCTCGGCGGCGTACGCAGGAACCGGCAGCCTCGGCTACGCGCTGCTCTACCCGATCGCCGTTCCCGCGGTGTGCTTCGTGCTCGCTCTCTTCCTGATGCCGGAGACGCGCCGCATCAGCATCTGGGAGCCGGAAAAAAACAAGGCCCTCGCATAGCTTGACGCCGGACGACACGAGCGCGCGCTCACCCGGTGAGCGCGCGCTCTCTTTTTTCAGCACTGGGCGCTGGACCTGGCGCGTGCGCCGACGCCGATGAGCGATGTCGAATCGCTCTCAGGGTGCCCTTCGAAGGGAACCCGATGCGCCGAATCATACTTTCGTATATACTACTTTAGTTCGAGGGAGCGGCTGGGCCGGCCGGATGCCCCTCGCCGCGCGGGAGAGCGCCATCAACCCATTCCGCGACCGCGCTTTTTATCTCTTTGCCTGGCGCGCATGGCTTGCCGGCCTGGTGGGTATTGTGCTGGTCGCGCGTGGCGACGCGCCCGGGGTGTCGCTGCTGATCGGCGCCAACGTGGCGCTCATTTTCGCCGTCGCCTTGTCGATCTACGCGTGCTGGCTGACCGAGGAGCGCATCGCGCGCACCGAGCCGTGGCGCGCCATCGCGCCCCGCGAGCGGCCGGCCGGATATGCGGGCCTCCGGTGGGCGCACAATTACCTCGCGGAACTCGCGCTGCGGTTCGCCGAGGGCGCGTCGGCCGCGGCCATTGCGCTCTGCGCGATGGCTCTGCTCTTGCGCATCGCCTGAGGGGCTTGGCGGCGCTATTCCGCCGCGAGCGCCGCATCCCGGCGCAGGCCGAGGCGCTCCCACACATCCGCCAGAGCCTCGGCGAGCGCGTCGATGAGCGCGTCCTCGTGATAGGGCGAGGGCGTGATGCGCAGCCGTTCGCTGCCCTTGGGCACGGTCGGATAATTGATCGGCTGGATGTAGATGCCGTGCTCCTCGAGCAGCAGGTCGCTCGCCGCCTTGCACTTCTCCGGATCGCCGACGAACAGCGGCACGATATGGGTCTCGCTGCGCATCACCGGCAGGCCGGCGGCGGCGAGCACCGCCTTGGTGCGGCCGGCGCGGTCCTGGTGGCGTTCGCGCTCCCAGCTCGACGTCTTGAGATGGCGGATCGGAACGCCTTGGCGAGCGTGCCTTCGATCACGTCGACCCGCTCCATCGCGCCGTCGCGCTCGCAGATACCGGCGCCGCGCGGGCCGTACATGCCCACCGCGTGCACCTCGTCCACATAGGTCATGGCGCCGTAGCGCTCGGCGAGGTCGCAGATGCGGTTGACCGGCGCAACGTCGCCGTCCATCGAATAGAGGCTCTCGAACACAATGAGCTTGGGCCGCCCGCCCGCCGCGCGCAAAAGCTCCTCGAGATGCTCCAGGTCGTTGTGGCGGAAGATGTTCTTCTCGGCGCCGGACTGGCGCACCCCTTCGATCATCGAGTTGTGGTTGAGCGCATCCGACAGGATCAGGCAGTTCGGCAGTATCTTGGCGATGGTCGAGATGCCGGTCTCGTTCGACACGTAGCCTGAGGTGAAGACGAGGGCCGCGTCCTTGCGGTGCAGGTCGGCGAGCTCGCGCTCGAGCTCGACCAGCGGGTGGTTGGTGCCGGCGATGTTGCGGGTACCGCCGGCGCCGGTGCCCATGCGGGTCGCGGTCGCGACCATCGCGCCGATCACCTTGGGGTGCTGGCCCATGCCGAGATAGTCGTTGGAGCACCAGATCACGACGTCGCGGGGCCCCTGCGGGGAATGCCAGACCGCATGCGGGAAGCGGCCCGCGATGCGCTCGAGGTCGGCAAACACCCGATAGCGCCGCTCATCCCTCAGGCGGGCAAGCGCAGCGGAAAAATACGCACCGTAGTCCATGGATAGATGTCTCCGCAGGCGGCCGCCATCGAGGTACGGACTTGTTTTAGAAAAGTTCCATGCTGCTTGTCGAGATCAATAACGTGAATGTGGGCCTCGCTATTTTGCCGCGGATCAAACCATTCCAAAGAGGCCCCGGATAGTGCGTTCTTGCTTGCCCGCGTACGGTTGAGCTCTTGTCCGGGCGGTGCGGAACCCTAAAATCGGGGCTTTCACGGGGGAGGGCGACATGGCTGCAATGACGGGGGCTTCCAAGGCGAGCGAGACGCGGCTGATCATACCGGCGCTGCGGTCCTTCTATGACTGGGCGGCGGAGGTCTCCTGGCTGATCATCCGGCTCACGGCTGGGCTCATGCTGCTGCCGCATGGGATTCCAAAGGTCTTCGACCAGGGCATCGCCGCCTTCGCGGCCGCCGGCCTCGCCCGGCGCGGCATCGAGCCCTCGCTGCCGCTCGCCTACGTCATCGTCTTCAACGAGACGATCGGCGCGGTGATGCTGGCGGCGGGTCTGCTCACGCGTCTCGTCGCGGCGTCCATCGCGATCGAGATGGCGGTGATCGCCTCGCTCTATGTGCCGAAATTCGGCTGGACCGGTCCCGGCTACGAATACGTGCTGATGTGGGGCCTCATAACCTTCGCGATCGCGTTGCGCGGCGGCGGTCCTTATTCGCTCGATCGCAAGCTCGGCTGGGAGATCTAGTTCCCGGCGTATCTGGGCCGGACCAGCAGGAGAAAGGCGAGTGCGAAGCTCACCACGATGGCGGCAAGCAGCAGCGCCATCGGGAGCACCGTGGTCGCATGGGCAAGCACCAGGCCGCCGAGCTGCACGAAGGCGGCGCCCGCCATCATCTGCGTGAACCCGACAAATCCTGAGGCGGTGCCCGCTGCCTGCGGCCGCACGCTGATGGCGCCGGCGATTGCGTTCGGCAGCATCACGCCATTGCCGAACCCGATGACGAGCTGGGGCACGAAGATGATGGCGGGTCCCCATGAATGGGCGAAGGCCGCGAGCATCACCGCGCCGGCGGTCCCGATCGCCTCGATGACCAGGCCCCACCAGATCATCGCATCGATGCCGTGCCGTTCCGATAGCTGCGAGGTGAGATAATTTCCCGCCATGTAGCCGAACGAGCTCGCCGCGAACCAGATGCCGAATTCGGCCGAGCTGCGGCCCATGATCGTCACCACCGCATGAGGCCCGCCGCCCAGGAAGGCGAAGAACGTGCCCGAGGCGAAGGCGCCGCACAGCACGTAGCCATGAAAGGTCGGGCTGCGCGCCAGGGCCGCGACTTCGGCCAAGAAGGCCGGCGGCGCCGCCGCGGCAGCGTGGCCGTGTTTCGTCTCCGGCAGGACTGCCGCCGCCCATACCAGCACCGCAAATGCTGCCATGGCCACGAACAGGAAGATCGAGCGCCAGCCGAAGACGGTCTCGAGAATCCCGCCGATCAGCGGGCCGAAGGTCGGCGCGATGACCATCGCGGTGGCGATCAGGCCGAGCATCGCGGCGGCGCGCTCGCGCGTGAACAGGTCGCGCACGATGGCGCGCGCGACCACGAGGCCGCTTGCCGCGCCGACCGCCTGCATGATGCGCACGGCGACGAGGCTCATGATATTGCCGACTGCGAGCGCGGCCAGGCTCATGATCGCGGTGAGCGCGAGGCCGCCGAGCGCAACCGGCCGGCGGCCGAAGCGATCCGACAGCGGCCCTGCCAGCAGTTGCGCGCTCGCAAGGCCGATCAGATAAAGCGACACCGCGAGCTGGACGGTTTCCGCATCGGTCGCGAGCACGACCGCGAGACTCGGCAGCGCCGGCACCAGGATGTTGAGCGTGGTCGGGCCGATCGCGGTGATGCAGATCAGCAGGCCGACCAGCCGCCACGGCGTTTCCAGCGCGGGGCCGCTGCGGCCCTGCTGCGACACATCGGACATCTGCGGTTCATCCGAGCGGCGCGGCCGCGCGCGCGAGCCAATCGCGGCTCTCGGCATCGAGGAGCGGCGAGAGTTCCGCCCGTACGCGGGCGTGATAGGCGTCGAGCCACGCGATCTCATCACCGGTCATCAGCGCCGGCGCGACGAGGCGCCGGTCGATCGGCGCCAAGGTGAGCGTCTCGAATGCATGCAGCGGCTTTTCGGCGCCCGCGACTGCCGGCGCCTCGATGACGAGCACCAGGTTCTCGATGCGAATCCCGTAGGCGCCGGCTTTGTAGTAACCGGGCTCGTTCGAGAGGATCATGCCGCGCTTGAGGGCGGCGTGGCCGAGCTTGGAGATGCGGGCCGGGCCTTCGTGCACCGACAGATAGCTGCCGACGCCGTGGCCGGTACCGTGATCGAAATCGAGGCCCGCCGCCCACAGGGGGGTGCGCGAGAAGCTGTCGATCTGCGCGCCGGTCGTGCCGTCGGGAAAGATCGCGCGCGCAATGGCGATGTGCCCCTTGAGCACGCGGGTGAAGCGGTCGCGCATCTCATCGCTCGGGGCACCGACCGCCAGGGTGCGCGTGATGTCGGTGGTGCCGTCCTGGTACTGCGCGCCCGAGTCGATCAGGAAAAGATCGCTTGGCGCGATACGGCGGTTCGTGCGTTCCGTCGCGCGATAGTGGACGATGGCACCGTTCGGGCCGGCGCCCGAAATGGTGGGAAACGAGATGTCCTTGAGCGCGCCGGTCTCGCGGCGGAATTTCTCCAGCGCGACCACCGCGTCGATCTCGCTGAGCTTGCCCGTCGGCGCCTCGCGGTCGAACCACGCGAGGAAGCGCGTCATCGCCGCGCCGTCACGCCGATGCGCCGCGCGCGCGCCCGCGATCTCGGTCTCGTTCTTCACCGCCTTCATCAGCGCGATGGGATCGCGACCGCGCGAGATGCGTCCGCCGCCCGCATTGATCAGCCGCGGGATCGCGTCGGCCGCGCCCGATGCATCGAGCCGCACCGTCCGATGTCCCGCGCCGAGTGACTTGAGATCCCGCGCGAAGGCGTCGGGCTCGTTCAGCTCGGAGAGCTCGTCGAGCGCGCGGCGCACCGAATTGGTGAGCTTGCGGCCCTCGATGTAGAGGGAAGCGCGGCCTTCCCGCGGCACGATCGCGGAGGCGAGCGCCAGCGGGGTATGCGCGACGTCGCTCCCCCGAATGTTGAAAGCCCAGCATACGGCCTGGGGATCTGCGACGACGAGCGCGTCCGCGCGCAGCTTGGCGACCTCGTCGCGGATTCGCTCGAGCTTGTGCGCCGCCGGCTCGCCAGAAAATTTCTCCTCGTGCAGGACGACCGCACCGAGGGGCGGCGGCGGACGGTCGTCCCAGATCGCATCGAGCGGATTCGGATCGGCGGCGACAAGCCTCGCGCCGGCGGTGGCGCAGGCCTTGGTGAGCTTTTCGGCGCCCTCGATCGTGTGCAGCCAGGGATCGTAGCCGAGCTTCTCGTCCCGGCCGAGGACGCTTTCGAGCCATTGCTCGATGGGCGTCTCGGTCAGGTGGACGATCTCGAACAGCTTCGAATCGACCTGCTCGCGTGCCTGCAGCGTGTAGCGCCCGTCGACGAACAGCGCCGCGCGTTCCTTGAGCACGACGGTCGTGCCGGCCGAGCCGGTGAACCCGGTGAGCCAGGCGAGCCGCTCCTCCGACGGCGGCAAATATTCATTCTGATCGCGATCGGCATGCGGCACGACGAAAGCATCGAGGCCGCGAGCCGCAAGCTCGGCGCGTAACCGGGCCATTCGCGGTCCACTTGCGGCGCGGTCCGTCACGTCCTCGAACGACTGAAGATCGGTCATGGCGGCATCTATATGGGCCACGCTCCGGAGCGGCAACCGAGCCGCATGAAATGCGGTGATCGCATCCATGAGCGATCTTTGTGCATAGCAATAAAATTCGCCGCGGCGGACGCGGGCATTATGAATCTTTCGTGATCAGATGATGACAAGAAACGTAGCAATCATGCTGTTTTTGCAATGATCCCGTGCGTGCTTACACGTCCTTGATAGCACTCAGACCGGTTATATTGCAGTGCAGAAACGCAAAGCGACGCAGGGAGGCCTGACAACTTCGTTCGAAAGGAGAACTGCCATGTCCGCGCTCAGCTTGGATCTTTCGCCCTCGGAGGTCGCGCGCCGGTCGCGCCGCAAGAGCTGGTTCGTGCGTCTTTTGGTGGCGCTGCAGGAATCGCGTATGCGCCGGGCGAGGGAAGTCATCGCGCAGCACCGTCACCTGCTGCCGCACGATCTCGAGAAGGCCGGCAACAGGCTCATGCCGCGCACCGAGGATCAGCTTCCCTTCGTGCGTTGAGGCAGCGTGAGGAGCTAAACGCAGCGCCCCGGACGGTGGCCGTCCGGGGCGCTGGCGTCATTGGAGTTCGCAGCAGATCGCAACGGCCGATGGAGGCCGCGACCGCGCAGGTGCTTCACTCGTTCTCGTCGCAGTCCGCGCTGTCCACCGCGCAATAGCTGCGGCGCTTCGCGCCGGCCGTCGTCTTGCATGCGTCGAGCGCGCGCTGCTCTGCGGTCGCCTTGTTGGTCGCGATCGCCCAGCCGGCGCCCGGCGTTCCCGGCTTCGGGTCCATCGCGATCGCCCAGCATTCGCGGCGGAACGTTCCAACCAGCTGGCATTCCGCGGCCGCCTTGGGCGCGGGCTTGTAGCCGCGGCATTTCTCGAGCGCCGCGTCGCGCGCCGCCGCTGGCGTCTTGTAATTGATGGCCGTTCCGAACGCGATCCCGTCTTTCGAGACGTCCGCGGTGGAACCGACCGCGAGCGCTCCTTCCGCCCATGCGAGCGCGGGCATGAGCGCCAGCGTGGTCGTCATCAGCACAACGGACAGACTTGCCTTATTCATGGATACCCCCGTGTTGGCGTGCGCATTGCCGGTATGCGCCACGCTTCGATACCCAAGCCTATCTGTCCGGCGTTGCTCCGACAATCGTCCTCCGCATCTTCTCCCTCGGGCCGCATTCACCGTTTGAGCACCAGGGTGACCCATTCGTGGAGAGGAATGCGAGCCTCCAGGGTGAGGCCCTGAGCCCGATAGGCGGCAAGGGCGGCATTGGCCTGCGAACGAAGAAGGCCGGACAGGATCACGCGCGCATTCGGCGCGAGCACCCGCCCGACGGGGGCGGCGAGACGCGTGAGCGGTGGGAGCAGGATATTGGCGAGCACCAAGTCGTAGGGGCCGCCATCCCGCAACGGACCGGCCGCGAGGCCGGCCGCGTGCACGACCTCGACCAGCGTGCCGACACGGTTGGCGTGCGTGTTGGCGCGGGCGACCGTCACCGCGCGTTGATCGATGTCGCTCGCGACCACGCGGCTGCGCAACGCCTTGGCGGCCGCGATGGCGAGCACGCCCGTACCGGTGCCGATGTCGAGGACGCGTGCCCTCCGTCTGCCCTCGCCAAAGCCGCGCTTGAGCAGTGCATCGAGGGCGAGCAGGCAGCCGCGCGTGGTGCCGTGATGACCGGTGCCGAAGGCAAGCGCCGCCTCGATCTCGATGCCGATGCGGTGGGGCGGCACGCATGAGCGGTCGTGCGCGCCATGCACCAGGAAGCGTCCCGCCGTCACCGGCTTGAGGCCCGCCAGGCTCGCCGCGACCCAGTCGCGCGGCGCGACGGTCTCGAACGTGAGCGCGTCTGCGGTGGTGGTTCCGGCGATCGCGGCGATGAGTTTGCGGACCGCGGGTTTATCCGGCGCCTGAGCGAAGTGGATTTCGACGCTCCAATCTCCGCCCGCATCGGCGACCGCGGCGACCGCGGCCTCGCCTGGCGTCAACATCTCTCCCAAGGCGTCGAACAGCCGGCGCGCTAGTTCTGCATCGCAACTCACGCGCGCGACGACCGTGATCGATCGATCCGATGGTTGTCCCGTCATATCCACAGCTTGTCCGATGAAGATCTCGTTTCGGCGCGTTCGAGCGGGCTCACATCAGTTCGCTGACAGCACGCGGGGATTGGCGGCCTATCGGGGGCCGCCGCAAGTCGAACGCGGCACTTTGCGTGAAGTTAGCCACAAGCCGGCTTTGGCTCCGAGCGCGTCGTCGCGTGACCGCATATCCCCACTGTTCGCTATTCTGTCCACTGGTTATCAACAAGGATGTCGACAGCTTTCGACGCACGGTCCGAGACCATGTCCGCGACAGGCTATCGCTTGAAATCCTCCCGTTTCGACATCATGGTTGCGCCCTACCGATGCCATCGCAACAGAGATCCCGCATGAAGATCCGTATCGCTCTCCTTCTGCTTGGCTGCGTTCTCGCCGGCCCGGCATGCGCCGAAGAGGACGTCGCCGCCTTCTACAAGGGCAAGACCGTCCGCATCATCGTCGGCGTTGGCGTCGGCTCGGGCTACGACCTCAATGCGCGGCTGCTCGCCCGCCATCTCGCCAACCATATTCCGGGACATCCGGCCGTCATCGTGCAGAACCAGCCGGGCGCCGGCAGCCTGGCGATGACCAACCAGCTTTTCGCCGCCGGCCCGTTCGACGGCACCGCCATCGGCGCCTCGTTCAACGGCATGCCGACCGCGCCGCTCTTGCAGCCCGCGGCGGCGCGCTTCGATCCGACCAAGATCAATTGGCTGGGCAGCACCAACCGCGAGACCCAGGTCACCTATGTCTGGCACACCGCGCCGGTGCAGAAGCTCGACGATCTCAAGACCACGGAGCTGATCGTCGGCGCGCAAGCGCCGGGCTCGACGCAATACGATTTCCCGATGCTCGCCAACCAGATCTTCGGCTACCGCTTCAAGGTCGTCACCGGCTACGAGAGCACGCCAAAGATTCATCTCGCGATGGAGCGCGGCGAGGTGCATGGCAACGGCGCCACCAATTGGACCACGCTCAAGCTGCTCAATTCGAACTGGATCGAGGAAAAGAAGGTCAGGGTGCTGGTGCAGTGGGGTCTCAAGAAACATCCCGACCTGCCCGACGTGCCGCTGATCCTCGACCTCGCCAAGACGGAGGCCGACAAGCAGGCTTTGCGTCTCGGCATCGCGCGGCTCGAATACGGCCGGCCGTTCTTCCTTCCGCCCGGCGTGCCGCCCGAGCGCGTCGAGGCGCTGCGCCGCGCCTTCGACGCCGCCATGAAGGACCCGGCGCTGCTCGCCGAGGCCGAGCATTCAAAGGTCGAGATCGATCCTCTGACCGGCGAAGAGGTCGCCGAACTGGTGAAGCAGATCAACGCGACGCCGGCCGACGTCGTCGCGCGCGTGCGCGCCGCCATGGAGAGGCGCTAGTCAACCCAACTTTCCGTCTTCGCAGTGCTCCGCGCCGGCTGACCGGCGCGGAGAGGACGAAAACGCAATTCACTTGAGCTGATCGGCGACCTTGTCGATCCCGGCTTTCGAGCAGACCTCGTCCTTGTCGCCGCCGGGCGCGCCGGAGACGCCAACGGCGCCGATCACCTCTTGGCCGATCATGATCGGCAGCGCGCCTTGCGCCGCGACCACGTTGGTGAGGTGGATCGCGCCGAGCTGCGGATTGTCCTTGAGGCGCTTGACCATCTCGCCCGACGGAATGCGGAAGGTGCGCGAGGTGTAGGCCTTGCGCATCGAATTCTCCATCGTGTGCGGAGACGCGTTGTCGCCCCGCAGCGCGACGAGGACTTCGCCGTTGCGCCCGACCACGTGCACCGAGACGCGATAGCCTTGGCCCTTGCAGGTCGCGGCCGCAGTCGTCGCGATGGCGATCGCGGTGTCGAGCGACAGATCCTTGCGGGCAAGCAGTTCGGCATTCGCCGGCGCGGCCAGCGCGCAGGCAAGCGCCGCGCTCAGCGCGGTCGCGGCGAAGCGAAAGGCAGACGCAGACATGATGACTCCTCCCTGAAACAAAGCCGCTCCTCGTCGGGGGCGGCTTGTGCGGAGAGGATAGCGGGTCGGCGCTGCCTTGTCCCCGCGTCGGGCCGGCCTCTCACTTGAGCTGATCTGCGACCTTGTCGAGCCCGGCGCGCACGCACGGCTCGTCGACGCCCGGCGACCCGGACAGGCCGACACCGCCGATCACGTCATTGCCGACCTTGATCGGGACGCCGCCCGGAATGGCGATCACATGCGGCAACGTCGTCTGCTGGCGGCGCACCGGATTGGTCTCCACGGCCTTGGCGAATTCTTCCGTTGTCATTTTGAAGGTGCGCGCCGTGTAGGCCTTGCGCCGGGCGTTCTCCATGGTGTGCGGGCCGGCATCGTCGGCGCGCAGCGCCACCATGGTGTCGCCGCCGCGATCGACCACCACCACGGCCGTCGCGTAGCCTCTTGCCTTGCAATCGGCCAATGCGCCCTGCGCGATCGCGAGCGCCATTGGGAACGACAGATCCTTGCGCTGGAGCAGCTGCGCGCTCGCCGGCGTGGCGAGCACAACGACGAGTCCAAGCGCGGCAAACCGGTACGCCGATATGGATGCGGACATGGGCGAACTCTCCCTCGTGGCGAAGCCGCCGCGTCGAGGCGGCAGAAGGAGAGCTTAGCGCATGCGGCAGCCGTTGGGACTCATCGCCGGCTGCAACCGCCGGCGCTCAGCCTCCGCGGCGCTTGAAGTACTGCACGGCGCGTTCGCGTCGTTCCGCCCCCGCGCGCGACGAGAACGTGCCGAGATTGCGCCGCCGGCCTGTCTTCGGATTGATTTTGCGCGAATAGAGCCGATACTGGCCCGACTTGAGCTTGCGGATCATGCGACACCTCCGGCTCCTGCCATGAAGAACGCCGGAAGGCCGCGCGGGTTCGCGTCGCCGCCTACTTCGCGGCGCGCCCCAGTACCTCGACAAGCTGTGCGTCCTCGATCACGGGGACAAGCTTGAGCTCCATGAGATCGCTCCACATGAGGGCGAAGGACGTGAGGGCCGCGGCGTCGTCGCCTTCCAGGAGGACGAATCCGCCGGAGAAATCCGCCGCGGTCCAACGCCCTGCGAGCTTTACGCCCTTGGGCGCCTGACCGCCGGACTTCTTGAAGCGCGCGATCGCCTCGTCGCGCCCCTTGGCTTCCGGCTTGATCGCAAAGCTGAGCATGAATTTCATCGGCGCCCTCCATGGCCAGCCGCTCCGGCGGCCTTCGGTCCATGTACGGGCAGCCGTGCGAGCGGTTTCAGGCGGCGCAGAGCGGCGAGAATGTCAGCGCGAGTAACCGAACGGGGCAGGGCGGCCGGGATAGGGCGGAGCGGGCTGCGCGAACTCCGGTTGCCGGTACACCTGCGGTGCGAACCGGTCGTCGTTCGATCCCGCATAGGACGGAACGAGCTGCAACGGAGCCGCCTGCGTCGGAGGCGGCGCGGGTGCGGCCGCCACGGTGCTGGCAGGACGGGTCGTCGGGGCGTTGCGTCGCGCCAGCGCGGTATCGCCGCGCAAAACGACGGTGGTGTTGAGCACCCCCTCTTTCGCTACCAGCGCATAAAGCTGGGCGGCGTTACTCGGATGCAGCCGCACGCAACCGTGCGAGGCGGGAACGCCGATGTTTCGCGTGTCGAGATATCCGTGAATGGCGTGCCCGGACTTGGTGAAGAAGATCGAATGGGGCATCGGCGCGTCGTCCCATTCCTTCGAATAGTGGTCCGCTTCCATCCGAAATGCGCGGAAGCTGCCGCTCGGCGTGTCGTAGCCGTTGCGTCCGGTCGATACCCGCCAGTACCAGCGGACGGCGCCGTCGACCGCAACCGTCATCTGCTGCGTCGACTTGTCGATGGTGATGACAATGCTTGCGCGCGCGGGAGACGCGGCACTGACGGCCGCGAGCACGCAGGCGAACGCGCCGCAGACAGTCCAGCTCTTGTGACGCATGACCGTGCCCTCGTCGCGCGGCCACCCGCACCGCGCCGTTTCATTCAACCATGCGGGAGGGTGCTTGTTCCAGGCCCGGTGCGACCGGAGGCCGGCGATGTTTCGCCGGATGGTTGAGCAGCCCTTGCAGCATCTCAGAAATAGGGAAGTGGCGGCAAATTGCCTTTGGGATGTCGCATTTTGCGCTTTCGCGAATCAACAAATTGATTCAGGTTCGATTTGCGACACAAGCAATGGAGGAGTCACCCATGAACGTTGTGGTCTTCGCCTCACGCAAGGGCGGCTCTGGCAAGAGCACGCTTGCGGCGCATCTCGGTGCCTACGCGCACAAATCCTCGCGGCCGTGCCTTCTCATCGACGCCGATCCGCAGGGTTCGCTGACGCTCTGGCACGCGCTGCGCCGCACCGGCCAGCCGCCGCTCAAGGCGGCGTCGCGCGGCGTCGAAGGCCTCGTCAAGCAGGCGAAGCAGGACGGCATCGAATGGGTGTTCATCGACACGCCGCCGAACATGTCGGCGGTGGTGACCGACGCGATCCAGTCCGCGACCCTTGTGGTCGTGCCGGCGCGGCCGGGGGTGTTCGATGTCGACGCCGTCAAGGAGACGATCCAGTTCACCCGCGAGCTGCGCAAGCCCTACGCGGTCGTGATCAACGGCGCGCCGGCGCGGCGCGAGAACCAGGATTCGCCACTCGTGGTCCAGGCGCGCGAGAGCCTCGCCGCCATGCGGGTCCCGGTCTGGGGCGGGCAGATCACGACGCGCGCGAATTTCGTGCTGGCGCTGTCGGAAGGCGAGGGGGTCAAGGAATACGACGCGGATTCGATGGCGGCGGCCGAGATCGCGCGCCTGTGGTCGGCGATCGAAAAGTCGGTGAAGGCGATCCGCGGCTTGGCTGACGCCGCCGGCGCGATGCACAAGCGCGCGGCGTAGCGCATGTCCCGGCGAAGTGGCCGCCGGTTCGCCGACGAGGACATGCGCCAAAGAATGTAGGTTTCACGGGGTCCGGGCGCGCGCGGAGGGGCGCACACCCTTCCCCCGCTTGCTTTCCGAAGGCAGGCGGGGGAGGGGTGACCGCGCGGATCGGCGCCGCGCTACCCAAGATCACTTCCAATCAGTCGGTGCGCACCCATATAGAGCGGCATGTCGGAGCCGCTCGTCGTATCCATTTCGCACCGCCTCGGCCGCGAGGAGGCGGTGCGCCGCCTCAAATCCGGCCTGACCTCGGCGCGCACCCATTTCGCGCAGATCCTCACGATCGAGGACGAGCGCTGGGAGGAGAGCTGCCTGAGCTTTCGCGCGCGGGCGCTCGGCCAGGTGGCGAGCGGGCGCATCGACGTGCGCGAGGATCATGTGGTGCTCACCGTGCAGCTGCCCTGGCTGCTGCATAAGTTCGCGGAAGCCGCCAGCAAGGTGATCCGCAAGCAGGGCACGCTGATGCTGGAGAAGAAGTGAGCGAAGCTCACACCCTCTCCACGAAGCTGTCCACCACCCGCTTCTCGCCCGCCTTGTCGAACGCGATCGTGAGCTTGTTGCCGTCGACCGCGATCACATCGCCGTTGCCGAACTTGATGTGAAACACGCGGTCGCCGACCGCGAAGGGCGACACTGTTCCGGTCGACTTCGCGACCAGTTCGCCCTCGATGGTGAGCGGGGCGCGGCGTTGGGTGCGCTGCGGCGCGCGCGGCGACCTGGCGCCGCCGCTGCGCCAGTTTCCGGCGCCGCCCGTATCATCGACGTCCCGGGCCGTGTCGTCCTCCGACCCGCCGCGCCGGCCGCGCGCCTGGGCGCGCTGCCAGCCAGGAGTCGCGTAGTTCGAGCCGAAACTCTCCGTCTCGTCGAAGCGCGAGCGGCCGTAGCCGCCATAACCGCCGAACGCGCCGAAGCCGCCTTTCGACTCCTGGACCTCCACGTGGCCCTCGGGCAGCTCGTCGATGAAGCGCGACGGCATCGTCGACGACCACGAGCCGTGGATGCGGCGGTTCGACACGAAGTAGATCTTCGCGCGCTTGCGCGCGCGCGTGAGCCCGACATGGGCGAGGCGGCGCTCCTCCTCCAGCCCGGCGCGGCCCTGGTCGTCGAGCGAGCGCTGGTGCGGCAGCAGGCCTTCCTCCCAGCCCGGCAGAAAGACGGTGTCGAACTCCAGCCCCTTGGCGGAATGAAGCGTCATGATCGACACGGCGTCGCTGTTCTCGCTCTTGTCGGCGTCCATGACGAGCGACACGTGCTCCAGGAACCCTTGCAGGTTCTCGAACTCCTCCATCGAGCGGATCAGCTCTTTGAGGTTCTCCAGCCGGCCCGCGGCGTCGGCACTGCGGTCCTTCTGCCACATCTCGGTATAGCCGGATTCATCGAGCACGATCTCGGCGAGTTCGGTGTGGGGCAGCGCATCCTTCTGCGCGCGCCAGCGGTCGAAGGATGCCACGACGTCGCGCAAGGACTGGCGCGGCTTCGCCTTGAGCTCGTCGGTCTCGACGATCGCGCGCGTCGCCTCCATGAGCGAAGTGCGGCCGGCGCGCGCGTGCTCGTGCAGCACCTTCAGCGTGGCGTCGCCGAGGCCGCGCTTCGGCACGTTGATGATGCGCTCGAAGGCGAGGTCGTCAGCCGGCTGATTGACGAGACGCAGATAGGCGAGTGCGTCGCGGATCTCGGCGCGCTCGTAGAAGCGCGGGCCGCCGATCACGCGATAGGGCAGGCCAAGCGTGACGAAGCGGTCCTCGAACTCGCGCATCTGGAAGGAGGCGCGCACCAGGATCGCGATCTCGTTGAGCAAATGGCCTGCGCGCTGCGCCTCCTCGATCTCCTCGCCGATCGCGCGCGCTTCCTCCTCGGAATCCCAGGCGGCGACGACGCCGACCTTCTCGCCCTCTTCGCCCTCGGTGCGCAGCGTCTTGCCGAGCCGGCCTTCGTTGTGCGCGATCAGGTGCGAGGCGGCGCCGAGGATGTGGCCGGTCGAGCGATAGTTGCGCTCCAGCCGGATGACCTGCGCGCCCGGAAAGTCGTGCTCGAAGCGCAGAATGTTGTCGACCTCGGCGCCGCGCCAGCCGTAGATCGACTGGTCGTCGTCGCCGACGCAGCAGATGTTTTTCGGCGCAGGCTTCGCCGCTGGCGCCGCCTGCTCCGTCTCGCCGGCTGCGAGAAGAGGCGTTTCCGGAGTGCTTGGCGCGACCGCCTGCGCGAGCAGGCGCAGCCAAAGGTACTGCGCCACGTTCGTGTCCTGGTATTCGTCGACCAGGATGAACCTGAAGCGGCGCTGGTACTCGCGCAGCACCTCGGGCCGCTCGCGAAACAGGCGGATGGTCTCGAGCAGAAGGTCGCCAAAATCGGCGGCGTTGAGGACTTTCAGGCGCTCCTGGAAGGCGGCATAGAGCTTGATCCCGCGTCCGCCCGCAAAGCTCGCGGCCTCGCCGGCCGGCACCTGCGCGGGCGTGAGCCCACGGTTCTTCCAGCCGTCGAGCATCGCGGCGAATACGCGCGCCGGCCAGCGCTTCTCGTCGATGTTCTCGGCCTCGATGATCTGCTTGAGCAGCCGGATCTGGTCGTCGGTGTCGAGGATGGTGAAATCGGATTTGAGGCCGACGAGCTCGGCATGCCGGCGCAGGATCTTGACTCCGATCGAATGGAAGGTGCCGAGCCAGGGCATGCCTTCGACGATCTGCCCGACCATGGCGCCAACGCGCTGCTTCATCTCGCGCGCCGCCTTGTTGGTGAAGGTCACCGCCAGGATTTCGCTCGGCCGGGCGCGGCTGAGACTCAGGATGTGAGCGATGCGCGTCGTGAGCACGCGGGTCTTGCCGGTACCGGCGCCGGCCAGCACGAGCACCGGGCCGTCCAGCGTCTCGACCGCCTGGCGTTGTTCCAGGTTCAACCCGGCAAGATAGGGCGCGCCGGCCGCCGCGCGCGCGCGCGCCGCGATGCCGCCGGTCGCCGCGGCAGATGTCGACGAATGCGGCGCAAGCGGTTCGGACCGCGCAGGTTTCCAGGGATCGACCAAATCAGCTTTCCGTGATTCTGTTGCCCTAAAATGGCATCGACCCCGCCCTTTGACGAGGGGAGCCGCGAGATTCAGAGGAGACGCCGCCGTCGGGCGCGATAACGCCGGGTTCGCCGCTAGCCCTTAGCCGGCATTGCGACCCGCCGCCCTGCCGCTTCCGGCCGCGGGAGCCGTGAATGCGACGCCTTCATGGCGGCGAGCCGCCGCACGACGGACGGCGGAAACGCCGCGGTCTTGCGCGACGTCATGTCGACGTGGAGCGACATGTTCTCCGACGTCGCGGCGACCCAGCCGTTCTCTGCATGGAACAGCTGCTCGAACGTGTGCAGCCGTTTGGAGTCGTGGTCGAGCAGTTGGAACGTCACCCGTACGGGATCGCCCGCATGCAGCTCGCGCAGATAGCGCAGATGGGCCTCGGCGGTGAAAAACGAGTGCTTATGTTTCGCGACGTAGTCCGCGCCGACGCCGATGAGCTCGTAGGCCTCATCGACGGTGCGGTCGAACAGCACGTTGTAGTAGGCCATGTTGAGATGGCCGTTGTAGTCGATCCAATGGTCTTCGACCCGCATCACCGAGGAGACGAAGGGGGCGAAGAACACCGGTTCGAGGTCGACGCGGTCGAGCATGGCAACTCCTGGGATACATTATTGCAGGATTTTGCCGCCGAGTCCCTGGAATTCTTGAGCCCGGCCCGTGACTTGGCCGGTTGTGGCGGGCGCGCCCCTGGCCGTATCGGAGAGCCTTCTGTTAACGTCCGGCCGAAGTGAGAAAGCGGAAGAAATGGTGGTCTCGGGACAGCAGGCAGGCGCGCGGCGCGACGACGGCGCGGTCGCGGCGGTGATCGCAGCGCTCGCGGCAAAATTCGGCAACCGCCTGGTGACCTCGACGGCGGTGCGCGAGCAGCACGCCAACACCACGACCTGGGTGGCGAACCAGCCGGCCGATGCGGTGGTGTTTCCGCAATCGACCGAGGACGTGCAGGAGATCGTGCGCATCTGCGCCGCGCACGCGGTTCCGGTGATTCCATTCGGCACCGGGACGTCGCTCGAAGGGCAGATCAACGCGCCGCGCGGCGGCGTCTGCATCGATGTGCGGGACATGAACCGCATCCTCGCGGTGCACGCGGAGGATCTTGACTGCGTCATCGAGCCCGGCATCACGCGCAAGACGCTCAACGAGCAGCTGCGCGACCAGGGCGTCTTCTTTCCGATCGATCCCGGTGCCGACGCCTCGCTCGGCGGCATGACGGCGACGCGCGCCTCGGGCACCAACGCGGTGCGCTACGGCACCATGAAGGACAATGTGCTGGCGCTCAAAGCCGTGCTCGCCAACGGCGAGCTGATCAAGACCGCGCAACGCGCAAGAAAGTCCTCGGCGGGCTACGACCTCACGCGCCTGTTCGTGGGCTCGGAGGGCACGCTCGGCGTCATCACCGAAATCACGTTGCGGCTCGCCGGCATTCCGGAAGCGATCGCCGCCGGCGTCTGTCCCTTCCCCTCGGTCGAGGCGGCGTGCAACGCGACGATCGCCACCATCCAGTCCGGCATCCCGGTCGCGCGCATCGAGCTTCTGGATGCGCTGCAGGTGCGGGCGTGCAACGCCTATTCCAAGCTGAGCCTGCCCGAGCGCCCAATGCTCTTCCTCGAGTTCCACGGGTCGGAGCGCTCGGTATCCGAGCAGTCGGAGCAGTTCGGCGAGATCGCGCGCGAATTCGGCGGCGGTCCGTTCGACTGGGCGGTCAAGGCGGAGGACCGCACGCGCCTGTGGCAAGCGAGGCACGACGCCTACTGGGCCGCGCGCGGCCTGCGGCCGGGCGCGAGCGCGGTCGCGACCGACGTGTGCGTGCCGATCTCGCGCCTCGCCGACTGCCTCACCGCGACCCAGCGCGACATCGCGGACAGCCGGCTGGTCGCCCCCATTTTGGGCCATGTGGGTGACGGCAATTTCCATCTCTCGCTGCTGGTCGACCTGGACGACGCCGACGAGGTCAGACGCGCCGAAGGGCTGTGCGAACGGCTGGTCGAGCGCGCGCTCGCCATGGAGGGAACCTGCACGGGCGAGCACGGGGTAGGGCAGGGCAAGATGAAGTACTTGTCGGCCGAGCATGGGGATCCGGCGCTCGCCGCCATGCGGGCGCTCAAACGGGCGTTCGACCCGCAGGGGATCATGAATCCCGGCAAGATTGTCACGGCCGAGTGATCTGGGGTGGTCAGGACACATAATCGCCGCTAAACCGTACGAAACGCTGTGCGTGGCGAGGGGCCTCCGGCCTTGGTTCGGAGTGGAATGCCGGTTCGCCGTAACAAAAGCGCGTAAACGCAGGAACCGAGCGCGGTTTTTCCCGATCCGGGACAATACGGACCGCGCTGGACCGTCCAGCAGGCGTGGCCTGGTACGATTAGAATAGTCGTAACCCATATTGGATAGGCCGGGGGCGTTTACGGAAGATTCGGGCTCGGAGCACACGGGTGCAGACGACGCTGCTTGGATTGGCGGTCGCGATCATTGTGGCGCTGGTAGCGGCGCTGGTCGGGCCGCTGTTCATCGATTGGGGCCGCTATCGCTCCGCCTTCGAGGCGGAAGCGACCCGTCTGGTCGGCATGCCGGTCCGAGTCGCAGGCGGCATTGATGCGCGCCTGCTACCCACCCCGTCGCTGTTCCTTAACGGCATCGAGATCGGCGCGCCCGGACGGGAGCCGAAGCTGCGCGCCCGTTCCCTCGGCGTCGAGTTCGGCCTCGGCCCGCTCATGCGCGGAGAGTGGCGCGCCTCGCAGCTGCATCTCGATGGACCCGAAGTCGCGGTCGGCATCGACAGCGCAGGCCGTATCGACGTGCCGCGGGCCGCCATCGGCTTCGATCCGGACGCGCTCTCGTTCGACCGCGTCGTCATCGAGAACGGCCGCGCGGTGCTCTCCGACGCGGCGAGCGGCGGACGCCTGGTGCTCGACCAGCTCTGGTTCAAGGGCGACATCCGCTCGCTGCTCGGCCCGTTCCGCGGCGAGGGCGCGTTCGTCTCCGCGGGCCAGCTCTACGGTTATCGCGTTTCGGGCAGCCGGCGCGCCGACGACGGAGGCATGCGGCTGCGGCTCTCGGTCGATCCGTCGGATCGTCCCTTGGCGATCGAGACCGATGGAACGCTTTGGGTCGAACGCGAGCTTCCACGCTATGAAGGCAATCTGGTGCTCGCCCGCCCGGCCGGCATGGTGCTCTCGAGCGGCCAGGCGGTGGCGAGCGAGCCATGGCGCACCACGAGCCGCGTCAAGGCGACTTCGGCGGCCGTGCTGTTCGAGCAGATCGATATCCAATACGGCCCCGACGATCGGGCCATCAAGCTTGCCGGGACCGCCGACCTGAAGTTCGGCGCCAAGCCGCGGTTCGAAGGCGTGCTCTCCGCGCGCCAGGTCGATCTCGATCGCGCCTTGCTCGCGGCCGACGCGGTGAAGCGCTCGCCGATCGCGCTGTTGCGCACGATGACGGACACCCTGTCGGATCTCGGACGGCCGCCCTTGCCCATGAAGATCGGGCTTGGCATCGACAACCTGTCGCTCGGCGGCGCGCAGCTGACCACGGTGCGTGGCGACATCCTGAGCGACGGCGACGCCTGGAGCCTGGACAGTTTCGAATTCCGCGCGCCCGGCGCGACGCAGGTACGCGCGAGCGGTCGCCTCAAGCTGGCTGCCAAAGTCGCGGAATTCAGCGGACCGGCGAATGTCGAATCGACCGATCCGAAAGCCCTGATTGCCTGGCTCGAGGGCCGGCCTGACGCCGCGCGCGCGCCGATCGGTCCGTTGCAGGCGCGCGGCGAGGTGACGCTTGGCGGCGAACGTGTCGCCATCGACCGCTTCGAGGCAAAATTCGATCGCAAAATGGTTGCGGGACGGCTCGCTTATGCGTTCGCCACCGAGCAGCGGCCGGCGCGGCTTGACGCGGCGATCAACGCGGCCGAGTTCGATATCGATGGCGCGCTCGCCTTCCTCAACAATCTCGCCGGCGCGACCTTCGACCGGCCGGGCGAGATCGCACTCGCGCTCGATTTCGGCAGGGCCACCTATGCGGGCATCGAGGCGAAGGGCGCGGCCGCCAATCTCAAATTCGACGCCAGCGGTCTCGTCATCGAGCGCTTGTCGGTCGCCGATTTCGGCGGTGCCCTGATCAATGCGAGCGGCCGCATCGACACCACCTCGCCCTCGCCGCGCGGATCGATCGCGCTCACGCTCGAGGCGCAACGGCTCACCGGCGTCGCGGCCCTGGCCGCGAAATTCGCGCCGGTGCACATCGCGGACATGCTGCAGACCCTCACGCAGAGGTCATCGTCGGCCAAGCTCTCAGCCAAGCTCGACGTCGCGCCGCTTGCAGCTTCCGGGCCGAAGACCTCGGCAACGCTCGCCCTCGCCGGCGCCATCGCAGGCATCCGCATCAATATGACGGCAGAGGGGAACGGCGATGCCGCGCGGCCTGCCGCGGCCGATCTTCGCGTGAATGGAAGCCTCGAAGCCGATGACGGCGCGAGCCTCGCGGCCTTCGTCGGCCTCGACCGGCTCGCGACGCTCGAGCGGCGGCCGGCGCGGCTCGTGCTCAACGCCAACGGCCCGGCCGACGGAGATCTCCGCGTCGATGCAAAATTCGCCGGCGCCGGGCTCGATGCGGCAGCGGCCGGCGCGCTGCGGTTTGCGGCGGCCGGACCAACTGGAGCCCTCGACGTGACGTTCACGGTCGCGGATGCGCGCCTGCCGCGACGCGATGCCGGCGCCGCCATCCCGGTGGCGCTCACCACGCGCCTTGGGATCGACGGCGACCGGCTCACCCTCGACCGCCTCAACGGAAAGATCGCGGGCGCCCAGGTGAACGGGCGCCTTGCGCTGCTGCTCGGGCATCCGACCCGCATCGACGGTCGCATCGAGGCCGACACGGCTGATGCGAGCGCCGTGATCGCCACCGCCATCGGGACGCCGCCGACATCGCGCAAGACCGCATGGCCGCCTGATCCCTTCGTTCCGAGCGCCCTTGCGGACGTGGAAGGACGCATCGAATTCGCCATCACGCGCGCCGTCTTGGGCGGCATCGTCGGCCGACAGCTGCGCGGCGTTGCCCGCTTCGAGCGATCGGCGATCGCGCTCGAGAACATCGAAGGCAGCATCGGCGAGGGACGGCTCGCGGCGCAGGCCAAGTTCCGCGCCACCTCGTCGGGCGTCTCGAGCGAGGCGCGTGTCTCGCTCGCCAACGCAGACCTGTCGGCGCTGATGCCCCGCAGCGCGCTCGGTCAGGTTGCCGGCCGCATCACGCTTGAACTCACGACGCAAGGAACGGGGATGAGCCCGGCCGCGCTCGTCGGCGCTTTGTCGGGCCGCGGCACCGCGACAATCGACAACCTGCAGATCTCCGGCTTCGATCCGGCGGCGATCGAGGCCGCCTCGCGCGCGGCCCAGCGCGGCGTTGCCATCGACGCGGTGCGGATCGGCGACGTCCTGCGCAGCGGGCTCGACGCGGGTCGTCTGAACATTCCGGCGGCAAGCGCGGTGGTGACCATCGAGGCCGGCCGCGCGACGCTGTCGCCGCTCACCGTGCCGGCCGCGGGCGCCGATGTCGGGATCAGTGGAAGCTACGACCTTGGCGCCGACGCGTTGGACTTGCGCTTCGGCCTGATCGGGCCGCTGAAGGCGGACGCGCCCGGCGGCCAGCGTCCGGAAATCTCGATCGCGCTCAAGGGCCCAGTTGACACGCCGCGCCGGACCGTCGAGGTCGCGTCGCTCGTCAACTGGCTGACGATGCGGGCGGTCGAGCAGGAGGCGAAGCGCCTCGCGGCGGCCGAGCAGGAGGCCAAACGCATTCAGGCGCAGGAAGAGGCGCGGCGGCTCGCCGAGGAAGCGCGGCGGGCCGCGGAGGACGCGCGGCGCCTTGCCGAAGAGGAAGCCCGACGCTTCGCCGATGCGGAGGCGAAACGCGCCGCCAAAGCCGCCGAAGAAGCACGTCGGGCCCAGGAAGCAGAGCGCGCCGCCGAAGCCGCCGAGACAGCGCGCCGGGCCCACGAAGCGGCCCTGCCGCTATCCACGGCGGCAACACCCTTGTCCGGCGCTGGCGCGCCGGCCTTCGACAAGCTTCCGGCCCTGCCGGCGCCGATCGAGATCCGCCCGCTTCCGGGCCGAACGCAGGCGAAACCGGCCGAGGTGAAGCCGCGTCGGACGCCGCCCCCGCCGCCGCACACTCAGCGTGCGACGACAATGGCGCCCGTGGCTCCGCCACTGGTGATAACGCCGCCTGACCCGCGGCAATAGCTCAGTTTGAGAACGCGGATCCGCTCAGCGCGGTCCGCCCGCTTCAGTCGGCGCGCAACGCAGGCTCAGCCGTGCGTGCGCCCAAGCCATCACGCGCGACGCCGTGCTCGGCCTGATGAGCCGGGATCTGCGACCGGTAATGGTCGAGGACGAAAAGGCGGATGGCCGATGACAGATTGCCATGCCGGCGATCCGAGTCGATCGTGGAGACAAGGTCGGACAATGTCATGTCGCGCCCCCCCGCGATTTCCTTCAGGCCTTTCCAGAACGCATCCTCGAGGCTCACGCTGGTCTTGTGGCCGGCGATGACGATTGAGCGTTTAACGACCGGCGATTTCATCGACCTTCTCCATCTTCGACCCGGTGACCTTCGAGATCCTGTCGGGCCTTCGCGGCCCGCGTTTTCATGAGAAGCCGTTCAGCCTTTGGCATCCCGAAGAGAACTCGACGCTCGGCGGCACGTTGCTCGTCTTGCGATCGAATCGTTCGCTTGCGGGCTGACCTTAGGTTGATGACCTTCGCCATGTGGATTCGATGGTAGCCCGGTACATGTTGTGGGCCGTTGGACCCCGTCTTCTTCTCTGTGAATTACGCCTATACCGTGGCGCTGGATCATCTCTGATCTCAAGGCTTCTCTGGTGCCTATCTAAAATTGTAGCAAGATGTTTGCAAACGGTCCCACGTAGAGGGATCGAAAAAATATAATATATCGATCAGAAATTCGAAAAGGCGATGGACAAAATAGACGCTGTATTGATTAAGCACTGAAACAGCGCCTGCTCATTACTGTCCGGCAAGAAAATATACATTGAAACGCAAATAAATCATGTGGATTTCGATGTCGTTATTGGGATTTTTTCACGGCGTCTTCATGACAGAGCATGCGTATTTTGCACCGCGACATATGCATCAGAGGAAAGCCTGACCTGCCCTCCTTACCCGTAAAATGTTTGTGATTTCACTGATCCAAAACCGCCGCCATCCGGTCGCGGCATCAAGCTATTGATCCGCTTCGTCTTCGTTTGGTCACCCGGGACGGACCATCCGGTCCGGCCGCACCAGACGGTCGAACTCGCGCTCCGAGACCAGACCGAGCCGCAGCGCCTCCTCCCGCAACGTCGTGCCGTTCGCATGCGCCGCCTTGGCGATCTGGGCGGCGCGCTCATAGCCGATGGCCGGCGCGAGCGCGGTCACCAGCATCAGCGAGCGCTCCATCAGTTCCTTGATGCGCGTCTCATTGGCTTTGATTCCGACGACGCAGTGATCGGTGAAGGAGCGCGCCGCGTCGGCCACCAGCCGGATCGATTGCAGCATGCAGTACGCGAGCACGGGCTTGTAGACGTTGAGCTCGAAATGGCCCTGGCTGCCCGCCACCGAGACGGTGGTGTGGTTGCCGAAGATGCGGCAGCACACCATGGTCATCGCTTCGCACTGCGTGGGATTGACCTTGCCTGGCATGATCGACGAGCCCGGCTCGTTTTCCGGCAGGCTGATCTCGCCGAGACCGGAACGCGGGCCCGAGGCGAGCAGCCGGATGTCGTTCGCGATCTTGAACAGGCCGCAGGCCGCGGCGTCGATCGCGCCGTGAGCGAACACGTAGGCGTCATGCGAGGCGAGCGCCTCGAATTTATTTGGCGCGCTCACGAAGGGCAGGCGCGTGTAGTCGGCGACCTTTCTCGCAAACGCGCGCGCGAATCCGCGCTTCGCATTGAGGCCGGTGCCGACCGCGGTGCCGCCTTGCGCCAGCGGATAGAGCTCCTTGAGGCCATGTCGGATGCGCGTGATCGCGGAGCCGACCTGCGCCGCGTAGCCCGAAAACTCCTGGCCGAGCGTCAAAGGCGTGGCGTCCTGCAGATGCGTGCGCCCGATCTTGATGATGCGATCGAATGCTCTCGCCTTCGCGTGCAGCGCCTTGCGCAGATGCTCCAGCGCTGGAATGAGCCGCGCGGTGATCTCGCGCGCGGCCGCGATATGCATTGCGGTCGGAATACAGTCGTTCGACGATTGGCTCATGTTGACGTGATCGTTGGGATGCACCGGCGTGTTGGCGCCGCGCTTGCTGCCCAAAATCTCGTTGGCGCGATTGGCGATCACTTCATTGACGTTCATGTTGGTCTGGGTGCCCGAGCCCGTTTGCCAGACCACGAGCGGGAAATGATCGTCGATCTTGCCGGCAATGACCTCGTCGGCGGCCTGCACGATCGCGCGCATGCGACGGCGATCGAGCAGCCCGAGGTCGTGGTTCACCTCGGCCGCAGCGCGCTTGACGATGCCGAGGGCGTGGACCAACTCGACCGGCATGCGTTCGGTGCCGATGCGGAAATTCTGCCGCGACCGCTCGGTTTGCGCGCCCCAATAGCGGTCGGCCTCGACCGCAATCGGACCGAACGTGTCCCTCTCCGTGCGCGTCTTCGTCATGCGTGCGTGCCTTGCGGCCGCTCGCGTCCGACGGCCTCGAGCGGATGAGCTTTATTTCTTGCGGAAACGATCGAGCCGAACCACCTCGCCGCCGCTTTCCGGCGGTTCGTCATCCGGCTTGGCCGCGATTCCAGCGGGGTTGGCTGGCACGGGAAGCGGCTCGGCGGACTGCGGCGTGCGGTCGTGTTTGGCCGGAGGCCGGACGGATGTGTCAGACGCAGTCTCCGCGGCGTGCTCCGCTTCACCGATCGTCGCGAACTGCAGGCCGAATTGCACAGAAGGGTCGACGAAGCTCTTGATGGCGAGAAACGGCACCACGAGACGTTCGGGAACGCCGTTGAAGGAGAGGCCGACCTCGAAACCCTGATTGGTGACGACCAGATCCCAGAATTGATGTTGCAGGACGATGGTCATCTCCTTCGGATACTGCGACTTGAGGCGCGGAGAGAGGCGGACGTCTTCGGCCTGCGTATCGAACAAAATGAAGAAATGGTGCTCGCCGGGCAGACCCTTGGCGGCGACATCGGTCAGCACCGCGCGTACGACTCCGCGCAGGGCGTCCTGGGTGAGAATATCGTAGCGGATGTAATCGACGGTCATGGTCCGCAATCGAGCGTCCGTTCGGCGAAGTGGGACGGCGCGCGGACGACCAACATGCGCGACCGCTGGATAGAGAGTGGGGGCTTCTGTTGCCAGGTGCCCCCGAACCCCGCCTGACGCTGCTAAGACGCCAGGGCTTTAGATCGGTCTTTCAAACCGCATTACGCGGCCTGAGCAACCGGAGCATAGTTGTCGTTTGCAACTATGAAGGTGGCCCGATAACGGCGGAACCATGCCGAGCAAAAGCACGCCCTTTACGCCCTCGTCGATCCTATTTCGCCCCCGCCGAAACCCAGCCGAACGCTGGGCTTGGGTGGAGGCGCCGGGTACTGCCCCCGGGTCCGAAAGGTTTATTACGACGGCCATTTATCGCCATAGCCGGCTCGCGCCGGCAGCCTGAATATAGGCGCTGAAGGTTGACGAAAAAAGAGCGAGATCACGCTCCCCTGTGAATCGATCGCCGGGGCCGGGATTCGAGCCTAGGGCAGGACTTCGGCTCATCAGAGCCTTGATTTGCGGGCTTGCGGGCGCAGGAATATGCGTCCGGGCCCGCTGTCGTCGCGCCGCCGTCGATCTTGTGATCGGCTACGCAGCGATATACAGTTTTTTGCAATTGCGGCCTGCACGCGGTGACTGCCATGGACGTGGCAGATATCCACGTAGCGCGCACGGCTGCTGGACGATTGGTTTGGGGCGACTGTACTCGGAGGAAATGCCGTGAAGGCGCTCATTATCTATGTTTGCTTCGTGATCTCCGGCGCCGTCGTCGCCGCCCTTATCGGCTACTTTGTCGAGAAGGAAACCTCATCCGCGGTCAGCCTCATCGTATTTCTGGCGCTGTTCTTTGCTAATTTTGCGGCGTCCTGGATCGCCACCATTCTTGTCATGGACGGCTCGCTCCACAACGCGATGGGCAGGCAAGACCAGTTGGATGTTGAGAAAACCGGCAAGGCATCGATGAAGTGACGCGGCGCCGTATTTGGCGTTAGGCCGTCCAGGATCATCTCGCTGAATTTCGCCGCGCCGCTGTATCGGCGCAATTGACAACTGCGCCGTGCACGCTCGACGCCCGCTGGGCGGGCGCGGGACCGAGCAAGTGGACCTGTCCGCGCCACGCGTGGCGCAAGATGCCACGTGCGAGTCCGCCTTGACGCCTTCCCTCGTCTCGTTGCCGACCGTCTCCCAGCTCTTCCGCGCCTTCGCCAAGATCGCGCTTTGCGGCTTCGGTGGCGTGCTCGCTTGGTCGCGGCGGTGATCGTGGACGAGAGGCGCTGGCTGGCGCCGGATGCGTTCAACGAGCTTCTCGCTCTATGCCAAGTGCTGCCTGGCCCGAACATCGTGAACTTCTCAGTCATGTTCGGCTCCCGTTCGGCCGGCCTGCTCGGTGCGCTTGCCGCCCTGTTCGGTCTGATCGGCCCGCCGGTCATCCTCATGATCGCGGCCGGAATTCTCTATCGCCGATACGGAGAGTTGCCGGAGCTCAAGGGGGTGCTTGCCGGCCTCGCGGCGGCAGCGGCTGGATTGATCATTGCGACCTCCGTCCAGATGGCGCAGGCCATGGTCCGGCCGGGGCTCAAGCCGGGACATATCGTCGCGGTAGTCACCTTCATCGCCGCGGGGATTTTGCGTCTGCCGCTGCTGTGGGTGATGGCGGTCCTTGTCCCGATCAGCATCGCTTGGGCATGGTGGGAGCGGCGATGAACGAGGACTCCGATCTCTACCTCGCGCTCATCCTCAATTTCGCGCTGTTCTCCCTGATGGCGGTCGGAGGCGCGAATTCAGCGGTGCCCGAGATGCATCGGCAGGCTGTCGATATCCATCATTGGATCAGCGATCGGAAATTCAGCGAGCTGTTCGCGATCGCGCAGGCGGCGCCCGGTCCGAACGTCGTCTTCGTCACGCTGCTCGGGCACTACATCGCCGGAATTCCCGGCGCGCTCATCACGACGGTCGCCATGTGCGGGCCGACCTGCACCATTGCCTATTTCGTCGCCAAAGTGTTCGATCGCTTCAAGAACGCGTCCTGGCGGATTGTGGTCCAGGCGGGTCTGGTGCCGGTGACCATTGGGCTGATCGCGGCGAGCGCGCTGATCGTGGCGCGGGCGGCCGATCGCGATGCGGTGACGGTACTGATCACCGCGGCGAGCTTTGCCCTGGCCTTTTGGACGAGGGTGACCCCCTTGGTGGCGCTTGGCATCGCCGCGGCCCTCGGTCTCGTCGGGCTGGTCTAGGGTTCCGTGCGGGTCGCGCGGCACATCCTCTGGCTTCATCGTCTGGCGTTTTGAGCACGCCACGATTGTTTTGGCATGGCCGGGGCTTGTGCTAGGAAAACGCGGGGGCAAGACCAAACCGGGCGGAGTTTGAGGGAGGCAGTTGATGTCGGATGGGGTTCATGCGTCTCCGGAGTCGTCACACGGCGGCCTGAAAGTTCGCAATCCACGGGACTTCTGGGGCGGCTCGGCCCTGATC
>WNFF01000561.1_pt1 | contig 28122 bp, 18 predicted proteins | sample 5400441 | NCBI WGS metagenome assembly WNFF01 (sample SAMN13153345, study PRJNA577476) | soil metagenome | isolation source: 120 cm saprolite under Douglas fir tree site 2 hole 3 replicate 1 | place: USA:California | collected 2015-04-18
CAGGTCTTCAATGACCTGACGCCGATGGTGCGCGACGTCTATGTTGGAGGCGCCGCGACCAAGAGGGTCTCCGATCTCCACACCGTGGCGATCTTCGGAGAACGAAATGGCGGCACGCACTACAGCGCGCTGGACGTGAGCGATCCCACCAGTCCCCGCTTCCTCTGGATGTTCCCCGGTATTGGCTCTGTCGACGAGCTCCGTGCCGGGATGTCATGGGGCGAATACTTGTCCGGATCGCCGCCGATTGGACCCATTCGCCTCTCCACCAGCATTGCAGGATCGCCGACCTATCAAGCTCAACCATTCCACGAGACCTGGGTGGTGATGCTTCCGGGCGGATACGACCGCTTTGCCGCGAAGGGGCACGGATTCTGGATGCTGGATGCGTGGACGGGCACCAAGTACTGGGAGGCCTGGGGGGCCACGGGAATGGATTTCTCCTTTGCCGCGACACCGGCGATGGTCGCTTGGGGTACGAGGGAAGTGGCTCCCACCGGTCTGTTGAACAACGGTTTCTTTGATGCCGCAGTCCTCGCTGACGTCGGGGGAACGGTTTGGGTCGCGCGGTTTAACGACATGCCAACGTTCGCAGTGAATGCGAATGGAGAAAACCTGATCACCAACTGGGGGGTGGGCCGCGCGTTCCGGTCGTTTGACGCCGACGACTCCGGAAGTACGCATGTCTACAAAATGCAGAATCGGTTGCCTTTCTTCACCATGCCTTCGCTCGGTCGAATGCCCGATTCAGGCCTGCTGCGCGCCTTCCTCGGCTCTGGCGATCGAGGCAACATCGACGACCAATTTTTGGGCTCCTGCTCCGGCGGTAACATGCTGGCCTGCGGCAAGCAGGCCGCGGTGACGATGGCCCAGCGCGATCAAGACATCGGCGTGTCGACCTTGAGAGGCGGCTCGGAGAGTTACGATGGAACGATCAACGCGAACCTGACCGTGGGCGGCACGGTGACCTATAATCCAGCGTCGGCCGCGACATGCACGCCCGCGGCGAACACCCTTAACGTTTGCATCGGCGGCACCTCCACCAACTGGACTCCCGCCTCTCCCAACCAACCCCAGGTCGTTTGCGTCAATACGACGAGCGGCGAGCAATGCTCGTACATCAAACCAAGCGACCTCAGCACAGTGACCAATTTTAATCCTGCCACCGGCGCGAATGGTTCAATTGCCAATGTCTACAATACATCCGGCAATGGGTATTACAGCCGGTTCTATGCGATGACCCTGTTCCGGCCCTCTCCATCCAACCGGGCGTTCTTCAATTCTTCGACTCAGAACACGTACGATTTGGCGCGCATCACCGAGAACAGCGCGGCTTGCGGTACGGGCGCAACTGGTTTGTGCAACGCATTTCCCTCGGGGGTGTTGTCGTCCTTTGCGTATCCAGAGACGAGCGCCTCGTTCAATTCACCGAGCCTGACCGATGGCAGCAGCGATGGTTTCTATTTCTATTATCCGAACATCGACGAGCGGACGAGCGGCAACGTGTTGCTGGCGAACGGGTGTTTGCTCTGGTCGACCATTCAGCCAACTTCGCCGTGCGCCACTGACGCCGACTGCGCCGCCTTTTCGGTGGGCGTCGCAGGGTCCGGCACCATCGAACCCGGACAGTGCAACACGGTCGCTCACGAGTGTGCGCGATCCACGCAGTGCAACGTGGTGGGCGGCTCATCGGCCGGTCACATCTATCAAGCGAACGCGATGACCAGCTCGGGCCAGTGCCCCCTGGTCAACACCCCTGGCCCGAGGGTGACCTTTGGGACGATTCTGCCGCCGCCGCCACCCCAGCAGATCACCTTCATCAACTCATTGGGTCTCACCCAAAGAGCGGTGGTCGTTCCGGTCGGACTGCCGGGCAACCTCCTCACGCCGCCGGCGGCGAGCGGGCAGCTGTTCCGAACCTATTACAATCTCGAGGTGTCGCAATCCGTCCACAATTGCCGTCACAACGGTGTTTGCAATTGATGTCATCCGAGTGGTTTTCAGGAGATACCGATGCTCTCTAGCTCATTCCCCTTGCGAGCGCTTGAAGCCATCAAGGCGAAGGAAAGAGCCCTGGCGGCGAAGTACCCACTCTGGCGACGCCGCAATTTTCTGCTCTATTCATTCCAGACCAAATACGCGATTTGGTTGATGGCATTGGGCGTCCTGATCACCGCGATCATGGGGGTGGTGATGTACAAGCTGTTCAGCAGCTCCGCTGCCGACGGATCACTCGATGGGGTGGACGGCGGCGTCAACTACGACCAACGTTTTCGGTGGATAGTCGGCGGATTGACGATGCTGACGCTTTTTTCGTTCGGTCTCTTCTTCGTGCTGGTGATTCTCGTCTTGCATCGGATCGCTGGGCCGCTGCTGATCATGAGCCGCTACATGTCGGAGCTGGCGGGCGGAAAATATCCGGTGATGCGCCCGCTGCGAGACAGCGACGAGTTGAAGGAGTTTTTCAGCCATTTCCAAAGCGCCGTGGGAAAGCTCCGCGAGCGGGACTCTCGCGAGGCCAACGCGATTGAGCACGCGCTGGACACGCTTTCTCCGACAGTCTCCGGCCAGCGAGCTCAAGAAGCTCTGAGCGGATTGCGCGTGGTCCTCGAGGACAAGCGGAAGTCTCTCAATCAGGAGTAACCCAACCAGCCTCAAGTGGACAAGGTGTTCTGGCTCGCGCTCGCCTTACCGGCAACCCTCCTCGCAGCCGCTCTCTTCGGTGCTTGGCTGTGGAAGAGGTTTCGGCTGCGGCGGCGGTTGCGCCGCGAACCGCGGCTGCGCCACCCGATCGTGCTCGCCCATGGCGTGCTGGGCTTCGATCAGATCAGGCTGGCGGGAAGGCAACACGTCTACTTCCGCGGCGTCCCCGAACGACTGAGAGCGATGGGCATTGAGGTACATCGGCCGCGCGTGCCGGCCGTCGCTTCGATCAGCCTCCGCGCCGAGAGGCTGGCCGCGGCCGTTCGCGCCCTGCCAGCCGAAAAAGTGAACCTCATCGCGCACAGCATGGGTGGGCTCGACGCGCGCTACGCCATCGCGCGACTTGGCATCGCCGACCGCGTTGCCTCGCTGACGACCATCGGTACACCACACTTTGGCACGCCGCTCGCCGACCTCGGCATGGGCCTGCTTCGCATCACGCTGATGGGTGGTCTTCGGCGCTTCTTCAAGAGGCTGATCGACCTCGACGCGCTCCACGATCTGACCAGCCAAAGAATGATTGTCTTCAACCGCGAGATTCCCGACGCGCCGGGGACGGTCTATATCAGCGTCGTTGGACGCGGCGACTCCGCGGGGATGAATCCGCTGCTCTGGGCGAGCCATCTTTACTTGAACGAGCGCGCGGGTGCGAATGACGGCATCGTCCCCACGGCCTCGCAGCGCTGGGGAGAGGTGCTGCGAGAAATCCAGGCCGACCACTGGGCGCAGATCGGCTGGTCCTCCTCCTTCGACGCACCAGCGTTCTATCAGGACCTCGTCCGCGAGCTGCGCGAACGAGGCTTCTGATTGCGAGCTACAAGCCTATTCGAGCGGGCTTCGGTGATTGAAGCTGCGCGGCTGGATCTCGAAGGACAGCCATTCAATCGGCATGTTCACCTGGTCCTCGTCGCGGGTGAAATGCGAAAAACGGTTCGCGTACCAGACCACGACGTCCTGGCCGTTGATGTCACCGGCGCCGGCAACCATCTGGGTGACGTTGTCTGCCGTTCCCGCGCATGCCCCGGAAATCAGCGGCGGGTGATTGTCCGTCGCCAGCAGATGGCAAGGATCGTAACGCGTCACCCACAACTCGCCCAGCGCCCATGGCTCGGAGGTGTCGTACATCCCATATCCAAGACCTCGGGGAGAGGGGACGAGCTCATAACCGATGTTGCGACCACTCGCGTTGTTGATCACCTTGTTGAAGATGCGCCAGGAGGTGAAGTTCCCCGGGCTGATGTAGTCGACCGTCTCATTCAGCAACTGGTTCTCCACGGTGACAAAACACTCGCCGTTGGACAGGCAGGTGCTGGTGGGCGATGGGTCGAACGACGGCTGCAGCGAGATGTTGTTGATCGCGTTGTCAGACGATGTCCCGATGTCGAAATCCAGGCGGTAATAGATGTTGTGCTGGTGATTGCGTCCAACCGCCGGAGTGGGATCGCTCTCGGGGTTGAGGCGGGATCCGTACGGCAGATAGGCAGCGCCGCTGTCGACGATCTGCAGTCTGCCGGTCAAGCCGGTGCGTACTTCGATCGTCCCGTCGTCCTGGAAGTTCCACATGTTGACGTAGGTGTAGTTTCCCAGCTGGGAGGCCATGAAGATCGAGAGCACCTGGCCGCGGGCCGAGCTGCCTCCGTACTTCCAGGCGAAGCCGCGATCCTCGAGGGTGACGCAGATCTTTCCTCCATCATACAGAGTGCCGCCGGGGCATTCGGCGGGACTGAGGGCGATCGCGTTTGCTCCCAACCCAGCAGTGGAAATGCCCACGTCTCGGAACCGCGGGCTTCCCGGCGAATAGGGTACATGGATCTGCGAGATCGAGGCCCGATAAAGCACGGTGCGGGCGACGCCGTTTCGGGGTTTGAAGCTGGCGAACAGCGGGAGCAATCCCTCGCACGGAGTATCTCCCAGCGACATCGTCCACTGGGTCCCGCTGGCAAAGTTCTGCGTGATCGGAATGGTGCCCGCCGGAACCTGCACCGAGCACTGCGCTGCGACCTCGCCTGCCAGGGACAAACAAACGACGCACGAAACGGATAAGACAAATCTCTCGACTCTCATGGTTAGAACCCCCTCAATGGGCCTGATTGCCCGTGTCAGAAAATGGACGGCGGGACAGGAGCATATCCTCGCCTCATTTGTCGAGCGGGTCGAGATCAACTCAGGCGGGAACGGCACAGCGGTCGACAGGCCTGGTCGCCGGCACCCGGCACTCGATCGATCCACGGCCGCTGGGTCTTCAAATCCACTGCCGATTCATTGCTGCATCCTGAACAGAGGACGCATCTTCTGCGAACATCCGGTCTGCCAGGGTGCAATGACCGCCCAGTGCCCCGCAGTCGCTCCCGGCTGGATTGTTGCGCCCGATCGGAGTGGTGGAGGATGTTAGCCCTGCTCCTTCTGGTGGCGGCAATGGCGAGTTGTCGCCAATCGACCGGAGGTCTGGTTGACGCCTCCGGCCGGGTGCGACTCGTATTCAAGTATCAACCGCTCGGGCCGGACCCAACCGCGATGCGGCGCCTGATCGCCGATTTCGAGCGCGCGCACCCCGAGGTCGAAGTCGCTCCTGAGCTGCTGCCAAACGATTCAGATGTCGCGCATCAGTACTTCCTCACCGCTCTGGAGGCGGGGGCCGAGCTCGACGTTTTCGTGGTGGATATCATCTGGGTTCAGGAATTCGCCCGCGCCGGCTGGATCGCCGATCTCTCGCCTGCATTTTCCAGCGAGGCCATTCGCCGTGATTTCATCCCCGGTGCGGCGGAGGCGGTGCTTTCGAACGGACGCGTCTTCGCAGTGCCCTGGTACGCGGATGTTGGCCTGCTCTATTACCGCAGCGATCTCGTCGCTCGCGCGCCGAAGACGTACGCCGAGCTCGAGCAATTCGCCGACCAGGCACGGCGGAGGGATCCAGCGTTGCATGGATACCTCTGGCAGGGACGGCAGTACGAAGGGTTGGTGTGCAACGTGTTCGAAGCGATCTGGGGACACGGGGGTGGCGCCGGGGCCAGCGATCCACTGCGAATTGACACCAGACCCGCGCGCGCGGCCCTCGCCTATTTGCATTCGCTTCTCGAGAAGGGCCTCTCGCCCGCTTCGGTCAAATCCGCGTCGGAGGAAGACTCGCGGCGCCTGTTTCAAAGCGGCCGCGCAGTGTTCATGCGCAATTGGCCCTACGCGTGGGAGGAGGCGCAGCGCTCGGACTCGCTCATCCGCGGAAAAATCGGCCTTGCGCCTCTGCCCGCCCTCGATGGAATCGGTCATGGAACACTGGGTGGCTGGCAGCTGGCGGTCAACGCGCGCGCGGCGCCGCGCCATCGAGACGCCGCGATCCAGCTCATCGAGCACCTCACCTCCGCTCAATCCAATCGCGTTCTCGCGCGGGAATACGGGCGACATCCACCGCGCCGCGCCTTCTATCAGGATCTGGAATCCGCCGAGCGTAGCCTGTCCCCGGCGCTCTATCCTCTGCTCGAGTCCGCCCGGCCGCGTCCGGCGACGCCTTATTACAACCTGCTCTCGGACGCGCTGCAGAGCGAGTTCTCGGCTGCGATCGTTGGAATTCGATCGCCGGAACAGGCCCTCGAACGTGCCCAGCAGCAGATCGACCGAATCACCGGTGAGATCCGGTAAGATGATCTCCTCGGCCGGCGAGCGAAACCAGGCGTACGCGCTGATCGCGCCGGCAACCCTCGTCCTCGCCGGCGTCGCCGCGTATCCGGTTCTGGCAACGGCCTGGTTGAGCTTGCATCGACTGATCCTCGTGTTTCACGATCAGAGATTCGTGGGACTGACCAACTACGCCACGCTGCTGAACGACGCACGCTTCTGGTCCGCACTGGCCCATACCTCCAGCTTCGCCGGGATCGCGGTTTCGATCGAGCTCGCGGTGGGCCTCGTTTTTGCCCTGCTGCTGGACGGCGTGGGACGCGGCAGAAGCATTCTCCGGGCCGCGGTGCTCGTGCCCTGGGCAATGCCAACCGTGATTTCCTCGAAGATCTGGGCGCATTTGTTCAATGCCGAATCGGGCCCGGTCGGCAGATTGCTGCCCGGCGTGGATTGGCTGGGCACGCCGGTAGATGCGATGGCCGCCGCGATCCTCCTCGACGTCTGGAAGACCACGCCGTTTGTGGCGCTGCTGCTTCTGGCCGGGTTGCAATCCATCCCCGCCTCCGTCTACGAGGCGGCGCGAGTGGACGGGGCATCGTCATGGATGACGTTCTGGAAGGTCAAGCTTCCATTGATTCGGACGAGCATCCTGATTGCGCTGCTTTTCCGTACGCTCGATGCATTCCGCGTTTTCGATTCGATCTACGTTCTCACCCAGGGCGGCCCGGCGAATGCGACCGAGACGCTTTCCATCTACACCTATAAGACAATGATGCGCTCGGGTGATTTTGGATACGGCTCGACGCTCGCGGTGGCGACCTTTCTCTGCATCGCGCTGATCAGCGTTGTCTATCTGGGCGTTTTTCGCGCCGGCGTTGGAGAGAGATCTTGAAACCGGCGGTGGTCAGGCTCGCGGCGATCAGCGTGGCGGTATTCTGCCTCGGACCGTTCGCCTGGCAGGTGCTCGTTTCCTTGCAATCAGAGACCGGCCGTTTATCGCTGGAAAACTACCGCGCGGCCTTCGAGGGACGTCCATTTGGCCAGGTCATCTTGAACAGCCTGGTCGTGGCCACCTCGACCGCCGCCTTTTGCATCGCGGTCGGCGCCTCAGCCGCCTTTGCGATTGCCAAGCTCGAGCTCAGGGGTCGAAGGCTTCTCCTCGGGGCGATGCTGGCCTGCTCGATGTTTCCGCCCGTGGCCACCTTGAGCCCGCTCTTCTTCGCGCTTCGAGGGCTCGGCCTGAACGATCGACTCGCGGGTTTGATTCTGCCCTACACCACTTTTGCCCTGCCATTGACCGTCTGGGTGCTCACCTCGTTCTTTCGCGAAATCCCCGACGAGCTCTACAGCGCCGCGAGGGTGGACGGCTGCTCGCCTTTCCGGGCATTTCGACTGATCTTCTTGCCGCTCGCGGCGCCGGGCATCGCCACCACCGCGATCCTCGTTTTCATCTTCGCCTGGAACGAATTCCTCTACGCGCTGACTTTCATCTCCTCGCCCGAAAAGCGCACCATCCCGGTCGCGATCAGCCTGTTTGCCACGGGTCAGAAGGAGCCATGGCACGAGATCTTCGCCGCTTCGACGATCGTCAGCGTCCCGCTGATCATTGTCACCATTCTCTTCCAACGAAGGATCGTCTCGGGGCTGACCGCGGGGGCGGTCAAGGGTTGAGCTTGCTAGGCAACTTTACCTTGCAATTGAAGCGGCGGAAGTGCTCATCTCCTTTGCCCAACACAGAGGGGGTGGGATGGCGAAACCTGACCCGGAAACCAACGTTTCATCGCCCGGCCGCGCCGGCAATAGCGCCGGGCCAGTGCATTTATTTTTCAGCCGATACGGGCTGATCATTGGCAGCGTCGCTCTGATTGTCGTCAATCTCCTGCCCACGCCGGAAGGCCTGCCGGTGGCGGGACAGAGGATGTTGGCGATCCTGTTGTTTTCGGTGATTGTCTGGATCACCGATTCCATTTCTTATCCATCCAGCGCGGCGGTGATCCTGACGTTGATGGCGTTCTCGCTGGGTTTCTCCCCGAACGTCTCGAATCCGACGAAACTGTACGGGACGAACGAAGGTTTGACGATCGCGCTGAGCGGGTTTGCCAACACCGCGGCGGCCCTGGTGGGCGCAGCGTTGTTTATCGCCGCGGCGATGATGCACACCGGATTGGACAAACGAATCGCCCTCTATGTCCTTTCAAAAATCGGTGCGAAGACGAACAGGGTGCTCGCCGGCGTGATCGTGGTGGGATTCATCCTCAGCTTTTTTGTTCCCAGCACGACAGCACGCGTGTCCTGCATGGTGCCGATCGTGATGGGAATCATCGTCGCATTCGGCGTCGATCTGAAGTCCAAGTTTGCCGGAGTGATGATGATTGCGACCGCCCAGACCGCCAGCATCTGGAACGTGGGGATCAAGACGGCGTCGGCGCAAAACATGATCGCCATCGGCCACATCGAGAAGCTGCTCGGAAAAACGATCACCTGGCCGGCTTGGTTCATTGGCGCCGCCCCCTTCGCGGTGATCATGTCGGTTGTCTTGTATTACGTCTTGCTCAAAACCATGCCTCCGGAAACCGACGAGGTCCCTGGTGGCAAGGAGGCGATTTCCCGGGCGCTTGAGGATCTCGGGCCGATGAAAGCGAACGAGAAGAAGCTGCTCGTCATGTCATTGGTGCTGCTCTTCCTCTGGTCGACGGAAAAGATCGTCCATCAGTTGGATACCAGCTCCACCACGATTGCGATGGTCGCGGTGATGCTCCTGCCCAGGATCGGCGTGATGAGCTGGAAGGACGCACAGCCGAGGATCGGCTGGGGCACGCTTGGCCTGTTCGGGGTGGGGATCAGTCTGGGTTCGGCGCTGCTTACCACCAAGGCGGCGGCATGGCTGGCGAAGATCATCGTCGGCCTGTTCGGGATCCAGACCATGCCGGCTCTCGTCATCCTGGCAGTGGTGGCAGCCTTCCTGATCGTGATCCATCTGGGATTCGCCAGCGCCACCGCTCTGGCGGCGGCGATGATTCCGATCATCATCGCCGTCCTGCAAAGCGTGAAGACCCCGGGCATCAACCTGGTCGGAATGACGATGGTCCTTCAATATGTGGTCAGCTTCGGATTCATCTTGCCGGTCAACGCGCCTCAGAACATGGTGGCTTACGGTACCGATACCTTTGAAGTGCGCGACTTCGTGCGCACCGGCATCCCGCTGACGATCATCGCCTATGGTCTGGTGCTGCTGTTCGGAGCCACCTATTGGAAGTGGCTGGGGCTCGTCTAAGACCGATCTGTCGATCCGGGCAGTCCCCGTTCGACTATTTCAGTGACGGCAATGAATGCCGCAAGGAGGAAGAACGATGCAATACCTGTTGCTGATCTATGACGAGGAGAAGGGTTGGGCGAAGATGACCGAAGCCGAGCGGGGAAAGATCTTCGGTGAATACGGTCAATTCACCGAGGGGATCAAGAAAGGCGGCCAACATCTCGGTAGCAATCCACTGCAGCCGACCTCCACCGCGACCACGGTGCGGGTGCGCAATGGAAAGCAGCTCACCACCGATGGTCCGTTCGCCGAAACCAAGGAACAACTGGGCGGCTACTACCTCATCGAAGCCAAGAATCTCGACGAGGCCATCGCGATTGCGGCAAAAATACCCTCGGCGCGCACCGGCTCGATCGAGGTGCGCCCGATCATGAAGATGTGATTGGCTTTTCGTCCGGGCGACGGTCTCCCTTGACGGAATCGTCGCTCGGCCTACACTTGCCACCGATGCGCGAGATCCGCAAAACGCTCTGCAACCGGGACTGTCCCGACGCCTGCTCGATAATCGCCCACGTCGAGGACGGACGGGTGGTGCAGCTCGGTGGCGATCCGGCCCACCCGATAACCAACGGCTTCCTCTGCTGGCGAACGAACAATTTTCTACCCCTGCAGTACTCGCCGGCCCGCCTGACCTCGCCGCTGTTGCATGGAAAGCCGGTGTCCTGGGACGTGGCGCTGGACTTCGCGGCCGCCGAGCTGCTGCGCATCCGGTCCGAGTCGGGGCCGGCGGCGATCTTCAACTACCGCAGCGGCGGCTCACTCGGTGCCTTGAAACATCTCGCCGACTACTTCTTCTCCGAATTCGGACCGGTGACCGTCAAGCGCGGTGACATCTGCTCCGGTGCGGGCGATGAAGCACAGCTGCTCGACTTCGGCGAGGAGGACTCCCACGATCTCTTCGACCTGCTGAATTCGCGAAACATCCTGCTCTGGGGCAAGAATGTCGTCGTCTCCTCGCCGCACACGGTGCCGGTGCTCAAGGATGCGGCGAGCAGGGGCGCCCGGTTGTTGCTGATTGATCCCGTCTGGCACAAAACCGCGCGACTCTGTGAGTCCTTTTTCCAGCCGCGTCCGGGGACTGACTTCGCGCTGGCGATGGCCACCGCGCGGGTTCTGTTCGAGCGCGGTTGGACGGATCCGGCAGCGGCCGGGTATTGCGACAACCTCGACCAATTTCGCGCCCTGGCGTTCCGCAGCACGGTGGCCGAATGGTGCGCGGAGGCCGACGTCGCCCCGGCGGTGGCGGAGGACGTCGCTGCCCGCCTTCATGATGGACCCACCGCGATCCTGGTGGGGTGGGGTCTCGGTCGGCGCCTCAATGGCGGCACGACGATCCGCGCGCTGGACGCGCTCGGCGCGATCTCCGGCAACCTGGGCGTGCCTGGGGGCGGAGTCTCCTACTATTTCAAAAGGCGCAACACATTCGACTTCTCGTTCATTCGCAAGCCGGCGCCGCGCGGCGTGTTGGAGCCGCTCTTCGGTCCAGAGGTGCTCGCGGCAAAGGATCCGCCCATCCGCGCGGTCTGGATCACGTGTGGCAACCCGGTGGCGATGCTGCCGGAATCGAGCACGATCGATCGCGCGCTGCGCTCGCGCGATTTCGTGTGCGTGGTCGACGCTTGGGAGACCGATACCACGCGCGCCGCGACGCTGGTGCTGCCGACCACCACGCTGCTCGAGGACGACGATCTTCTCGGGGCATACGGTCACCATTTCGTGGGAACGTCGACTCCGGTGATCCCCCCACCGCCCGGGGTGCGAAGCGATCTGCAGATCCTGCAAGGCCTGTCCCGGCGCGTGGGTCTGGATGGATTGCTCGATGGTTCCGCGCGCGACTGGAAGAAGCGCATCCTGCGATCGGAGTCGGGTACGTCCATCGATGATCTCGATGCCCAGGGGGCGCAGCGCAGCGCGATGTCCCCCAGGATTCTTTTCGCCGATCGGCGCTTCCCGACCAGGACGGGCAGGGTGAACCTCCTGACCTCGGCGGTGCCGCGCGGGCAGGTGTCGCCCGAATACCCGCTCTATCTGATGGCGCTTTCCACCGACAAGGCGCAGAGCTCTCAGTGGTCCAAGGGCCAGCCAGAGGGTCCCGCGCTCGTCACCGTCCATCCCGAGGCGGCTCGCGGCCTGGCGGACGGGGCGGAAGCATTGCTCCAGTCCGCGATCGGCTCGATGACGGTGCGCCTCCGGCATGATCCGCAGCAACGCCGGGACGTCGCGCTTTTGGCCAAGGGCGGCCATTTTCGCGACGGTCGCTGCGCGAATCTGCTCACCCGGGCCCGGGCCACCGACCTGGGGGGCGGCGGGGCCCTCTACGACGAAACCGTCCGCCTCGCACCCGCTTCGCGGTGAGACGATGTTGCATTTCGGCAACGAAATCGGTGGAGATGTTGCTCAAAGGCAACCGCCGACACCAAGCTAGGCGCGCTCTGCAAGCTCAAAATCGCGCGCGGCGAAGGTCGCTCTCGACTGGTGGGAGCTTCCGAGGAGTAGGTTGGCGCGTCCTCGGTGAGGCCGCAGTTAAGCGTCGAGGGCGACAAACAAGCGCTTGCGGACGCCGAGTGCGCAGGCAAAAGGGCTCACTGTATGGCGACCGTCGCTGGATGGCCCCAGCGTTCCAACACACGCCTCAATTAACACGTAGCCAGAGTGCCGGAGTAGCAGTCCGCATCAAGTGAGGCAGGTGTCGTCACGATGGTGCACGCAATCGACCCGAAGACACCACCGCCAATGCCACTCAGTTCGCCTGAAGCGATCGTTCTCAAGGTCTCCCGGTTCAGGACGAGTTTCCTTGCACCAATCTTCTCAACCGACTTCTTAGTGTTGTTCATGGATTTCAATCTCCCCTGCGGGTATATCGCTAGCAAAAAGGGGGCCAACAAGGCAAGGGACTTGTTTTCGTTTCGAGGTGATAACGCGATCGCGGGTGTTTCATGAGTCGGGGCGGAGATCGGGACCGGGAAAGCCGGAACAACGAGACGGATAAAACTCATCCGCGGACGGAGGCAACTCCGGTTGGGTTCTCGGCGACGATCGAGTTTCGACCCCCGCAGGATCCCGAAAAGCCAACAGGCGTTGATTCCCACGAGCCGGCGAAGCTCCCTCCCGACCCCCGCCAGGCCGAGCCCGCCGTCGTACCCCCCGGCATCTACACAATCGCGGGCGAGGTGGCTCGAGGCGCACTCGGTCGGATTCTCAAGGCCTATGACCGGCGCCTTGGCCGTCACGTTGCGGTCAAAGAGCTGCTTCACAGCGGCCCGGAGCTCACCGGCCGCTTTCTCCGCGAGGCGATGATCACCGCTCATCTGCAGCATCCGTCCATCGTGCCGATTTACGAGGCCGGCTATTGGACGACGGGCGCCCCTTTCTACGCGATGAAGTTGGTGTCCGGTCGATCCCTTCAGGAGGTGATCGAGCAAGCTGGAACGCTGGCCGACCGCCTGGCGCTTCTCCCAAACATGATCGCTGTCGCCGAAGCCATCGCCTACGCACACAGCGAAGGCATCATTCATCGCGATCTCAAACCGGCCAACGTCCTCGTGGGAGCGTTCGGCGAGACCGTGGTAGTGGACTGGGGTTTGGCCAAGAGCCTCTCCGAGACGACGGGAGTGTCGGAACCTCTTCCCGAATTTGTGGGAGACCGCATCGACCTGACGGTGGTCGGATCGGTGATTGGTACACCCGCCTATATGGCGCCGGAACAAGCCAGGGGAATACCCGGCGACCAACGGGCGGACGTGTATGCGCTGGGCGCAATGCTCTACCATCTGCTCGCCGGCACGCCGCCCCACTCCGGGCAAAGTGTTGCTCAGGTCGTCCAGAAAGTAGCGGCAGGCTCTCCCCCGCGCCCTCTGGAGGAGATCGAGCCTTTCGTTCCCCGCGACCTTTCCGCGGTAGTCGCCAAAGCGATGGCAGTCAGTGCGGCCGAGCGGTACCCCAGTGCGGCTCAGGTCGCGGCCGACCTCAAGGCATTCCAGACAGGTCAGTTGGTGAGCGCTCACGTCTACTCGACCTGGTCTCTGTTGAGGCGCTGGGTGAGCCGTCACCGTTCAACGGTTGTTGTCGCAGGCATTCTTCTGGCGGCTCTGGCGGCTACAGCCCTCGTCAGCGTTGGACGAATTGTTCAGGAGAGGAATCGCGCTGAGGCGCGCACCAACGACATGATCTTGATCCAGGCCCGGAGCTTGCTTGACAAGGATCCCACCGGGACGATCGCCTGGCTCAAGACCTATTCTGAGAATGCTCCGGCCTGGGGCGCAGTGCGCATCATCGCAGCGGATGCGCTGCAACGGGGCGTAGCCAAGCGCCTCCTACGTGGTCACCGAGACCGAATCTTCTCGGCTGTGTTTACCCAAGACGGAAAACATGTGGCATCCGCCAGCGCGGACAAGACTGTTCGTTTGTGGGATCTCGACACGGGTAGCGTCCAGGTGCTCTCCGGCCATACGGCGGCCCTCACCTCGGTGGCCGCTTCCCCGGACAATCGGACGCTGGCATCTGGCTCGATCGACAAGACAGTCCGCTTATGGGATCTCGCAACTGGAAATCAGCGAGTCCTCGCTGGCCACAGCAGCTCAGTTTGGCATGTGGCCTTCTCGCCAGAAGGCACGCTGCTGGCCTCAGCGAGCGGCGATCAGACCATTCGACTTTGGGACACGACGACGGGCAACGCGCAAACACTCACTGTTCCGGCGGCAGAATCACCTGGCGGTATCTCTCCTGGACCGCCGAAGCCGGCAACCAAGCCAGTGCAGATTCGTTATCTGGCCTTTTCGCCCGACGGTAGGCTCCTCGTCTCGACGGGTGACGACGGCGCTGTTTGGCTCTGGAACGTCGCGGATGGAGCGGGTCGTCTTCTGGTGAGACACAAAAAGCCCGCCACCGTCGCAGTTTTCTCCCCTGAGGGGAAGCGGGTCCTCTCCTGTAGCGATGACCCGACGATGCACCTCTGGAATTTGGCCAAGGATGAAGACCGAGAGCTCAAGGGTCATACCGGTGGAGTGACTCACGCCAGCTTTTCAGCAGACGGCAAGAGAATCGCCTCCGCCAGCGACGATGGCACGATTCGCCTTTGGAGCGCGGAGGGGCAACCCGTTCAGACGTTGACAGGTCACCAGGGTTTGGTGACGTGGGTTGCCTTTTCACCGGACGGGCGGCTGCTCGCGTCGGCGAGCACGGACAGCACCGCGCGGCTTTGGAACCTGGTCACCGGGGAAAACAGGGTCCTTCGCGGCCATTCGAGTCCGGTCGCCGTTGTCGCGTTTTCGCCGGCAGGCAGCTCGGTTCTCACCGCAAGCTTCGATAACACCGCCCGCCTCTGGGATCTCGAGCTTCCTTCGAGGCTCGTCTACAGCGGGCAACCGATGCGGCATGCCGTTTTCTCGCCAGATGGTCAGCGGCTTGCATTCGGAGGTGAGGAAAAGACAATCAAGCTCTGGGACGTCGCGCACGACCGAATCCAGGAGCTGCGCGGGCATGAAAAGCCAATCAATCGATTGGCGTTCTCCCCGCGGCAAGACGCGCTCGCCAGCGCCAGCGACGACGGGACCGTCCGGATTTGGCAGTTGCCCGAGGGAGAATCGCGGGTGCTGCGAGGACATCAGGACGCGGTGACGGCGCTGGCGTTCACACCGGACGGTAAGACATTGATCTCTGGAAGCCGGGACAAGACAGTTCAAGTCTGGGACCTTTCCTCGGGCGGCAACCAGGTCTTGAGCGGACATCGAGATTGGATTGACGACCTTGCGGTGTCGCCGGACGGAACCATGATGGCCTCCGCCGGGCGAGACAGGAGCACCATCGCCGGGAACGACGCGGCACCAAAAATCCGGGGTTCGGTGCTGCTCTGGAACCTCGAAAAGCACAAGCCTCTGAGCCTGGAACACGACAGCCGGGTGTTTCGCGTTGCGTTCTCGCCCGACGGTCGATCGCTCGCCACGGCGAGCGATACGGTCAGACTGTGGGATCTCAGAACGGGCGACGCGAGACTGCTCAGCGGTCACGATCTTCTGGTCGTCGACCTGGCATTCTTCGCCAAGGATCGCCTCGTCTCCGGAGGCCGGGACAAACGGCTCATCGTCTGGGATCTTGAATCCGGGGCTTCTTCCGTTTTCCTTGGACTTCCCAGCCCGCTCACCGCGGTGGCGGCGGCCCCGGAAGGTCGGCGGTTGGCCTCGGCGAGTTGGGACTTTGCACTCAACATCTCCACCGTCAAACTCTGGGATATCGAGTCCCATGAATCGCGTCTGCTCCCCGGCAACACCAACGAAGTCAAATCGCTCGCTTTCTCGCCGGATGGCACGTCCGTGGTTGCGGCGAGCGCTGACGGGTCCGTCCGTCTATGGCGCGATGACTCCCCGACCGAGCCTGGTGCTCTTCATGCCTGGATGTCCCGCGTGACCGACGGAACAGTCGAGAACCCATAGAATCGCATCGACCCGCCGTTGACAGACGATGCGCTTTGCCTCATGGGGTTACTGGCGATACGTTTTTTTAAAGGGGGACACACCATGATTTGGAAGAAGGTTCGCGGCTCTGTGATCGCGGCGGTTCTCGCGGCGGGTTTCGCATCTGCTCCGGGCGCTCTCGCCGATCCAATTCCCCGTGGGTGGACCGCGAGGAATATCCGCGTCGTCGGATACTCGGAGGTCAACGGAAGGCCTCCATTCAAGATGGCGATCCAGGAACGAAACGGCCGCTGGTATCTTTACATGGGCCATCTGTGGGATCGCGGTTGGACGATCATGGACGTCACCGCGCCATCCAGGCCGAGGGTCTTGAACTTCATCCCGGGCCCAACGAACACCTGGACCATCCAGATGGATGTCGAGGAAGGCAAGATGATCACCGCCCTGGAGAGGATCGCGCCGGGTTGGGGCGGCGATCCGGAGCAACCCAACGACGAAGGCGTTCTGATCTGGAGCCTCGAAGACCCGGTCAATCCCCAGCTGCTCGGTCAGTTCAGAACGGAAGGAACCGGGACGCACCGCGACGGCTATTACGGGGGAAGGTATGTCCACCTGGCGGCAGGGATGCCAGGTTACAGCGGAAACATCTACGTCATCATTGATATCAGCGACCCGTCCAACCCGGTCGAGGCCGGCCGATGGTGGGTTCCCGGACAGTGCGTCGCCTGCGGCGAGATACCGACGCCCGGAGTGTCGCTCCACGGCCCGCCGTACGTGGAAGGAAACCTCGTCTACATTCCGTACGGCGCTGCGGGAATGGTGATCCTCGACATCTCCGACGTCTCTAATCCCCTCAAGATTGGCGAGCTGGGCTTCACCCCGCCGTTTCTCGCCAACATCGGCGCCCACAGCGTCGTGCCGATTGTCGAGCGAAACATCGCGACCGTGAACTCGGAATCAATCGCCGAGGATTGCAGCGAAGCGCTGAACCACGCGTCGATCGTCGACATCGCCGACCCTGCGCATCCAAAGTTGCTCTCGGTCCTTCCGGTCCCGGTGCCGCCGCGCGGGCTTCCCTACCGGAATTTCTGCGAAAAGCACGGGCGCTTCGGGCCGCACAATCCCAATCAGCATCGCCACAGCCCGTTCACAGATCACTCGGACCACATCTTTTATCTGACCTACTTCAACGCCGGGCTTCGCATCTTTGACACCTCGGATCCCAGGCTGCCGCGCGAGATCGCGTATTTCATTCCCCCGCCCCCCGCGCGCCGATACGGGCCGCTTCCTGCGGGAGCGCTCGTCAGCCAGACGGAGGACGTGCTGGTGGACACCCGCGGATACATCTACACCAACGACAAGAACGAGGGGCTGTGGATCCTCCGGATGAGCGACCGGGACGAGGAAGAGCGAGACTGAAGAGCAGGCGTTCCCGAAAGATGCGCGCTCCCTGCGTCTGGATCAGTGCACCAGCGCGTATCCGAAGGCGAGCAGGCTGGTGACAACATGGGCAAGGAAGGCATCCTCGAGTCGGCCCCGGCGGTACTGGGCGAAGGCATAGAGCATTCCGGCAACGGTGCCCGCGACCCAACTTTTTTGCAGCACCCCAAATGCCACGGATGAGATGAGGAACGAGCCGAGCTCGAAGGAGGACGGAGAGACCTCGGTGAAATCCGAGGAGATGAGTCGCCGCAACAAGTATCCGCGGAAGGCGAGCTCCTCCGCGGCCGGTAAGAGAATGACCGACCGAAGAAGACCGACGGCGACCATCGCTACCCCGGCGATCGAATGCACGCCGCCGGCAGTCTCTGGAGGAGACATCGTCCCCTGGCTCCACAAGCGCCCCCACGCGAGATCAAAAGCGAAGACGGCGGCGCCGATCGCAACCGCGGTCCATCCCCAAGACGGGTGCCCTATCCGGTAGTTCCTACGGTAGACCCAAAGCACGACGAGGATGGACAGCGCCTGAATCGGGTAGAGAAAGCCCGGTTGGATCGAGAACAGACCAGTCACGAGCAGCGCCGCAATTCCTGACAGCAGCGGCATCAGATACGCAGCGGTCGGATGCCAGGTGTCCGCGGTGGCGGTGTCCGCGGTGTCCTCGGGCCGGGGAGCCACCCGGGTAAAAAGGCGGGTCCGTCGCGAGAGCATCATCAGGGCAAGGGCGACGCCGCAAAAGAGCACCCATCCCGCCTTGGAGTGAAAGGCGCCGAGCGCCAGATTTCGCGACCAGCGGCTTCCGATCGCAATCAGCCCGACAATCCGCAAGACATTGGTCGTCCAGGCGGCTGCCACGCCCAACGGGAGCAGAACCAGCACCATCGGAAAGCGCAGCGAGCGGCGAAAAATGACAAGCCAGAAGAGGGTGAAGACGAGGATCAGCCCGATCCCTTCGAAGCCGGAGCAGACTGGAGCGACCGCGACCCTGAAACGACGTGTCCCAACCACCAGGCGGCTCGCGTTGTAGAATGAATCGGTGAAGAGCCAGCTCAACACCTGGGCGACGGCTCGAACCGTCATGCCGCCGAGAAGTACCCAGAGACGCTCAGCGGCGCGGCCCGCGGTCCACGCGGCGATCCCAACCAGGGTTCCGAGCAGGATGCTGACCCGTCTCTGCCACGCTCCCCGCAAGAGCTGTCGCAGCGGGACGACGACCAGGGTCAGGGCAGCGATGACCGCGAGGCCAAGCAGAGCCCAAGCGAAAAACCAGGCTCGCGTGTCGCCGGGGAGCTCCCCGAACGCTTCACCAAAAAGAGCGAGCGTCAGCAGCAGAAAGGCGACGAACAGGACTGCGTGAGCGGCGAAGTAAGCCCAGGCTCGCCGCGTCGCCGGCGCAACGACCGCGACCCGTGCGGCGGGGAGGGCATTGCGGCTCGTCAAAAGCAGGATGGCGGTGCCGATGGCGACAGCGAGCGGGGCCCAGTAGCCCAGGCCGGAAATCCAACTGATCCGACGCTCCAGTCGCGCGGCATCTACTGCCCAGCTCAACAGTAGATACTCGGCAAGCAGGAGCGCAACCGCAGCAACCCCTATCCGCCGTAGACCGCGGACTGGCTCACCGTAAGTGACCTCCACCAACGCGACTATACCTGAGCGAGCCGGATACCGGCTCTTGGACTATGACGCCAGGCGGCGCTTGCGCCGAGACGTGAGCACCAGGGCGCCGCCGGAGAGCAGAGCGAAAGCCGCGCCAGCTGTGCTTGGGTCAAACTCCGGCACCGATGGTTCGTGTTCGCCTTCGCCACCGCCCCCATTGTCTCCGACAGGCGGGTCTTCAATAGGGGGACCTCGGTCTTCGCCACCTCGGCTCTCGCCAGCCACCGCGGGTGAAGCAAGGGCAATCAATATCGCTGCAGCCGAAATAAGAAAGGTTCGAACCAAAGCCCAACGACTCATCGCCTGCCTCCACTGCGCTCAACTCGTGATCTGTAGCAAGAGTGACACCTGTAGCGTGATGGGGTTAAATTATACACAAGGTAAAGTCAAGCGGCTTCGAAAGAGAAGCAAAAACCAGAAAAAGCCGTGTTTGTTTCATGGGTGGTGACTCAAGCCCGTGGGGTTCGTAACCGCCCGACATTTAAGGCGTTTCAGGGTGCAGCCCGAAACGCCGAGCGCCCGCGTTTCCTCTTTGAATGAGCGTGCGGCTGGCGCGGAGCATTCCCCGACGTGCTTGCTCCGCGCCTTTCACCGCACCAACCGCGCGTCCCTATTTCGTATCGAGCCGGTAGAACGTGGACGAGCTGCCCGTCGCCGTGGACCGGACGATGTCCTTTCCTTCAAACCTCAGCGGTTCGCTCGCTCCTCCGGTAAAGCTCGCATGGAAGGTGACACCGTCCGAGTTGCAGAGCTGGGCTTCCACAATTTTCCCTCCGTCCACGTGAAGGTGAGCCGCACGAAAATCGATGTTGCCTTCGACCATGATGTCCGAGAGGAATTGACCGTTGACCGCATACCCGAGAATTGCCCCATCGGTCGCGGGATTGTTGACGATGAACGATCCGTCGTCCTGGATCAGGCTGCACGGGAAGAAGGCGCTCGACCAGCCAGGTCGCACGCCCGATGGACAAGTCAGGGACACCGCGAACCCCACTTGATCGACGCAGAGATTGTCGCCCTGCGTGGTGACCCTGAACTGGATCGGTTGGCCTTGCGAAGATACGCCGCTGTACATTCCAACCGATTGGGCAGACACCGAAACGCTGATAAGCAGAAATACAGGAATTGTCTGAATAAAAGTCCTCATTGAACACCCTCCTGAAAATGGCGAGACCATCTCACCCATTCCGCAGTCAAGCATTACCTCATTGCCCGCCGGAACAGTGATGAAATCATCGCAACTGTTCGCGGCCGTCATGAGGGAAACAACCGGGCGAGATGAACCCTGGACCGCGCGGCTCGGCCGGATTTCTACCTTCGTTCCAGGAATCGCATAAGATCGTTGCCCAAGGCACCAATCGATCGAATGCATTTCTCGAGAGCATTGCACACCTGTCTTCTGCTCCTCGGAGCAGCCGCTTCGCAAAGCCCGGCGCAATCGGCGGATGCAGGCGCGCCTGACCCGATCGAATTGCTCTCCCGATTGCGCGCGGATGTTCAATGGGAGCGCGAGAGCCTGCTTCTTGCCGAGGTGACTTTAGATCGCGAGATCGACGCGGTGGCCCTCGGGCTCAAGGGAAGCTCGGTCTTCGTCGGAATCGTGGCCGGCCCCTTCACCGGGGCATCGAAGCACTGGATTCTCGAGCTCGCGACGAATTCGCAGTCGCAAGACGGACTGTGCGGCTCGCAAAAGGGTGCCCGACTCCAGCTGGAGAAGCTCTCGATCCCGGAGGACGCACCGAAGGGTTGCGACCAGGCCGAAGTTGCCCGCGAATGCCGTCGCTGGCGGCAGACGGCACAGCTCGTTTATCTGGCGGCGGCGCGCGGGAGCAAGGGGATCAATCTGGGCGATGGGAAGTGCGATTCGTTTCACATCTACTTCGACCCCGTCCGACAAGAACCGACGTGGTCGAGGCTTTAGGAAAGCGATTCGCTCCTCAGTTGCCGCCGGCCCCGAGTTGACGCCCAGGGCCCTGGGTCGTATTCAGCATGTCCTGAGTCTGCCTGCGGTTGCGCTCGGTCTGCTCCACGTGGCGGCAGACGGTTTCCGGAATCCAGGTTCCGACCGTCCGCTCGGTCTCGCAAACCATCTTGTCCTCGGAGTCTGATGCGGTGTTCTTCGCCATCTTCGCTGGAGGGCTCTCGGTCGATCCGGACATCTCACGCGATGAGCTCGCACATCCACTCGCGAGAACAAGTAGACCCGCGACAACGATCTTCCTTCGGTAGTTCATTACTTTTTCCCCATTGCTCTTCGGGCGGCCCCCAGTCAGCGCCGAAGATGGCTTGGTCCATCGCGGGTTGTCACGCCTGAAGTGGCTATCTCTGTCCTTCAGGGCGGGTGAGGCCGCTCCCAAGCCCGCTCGGATCGTCGGGCCTCGAGCACTTTTCCAGCGATGGAGTCTTCGCGTCGGAGGGGCAGTTCAGGGTCACCACTTTATTCTGCTTGTCGAGGTTGAACGCGAACTCGGGTCCACTGCCGCCTGGAGGCGAGGGCTGCAGGCGGAGTACGAAGCTCTGAACGGAATTGATCCAGGCGTTGTACTCGTCGGCTCCGATCGCTCCGGTCTCAAAGACCGCATAGCCCATCCAGTTGCCGCCTGCCGGGATGCTCACGCCTGGATTCAAGATCGGCAGCTGATCGATGGCATTGATGAAGGGGCGCATCATCGATTGATCGTTGGCGATATGGCCGTTCGTCCCATGCATGTCCCGGACGAAGCGGCCCCGCAGCGCCATCGGGTCAAGAATCTGCTCGTACTGCCGGTGGAGATTGTCTTCGAGCTTGACCTGACCCGGGCCAAAAGAGACTGGCTGATTGCTGACGTTTGCGATCCGGACTCGAAAGGCCGGCAGGGGAACGAGAGTGACGAGCCCGCTGCGCTGCACCATCTGTAATTGCGATGTCTGAGTGACTCCTCCCGTGCCAATCGGATGTGGGGCCCCGGGGTCGGGCTCCCTCCAGGTTGCCAGCACCGCCAGGTCCGGAAACTGCGTTGCGTTCTCGCGGGTGGCCGGGTCGACGGCGAGGTGGATTCCGTTCTTCGCCATCTCCGAAGACTCGCGAGGTTGAAGGAGGGGCGAATTGAAGCTCGCCTGATAGGGCTTGGCTGCGCATCCCCAGACGGCGATGACGCAAAGAGCAGCGGTGATGCGTGATCGTGGATCCATCAATCTCCTCGAGCCAGTTTGCAAAGCGCGTACGTAGGGTACGACCAATCCGTCGCGCGAGCACGAACTTTCGTCGCTTGGCTCGGTGCAGCGAAAGCCCGATCGGCTTGCGCGGCGCAGTCGAGCAGCGTCTCCAGCCCCTGTTCGGGCTTGAAGTCCTGCTCGAGGAAGCCCGCTTATAGGTCTCGAGCCCGGAGGACCGGCCCTGAATGTAACAATTCCCAATTAATGAAGGTCACGGCGCGATTGGGCGTTCCCTCGTCTAGACATTACAGTGACGAGGACGGCCTGGCGATGGCGATTTCCAGCAAGGGTCAGCTGGCGCCGAGCGGTCAGCAACGCCCGAGCTGATGGCGCGGGCGAACCAAACAGGCGGGCGCCATTTTCCGGCCGCCGCTCGGATCGGGCTACTCCTTCGACTTGGCTGGATCGTCGTTCGCCGCCGGGAGACCCGTAAGGGAGCTCTGCGGACGCGCTCGGTGCTACAGGACGCAACGGCGGCCTCCAGAGCGGTGAGGGCGACGACCCCGCCGATCGCGCGCGACTTTTTTTTCGGCGCGAACTACGGTGTTGACAGGAACTCCGTGGGGGCTATGTTCCCGGCGTCTTTGCTGGTTTTGAATTGCTGGAGGGATTCGTGAGTCGCAGAGCGTCCTGGGCCGCGAGGTCTTCATCGCTGCTGATCGATTTTGGGGGGCTGTCAACTCTGATTGAGAGTCTTGCCGTTCTCACACCCTGTCAGCAATTGCGGCGCCACTGCTTTGAAGGATGCCAGTTTTACTTCAATCAACCGGCAGGGAGACGACGGAGCTGACCGGTACTAACCCAAAGGAGCTGACGATGTTGTCGAGACGGAAAGCCCTAAGCTTGGCTACGCTGCTTCTCCCCCAACTCTATTTTGCTGGAATTGGCTCAGCGCAACAGCCAACGACGCCTGCTGAGCCGCCACCGGCCGAGGCCGCGACTCCGGCGGCCGAGGCCGCGACTCCCTCGACGGACGAGGGAGCCCCCAGGAGGGGTAGAAAGGCCGGCGAGGAAGAGATTATCGTCACCGGTTCGCGCATCCGCCGGAAGGATCTGACCACCCCGGCGCCAATCACCGTCATCAACCGGGAGGCAATCCAGGCGAGCGGCAGGGTAACGATTGGCGACTTCCTGCAAAGCCTTCCCGAGCAGGGCAGCGCGGTGAACACCCAGCAAAACAACGGAGGCAGCGGCGCAACGCGCATTGACCTCCGGGGCCTCGGCAACCAGCGTACGCTGGTTCTGATCAATGGTCGGCGACTGGTGAATACCGGCACCGGCGGATCATCGGGCGTCGGCGCAGACCTGAATACGGTTCCAACGGCTGCCGTCGAGCGCATCGAGATCCTCAAGGACGGGGCCTCCGCGGTTTATGGCTCAGATGCAATTGCCGGCGTGATCAACATCATCACCCGAAAATCCTATAATGGAGCCGAAGCCAGCGGTTACTTCGGCGTTTCGACCCATGGCGATGGTAACGTCTACGATGTCAATGCCACCGCCGGCGTCAGCGGCGATCTGGGCTCCCTCCTCTTCACCGCGGGGTACTACGATCAGGAGCCGGTATTCGCCGGCGATCGAGGCTTCAGCCAGTTTCAACAGCAACTAGACTACGCCGGTCTCACTGTCACGAATATCGGCAGCTCCAGGGCGCCCAGTGGCAGGATCACGGGTCCCGGAAGCGGGGGAAACGCTCTTTGGCAGAGCCTTGCCAGTCGTTTCGGTTGCGCCGGCGCAACTTGTTCGTTCACCTACGACCCCACGGTGCCAGACAATTACCGCCCTTTCAGGGCGGGCGCGCTCCCCCCCGTCGGCGACTTCTACAACTTCCAGCCCATCAACTATGACGTCACCCCCTCGAGACGGATCAGCTTGTATTCCGCAGGCAATGTCAAAGTGAGCGAATACGTTCGCAGTTTCTACGAAGCTTCGTATGTCAATCGGCAGTCGACATTGCAACTCGCGCCGGAGCCGCTGATCATTGGTGCTGGCGGGAATGCGGTGACCATCTCCGCCGCCAACCAATACAATCCATTCGGGCGTGATTTCACAACCTATAGCAAGCGCCTCGTCGAGTTCGGTCCCCGCACTTACGCTGCGAACGTCGACACCTTCCGGGTCGTCGCCGGTTTGAATGGCACGGTGTCAACCTGGGCATGGGACGTTTCGTTGAACTACGGGCGGACCCAATGGGCACAGGTAGACCGCGGCCACCTGACGCAGAGCCACCTACAGAACGCCATTGGGCCGAGTGACACGGCTGGGCACTGCCTGACAGCAGTGGGCGGCTCCGTCATCCCGGGCTGCGTTCCGCTCGATCTCTTCCACGGAGCCGCAGCGGGGGCGGGGGGAGTGGGGATCACTGCCGATCAGGCCGCCTACCTGACCTACCCCTTGGTGGCCCGAATCAGCAATGAGCTGACCGCGGCCCAGGCCAACTTCGGTGGTGAGCTTCCGATCAAGCTCTTGTCTGAACGGCCGATCGGGCTCGCGGTGGGCTACGAGTACCGCTTCGAGATCGGCGCCGACATCCCGGACCCGGTTTCGGCTGCCGGCGAATCCACCGGTAACAACCGGTCGGAGACCGGAGGTCACTTCTACGTCAACGAAGGCTACGGCGAGTTGTCGGTCCCCATCATCAGCGGCGTCACTGGAGCCGAGAACGTCGAAGCCACGGCCGCAGTCCGGGTCTTCAATTACAATACCTCTGGCACCGACGCGACCTACAAGTTTGGCGGCCGGTGGAGCATCATCCGCGACATCACCCTTCGCGGTACCTACTCAACCGCTTTCCGTGCCCCGAGCATCACCGACCTCTTCCAGGGTGCATCTGACAACTTCCCCTCGGTCCGCGATCCGTGCGCGAATCTGGCGGGCGCGACCCCGAGCCTCGTCGCCGCCTGCGTTGCCGCGGGAGTTCCGGCCGGTGGAACCGGGGTTACGGGCGAAAGCCAGATCCGCACCCGCAATTCCGGCAGTCTCGCTCTCCAGCCGGAGACGGCCAAGATTTGGACCGCTGGCGTCGTGCTTGAGCCCAGGTACGTCCGGGGCCTTTCCGTCGTTGTGGACTACTACAATATCAAGATTGATCAGGCGATCCAGACGCTCGGCGCCAGCTTTATCTTGAACAGCTGCTACCTCGGCGGGAACGCCGCGAATTGCGCGAAAATCCACCGCAGTCCACTCGACTCCAGCGTCGATCGGATCGACGATTTCAACGTCAATATCGGGCACGTCGAAACGGCAGGCATCGACCTCGGGATTCGATACAATCTGCCTACCGAATACGGCCGCTTCCTCTTCGGTTTAGACGGTACCTGGCTGGCTTTCTACAACATCACCCAACCCGACGGCACGATCATCCACGGCAGAGGCAATTTCGACATCGGTATTCTCAATAACGGCATCGGTGGGGTCTACCCGGCTTTCAAGGCCCTCGGTTCGATTCTCTGGAACTACAGCGATTTTGGCGCCGGAGTGACCGAGAGATTCGTCGGCAGCTTTGTCGAGTGCGCTGCCGCCGATGGAACGTCGGCTGGCGGAGCTTGCTTTACCGACCCAATCGATCGGCGCAAGGTCTCGGCTTACTGGCAAACAGACATCCAACTGAGCTACAACCTCAAGAGCCCGATCGGCAACACGACATTTGGGGCGGGGATCCGAAACCTCTTCAACTCCGCTCCTCCCAGAATCTACAGCGCCTTCACCCCGACCTCCGACGCGACGGCATACGACTTCTACGGCCGTTTCTTCTACGGAAGAATCACCCAGAAGTTCTAACCGCAACGCCGGGCGTTCCCCCTTACGAACTGGGCGGGCAGTCAATCGACTGCTCGCCCTCGCACGGCGGCAAGGGGCGCCTTATCTTAATCGCGTCAATGTTTGATGCAGTTCTCAACAGAGCCAACGTACCGCAGTCGAGAATTGGAACAGGCGCGATCATCGCCTTGGCGTTCCACGCCGGCCTGATCGCCTTTGCGATCTGGATCTCGGTGCGTCCACCGCCGGTGACCCAGGATTTGGACCGCGCGGTGAAGTTCGTAATGCCGCCGCCTCCTCCTCCACCCGCGACCTCGGCAAAGAGGAAAGTCGAGGTGGTCCAGCACAAGCCAGTGCGAAAGCCAGACACCATCGTCCAGCCCAAGGAAGCTCCGACCGAGAAGCCGCCCGAGGCGGAGCCACAGGAGAGCCCGGATGAGGGCACCGAGGGCGGAGTCGAGGGTGGCGTCGTCGGTGGAGTGGTCGGCGGAGTGGTGGGAGGAACGATCGGCGGGACTCCCGGGGGCGCCATCGGAGGCAAGCTGATCGAGATCGACGAGAACAACATCAGGCTGAAGAAGGTCGCTGGCCCCGATCCGAAGTACACCGATCAGGCCCTCGAACACGAAGTGCAAGGGACGATGGTGGTCAAGTGCGTTGTGACGGCCGAGGGATTGGTGAATACCTGTCGCGTCCTCAAGAGCTTGCCGTTCATGGATCGCGCGGCGATCGAGGCTCTTGAGCGCTGGAAGTATCAGCCGTACCTGGCGGAGGGTCGGCCCGTCGCGGTCGAGTACACCTTCAGGCTCAAGCTGATGTTGCCGCAGTAGGCGATAATTACCGGCGCGCGTCCAACCTGGATTTGGACACCCCAACGGCTTTGGTCTATACAGGGCCCCGACGAGGCATTCGTACCCTTGTGGACGTGTACCGCGAGTCAAACTGCTCTGGGTCAACCACACGTGTGTAGCGTCAAAATCCACGTGAAATTTTGGTTGCTACTCAAGCGCCTTAGTGGCACCGTGTGGGCTTGGGAGGCGGGCTGGCGTCGAGGTTCCTCCGAGAGACTTTTGAAGTTTTGGGACCCCAAAAAGGAGCAGAGCATGCCATCGAGAAGTAAAGCCGTGAATTCAGCCGCAATGCTGCGTTGCGAGTTTTCTGTCCCTGACCATGCGCCTGCACAATGCTGGAATCGGCAGATTGGAGGAGCCCTCGTGCGTCGCTCGCTGTCCATTTCGCAAATTGTTGTCGCAGCGATCGGGCTTTTTGGGACGCTGGCCTCACCGGCCTTCGCTCAGACCCCTCCGACTGTGTTGAGGGCGACCATTACCAGGTCGGCCGGCGAATTGGTCACCGCTGCCGACGGTGGCTCACTCGATCTCGTTACTTACGGAGGCAGCGCCTCGTACCTGGTGAGGATCTCGAACATCGGAATTAGCCGCGCCTATTCAGTGTCACTGACGGGTGCTGCCCCGCCGGGCCCTACGCCGACCAGAATTACGGCAGTGACCGGGGCAGGTTGCACCATCGCCACGGGTGGCTCCACGTTTACCTGCGCCAACCTCGGCGATCTCCCAGACGGGGTCATCGACGGCGGCTTTTTGCCGGCGACCTCGACCACGAGCACGATTACGATTTCGGTGGCCGCTGTTCCCAGGCCGTATACCACCAATTGCACACTGCCCGACGGCGGGCCCGTCGATGGTAACACCTTGGGACCGGTGACCGTGACCGCCTTGGCGACGAACGCTCCCGCGGTACAGGCAACCACCGCCGGCGTCACCACGACGCGCCCATTGGCGGATCTCGCGGTGTCGGCGACCGGTCCGGACACTGCAAGCGAAAGCTCCGTGGTGTCCTATCAGGTGCACGCCCAAAACAATGGGCCATGCACCGCAAGCCGCCCGCGGTTGACCAACGGCAATGTATCCGCTGGCCTGATCTTTCAAGGCAGCACCGGAACTGCGTGCACGGGTGGATATCCCTGCACGATTGCCAGCTCTTGGCCTGCCGGGGCTTCCGTTGACATCACCA